>Ga0326511_10001449_pt1 | contig 19612 bp, 34 predicted proteins | sample 0_2496_0518_D_FD_203701 | JGI IMG/M metagenome (GOLD analysis project Ga0326511, IMG submission 203701) | Bovine rumen microbial communities from UC Davis, California, United States - 0_2496_0518 | ecosystem: Host-associated > Mammals > Digestive system > Stomach > Rumen | place: USA... | reverse complement strand
GAGTGATAATTGAATGATTAGTCACTTGCGGAAATTCCAAATCAAAGAGGTCCAAAATGGTTACTTTCAAGTCTATCAACGAAATTCAGAACGCGATTCGCGCCAAGATCACGAGCAATTCCGAAGCAGCTATCAAGGCGATGATGAAAATCTACGCGAACCAGACCAACGACGAAAAAGAAGCCGAAGCCACAAGGCACCGTAACAATGTCGGTTTCAACGGCACGGACGCCGAAATTCTGAGCAGCTTCTCGAAGCAGTACCAGAAGCGTGGCTTCCTGAGCCCGAAGCAGAACGCCATCCTGATGAAGAAAATCGGGAAGTATGCGGGTCAGCTGACCAAGCAGGCGATCGCCAACAAGCTCTACGTGAAGTCCGGCGACGTCTGGACCGTCAACAAATAGGTTTCTGGATTTGGTCGAGAGCTTGCTGATGAACTTCTTCAAGGCCGAACGAGCATTGCTGATCTACAGCAAGCTCCATAAATCCGGTCTCGTCGGGTAGTTCCGACATACCGACTGACAGTCCGTTTGACACGTCGAATGTCAGATAGGCTGTCAGTTTGCTGCGTTTTATGACGGCTTTTACGACGTTATTCGGGCATAATGTCAGCTTTCGCGACGTGCCAAATGACGCCCCGGTAGGCCTATTTTAGGCTAGTATGCCGACGCCCCAGAGCATGAAAAACGAAAAGGCAGCTTTAAAAAAATGTGCTAAGGCGAGCCTATAGGGTTAACCCCCGGGGCCGGGGGGTCAGGTCTCCTATGGGCGGACTTTTTGCGTGCGTGTCTTTCTCCTAAAAAATTTTTTTCCGGAAAATTTTTTCTGGGCTATCTACTGGCGGGCAATCTATCAGGCAGATAACAGGCATATATGGCGGGCAAGTATCGGGCAAGTAATGGGCAATCGGGACATATATCGGGACACGGAGTCTTGATTATTATATGGTTTTTCCGTATCGGGACATTTCTTCCCCCGCCCGGGCTTGTTTTTGAAAAAGGCCTGTTTTGAAAAATTTTTTATAGAAAAATTTTAATCCTATATATGAAAACGGGCTTACGTTCCTTTCTCATTTTACTATATTGCGATATATGATAAGCAAAGAAGAACTGGATAATTTACGTGAGTACCTGAAATGTAAAGGCGTGATGGATTTATATAATTCGGAGTGGTATTCGTTAAACGGCTTGGAAATAAACATCGACCTCGATTGCGTATATGTATACCTGATACGTGACAAATGGCTGATAGCGTGTACCAAGGCCGGGTGTGGTCTGAGCAGTGATAACCCGCACAAGGTTATTGTACTTGGTTTCGACGGGCTGATGCGTTTAATCAAGGGCGGCGAGCTGGCCTATAATAATATGGAGAACGAGTGGATTCTGGATGAGCTGTGATTTACGGCAATTCATCTATGTATGCTTCTATCTTACGGTTTTCCATGGCCAGTTTTTCTTTTAATATATCTCTATATGTATCGGAAGACAAGAAGTTCTTTTCGTAGTTCACGGCAGGGAATCCAGGATCTTGTTGGTCATGATATTATGGTAGTATATGTAGTTTTTCTTGATGAATTCCTTTCTTTGGGATTCTATATGGTTCAGCATGTCGTCTATGCTGGCGTATTTAATCCAGTTCCACCTGTGCAGGTATGATTTTTCTATGTCGGTGTCGTCGAATTCTATTTTGGACTCGAATTCGTCATGGTCTTCGAAGAAGTGGCCTTCGGCGGACCAGATTATTCCGTATTTGTAATTTTCGATAGGGGAAGGTACCTGAATGAAGAAGGTAATCATCCTGCTGCCTTCCCAGTCGTCAGAAGGCCTGACGCATATCCTGTACGTGTCTATTTCGCAGGAAGGCATGAAATTCTTGTATTTTTCCTGTAATTTTGTTTCAAATTCTGTCATTGTCATATAGGATAATATAGTAAGAAAATTCCGGTTTCAGGTTATATTTCTTTTCGTAGTTCACGGCAGGGAATCCAGGAGTTTCTTGGTCTTGTAATTCTGTCGCTGCAGTATTTTCTTCTTGAGCTTTACGAAGCCGGTATTCATGTATTCACTTCTGTATTTTTCCATTTTATTCAGGAGTTCCTTTACGGAACCTGCCTGGTCTATGTACTGGTAGTCAGGGTCGAAGCCGACGGAGGAGCAGCGGCCGTCCGATCCTATCGGGCCGTATGTCATGTGCGGGTGTTCTTTCTGAGGATCCCTGATTCTGTAGATTCTGTTTGTGGTATATTCTTCCAGCAGGATTTCGCCTATGACGCGCCAGCACAGTTCGGAGGGCTTGGTCGGGCTGGCTATGCCAAGCGATATTTCTATGCCTTTTTCTTTATTTGACGAGATATAGGATGAGAATATATGGAAATCGTCATGGAATTTGTTTCCGTACAGTTCATGCGCCGTATGTTCGGCTTCGGCGAGATCCGGCATCAGTTCCGTAATTTTTTTATTATATTCCAGGTATTTACTCATGGGAGCGCCTCGATTGCATCCAGTGTCTGTCTATTTTCATTATGGAGGTAGTAATCCTTTACGAACTTACACCTCAGCTTGTCTGCCGCGTCGAGTGCGTAAATGAAATCCGGGAATTTTTGCCAGTCCTGTTTGACGGCTTCCGGATCGTCGTCGTCCTGTATTACTTTCATTTCGATTATGTCGAACCATGTATATGCCCTGATTACGGCTTCCCAGATTTGATAGACGGACGAAGATGCATTTCTCGGCGGCGGCACCTTGAGGGAAAGCCTGGAGTAGCCTTCGCCTCTGTCCTTGAATGTCGAATACATGTAATTTTTGAAACCGTAGTTTTTCGGTTTATTGCCGTAATACCAGCGTAACAGTTCTGCCATGTCTGCTTCTGTATATTTCATTCAAGTGTCTCCAGCGCAATCTTGGTGAGTTCGTTGTTCAGTTCCATCGTGAATTTATGTTCGTTTTTCTTTATTTCCTCGTAGTTGTATTGTTTTTTGCTGAGCTGGATATAGCAATACCTGCGTGACGCACTCTGGTCGAACCAGATAACGTCTTTTTTGTCGCCGTCGAACTGGAACTCAATCCTATATTTCAGTACGTCAAATACGGTAATTTTCCTGAATAATACGTCGGTAATGTTCCTGTAGGTTATGCCGTAGAGGTTGTCATATATGATAATCATAGAACCTCCAGAATTTCTTTGAGTTCCTGTTTCTTGGCTTTCTTGAACTGGCGTCTTACGAATTCTTGTCTTTTTTCTTCCATTTTATCCAGGAGCTTATCTACTGTAGAGAAATATACGGGTTTTCTGTTAAGACAGGTTTTCGATAGGGTCTTGTCGAATACGATTAACATTTTATGCGGTTTCTTGTCTTCGTCGTAGATAGTCAGGCATGCTTCCCAGAGGATATTGTACATTTCATCGTAAGTCTTTACCCATGCGGTCGCGTAGTCGTAATTGGACCAGTGTTCGAGCTTAAAGGTATAGTCGTCGAATTCGCACCAATGGGAACACTTCTCCAGTCGTGCTTTCATTTTCTTGTTGACTGATGCGTAATTGTTATTGTTCATGGCAGGGAATCGATAATCTGTTCTATTGCGGTATTACAAAGCTTTAAATAGTCACCTCTGATAAATTCAAGGCGGTATTCTTCCATTTTGCGCATCATGCCGGCCAATGTCTGGGCGCATGGGTAATATTCTTCCGTATTTGATTTATTGCTTAAAGGTAATCTTATTCTATAGGTTTTATTACCGTGCTCGTCGACGAAGACTTCACCATAGACTTTCCAGCAGGCGAACCTGGTTCTTCCGGGTCTAGGGTCAGTAACGTCTATCCAGACAACGTATTTTCGGTCTTGCCAGTTTTTATATTGACAAAAATCATGGAGATCGTCGTCGAGGTTATTGTCATACATTTTCCTGGCGATGCTGAGAGCATTCTTTTCGAGATTCTCAAATATTTTTGAAATGTCTATATATTTCATTTCAATACCTCGATAGCCATTGTTGTCGCTGCATTTTCAAAATGCATACCGTGTGCCTTGACGAATTCTTTTCGTTCGTATTCCATTGCAGAAATAAGGGACTTTAAATCTGGAAATTCATTCCAACCTAAATCTTCATAAACCCTGTTAAAATGGTCATACTTAACTTTATATAGATATTTGTCGATGTCGCAGTAAATTCTGGATTCGGCTGACCAGACATAAACACGTTCGCAATATTCCTTGAACGGTGCCGGTACATAAAGAAAAAACGACACATAGTCATTGCTATTGAAATATGTTGCATAGTCATATAAATCATATTTACAGAGCGGTTTATAATTAGTATAACGCTCTATTAAAATATCGCAAAGTTCTGTCATTATATCTTTCATGACCATAATATAGCAAAACATTTCCTAACCGTAAACGGGTTGACGGACATAAAATATATTACTATATTGCATACTATGAAGACTCTCAATGAATGTATCGCAGAAGGATTCGAGCCTACGAGAAAGTACGGCTGGTTCGACTATAAGCGTGACTATGTACGCAAGATATGGAAACTTGCGGAAAAGATGGGTTTTGAAAAGAATTTCGGATATAACAGGTGGTGTTATTATTATAACATAGAATTGCCGGTAATTCCAAATAGGCCTTGGGCTAATCATACACGAGGATATTATTTCATGTTTATTGATTGCGACGGTCAATGTCTGCCTGAAATGAGAATGTTCATAAGTAATCCGCAGGCTTTGGACACGGCGTTGCTGACTACCTATCCGGTAAAAGAATTTAAATATGCGGTAGTTCCGGAAAAGGTTATTTTGGATATGTTTACCAAATTTGACCATCCGGATAAATTTTTGCTGTATCTCGAAAACTGGAATACTAACAATATACTGGAGGTGCTATGAAAATGAAAAAGTGGGAGACATGGCTCCGGCAGAACGGCTATGTAGTCGATGAACACGGTAATTATATCGGTAAAGGCTTTCTTATTACGGTATATACGTATTCTATGAACGTATATATCAAAGATTCGTACGCCGACGGTTGGGTTATTTCCACTACCCATGGACATCCTCACAGGAATCCGGATTCTGATTTGGTTTTAGAAGACATCGGAGAGCATAGGTTGAAAGGAATACTTCAAGGCGGCGAACTCGCATACAGGAACAGATTGACTGTAAAGTTGTTGAATAGGTTGACATAGGCTTGCATATAAGCTATATTATGGCAAAAAGGATATGGTGATGAAAAAACTAACAAGTACAGATGTTGAATTCTTTAGTATATTGATATTGCTTATCGTAACCTTTGTCGTATACATGAAATATACGTTGCCGTATATTAATACATTGGACACGACATATACGCGAGATACATTGATAGGAACCGGTTTGTTATTGGGACATATCTTTATTCCGACAATTCCTAGTATTATTAAGCATTTCTTGGAGAAGTTTAATGAAAAGAAATGACCTCAAGATTACATGGACGCCGATGTATTTAAAGAGTATTCTTACCGGGGCTGGATGGCATCAATCATTATCATTTGATTATACATTTACTAAAGAAATTTATGTAATTCGTTGTATTATTACTGATAATAAGATAGATGAACTAAAGATGTGGTCTACAGACAAGTATATAGCGACAACTGGTGGACCATATTATGGTGGTCAGCATTATGAACATTTTAATGTTCCGATTGAAGAAATCGTCGCTGGCGCGGAAGGTGACTTAGATACGCTTGAAATGCGTATGAACTATTACGAGACTCGCAGGGCAGTCGAGGAATTGGACTGATATGGAAAAGTATATGTTTTCGCTTAAATATGTAGACCGTATTTTACAAAAACACGGTTATACCAAGTTATCTGAAGATAAGACCTCTGACACTAATCAATGTAAGATTTATTTTAAGGCGAATTTAATTGTACAGGTATATTTTAATGCAGACTTGCTTGGGCATGAAGTAACTAATATTGCCATTGTCGATAATAACTTTAGTCTGCCTGACATGTATAAACGGTTTGTCGCTACTACTCAATCTGAAAGCGTGATATTTAAATATGATAGCATACCGATAGAAAAAATATTAGATTTGGCAATCGGCAATACTGCAACGCTTAATATGCGAATTGAGAATAGCATTACAGAAGAAGCTTTGGAGCAACTATGATAGGAACGGTTGATTTAAAGGCACCACATCAAGGAAATAAGTACGAGATAATGGAAATCGAAGATTTCGCACGTAGTCTTGGTTTTTCTGATGTTCCTGGTTTTAAATCCAAGCTTGAAAGTCTTTCATGTAAATTAATAAAGACTACTACAGACGGATTTTTTATCCTTGAACTTTGTGACGGTACATGCGGTGGAATATACGGTATCAATGCATGGCTGTCATGGGAAAATAAATTTCCGGTCGGTAATCGAGATACAGTGAAAGGTCAACTGTTAGTTTCCGCTTTTAGTTCGGCATATAATATTTGTGATGTCGGTGTAAAAACATTTAAAGAAATGCTTCGCACATTGGATATGATTGAAGGCAAATGTGGTAATTATGATTCTGAATATTATATCAATAATTGGTATCATGCTGCCTTGATGGAGACATTATGATTTCTCGTGAAGAAGCTAAACAGGCAATAATTGATGCCGGTTTAAAATTAATAGAGAATCCTGACACAGGACAGATGTGGGGAGTAATCGATGATATTCCTGGAATGCCTAGGATGCATATTTGTACTTGGAGTTCATCACAGGACAAGGCATATTGCTATTGTTCTGTTTATCCAGTATTTACAATGACTCCATATGAACATAAGTATTCGACGGATATTAATAACTGGATGACGTTTAAGGATATTAATTCGATTAAGTATGCCAAAGAATGTCAAATGGAATCTTTATATAGACATCAGAAACAGGCACATGAGAAAGATATTGAACATGCATTGGAGTCATTATGAGCAGTCGTAGTCTATATCATTTTTTAATTAAGAAATGCGGTTTTAAGGAAGTATCGATTGGTAACCGTAAGCATGTGTCATGGGAAATGGACTGGCGCGGATGTGTAAAGAACGATATTTTTGTCTTAAAGCTTGGAAGTAGTTATGAAGGGTTTACGTATGCCTGCGGTGAACATGTAGTAAATTCACTCGGAAATCATGATATGAAAACGCTTTTAATTTCTACAGACCCAAAGGATAAAGAAGCAGTGCATATCATAAAGAAAGATTTATTTAAGGATATGCTTTTGAATTCCAATAACTATTACGAGTTGCTTCGGCGCATAACTAATTATAGTAATCGGAAAGCTTTGGAAGTTTTGGACTAACGTAAAATTTTTACATTTGTGTGACATTTATGATTGGAAAACGTATATTTAATATGAATAGGGAGGTTCGATATGCATGTACAGAAATTTGACATAAACGGACTTACTCCGGATCATGAAAAGGAATTATTTGAAGGTAATTCCTTGATATTGATATACACAGGAAATATTCTTGGCGGCGGAGATTTAAAGTATATCGTCATGCGACCGGAAAATGACGGTAGCGATAAATCCATAATCGAACAGGCTTTTATCAAATTCTCCGGTTGGGGAAAGAAAGCAATCCTGTACAGTACGGTTATTACGGCGTGCCTTAATCCAAGCCTTGTATTGTCACAGACAGATATTTCTGCGAGAATCTATTACGTAGACAACAATACGCCGATGTACGGGAATATAAACATTTCTGAATACTTTTCCAACATAAGAATGAAACTCGAAAACGCAATACTAGAGGATATAATAGATGGATTGCCATGCCTTGAATGAAACCGAATTGTTAAGATACGGAAGATTAGAAAAAATCGATGAAGAAGATTGGTTTTTTGAACGGTTAAGTCTTGACGAAGCGCCAAATAAAATAGATGAACTTTCAGTTTATACTGATATTAAAAGACATCCTCAATTAAAGGAATGTTATATTTACATATTATGCATGACAAAAGACGGTTGTACAATCGGTGATTATGATTATACGGAATATGAATATTTTAAGTCAAAAGAAGACTTTAATCGGGCATGTGATGCATATAAAGGTAGTGCCGAAAAATGTCATAATCGGTATATAGAATACATGAACAATTATCATAAACATTTATTAGATGAAACAATATGAGTAATAACACAAATAATCTTACAGTAGCAACAGCATCAAACGGTACCAGTGCAACAGTAGCAACAGTATCGAACGGTACCAGTGCAGCAGTATCTTTACCAACATTAGCATGTGGTTCTTCAGTCTCATCTATATCGATAGACCCAACTTCTGTCATTTCATTAGACGACGGAACGCCGGTAAAGCTATATGTAGACAGGTTTCAAAAAGCACATCATGAAGCATTGGAAAAGATTACAGACTGGCTTGTAGAAACACAGAAGGCAGAACTTGCAAAAGGCTATATGTGTAGCTGGGCAAAGATTGTCTGTGGATTTGAAATCCGTATAAGCTTTATGGATTCAGGTATGATAAACAGTGCATACGATTTGTATATAGAGATTAAGTCTGTTACAGAGGCAGGAAGGACACCGGTATCGAAGCATATCTTTTTCTCTACGGACAATGCAGTATATGATTGGTTTAAACAACATGATATTCATAAGCTTATAGATAGTCTTGAAGAAAGCGTTAAAGAATATTTTAAGGCATACTGTAACTTGAATACCGTAATTGATTTGGAATTAAGCCTATGACATATAATAACAAGTCGTTAGATATAATGATAGCACAGTTGGATTTCGGCGATACAGAGCCTACGGATTTGCATATATTTTATAATTTGGATAAACATAATTTTAGAATATTTTCATATGATCAGGATAGGTTTACATGTAAGAACGGAATATTTTCGGTAGAATATCCGTTACCTGAAAATATGTCGCCGGTAACGTTTATTGAGAATATGACAAAGAATAAAAAAGATGTCTATATATTCTTTGTAAACATGTATCATACAAAATTATTGGAAACATTAGAATGACCTGGGAAGAATGCGAAAAGTATTTGATTGAACATGGTTTCAAACTGGTAGATTCACGTCAAGAAAACCAATTCTATCAAGGCTCGACGGCAGGTAGAACTTTAAGAAAAGACCGATATGAAGTTGAAATTGTATATAAAGAAGATCTTGAACCTATATTGATTTGTCGGGTAATTTTTAAAGAAAAAGAACCTGATGTATTTTATTTTGAAGAATGTTCTGAAACTTTAATGTGTACAGATAAAAGATTACTGAATGAATTAATAAATACGCATTTAGGCGAAGAACTTTATGTACGTGAAACTAAACGGGGCGGAATGTCCATCGAGGTATTCTTGAAGGTCGTTACCGGTGATATGGATAAGTATTGGTTGAAAGTAGATAACCTTAACAATTATGAAGCAATTGAGGCTTTAGATGGCTGCACTTAATGAAGTAATACAATGGTCGCCTGAAATAGAACAGAAAATAGATTCAAAATTATTATCTGCTGGGTTTGAATCATCATTAACACCTGATACACTTTATTATCATAAAGATAATTGCGAGTTTAAGATTTGGAAAGTACGAACTGGTTGTTTTTGCTTTGTTAAGTTATTATCTTGGAATGATGTTAATGATGATATTTTCCTTATAGCAAGCAATAATAACAGTTATTATAGATACAGAAATCTTTCACTGGATGAAATATTAAATATATTGACTACATGTAAAGATATTAGTAAATTGGATATGTATATGTCAAATAGGGATAACTTAAAAGCTCTGGAGGTTCTTGCATGCCGTTAGACGAACCGGTACGTTTTGGTGAATTTAAAAACGAATTACTTAAATTATTTAAGACATGTAAAGCTACGCCTGATATTAACACTAATTTACAGGTATATCATCCGTATTCAATCGCTGTTACGTATAAGTTGAACCATTCTACCTGGAAAATGAAAATAGACCCGGGTAGTCCGATTGCAAGTATATTTAATAGTGAATATACACAAGATTTTATAGTAAATTCAACTATTACATTTGAATTTTATTATATGACAAGCACAATGGACGCAACTGATGTTTATGCAGTAAGAATTAAAATATCGCATTTATATAATGTTAAAGAAAAAACATTTATGTATAATAGTCTTAAAGAATTTATGAAAACATTTACAGAAATATTTAATCTGTTTAAATCATGTATTGAATCTAAGAGTACAGAAAATATCGATTTAGTAATCAAGAATTACGAAAATTATTGTGCGATTTCCCAATTATAAAAATAATCCTGACGAATGTCAGGATTAATGATATATAAAGGAATCTGGACTTAATTACTTAATGACAGGCTTAGTCTGACGTGCCTTGATTGCTTCCATCTTGATCTGCTTCTTAGCAGCTTCAATCTTCTGACGAATCTTAGCATTGATGCACTTGAGAATGTCTTCTTCAAGCAAGTCATAACGAGAGTTATAAACCTTACCCATCAAGTAATCGGACTTATCGCTGAGAGGCTTGCCCTTACGAGCATAGAAGTTGAAAGCTTCGGTCTTGGTTTCATCAGCAGGAGCTTCTTCCTCTTCAGAACCACCTTCTTCACCTTCGCTAGATTCTTCCGAGGAACTTCCTTCAGAAGATTCACCACCTTCTTCTTTTTCACCTTCTTCAGATCCAGATTCTTCACCACCTTCTTCGGAACCGGATTCTTCTCCACCTTCTTCCGAACCGAAGTCATCCATGGAATCTTCTCCACCTTCTTCACCGCCGAAGTCTTCAGCCGGTTCTTCGCCGCCGATGTCTCCACCAACGTCACCGCCTTCTTCGCCGCCTTCAGGTTCCTTATTGAGGTTATCAACCTTATCAGTAAGGGTCTGGATAGCTGTGGTTAATGTAGCAAGAATATCTTTAAGTTCGCTTGTACCTTCGGTTTCATCCGGAGTACCGTCGTCTTCCTTTTCTTCAGAAGATTCGCCGCCGAAGTCTTCGAGATTATCCTTTTCTTCTTCAGAATCGTCAGATTCGTCACCAGACAAAGAAGCATCGTCACTGGCAGTTTCTTCAGAACCTTCTTCACCAGACGGTTCTTCGGAAATATCGACATCATCGCTCGGTTCTTCTACGGAACCATCGGTGGGTTCTTTATTCTGTTCTTCACCAGTAGAATCATCCGGGGAAACAGTATCTTCTTCAGAACCGTCGAGGAAATCCTCGTTGAGGCCCTTGGCCTTCTTCCAGTTCTTGAACTTAATATCTTCGTAGTTATGAGTTTTCATTTAAAATTCCTTTATATATTCTTTATTATTTATAAAAGTTTTTTCGGGTCCCTTTTTTAGAGCGTGTTTTTATATAATTGATATTCCGGGGAATTGTAAAGTTCATTGAATTTCTTATCAAGTTCGAGAGCTTTCGTAAAACTTTTGACCTCGTTACATACGATTGACTTAAATTCCTGGAAAAACTTAGAGAACGAATCCTTGAAGTTCTTGGAATACTTAAATACGTCCATAACGGTATATGGCTTATAGGCAAGGTTCAATTCCTTGATTGCGCTTGCGCTAATATTGTCCTTGATGAACTTTTCGGTAATATCGATTGCGGCCTTGAGTTGTTCATCTTTCTTCACGACGTCGAGATCTGCACCTGTAAGGACTTTCGGTACAATCAGCGTATAAATCATGGGATTGTTTTCCATTTTGCTGAATTCGACAGATTCATTCATTATATATTCTTTAAGTTTAGCCATAAATTACCTTTTATGAGATTCCTTGAATGACTTATACTGTGCGGCAATTTCTGCAAGAGAGATAGCAATCTGGTTAAGTGTACCCTTGATTTCCTTAATATCTTCCTTTATGCCAGAATTTTCAGTCATAAGGTATTCAATATCTTTTTGCTTAAGTTCAATATCCTTTTCAAGCGAAGCTATACGGTCCTGTAATTTCTTATTTGTATCATCACGGGAAACCGCGGTATTCTTACGCTGTAAAAACACGATAACATAAACAATCACACCGGTAAGTATCGCAGTGGCGTTACCAGATTGAAATGCAGTTGTCAGTAAATCTTCCATTTTAACTTATTCCTTATAACATTATTTATAATATGTTACACTAATACCTTTTTAACAATAATAGAATTTCTCGGGATTTGATTCGGATAACGCAATAATCGTTTCTGGAGTTGCCTTGACGAATTCTGTAGTAGGTAAACCAGCCAGGTTATTTGCGAGAAGCTTGATGTCTTCAATACACTGGGCAATATCGGCCTTGTTAGACCTAATTCTGACCATGTTCTCTTCGACACTCTTTCTAACTTTATCGAGGTCGTCCTGACTTACAAGACCGCCAGCACTTATGGTACTGTTAGCAGCCATAGCACCCATGACAATATCTTTACCGACACGGAGCGGCCTGTCAAGCGTACCGTCACCGACGATAGTCATGTCATGAGGAACTCTGTCACCGTAGTAATAGTCCTTTAACGAGTCGGACCAAATCTTCAGGTCACCCTTACCTACAGTTCCGTCGTCATGAATACCAATATCACAGTAGGCAGAAATTGCACTGTAATCGGCTTTTTCATTCATCCCGTCATATAAAGCCGAAAGGTTATCGTAAATGTTAGGAATGTATGCGGCAGAATTCCAGATAGCGGAATTTGCGGACACGGTATAGTAACAATCACGAATCGCACTGTAATCGTCCATATCTTGGACTTTTTCGTAAATGGCAGAAAGCGCTTCCGGGTCGAATGCGGTCAATCCGCTAAGTCCGGAATAACTATTCCACAAAGCCATGTCTGCTGAAGTTACACAGAGACAATCAGATTCTCCAGGGTAACAACAGTCTACGGGATAAGGAACCACATGTGCTGGTTCAGTATCATTCCACCTACGGCTATAGCCATGAGGCCAGTCGGCATGGGGCGCATAAGGCCATTCAGGATAATGCGGGATATTATCCGGTGAATCCGGTCTCGGAGGTGGATATAGAGGTGCGAATTTATTCGGTTTCATATATTATTTATAAATATTGAAAAACTCCCTTTTTAGGGAGTTCTATTTTTAAATAATTTTAATTAGAGATAACTTGCTGCTGCCTGAAGATAGCGGTCGAAATTAATATCTTCCTGGGACTTCTTCTGTTCCGGAGCAGGTGTTGCCGATGTAGCCTGGCGGTCATGCTTATGTTCGGGTGCAGGAGCAGGTGCTGGCTGATTCGGACGGCTTACAGTATATCCAGCCTTCGTAGCGATTTCAAGAGCGTTCGCAATATCGCCCGGTTCCTGGACCTTGTAACCTGCGGCCTTCGCGATATTCTTTGCAATGTCGACCTTTGAATCAGGCAAAGACACATCGTAACCGTTACGACGCGCAATTTCCTTCGCGATCATAATATCATTAACATCTACTTTTTCATTAATCATGGTTATTTTCCTTTTCACTAGTGATTGAACTTAAATATTTATAAAAATTTTTTATAAAAGTTGCTCGCCATAACGTTTAGCGGCACCAGTATTACGTTGCCAGCTAACGACGAAATCATGTAATTCTTTACATTCCTGAGAAAATTCAGAGTCAGGATTTGTCTTAATTTCAAGGGCTGCTGCACCGACAGTAATTATCTGATGTCCTTTCAGCATAACGCCTTTTGGAATATCAGTAGTAGTATAGACTTCGGTAATTGTCGGAGTTTCCTTTATAGGGAGCTTGACCCAGTTACATTTTGCCTTGTACCAAACAGTTCCGTCAGGTTCAATACGAGTATTTTTGTCAATCTGATTATATGGAATATTATCCGGGAATTCACCTTCACCGTTTTTCTTTACTAATTCAATAGCGTCAAGAATAGTATCGGATGTCATTTTAAAATATTGGCAGATTGGAGCAGTGCTGAAATCACCTCTCATCAATTTACCCCAGCCGATAGAACCGTCAGCATTACGAGGAAATATATTTTCTGACAAATTAAATGCCTTATTGGCTTTGTCGAGCTTATTCGGGTCGATACACATCTTAGAAGCTTTATCGATTTCCATAGTAAGGTTACTAAGTCTGATTGCCGCTCCTTCGAGTTCTCCGTAAGTAGATTTCTTATATTCTGCAGATACAGTATAACCGTCACCGTCTTTCTGGAGCTTCAGCTTTGACATCGCATCTTTATAGAAGTTTGAAGCCGTAGCAATTTCAGAACAGGACGCATCGTCGAAAATACAAGTAAAGAAACTGAGAAGTTTTTCAAGGTAATCAAGAACACCCCAGTCAATAAGCGTATTTAAATATCCTTCAAGAGAAAGCTTAAGCGACCTAATTTTACGATTGACCCAGTTTAAATAAGCTTCCATCTGTTCCTTACACCAGCCGAGAAGGCTCTTGATATAAGAAATACCGAATTCTACAGTAAAACCTGCGGAACAGATAATTTGCTGGAACTGTAAGAAATCTGAAATAATATCACGAATATTATTAAGAAGATTACCGCGTGCATCGCTGATACACTGGTTATTCCACCATTCTGACAGTTTTCTGAATAAATATGAATTCGGATCCAATAATTCATTTAGGAGAGCCAGACATTTCCATAATCTGTTACACCAGAATGTTTTATCTGTTCCGAAAATCCATTCATAGAGCATATCGAATAGCTCTTTCTCATATTGTTTTACAAGTTTTATTGTCGTATCTATGGCAACATCAATAGTATATCGACAAATAGTCATTGCAGCCTGTGCAAGTTTGTCGATTGCCTTCAAAAGGTTCTTGGCCATCTTGGTATATCCTTCAACAGCGGCACGAATCGCTGCAAGTGAACCATAAAGATATGTACAAATAAGGCTTGTTACTGTCATCTTACATTATTTATAGTAGACTCTAAAGGCTTGGGTTCTCTATAATCGCCTTCGAAGAAATCAAAGAATATCGTACCGTCATATCTTTCGTATTCGATCGCATATACATCTCGTTGAGATGTCGGATAAATATTATGAATCTGAAGTTTTGCTGGACCGTTAATCGAATGATGTCCATACTTACATTCTGGATGCCAGATTAAACGATGATGTGTCGGACAATAAGAGAGAACTACATTACAATTTAGACGGTTTCCAAGTTCTTTCGGAATAATATGATGGTATTCAATTTCGTCACGGTTTGTCGTTGTATATTGGCAACCTGGCCAATGACAAGTATATTTAATTTCCATGCATTATATATGAAAGAAACCGACCAAAATGGTCGGTTCTTTAATCTTTAATTATTGATGATTAGGCTTCTTCGCCAGCTTCACCCTTGTCAACCATAACTTCGATACCGATGTTCTTGATGGATTCAATAGCATCAGCGATCTTGTTCGGAGTACCGGTGAGAACGTAGCTCAAGTTGTCGCCTTCAGTGAAGGTAATATCCTTCTTCTTGGAAAGAACGTAGTCAGCAACGTCTGCGTAGTCGTCTTCAGAACCGTCGATATAAATCGTGGTAGAAGTCTTGGTAGAGACCGGACGACGTTCGCGTTCCTGCTTGCTAACAGACCAGCCACGACGTTCAGCATTGCTAAGAATACCAGCAGCCTTGGTCGGAGTAGCAGTGAAGGTAACAGTTCCATCTTCGTTTTCAGTAAACGGAATATTAGCGAGCTGGAGGTAACGAGTGATAGAAACAACTGGCTTACCGTTCGGATCAACAACGTAAGTGTCAGAGTTACGAGAACCGCGAGAACCAGCAGTCAAACCGTTGATAGCGGAATCGAGAGCAGCAAGTTCAGTTTCGTAAGCTTCAGCACCGTCCATCTGCATGATAGTAGCGAGCTTATCCTTCATGGAAGCGATAGCACGTTCACCGCCACCAGAACGACGAGAGTTCTTAAGGCAATGGATTGCACGCTTGATGTCTCCCTGAGCAACGGCAGTATTGAAGTCCATACCGTCCTTAGCACCGTGGGTACCAGCAGCAGCCTTGATCAAGGTAAGGTCGTCGTTTTCGACTGCATCGTAGTAACGCATCATGAGGTTATAAGCTTCCTTATTATCAGGATCTTCATTACCTTCGTCTTCAATCAAGCTCTTGAGCGCTTCGAAGTCTTCATAATATTCGGTAGTCTTACCCGGCTTGTCAGCGATACTGGTGCTGGTCCTCTTACCGTTCTTATAGTTAGACTGGGCAGAGTCAATAGAGTCGATGTCCTTGATGACCTTCAATGCGATAGAGTCTTCGTCGCCGTATTTCTTACGGAAACCAGCAGCACGACCCATTTCGTTAAGCATGAGTTTTCCCGGAATACGAGCCATAACGGATTCGCAAATACGGTCGAACTTAGCCCATGCCGGATCTTCAGCGACAGTATAACCGACTGACTGAAGAAGTTTAGTAGCTTCAAATAGATTCATTTGTAATTCTCCTATAATTTCTATTTTATATTTTATTTATAATTGTTTGAGAATAAAGTTTGATTTTTCTAAATTATTTATAAATAATAAAAGAATTAGGAGATTTTTATGCGTTTAAATGAATCAGAAAATGCAGAAGTAGTGGATCTTAGTGAAATTCCACTTGATTATGACGCCATTCAGTATGACGTTAAGGCTACGAAACCTGAAATTACGCTTTATTTCGACAAGTCTGGTACAATTTCTGATGTCGATACCATTGAAATACAGGTTTTGGCATCATCAGCACTTCCGAAAAAAGTCTATATCGGTGTCGAATATGACCCGGTAGAATATGATACCAAGTTTTCGCTTGATAGCCTTACAGATGATGTTTATGAAATTGAAGAAACAGATTCTGGTTATTCTTTAACAACTGACAACCTTGACGGTCTTGTTGATCTCGGTTTCTCGGCTACTTTCGAACGCGGAATCATTTGGCCGTTCGATAATTCGAGTGTCCATGACCAACTTAATAAGGCTCTTGGTCGCATCAAGTCTTTTGAAGGTAAGATTATCTATTATGTTACCGGTCAAATTCCTGGGGCAATCCAAAAGAAGAATCCTATTCCTGGTATTGAACTTACTGACGGATTTAAGGCTGCACAGAAGGAATGGCTCAAGGATGCTAGCGCTAAGCAGGAAATCCGCCGTGTTCGTCAGGGACGTAACGATTTCGAAATGCTTATCGATGCTATTAAGCAATATCCGAATGTTGAAAAAGTTCAGATGATTAACAAGAAAGCTGGTCGTGACTATACTAAGGAAGTTATGATTATCGCGACGGTCAATAAATGGAATTCTCGTCTGAAGAAGCGTGTTCCGGAACGTACAATTATGATTCTTCGTAGTAATGACACCGGTACGCACTTGTATGCCTATAATAAGGCTCAGGCATTTAACGGCTATGAAGCTCGTTCTTGGGAACTTATGAACAAGTGGCTTAAGAATGCTCTCCAGATTGCTTACGCTAAGGATGAAACCGAAGTCAATGACGACTGGGGCAAGGACATCGATTCTGCCGAAGCTGCATCTCTCGGTATTGAAGAATCTACCAAGTCTAAGAAGAAAGGTATGAATCTTTATGAAGCATCCAATATTCTTAAGAAACTCGGAATGAAGCTTATTAAGTAAAAATAATCAAAAATTAAAAACCGGTCAAATGACCGGTTTCTTTTTATATCAGGAACTCATCCATCGGGTTTTCTTCAAGTACAAGATGTTGATTAGATTTTAACCAACCAGAAATCTTATACATTGACTCGAATAGGGCACAGAAAGATTTTCGGAACATTGTCTCATAATCGACAGTAAACATTTCGTTAAATTCTTTCGGCCAAGTTTCAAGGAACGCGACAAAGTTGACAGGCTGAAGGCCAGGCTTGCCGACTTCTTTATACTTAAACTCGTTATTAGGCAATACGTAAATATATTTCATCTTCGTATTGTTACTAATAGGAGTAAGCTTAAGTCGTTTCTTGGCAAGGATATAGTTATAGGTCAATGCAGCCTTTGCACCGAAAATAACAGCCGTATTCTCACCCTTATCAAATTCAAGACCATTCTTAAGATAATAGTCGATGTCATTCGGGATATATTTCTTATAATTTGTAATACCGATAACTGCTGAAATTTCATCAATCGGTGTTCGGCAATACTGTTCATATATCTTGATAATTTCCTTATCGCAATAGTCTTTCTTTGCACCTGCACAAATTTCGAAAGCAAGCTTTTCAGCAGCGACTTTACAGAAGTCAGGCATCGTAGACTTCTTAATAGGCACGCCCATGATTTTGTGCTTCGGCTTGTCGAACGGGTACTTATGACCTTCCTTATCGATAATATTTCCGATATAAAGCTTTCGAGCAAAACAGAACATATTTTTAAATATGTTTTCGCGGTTGAACTTAATCTTGTTTGTCGTCTTAGTTTTCTGAGCACGAATCTGAAGAATCCTATCAAAGAATCTCTGGAACAAGTCTTCACACTTCTTATAGAAATCTCGATATTCTTCTTCGGTTTCAATCTTAATGCCTGCCTTTATAAGACGGTGCTTAAGTTCGACCAATGAAAAGTAAACAGAGTCAGTATCATTATGGACTGCACAAACGTCTCGTCCAACAACAGTTAACGGTTCTTTGTTTACTATTTCGAATTTTTCTTCTTTTACATCATCAACTTTTACAAATTCCATTTTTTCCCTCTTCTTCAATACCGAGCAAATCTGTTTCCTTATTGAATTCATATGCCCTGATAGTCATTTCTTTTCCATTACGCATGACCGTAATCTTGTCATAATAGAAGAAAGTATGTTCCTGTCCGCCAGCAGTCAACGTGACCTTATAATATTCCTTTTCTACGTCCTTAATGATAGCCTTAGAGACGTAATATTCATTGAGGTATCTAGTTAACCAGTCACGAAGAGTAACGCGTGCAGAGCGACATATAACGCGAGCACAGTCAGGGTCATAGAGATGGAAGCCAGTTGCAAGACTTACACCGTAAACAGAGTTAATAATAATCTTCTTAACACCTTGACGGTTGTCATACAGGTTTGCGAGTTCTGTATTTCCTGCATTTTCTGCTTCTTCCTGCAAGTCCTTATAATGCCTACGTTCATCGAACACCTTCTTAACGACGTTCGGAAGGATTGCATCGTCAGTTCTCAAGAATCCTACTTCATTAACGTCAGTAAGAATAACCTTTCCGGATTCAACATCTTCCTTGCGAGGATGAATGACCTTACATTCTGGAGAAATATTAAACTGCATAATATGGTGCGGATATGAAGACGTAATATCGAAAGACATATCGTCGTCATGTCGACCGGGATAGTCATAGCAATAACCTGCCTTAACCTGGAATTCCGGGAATGGATGAGGCCATTTCTTGAATTCCTTATAAGCAGCCTTGAACATATCCATCGATGTCTTCTGAACACCCTTGATTTTCTTCGGCTTCCAGAGCTTTACGATTTCATCATTGAATGCAGTAAAATCCTTGCCTTTGGAAATATCATACATTATCAGGTACTTACGGAATTCCGGATTATCGTCTTCCCATTCAGTGTTCTGATAGTAGATTGAACCGTCAGGTTGCGGAATCTTATAACATTCTTCCTTAGCCCACCAGTCTTCATGGTTTTCTTTCTTGTCGTTAAGAACACGGTTAGTCTTGTGCAAGAAACGAAGAATA
>Ga0326511_10001448_pt1 | contig 19617 bp, 50 predicted proteins | sample 0_2496_0518_D_FD_203701 | JGI IMG/M metagenome (GOLD analysis project Ga0326511, IMG submission 203701) | Bovine rumen microbial communities from UC Davis, California, United States - 0_2496_0518 | ecosystem: Host-associated > Mammals > Digestive system > Stomach > Rumen | place: USA... | reverse complement strand
CGGCGGCGGCGACAGCAAAACAGAATGATCTATATTAAGAAGGTACTCGGACATGACAAAACAGAAATATACAGAGGCAAAACAGGCGGCAAACACGCGTTGGGAAAATAAGCAATTTCGAACGCTTGTCAGATTTCCAGCGGAACTTGAACCGGAAATAAGAGCGGCGGCCGGAGATAGTTTAAACGGCTTTATAGTCCAGGCCGTCCGTGAAAAGCTGGAAAGAATGACCTGCGACAACTAAAGGGGATAGTATGCCCTTTTGAGCATAACCGGCGACGGCTGGACATTACAGGGACTTTTTGCGCCTATTCCGGCCTGATTGCGTCCGGCGGCACTCTGTCCAGCTCAACCGGCGACGGCAGCAACAGGCAGCCCCGGGCCTGAACCGGATCCCTGGAAAATGGTTATTTTTTGCCCGATCCTGAAGCCCCGGAAATTTTACGGGCCGGTCAGAACGTATGGGAATTTTGAGCATTCCGCACGCACGCACGCGAGAAAAACTGCGCCCATTTTGCCAGATCGCCTGGTGAGTACCCCACACATGTGCGCGACTCAGCAGATCGGCAAGCACTCCACCGCCGCCGACTTCCAGACTCCGCGTCGTTTTGGATAACACTGCCGCCGTGCCCATTACGGTGCTATACAGGATTTTACCGCCGTACTGCGTCATATATATCCCGGTGACTTCGTGAAAGTCACTCCGGTTTACTGCCGGTTAGAAAATCAGAAGGAAAGGAGCTGTGATGCTATGGGAACAATTCAACTGCCGTGTTCCACACCATGCCGGATCATGCACGCCGTCATTGACGAGTCACGTCATGAGCTGCCATATTGGACACAGAACGTTATCGCACGTACCGTGTATGAGCATACAATCGCGGCACATGCACTCAGATTGCCATACAGCGACGCCAGAACGCCATATACAGCCCCGTGAGCATACGCGCGCATAAATGAACCCTCACGCGCATGAATGTGCCTAGAATCGCAAATCTGAACGCCTACGCGCGATTCTGCGAGGTGTGGCGTGAATTTTCAAAAGTACCCCTCGTTTTTTCTACGGCTTTTTGCGGGCGAGGGTGGTAGGGTAGTCACAACTAACCGCCCCTCCAAAAATTTTTGAAACGCCTCACGAAGGGTACCCGTATCTACATGAAAGGACAAAAGAAAAGATGAAAGAAATTTACAGAAGCTTTGAAGGGAATCTCGGTGCAGGTGAAAGCGGATATTACGTGCTTGAACTTGTTGACCATTATGAGGTACATGAATTATCTACACGAATGGGTGTACCGGAATACGTATTCAGAGTAAGCAAGTCAGCGGTAGAGAACCCAGATTGGACTGATTTATATACCATCGGCAAGTTCGAAACCGAAGTCAGAAACGGAAGTCTGGACGGTCAAGTTTATGTCAAAGGAAGATGGTATTCCAGCGAATCAATTCGCAAAATTCAGAACAGCCACAAAGATTACAACTGGCAAGCTTACATTTGAAAGCACCTCTCCTTTAAAAATCGGCTCACATGGCGCAAGCGTCCCACACGTCTGCCAGAAGTGCCACCCCACAAAAATTTGAAGCTCTTCAAAAAGGGATGGGGGATATAAAAAACCCCCAGTCAGAATAAGTCTGGCCGGGGATTTCTCTTTATAGAAGTACCATCAATTCTTTTTCAAAATCTTTCCATGAAAGCGACTGTCTGAAACCTTTGGGAAACTCAACTGTCACATGATGCTCATTAATCGCTACAATCGTTACGGAATACGCATCCTCATCTGTACGCCTACCGCTGAAATCTTTGTGAAGAATCTGCGCTCTGCATCCTTCCCAGATGTGATACTTCTGTCTCAGCTGCTCTCGGATATGCTCATAATCTTTTGCCTTTGCAAGCTTGACTCCATACCCGCTTATAAACTCTGGCCTAAATGAACGTCTTTTAGTCTTCATGCTGTCCACCACCATTCAAGTAGTTCACAAGCTTGTAGGCTTTCCTGACTTCATCATCGTCATTACGGTCAAATGCTTCTATCGTCACAAATCTACCGCTCGGATTGAAGTACCCTACCCGTAAAAAATTATCATCAAACTCTATAGTGTGTATGTCCATCACTCCTTTAACAAATTGTTGAACTTGATATCAATTACATCAATGGCGCGTTTAATCGCTTTGACATACGTCATTGCATCCCGCCGCTCTGCCTCTTCCTTTGCCGTTTTAGACTTTATGTACATGAAGTTCGCAATGGAATTCAGCTTGATTTTGATATCCGTTTGAGCTTTGGTCAGTGCCTTGCGTTCTATGTTCCTTTTGATTTCGGCAATGTCTTCATCATAATCAGCCATTGTTATCATTCCTCTTACCTGCATACAGTGATATTCTGATGGCGTTCTCTGCAAACCTGTCATCCTTCCGGCTTGTAAAGTCGTAACCGGCATCATTCAGACTATTTGCAATGGCGTTCTGCACCTTAATGCTCTGTTCTCCGCAGTTGACAATAATAGTTCCTACATAATCAAGTTTCATTCTCTATCCCTCTCTTGCTTTATTTCTCAATGTTTACCGGCAGTACGACATATGTCGAATCAAGTCCTTCCTTCATCAGGAATACCGGAGCTTTCGGAGATATAAACCTCATCTCCACTTCATCATCTTCAAAAGCATTGACGGCATCCATCAGGAACTTCGGATTCATGCCAATGGTAATGTCGCTGCCCTCATGGCTGATTTCTACATCTTCTTCTACATTGCCGTAATTTGACCTTACAGACAGGTTAGCAACGTCACCCGATATTTTTATCACCATCGGCTTTCTATCGCTCTCCTTGACCATTACAGAAGCTCTGGCAATGCTCTCAAGAAGCTCTTGCGCATATGCTCTTACGATAATCGTCGGCTCTGTTCCAAATATCCGCTTATAGTCAAAATAATCACCGCCAATAGTCCTCACCAGAATGATTGTCTCGTCAAACTGGAACACTACATTGGCAGGTGTTACAGTGACATGCACGATATCCTGAATAGTTCCGGTCATCAGCCTTGCGATATCCTGTAGCGATTTACCAGGTGCGATAAATTCACAGTCTCCATAGTTCTGGTCAAGCGTTGCTGATTTGATTGCAATCCTGTGGCCATCCAGTGCAACGGCTGTCAGCTGATCGCCCTCAACTGCGACGTACTCTCCTGTCATCGCCTTATTGTTATCATTGACCGCTGCACAGAAGATAGTCTTATCGATCAAATCTTTAAGCACCGGCTGCGAAACTGCGAATCTGAAACCCTCTCCAAGGTCTGGCATCTTGATATATTCATCTGCGTCGCGTCCCGGCAGATTGAATTTTGACTTACCGGCCTTGATCTTGATTTCTTTTGTTTCGTCGTTCGTTTCAATCGTAACGTCACCATTATTCAGCTTGCTGATAATGTCACTGAACAGTTTCGCCTCAACAGCAATCGCACCGGCCTCTTTCACATCGCCGCGCATCACAGTGTTGATTGCAATCTCCATATCATTTCCGGTCACTTTGATTACATCACCGTCAGTCTCGATCAGGATACATTCCAGAACCGGCATTGAAGCTCTGTTTGGCACGGCTTTCAATACCGTCTTCATGGCATTTGATATGTCTCTCTTCTCACAAACAATTTTCATTCTCAGATTCTCCCTGTTGATCCGATACCACCACGGTCAGCATTTCCAAGTGTTTCAACCTCTTCAAATTCAATCTCCGGTTGATTCTTCAGAATTCTAAACTGGCATATCCGCTCATTCTTTGGAATAAACGTATCTCTTGTGGCGTATGCAAGGAATTGCCATACATCGTCATCGCCGCGAAACGAATTGTCTATAACCCCGCACGAGTTAACCAATATGACTCCGTACTTCTTAAACGTACTGCTTCTCGGAAGCACAAGTGCCTCATAACCTTCTGGCAATTCCATGGATACCCCAAGTGAGAACATCCTGAATTCGCCCTCTTCCATCAACACATCTTCTGCTGACCGCAAATCAATCCAGTCTGATTTCTTACCGCCTACTTTGCAGATTTTGTCAATGTCTGCATGATACTTGATTTTGATTTTCTCCATTAGATACCTCTGATAAATGTAGGAACCGTCATCACAGATGCAATGCGCTTCATGTGTTCCATGTCCGGTTCGTCAAAGTAAAACTCGCTGTTCTTCGGCTGTCTGTACGCCTGTAGGAAATACCGCTTTGCACCGCTAATCAGTTCGTTGATGTGCCTGAAATCATCCAGCGTTTGAAGCTGTGGCACTACTGTTGTACGGAATTCATAGTCAACACCACTATCCATTATTAGTGATATGGATTCCAAAATGCTTTTCTCCATGTACGCAATTCCACATATGCTGTAGTTCATTGGATTTGACTTCACATCCATAGCAATGTAATCAACTACCCCCGCATTTAAAATGGCATGTATGTGCATAGGGAATGACCCGTTCGTGTCAAGCTTAACTTTGAATCCCATATCGTGAATCCGTTCCATGAATCTGACCAAATTGCCTTGCAATGTCGGTTCACCGCCTGTTATGGCTACGCCGTCAAGAATTCCTTTTCGAGTTTCCAACCACTGAAAGAATCTGCCTTGTGACATTAGGTGCTCTGGATTGCCCCACGCCAATTCCTGGTTATGACAGTATGAACACCTGAAATTGCATCCCTTTGTGAACACCGTACATGCCGTATGCCCCGGATAATCAAGCAATGTCAGCTTCTGTAGCCCATAGATATTCATTCCTCATCCCTACTTTTGTGTTTCTTGCATGAATCCTCATCATCCACCAGAAGTCCTTTTAAGTCACAGAATCCGTCTTCGTTCCACTTACATGTTCCGCAGTTCCGTTCCATTTAATGTACCTCAGTCTTTCTTCTGCAAACTGACCAGTTTCGGAAAATCCGCAAGGTTTCAGCTCCGGGCAGAATCCACGGTAAACACACTCTCTGACACAAACGCTGGCTATTTCGGGTTCCTTCTCCGCAAGCGCATTAATCACCAATTGCCATGCCAGTCTTGTTTCTTTACTTGCCGCCGTGCATAAACGCTTTCTACTGATGTTTATGAGTGCCTGTGCATTAACTCTTATCCTGTGCGTAACAAGTGCATTCTGTGACTTGTTATTGCGGTCTACGCCAGTCCTGTCTGTCCTCTGCGTACTAACGAAATGTTCGATACCAAGCCAATGCCGCACGATGTGGACTGACACCCAGTATGGTAACTCACGAAACACAAAAGTAAATTCAAGTAAACGGATCGGCGAATGCTCTGCAAGAAGTATCTTTCTTTTCCATTCAGAGGAAGGATACTTCCCCGTATCCTTCCCTATAGTATTCATGGCAGCATCCTTGACTGCTTGCCAGTTGTCCTGATAGTCAATCAGTTCCGCTCTCAACCTATAATGACATCTCCTTCCCCTTCATGAACAAGATTAATGTTGAATACCACGCTCCCGTAGTAGTCGCCAGCTCCCTCTGTTGAAAACGGCGTTGCATAAATCATCCCCGCTTCTGTCATTCCGTTACGGAAAGTCGCAACTGTCTGGCCCGGCATCAATTTCCCTGATTCATTAAAGAATTCAGCAATCATATCTTTATTGGTGGATGTACTCATATGAATTGAGCCTGCCATGTCAATGTTTCCAATTGTTACGTCAACTCTGTCGCCGTCGCACAAATCCATAACCGGAGCTGTAAATGTATACTGCGTGCCGTCTGCAATAATGGTTTCGGGAATTAAAACCGTGTACTGTGAATCCTCATGATAAAACACCGTTGTATCTGCGCTGACCGCTGAACAAATCATCATAACTGCTACGATAACTGCACACATAATCTTCTTCATAATTCTTTTTTTTGTCATTTCTTTTATTCCACAATGATTTCTACGTTCATATTCGCTGAATTTAATTGCTGTCCGTCACGTTCACATACATGAAGTAAATGTGCGTTGTAAGTACCTACCTCTAAACCATGCGTTAATTTGATTTCATAAAAGCCATAGCCCGGATAACACTTTTCTGATTTCCATATCACCTTGCCTTTCATGATTAATTTGTATGATATAGTGCAATCATTGCTTTCGGGATTGTATATATTGACCTTCTGTGTTGTTTCACCTGCTTTGAAATACATCCGGTCAATTCCAGGAATTTCAATGTGCTTGACTTCTGTTTGATGTTCAATTGCCTGTTTGCCTTGCCACTTTTCGCCGTCAGATTCGTCAAGCTTCGGTGACACTGGTGGTTTAAAAATAAGCGCAAGAGCCAACGCCACAACACAGCACGAAAAGAAAATGCAAAAGAATATATCAGATTTTTTTATTCCTTTTGCCCCTTTTCGCTCTGCGCTTGCATAATCCTCTTCATTTGGTTTCAGTTTTCCGGTGCTGAAATCAGCCTCTTCCTTACTCAGCCTCTTTATCAGTGTCAACACCTTCCTTCCGGTTATCAGTTACAAAACCCTCTTTGTCCGATAGTCCCACATCCTTTAACCACTTTTCAAGCTTCTGTTCCGCTACAATGTCCATGGGCTTTTTGTTTTTGTTCTCTTCCATCACTATGCACCTCACATGTTCCCTGTGCGCTTACCCACTCTTGACGGTCACGGCAGAATCCATAGGCCTGTTCAAAATATCTGTCGTACCAGATACAGGTGGCGCAGGTTTTGTCAGTCATTGGTATCACTTCCTTTGTTCGTAGTGCGGGCAGTTATATCTGATAAGCTGTCCGGGCTTCGGTTTCCACTCACAATTCTTGTTATAGCAAGTGTTGCAGCAGTTACCTGATTGGACAATGTTTCTGTATGCCATCAAAGTGTCCAGTATGTAGGCTACATCTGCTATTGCGTCATCTAAGCGACTCATTCGTCCACCACTTCCAATCTTGCACCACAATTCGGGCAATAATCATATCCGTATACATCATCTTCACACAAATGAGACTCGAAACCACATACTGAACATCTGCCGGTTATGGATGGATCGTCTACGGGTATCCAATGACCTTTTTTCTGTTCGGCCTGCACGGTTGGTTCATACGGCGTCAGCTTTTCAAGCAAGCTGCCCCACACATACAAGTCAGTGCCGACTATGCTGTACTCATCAAGTCCAATCCTTTTTTCACCAATTTCAAGTAAGAATTTACTGCCAGGCTTGAATTTGGTTGAACTGTTCGATGTTCCCGACATTTGTGTCGGTATCATCTGTTGAGCCTGTACAGACGGCACTTTTCTGAGTGCATTCATGGCATCGGTGACACTGATTAAATTATCACTCCATACGACTTGGCCTTCTCCGTGTGCTTCATGGGCTACGGTGTACCTTCTGGCGGCAAATTGTAATTCCGTTTGCGCTTCTGCCCTGTCTATCAGATCCCCTGAACTGTTCGGAATTTCCGAACCATTGCCGAACGCATCAAGTACGGTTTTAAGTGCCTCTATGACATTGTTACTGTCAGTATAAAACTCACATCCATTGCATGAGTTTACAGGTACAGAATCAGGGCAATGCGTTGCTATTCTGCATTTGTATTCTTTCCGCAACACTTCCAATGCTACTCCAAACATCATTCGTCCCACCTTATCCACTTTCCGCAATTTGGGCAGATATCCTCTTCGTTCAGTTCGTGCCCGCAATCAGGGCAAACTCTTTTGTATGCAACAATTCCATCGTCACGCACAAAAGCAGGTTTGATCTCTGCCGGTTCCGGCATCCGCTTCTGAAGTGCATCCACTGCCATATCAACAGCCACCGCATAATCCATCGGATAATCCCATTCAACCTGCCCTTGCATGAGCTTCAGGGTTTCTATGGCTTCTTGTGCTGTCATTCGCTCACCTCAACTTCCAAAACCGCAACCTTATCTTCATTTAGAGAAAACAATGAAAGCCGATCAAAGAACATTTGAAATGCCAATTTCGCTTTTTCTTCCGGGTTATCACCCAGTGCAGAAACAGGCTGATTGTTTTCTGCAAGAAATGTTACTTTACACTTCATTACTTCACTCCTTCCGCTTCAAGAATCTTCAGTATCTTTTCAGCCTGTTCAAAGGTTAAGTCTCTTTTGTTTCTAAATACGTCTCTGCATTTTTTGATTGTTTTTATTTGCAAGAGCTGTTCTTCGATCTTTGGTGTTAATACTTTGATATACGAACGGTGGAAGCCTGGGCTTGAGCCCTTTTCCCATCCATTTGAAGAAAATGTTTCCTTGAACGTTCCATAATCAACCACAATATCTTTGCGCTTTTCAGTTATTTTTATGACCGTTCCCGTGGACACATATCCCATGTTTACATGGCACAAAACAACTTTATCGCCGACTTCGACGTTCAAATCATTCATTTTTCCGCTCCTTCTGCTTTAATTACTGCAGGTTGCTTGTTTGTCCAAAGCCTTGCAAAATCAGCAAAATATGAATCTGCGTGTATCAGCAAATCATCCAATAATACATCTTTGTCGATCAAGTCCCCGTGCTTCTCGGGCAACTCCACAAGCTCCATGGAGTACCCCATCATATCGGCATACTTGATATAAGTTTTCCCGTTGTCATCATGCTTGACTATCAGGACGGCTCCATCTTCTGGGATTTTGTCCATTCCACGAATTAGCACGCTCATTCGCTCACCTCAAATCATGTAGTAATGTAAACCACAATGCACTTTATCCACGGAATGGATTTATACAATTCGTCCCACTCTTCATCAGACAACTCGGTAATATCCCTGCCTTGTGGATCACAATAATACTTGCATCCTTCCATATCCATCAATACGTCTTCTTCATCATCGTCTTTGAAATGTACTTTTTCTCTGCCGCAATAGTATTCCGTGACTTCAGCCCGTCCCCAATGCCCCAACCAGTACTGATAGGAATCATCGCCGACAACTTCGCCATCCACCATCGGCACTACTGGCAAGTCAGGATTGTCTTTTATGAGCTGTAAAAGCTGTTCTGTTTTTGTCATTCCGCATCACCTCAAATCTCAATCTCTGTTTCCAGAATTTGCCCGGTCTCGATCACATATCCCTGACCGCAATTTTCACATTCTAAATCTTTCAGAAGTGTATTCTCAGGTCTGACGGATATCCATCGTTTACCGCATCTAACGCAAATGACTTCTGATACTGCGTGAGGCTGTTTGATATCTATGCTTATTACTTTTTCCAAACACATCACCTCAAATCTCAATTATCAAAGTAATTATCAAAATACTCTTGCTTTTCCATTACCCACTTGACCGCTTCAAGTCCTATCTTTTTCACAGAAGTTTCATAGCTGTTCTGACGTGGAACCTGTAATTGTATTTCGTCAATCAGGATATCAACAACGTTCATCAAAAGCACTATGTTGTCGAATCGTTTGCTGTCCACTTCTGAAGAGCCGGCAGGCGCAACCTCTCCGGTCAGCTTCATGACAATGTCTGCTATTTCGTCTGATGAAAATCGTTTTCTATCCATTTCGTCACCTCAAATCTCAATCAACCCAATACGGCTTTGGAAACCTGTCTGTATATGTGATTTTCTCTGTCTCTTCCTTCTCGATATCAAAGGCATCATCCCAGTAATAATAAATGCTCTTATCGTGGTCTTTCGGAAGATAGCAGACGATAATTGCATAAGTATTGTCTCCTGCGTATCCGGTACACCACCACGGCATATTAATTTTGCCCATATCAATCAGCGGTCTGGGATCGTCCACTGAGTGTGTTTTGAAACGATATCTGACGTACATTTCCTTTCACTTCTCCTCATTCGCCCACTCAACTATCCGAAGCAGCACCCCCAACCACAACAGCCCATGCAACCACATAGGTGCGTATAGACGGTGGAGGATCCAGCTGAGTAGGATAAAGTTTATTATTCCCATTTGATACCTCAAATCTTTTCGTACAGTTCCCTACGGCAGTCATCACACAGCACAACCAACACGCCGAAACCGTTCCCGTCCTGAAAGTGTATCTGAACCATTTTCTTATCATACTGCCATGGTTTACCGCAGGCGTTGCAAAATAGTGTGCCCTGTAGGCCTGATATGTATTGGATTTTTATCATGTTGCTACCTCTGCTAAAAATAAGTTCCAATAAGCGCCACCTGGAATATAGCATTTTGATTCATGCGCTCCAAATAACATTTTAAAAATTTCATCGGGATTTGGTTTTGGAAGTTTTGGGCTTGTATGTTTGATTCTCATTTCATTGTCAAATACTTCTTTTATGATTTCATCCCTTTTATTCTCATCCAACATTGCACAATCCGAAATCTGTGGAAACGATGTATTAAACCGCACCTCTGTAAAAAAATCTAAAAAACCATTTTCTTTACAATTATCAATATAATTGTCGCTTATTCCAATATATTCCATTATTTCTAATTCGATATTCATCAGGTCATGCGATAGAACAGGAATTAACCGTTTAAGCATGTACACCGGACGATTAAGATCTATCCATACTTTTGCCTGTTTTGACGTTACTCTTGTTATAAGCGCGTGCCCGGTGCTACAGTACGGAAAGTCTATGCCAATAGCATCTAACGGATTATTTTTACGATAACCGTGTTTATATTCCCATATCCATTTCCCCGTTTCCAATTCATTGTTTTTATCAAACGTTATTGTTACCCTTTCATCATTTGGTTTTTGATCTATAAGCCAATTAATAAAGTAATACAGCGTATGCCAATCGTGTATTAAATCCAAGAATTTTTGAACACCTTTTTCTGATTTAATCATGATGCCACTTGATATTTCTTTTTTGGCTTTCTTTTTGGAAACCGTGGTTTTTAATTTATCATATTTGATCCATTCCAATTCAGGTTCAAAAGCGAACGACAGGACATTGTTTGTTTTTGCGGAAACATTCAATTCTGGCTTGTATCTTTCAATGAGAATTATCTCCAAAGCATCCATTTCATGTTCGGTATTGCATCTATGTAAATAAATGTCTGCGTTTTTGTATTTTTTGAACTTTTCATCTATCCCTTTATAGGAAGAATGCTGTTTTATCCTTTGCGCTATTGTTTTGCTTTTTCCGATATACACAATAGCGCCATCTTTATTGACATATTTATAAACATAAAAACCGTCAATTTGTTTACTCATCTGTATATACCTGCCCCATTCCTCATGCGTGATACAGTGATTCCCAATTCTGTACATACACGCCCGAAACCACAATAATGATTCCTAAAAACCTGATCCACTTGTTGTCATTATGCTGTTCAATCAGCGTTCCGACGCATATCATTGTTATTCCTAGTGCTTCCATACACCTGCCTCATAACCTCAATAAACGCATCAATAAAGCTACAATGTTCGCAGTCATCCAACACAGCATTGTCACAATGATACTTCGGGCAATCCGCTTCCTTTTTCCCGTGATGCCAACAGGATTCTTCTGTGCAGTCGTAACAGGTGGTGGGACGGGTGCATTCGGATAATGTGACTTCACCTGTCATGCTTTCACCTCATGTTCAGCATTATCTGTAAATGCATCAACAAACATTATCGCCCTTCGAGCAATCGTCCGACATTTCGGGCAAACAAGATATCTGCACTCCAAACTAGGTTCATCTTCTGTTTGACTTATCTCAATGCACAATTCAGACCAATCATTAAAGCATTCTGGTATTAATGGAAGGTGCAGATCTCTCGGATCACATTTCCTCACAACAGTCTTTCCACAGAAAGCGCATGTTGTTGTTACAGTTGCTTCTGCTGTAGCTTTTATCTTCATACTTTCCTTCATGCTTTCACCGCCTTACTGCAATAATCATCTTCCGCAAGCTCACCTGTTAAACCACCATGAGCCATACAACGCCTGTGTTTGCCGTCAGCGTATCGGCAGTTTCCGCACCGTATCAGCACTCCGTGATTGTCGTTGTACTGGAAATCATCACCATCAATCAGATAGTCGATTATCATTTCTATGTGCTTGCTCATTCTCCAAATCCTCTTTCAATTTCAGCCACCCCGGCTTATCAATCGTGGGACTGCCATAGTCAAATTCCGACATTCTATTGCAATCCTCCAACATGACGTGCAAGTCCCTGTCTTCCAGTTCCTGCAAATGTTCCCTCACAATCCCCTGTACAAGCCCCGGCATATACGTCTGTCGCCCATGGCAGTACCTGATTGCACAGATGGCAAGAGTGGCGAAATCATCTTCACTCATGGTAATTTGCTTCATTGGTTTTCTCCAATTCCAGGTATTTGTTCAGATACCAGATTGCTTTTTCAATGTCTTCTGTGTGGTTCTTATGTTCCGCTCTCCACTGATATTTCCACGCATTCAAACGACAGAACGCTTTCACGGCTTCTATGCCGAATACTTCCAACATCGCATCAATACATTCGTATTTACCGAACGTGTAATGAGGCGGGTGCTGAACATTATCATTCATCTTCCGGGTATCTCCTTTCCGCAATCACCGCAAGCATGTCCGTCATGCACAGCACATCTTCCCTTGTTGCCCCGTCTGGAATCGTGACTTTGATGAAACTTCCATCGGCGCACGTCCATGTTTGAGAATAGATCTCGTGCTTTTCTGGTTTCTTTGGTTCAATCCTCATCATCAACCCTCACTCTCACATAAATACTGCGTTTCCGTTTTCCTTTTTCCCACTTGCCTGCCTTGATCGTGCCTATTCGCTTACCCCGCATCTGAGCCAGTTCAGCGACAGAGTCAGCCACGGCAAGAGGCAGCTCGTATTCATCCGGGGTTACTTCGAGCCACAGAGTCACGATTACCACCCTTCTTTCCATTTCTGAATGAGTTTATAAATCGTGTTCCATTCATCGAGTGTCATGGTGATTGAAATTTTCTGGCCCGGATCCGACTTCATAAGGGCTTTCCATTTGTCTGGATCTTCTAGAAGTTCACGCAATGTCATTTTCATCTTTTCCGCACCTCAAAGGTGTCCTTGCCGGGGTGCAAGATCACGTCATAGTCACGCACCGAAAAGGACAGTTCATTCAGTGGGTGCTTTTTCTCGTACGCTTCCAGAAATCTCATCAGCACCGTTTTTCCTGTGCAGTCGAGTTTGTCAAGGTCTATGAGTCTCATTTCTTTTTCGTCTCCTTCAAAATCCTTACCATTTCTCCACAATCCTGCAGGCTCATTCGTACTGCTATGGTCTTGTTCGGAAACTCTTTTGCCATATGCTCCACAAAACTGCCTGCCTGTAGCAGATAGCTTAGGTCGGTCTGATAGTCGGCCTCAACCCCTGTGTTTCCAAAGTCACCTAGTGCCATCTACTACCACCTCAAGGCCGTTCATGATAGCGTGCCCCATGCGTTTCATGACTTCGTCTGCCGATTCCAACACGAACAGGGCACGGTCACCATAGCCAACCTCAGTCTTTGTTCCCCATTCGTGGATTGTATTGATTTTGTTCAGACTCAGCACCGCCAGGCTCCGGTCCTCTTTTGTCAGTGTGATAAAGCTTTTCCCTGCACTCATCGTCATCCTCCACTAAAACACCGTATTTATCACAAAGTAAATTGTCATTATAAGAACACTCTCTACAGGTCATTGTTACCCCCTCATAAGTAACATTATAATAGCCGCAATCAGCATCCCGGACGCCGTATAATTGAGTCGGTCAAGCCGTGGATCCGGAAGGAAAATCGTCACTGCTATATTGGCTATTAGCAGTAGAATCAGCATTGTCATTAGCACGTAAATTCACCTCATCCAAGGGACAATTCTCACACTTTTCGTCCAGTTCTTCCTGTGTCAGAAGGTACGGAAACCGACAATATTCGTCACAGAAAAGTGCTTTTAATTCTTCATTCATTGGGTATTTCCCCTCGCTTTTTATACCGCATTCTTTCTCTTTCTGCGTGAATCTTACACATACTTTTTCCATGTTCCGCAGGGCTATTACAGTAAATACACAGCCCCATTTTCCTATGTTCAGCCCGGAATTTTCGAACACCTTCCATGATGTTTTCACGGTGGTTTTCGTGATAAATCCGCATCTTTTCCCGGCAGATATCACAGGTTTTGTGGATTCCATCGGTGTATCTTTTGCCGCATCTGGTACAGATGTGGTAGGCTTCTAGTATGCTCATTGTAATAGTCCATCTAAATAATCAAACACTGTTAATTGACGATACGGCCGGGCTCCGTTAAAAAATCGAATATGCTCATCTGCCCAACCGGGCAATCCAACGTTTCCTCATGGGCGGCGTTGTAAAGGTTGGCCTTTGCCTGTTCATAGTAACTTTTCTTCAGTTCAATGCCGATTCCACGTCTCCCAAGTTTAAGGGCAACATACGGAACACTGCCAATCCCTGCAAAAGGATCCAGTACAATATCATTCGGATTTGTCCAAAGTTCTATGCACCTCTGAATGACATCCAACTGAAGCGGGCAAATATGGCGTTCGTCTTTTTCCGCTCTTGCGGATTTCTTTTGCAATGTGTCAGACTGTTTGATATCCATCCATACAGGGCTTGCATAGTTCTGCCAGACATCAACAGGGAATGTCTCATGTGTATGAGATACCCTTTCGGGATTCTCTCCAGGCTTTCGCATTGTGAGGATATAATCCGGTATACCCTGTCTGCACATCGTGCTGTCCTTTCGGATTTGTTTATGCAAAAGTCCAAGGGCTTTCGTTCGCTGCATTTCCGTTACGGGATTTTTCCAGATCGTCACACGGCTATGGTAGATGAAACCGCAATCCTGAAACACCTGTCTGATAATTGCAGGAAAATCTTTCAATCCGATAACGCCGTCCCTTTCTTTCATCATCGGCAAGTCCATACAATGAAAACTTAACAGCCTGCCGGGCATCGTGATCCGATACAGTTCCTTCGCAAGGTAAATGAAATGCTCATAGAATTCATCATCGCCCTTGCTGTTCCCCATGTCTCTGTCGCTGTTGCTGTACGTGTACAGTGATGCGAAAGGCGGGCTGAATAACGTGTAATGGATACTGTTGTCCGGTATGTTCTGTGTCACCTCGCAGGAATCGCCGTTATATATGGCGTACTTGTCATCTATCATTTGATTCAAAACATTCATGATGCGAATTCCTCCCAATTAGGCAAAACCATTTCGACAGACGGGTTATATTGTGTGCTGATTCTGCATGTACTTCTTAATTCCTTTTTGGTGATTTCCTTTGTCAGTTCCGTCATTTCTGATTGCATCCTCAGAAAATCTGTCTGTTTCCGCTCAATGTTATCTCTAACACAACCTTCCTTTGCGGAAATTACGATATACACATCAACAGGCTTTTTCTGTCCGAATCTCCAACACCGTCTTACCGCCTGATAATAGGCTTCATAGCTGTCTGATAATCCCGTAAAAATCATGTTGTGACAGTTCTGCCAGTTCATGCCAAACCCCGCAATTTTGGGTTTACTTATCAGGCATTTGAGTTCACCTTTTGAGAAGTCGTACATAGTATCTGCCTTGTATTGGTTGGTGTCGCTTCCTTGCACGTTTTTGCTTTCCAGAATCAGATCCTCTAGCCGGTCGCCTTCTGCGTTCAGATCGCACCAGACTAGCCACTGTTCATCAGAATTATTCACCAGATCGGCGGCTCTTTGGCATCTGAGTTCAAGACTTTCTTTTCTTGCGTCCCGTCTTTCTGTCAATGTCAATGTTTCTTTTATTGGTTCATCAGCATCAACGCAGATTTCATGAATTCTTAACTCTGGAAGATCGTATCCCGTTTCCTGATATCCAATATTTTTCGGATTGTCTACGAATACGGAAAATGTAGCCAACCACTGCCAGAACACATCAACCGCATGCCCTTTCAGTCTCCATTTGCTTGTCTCTCCCCCATCGTGGACAAAAAACATGGATAACATTTCCGATCTTGTCATAACGCCGCAAAACTCTGAATGGTTTCCGATTTCCATGTAATCATTCGGGGCAGGTGTTGCGGTGCATGCAAGCTTATACGGGATATCATGAAAGTTATTGATTATGTCCGTTCTTACTTTCCCGGAATACGACTTCAAGATACTGCTTTCATCCAGAACTATCCCTGTGAATTCTTTAGCTACGAAATGATCCAGCTTTTCATAGTTTGTTATGTTAATTCCGCAATCGCATTCAGATTGTTCAGATACAATTTTTGCGGAATATCCGAATTTTTCAGCCTCTCGTTTTGTCTGTTCCGATACGGCAAGCGGTGCGAGTATCAACACCATCCCGCCTGTGTGCTTGTGTACTTGATACGCCCATGATAATTGCATCGGTGTCTTGCCTAAACCGCAATCAGCGAAAATGCACGCCTTGCCCTTCTTCAATGCCCATCTGACAATATCCTTCTGGAAGTCGTAAAGCATGTTATTCAGTTCTGATTGGTCTATGTCAAAACCACTGCTTTCAAGTACGAATCTTTTGTTACTGAGAAAGTCTATGTAATCCATTCCCGAAAGAAGCCATCATGATAATTACCCGGCCGGGGCTTCATGCTCCTTTCTGTGATTTTTTTGGTTGTCTATTTGGTTGGTGGATAAATTGTCCACCTAATGTCTGTTATGGTCTTGTTTCTAATACCCGTTCTGTAAAAGTTCGGTTCCCGGTTAATTATTGGCCTGTGTTATTTGTTAAGGCAGTACCGTTCTGCCATGGGTTATTCGCTATAATGCGTAGAATTTATAATTTCCGCTTTCAAAATTTCATTATCCGATAATTCAAGTTTTTCCTGTGTTTCTGCAAGCTTTCTCTTCGTCTCGACAAGTCTTTTCTGTGTTTTGTCCTGCAAAACACCAAGGGCTTTTTTCTGTTTGACGATTTCCAGAATACATTCTGCCGTGATCGTCATCTTGTGTAATAATGTTGGTTTGTAAAACCTGCAGCGCCAACATGTTTTATGGCCAGTTGCTTTACAGCCGCCTTTTGTGTAGAATGAGCAGGAATCGTCTTGATCTTTCATGGGAACCATGGCGTTTTCCAAAATACTGTTCACTATTGATTCAATTTCGTCTGTGGTAACTTCTTTCTTTTTGGGATTCTGCTGGGCGGTGTGTTCTGTTTTAACTAATTCTTCTTTACAAAATGGGCAACAGTTATCCGGGTACGTGCTTATCAGTATTTTGCATCTTTCTTCTTCACCCCCCCCATTTTCTATTTTTTCGCTTTCGTCATCGACATCACTTTTGCTTACCTTGAAAACACATGCTCTTGAATCATTGCATTTTTCAAGTTTGTCGAATTCTTCTTTTTTCATTTTTCCTCCTGCGTGATTCCTAGACTGTTTTTCGCCCGTTTATATCATCGGTGGATAATTTCCCCACCTGTGTGTTTTAAATGCTCTAGCCTATGCTTAAACGGCTTCTGAATGTGCTTCTGACTTGTCAGGATAGATCGCAACATCAGGAATAGTGCTTCTGACTGCTGTTCTGACTGTTTCAAGTTCCTGCTTGACTATTCCCACTGCTTCGGCAAGCGAAATTTCATCCTGTTCCATCAGTTTGTTTCTTGCGGATATTTCTGCCCAGTAATCCAAAAGCTCCTGCATGGTTCCAAAATATCCGAGTGCTTTTCGCATCGGACTGCCGTTCTTCTTGTTCTTTCCGTAGTCTCTGTAAAGAGCATAGTTATAATTGTCAACTTCAATTACATAATCGTCTGTTAATCTAATCATGCGTCCTAACCCTTTCTGGCCTTGTTCTAGGCCGTTTAGATACCACGGTGGACAATTTACCCGCCCCACCCCCTAGCGTGCGAATTTGACTCCTTCTAGCCCTTATAACATGTCATCCTCATCCCTATGCGCCACCAGTACAGCCGTCAACACCACACCAAACAGCGCACCAAAGAAAAGCCCTACCAAAAACGCAACGATCATTTTCACCTCTGTCCTCTCTTTCTCTTCAATGGCTCGCCGGGTTCGTACTTAGCGCAGTCGATCGGACTACAGCCCCGACAGTGGCCCGTTACACTAGCGTAATTGCACGACACGTACCACGCTGCGCTCTGGCCGGTGTGACCGGAAGTCCTCACGCCATACCGGCAGTGTGCGCAGAGCTTTTCTTTTCGGGCTTTCCTTTCTTCCGGTGTCTCAGCAAGTACGTCTTTGATGTAGTCAGCTTGTAAGTGCCTTTGGTTTTTGATCTCCGTAAATCTTGACATCCTTTTTCTTCTCCATACACGGGCAATACTGACACATGTGTTTCGTGACGATCGCGAAACCGTGGCACAGGGTGTAGTTCTTACACTCCAAATCCACAAATACAATCTCATCAAAAGCCCCACGCACGTGTTTGCATTGCTCATACCGCCTTTTGCTCATCAGATCTTCTCTACCTCATCGCCAAGCTTATCAATTTCCATCCGCCGCTTGTCCCAGACTGACCACAGAAGCTGTGATACTTTCTGTTCATTGTTTTTCCAGATGTTCTCTATCCCGTCCATGGGATACTCGAAATCCTCAAAGTCAAGGTCGCCAAGCCCGTATTTGGCTTGCAGATCCCTGTAAGTGGCCATGATGCCGGTGCTGTCCACGTAGTCCGTGGCCGGTCCGAAATTCTGCAGGAACTTATCCATGCCCTTCTGTACGGTCTTCAAGTTTCCAAAGGTCAATTCCAGGCTTTTCAGCGAAATCATGACAAGCCCCACCATCATGTACTGTTCAGCCTTCAGAAGTTCGTCAGCACAAATCTGGCTAAGAGCGTCCTGCATGGCTTTCATGTCCTTCTCATACATTGCGCTGACCCGGTCATACGCAAAATCGACCTTGTTCCGAACCTGGTCGGCGGGCATCCACGGGGCAACCTTTTGATAGCGTTCGGCGACTTTTGCCTTTTCTTTTTGCTGACGTCTGCGTTCTGCTCGGTTCATCTGCCTGTACTCCCAAACGATCCAGACCCCCGTTCAGTGGGATCCAGTTCCGAAACTTCCACCCAGTCAACAACAATATGCCTGTGAAATACCACCTGTGCGATTCTGTCGCCCTTGTAGATCTTCTGTGGGTCGCTGGACGTATTGAAAAGCACAACGCTCACTTCTCCGTTGTAATCGCTGTCCAAAGTCCCTGCCACGCTCAGCAGGCCTCTGTTCGCCGCCATGCCTGACCGCCCGTAGATCTGTCCAAAAGTCCCGGGCGGCATCTGGAAACACACCCCCGTACGGATCTTTGCAATTTCCAGACTCCCAATCTCTGCATCCTCTGCGGCGTAAATGTCATACCCTGCTGCTTCCCGGCTCCCCCGTGTGGGAAGCGTGCCGTCTGGGAGAAGTTTAATTTTTACTTCCATACTGTCTTTTCATCCTTCTTTCTTCCTGTCTCTTTCCAACACATGCACGATATGCTGGAAGTGTTCAAGTTCATCCATGGGGCGGTTCTGGGATTTGTGGAGACGGACCTCTATGTCATCTATGCAGACAATCAGCATGTTGTCCACGTATAAGCTTCTGTGCTTCTCGCTGATTCTGTTACATTCTGCATAAAGCCTTTCCCAGTATTCTTCCGACTCTTCCCCGTGGTAAAATTCTTTCCTGAATTTCCACAAATCCGCCTGTATGGATTTTTCATATTTCGTAAATTCGTCTTCTGTTAATGCTGACATATACCTCACCGTTAAAACGTAAAGATTCCGTCAATGTCATTTTCTTCTATCGGGATAAATTC
>Ga0326511_10001447_pt1 | contig 19629 bp, 22 predicted proteins | sample 0_2496_0518_D_FD_203701 | JGI IMG/M metagenome (GOLD analysis project Ga0326511, IMG submission 203701) | Bovine rumen microbial communities from UC Davis, California, United States - 0_2496_0518 | ecosystem: Host-associated > Mammals > Digestive system > Stomach > Rumen | place: USA... | reverse complement strand
AAGATGCAATTGTTAAAGCAATAGAAGAAGCTTCAAAAACAATTGATTATTTATCTGAAGTAAAAATCTTAGAGCAAAGAGCAAATATCGATGGGAATAAAATTTCTGAATATTTTGTAGATTTAGACATCAGTTTTGTAGTTGATTTACAACGTAAAGATAATTAAATTTGAAAAATAATTGGTAAATTTCGTTGTTAAACTTCATTCGGAAATCCTACGACGTGCAAGATCACGCCTTGGATTATTCTTATTTATTTGCCTAGAAATCTACTCAATTCTTTTTCAAATTAACATATAATTTATAATTGGAAGGAAAATTTTATTATGAATCCTATAGAATCACAAAAAACATATCAAGAATATGTTGATAAAAAATCTCCCAACTCACCTATTATAAAAAACTGTTTCAATGCATTTTGGGTTGGCGGTTTAATTTGTACAATTGGACAAATTATTTTAAATATATGTAAAGAACGCGGTCTTGATACTCAAATTTCAGGTACTATTGTTTCTATTATATTGATTGGTATTTCTGCATTTTTAACAGGATTAAATTTATTTAATAAAATCGGAAAATTTGCTGGTGCACGGTTCTTTAGTTCCTATTACCGGTTTTGCTAATTCAATTGTATCTCCTGCTATGGAATACAAATCTGAGGGGTATGTAATGGGTGTAGGTGGAAAAATGTTTACAGTTGCTGGACCTGTTCTTGTTTTTGGTATTTGTGCATCTATTATTGTAGGAATTATTTATTTGATTTTTAATACTCAATCAATTACTTTAGTATAATTCAAAAGAGAATCAACTTATTGCGTTGTCAGATTTCAATTTTAATTTAATCAACGTACAATTAGTACGCCTCATAAATTAAAATTTCATCTTCCTAGCACTAAGTCAATTCTCTTTTGAATTAATTAATAATATATGTTTAATGGAGATGATTTTTTGAAAAAAATTGGTAAACAAACTATAAAATTTGATACTCCCCCTACTATTACAGAATGTAGTAGTATAGTAGGTCCTAAAGAAGCTAATGGTCCTCTCGCTAAATACTTCGACAAAACTCTTGAAGATGAATTTTGGGGAGAAAAAACTTGGGAAAAAGCAGAAAGTAAAATTATTAAAGAAAATGTTAGTTTAGTTATATCTAAAGCAGGTATTGCAACTAATGAAATAGATTGTGTCTTTGCTGGAGATTTACTAAATCAATGTATTTCTTCAAGTTTTGGTTTAAGAGATGAAAATATTCCATTTTTTGGTGTTTTTGGCGCTTGTTCTACTTTTGTAGAATCTATGAGTCTAGGGGCAATTGCAGTTGAAGGATTTGCAAATAATGTTTTATGTGCTACATCTAGTCATTTTTGCAGTGCTGAAAAGCAATTCAGGTTTCCTTTAGAGTTAGGAAATCAAAGGCCTCCAACTAGTCAATGGACAGTAACTGGTTCAGGAACAGCAATTCTATCAAAAAACGGAAATGGTCCGTATATTACTCATATCACTCCTGGAAAAATTATTGATATGGGTGTAAAGGATGCAAATAATATGGGAGCTGCTATGGCACCTGCGTTTTGCGATACATTAATAACTCACTTTTTAGATACAGGAAGAAATCCAAGTTACTATGACGCAATTATTAGCGGCGATTTAGGACATATTGGAAAAGAAATTGCAATTGATATAGCTAAATCTAAGGGATATAATATCAAATCAAATTATAACGATTGCGGAGTTTTAATTTTTGATAAAGAATCTCAAGACACTCACTCAGGTGGAAGTGGTTGCGCATGTTGTGGCTCTGTGTTTTCAGGATACTTCTTTAGACAATTGAAACAAAAAAAATTGAAAAAAATATTATTGGTTGCAACAGGTGCTTTAATGAATTCAACAAGTTCACAACAAGGTGAATCTATTCCCGGTATTGCTCATGCTATTAGTATAGAAATTTAAAAATTCAAACTATGATTTTTTAAATTATGAAAGGATTGAATTAAAAAAATGAATATTAATTGGTCAAATGTATTTGATTGGATGATGCTTATAAAATGTTTTATAACAGGTGGTTTAATATGTATAATTGGTCAGATTTTAATTGATAAAACGAAACTAACTCCTGCAAGAATATTAGTGACTTTTGTAACTACTGGAGTTATATTAGGAGGTCTTGGGTTATATAAATATTTAGTAGATTTTGCAGGTGCTGGAGCTACTGTTCCTCTTACAGGTTTTGGATATAATTTAGCAAAAGGAGCAATTGAAGAAGTTTCTCAAAATGGGCTAGTTGGTGCATTCGTAGGTGGAGTTAAAGCCTCTGCAGGCGGAATTGCCGCAGCAGTATTCTTTGGATATTTAGCTTCTCTTATTTCTAAACCCAAAATGAAAAAGCAATAAAAAAAGGCATAAGACATTCTTATGCTTTTTTTGCTATTTCGGCTATTTCTGTAAATGCTTTTGGATCACTTACTGCAACTTCTGCTAACATTTTTCTGTTAATTGTTACATTAGCTTTCTTTAATCCAGCTATCATTTTACTATAAGTTGTTCCATTCATTCTTGCAGCTGCATTAATTCTAGCTATCCATAATTTTCTAAAATTACTCTTTTTATCTTTTCTTCCTACATATGCGTAAGATAATGATTTCATAACTGCTTGGTTAGCATTTCTAAATCTATAGCTTTTTGCTCCGTAGTATCCTTTAGCTTGTTTTAATATTTTCTTATGTCTTGCTCTTGTTGTTCTTGCTGTTTTTACTCTTGCCATTTATTATTCACCTTCCCTTTTTCTAATTATTCGATTTAGTTACCATATGGTAATAATTTTTTAATAGTATTTTCACAAGTTTTGCTTGCATAAGCATCTTGAACTTTTCCTGATTTTTTTTGTCTTTTTGTTTTATTTGCTAATAAGTGTCTTCTGTTTGACTTTGTTCTTTTAACTTTTCCTGTAGCTGTTAAAGAATATCTTTTCTTTGCAGCTTTATTTGTTTTTAATTTTGGCATAATTTAAAACTCCTTTCGCTTTTATAATATTTATATTTACAGATTATTTATCTGTTTTTTTAGCTAAAATTGTAAACATATTTCTACCTTCTAATTTAGGTTTCTTCTCTACTACAGCTATGTCTTCTAAATCTTCAATAAATTTATTTAATACAACCTCTCCTGCTTTAGAATTGTTAACTTCTCTTCCTCTAAATCTAACTGTAATTTTAACTTTATTTCCATCTGTTAAAAATTTTCTTGCATTTTTAGATTTAAATCCAAAATCATGTTCTTCAATATTAGGAGTAACTCTTAATTCCTTTACTTCTAAAACTTTTTGTTTTTTCTTCGCTTCTTTTTCTTTTTTAGCTTGCTCAAATTTGTATTTTCCATAGTTCATTATTTTACAAACTACTGGTGTTGCATTTGGTGCAACTAATACTAAATCTAAATTTTTTTCTTCAGCTTTTTCTAAAGCTTCATTAAAAGATATAACTCCTAGTTTTTCTCCGTTTTCTCCTATTAATTGAACTTCTTTTGCTTTTATTTGTCTGTTGATTGGTAATTCTTGTTTTATAAAAAACACCTCCATAATTTATATAATAGAAATTTCTAAAACCTTTTATTATATAAAAAAATTTGACTTATGTTACAAGTCAAATTCAAAACAAATCTAGCTAATTAAACTTAGCTAAAATTATTAAATTCTAACCTTTTTCCATGTTTTAGATAAGGTGAGAAGTTTGACTTCTTCTTGTAACGATTAATATTATACAATGTTTTTTGTACATTTGTCAATAGTTTTCATCATTTTATTCAAAATCTTCGATTAATTGGTTTAGATTTTGCATTCCATTTACTCTAATTCCTTTTTTTATTTGAACTTTATCAGCTTCTGACAAATATTCTATAGATATTTCTGTTTCTTGAAATTTCTGCTTAGTACCATCTTCTAAGATTTTATAAATTACAACCTTTCCTTCTTTATCTTGAATCAAATAATGTTCATCACAATATCCATCTTCATCTTTTGATAATACAATATTACTGTCAGAAAAATCTTCTATTTTCCATTCACTATATATTTTTTGTAATTCTTCTTTTGTTTTATTTACAAGGTTATCATCTATCTTTTCGTATTTGTTTGTTTCATGTCCACATTTTTTATATTTTGTTTTAAATGTAATAAAACAATTTGGAGATATTTTTTCTTGATTTGTGCTTGCTTGTAACATTTCTTCCTGTATTTCTTCATATTCATCTGTACAATCATCTAATATATTCTCTTCTGCAATTTTAGTTTCTACATTGTATATTTCTTCTTTATTATTTGCTTTGTAAATTACAATGGCAGTAAATACAGCTATCATAATTACAATAATAGAAAGCATTGTTATTATCGTTTTATTCATAATTTTAACCTTCTCTCCTAGTTTTTATATTTATTATTTACTTTTTTTGTTAAAATTATACAATAATTAGATTTAATCAATTCTTTATTTACTATTATACTCTTTTCTATTGTTGTTTGTAACTAACTTTAGTTGCTTATTTTTGATTTAGATAATTTTTTAATTTGATTTTTCCATTACTATTTACAATTACAAAAATTTCTCCCATTTCATCAGTTCTGTATATTTTTGTACCGCAAGCTTTTTAATCTCTCAATTACTTCAACATTCGGATGTCCAAATGTGTTATTTTTTCCAACGCCTATTAATGCAAAACTAGAATTTACAGCTTCTAGAAATTCTTGTGTACTAGATGTTTTTGAACCATGATGTGGAACTTTTATAATTGTCGCTTTTAATAGATTAATGTTTTCTTTATATTCTTTTAATATTTCTTTTTCCGCTATTTCTTCTATGTCCCCCGTAAAAAGCATTGAAAAATTTTTATAATGTAATTTACAAACAATAGAATTGTTATTTAGAACATTTTCACTTATTAGTTTTGAATTATCTGGCCATAAAATATCAAAATATAAATTTCTTTCTATTTGTAACCTATCTCCCTTATTTACAACTTGAACCTTTATTTTTCTATCTTTTATTAACTCTTTAAATTTCTGGTAATTTTCACTTTCTTCTCCTTGTTTTGAAATTATAATCTTTCCAACACTTAGCTCTTTCACTACAGTTAGTAGCCCGTCCGAACATGATCTTGATCAAAATGGCTAATAATTATATAATCAATTTTTATATATCCCTTATCTAAAATATAAGGAATTAATGTATTCTTTCCTACATCAAAATCATTAGATTTACTACCTCCTCCATCTACTAATATTGTTTTTCCAGATGGAGTAACTATAAATGTACAATCACCTTGTCCTACATCAACAAAATTAATCTGTAAATTTCTTGGAATTAATTTAAATAAAATAAAAATCAAAAAAAATATGATAATAAATCTATAGTATCTTTTACGGTTTAAAATAAATTTGTATTTGATTAATGCAATTAAATTTCTGAATCTAACTATGGTAGCATTTAATTTTTTACTATTGTATAAAACATACAAAAAATTGAATAAAAATACCATTATATAGTATAAAATAATAGTCCAAACATTAGGTGTGGGGAAATAAAATTTCGAAAATGGGATATTAGAAATATTTGATATATAAATAAAAATATGAATTAAAAGACTTGAGAAGTATGAAATAAATATAGCTATTGGATTAATAATAAAACTTAGTATTATAGTTATTAGACTTAGTATTAATACTGGTCCTACTAATATACTTATAAGCAAATTGCTTAGTAAAAAATAAGTTCCAAAAATATTAAAATGGTAAATCATAATTGGTAATATTGAAATTTGAGCAGAAATAGTTACTGACGCAATTTCTTGTACTTTACTAATAATTTTCAATATTTTTGTACTTAATTTATATTTCCATTTTTTATTTTTAATCTTTATACTTTTTAAAAGTTTCTTTATATTTTTTTGCAATAAGACAATCCCTATTGTTGCCATATAAGAAAATTGTAAACCAATATTCTCTATTAGAAAAGGATTATATATAAGAATTATTAATAGCGATAAACTAACAGAAGTTGCTAAATCATTTTTTCTATGAAAAAGCCCAGACCCTAATATTATAATATTCATAATTGACGCTCTTACAATTGAAGGTGAAAATCCTGTTAGAAACATATAAAAAATCAAAAATAGTATAATAATAAATTTGACATTTCTTTTTCCAAAACTTTTTTTAAACAATAGATTAAAAGCAAAAATTATATATGATACATGTAATCCTGAAACTGCTAATATATGTGATATTCCACTTATTCTAAAGTTTTCTTCAATATCTTCATCTATATTACTTTTATCTCCTAAAACGATTCCTTTTATCAAACCTGAAATATCTTTTTTAAATAAATTATCTAACTTTTTTTCAATTATTAAATAATTATAATTTGCTATTTTTGATATAACATTTACTTTATCTTTTCCTATCACTTTTACACTATTTGCATTAACTGTACCATATATTTTTAAAGATTTTAGATATTCTTTATAATTAAATCCACCATAATTCCTTGCGACTTCAGGTTCTACAAATTCACCAACAAATTTTATTTTGTTGCCATATTGTAAATCTATTGAATTCTTTTTATTGACGTTTAAATATAAACAAGTATCTTTATATTTCTTATTTTTATTTAAAAAATTTATCCTTATCTTATATGAATTAGTATATTCTTTTTCCTTTTTACTGCTTATAACAACAGCTTCTCCCTCTATTTCATTTATATTTTTATATAAGGAATTGTATTTATTATTTTGATAAATAACAATTAAATTTGAAATAATTGAAATTAAAATAATTAGAAATAAAACTTCTTTTTTTATTATTAATTTAACATATTTTATATATCTTTTCGGACTTAAAAAATTAAACTTTTCTTTTTTCTTTCTTATGCTTTTATAAATAAAATATATTGCAATTATTAGAATATATAAAAGGACTATACTTGTATTAAAGTATAGCCCCATTAATATACCTATTATATATCCTATAACTGCAACTAAAATTGGTCTTTTAATATAAATCTTCCTTTCTTAATTGCATTTTATTAATTAACTCTTCTTGCTCCAACATAATTATTGTAATAATATCCTGAATTTATTGTATCTGTTGTAACTCCTCGTGAAGGATTTGCAGCATGAACCATTTGTCCACCACCTATGTATATTCCAACATGATTTATACCTGACTTTCCAAACATAACTAAGTCACCTGGCTGTAATTCATCTTTACTAACTGCTGTACCATTTGAATATTGACCTGCAGCTGTTCTATTTAAAGAAACTCCATATTGTTTATATATATATGATGTAAATCCTGAACAGTCAAAACTGCTTGGTCCAGATGCTCCATATACATAACTTGATCCTATATAACTTTTTGCTGTTTCTACAACTGAACCACCATTTTGTGATGCTGGTGCTGATGATGTTGTAGTAGTTGTTTCGGTTGTTTGTGTACTTGTACTTTCATTTGTTCTTGGTGTTTCTGCTGCTCTTGATGTTTCTTTCTTTTTATCTGATAGAAGTGAAGAAGATATATATCCTTCTTTTCCACTTACTTTTACTTTACTCCATCCACCTTCTTCTGAATAAACATCTACTGCCATATTTAAAGATAGTTTTGATACTATTTCTGAACTTGTATTAGGTTCTTTTCTTAAATTTACTGTTTCAGAAGCTATAAATTGTGTTTTTATTTTTGTTTCTTGTACTGCTACCTCTGTTTCATTTTTTTCTTCTTGTTCTTTTTCTGTTTCTTCTTGTTTTTCTTCTACTTTTTGCTCTTCTTTAACCTTTAATTTTTCACTTCTTATCCAGCCTTTTGTATTGCCTGCTTGTATACATACCCAATTATTAATTGTTTCAATAATTGTAACTTCTTGATTTGCTTTTACTTCAATTATATCTGTTGCATTTATAGCTGGAACAATTTTTAGCTTTGTATCTTCTGATACAAGTTTATTTTTTTCTTCTTGTACATTTTCTGTATTGTTTACGGACGTAGTTGCTTCAACGTTTTCTACATCAGTATTGGTAGTTGCTGTATTTTCAGCTACTGGATTATTAGTTGTATTATTATCAGTCACTTCTTCTTTTACTGTTAATAAATCTTGTCTTATATATCCTGTAATACCATTTGATTTTACTTTATACCATTCTCCAGATTTTTCAACTAGTTCTACTTCATCATTTAGAGAAAGTTGTTCTAATATTTTACCTTCTGCATCAGGTGTTTCCCTAAGATTAGCAGTTTCTACATTTATTTTTGCGTTATTTGCTGCAAAACTCATATTTATAAAAAACAATGCCGCAATTCCTAAAATAGCAAATAATACAATGCTTTTTATATTTTTTTTACTTTTCATTTCATATTACTCCTTATTAATAATATTACATCCCGTCTTAAACAAACTTAATATATAACAAAAAAAGATTTTTGTCAAGTTTTTCCACAAATTGTTCACAATGTATTGACAAATCTAGCTTTTTGTAATAAAATATTTAGCGATTATAGATAGTATGATTTAAATATAAAACTTCTCCCCGGTGGTTTTAAATTTAAATTTCATATAAATAAAAAATATAAAAATAAATAGGAGGGTATATTTTACCATGAATAATACTACATATAGTGCAAAAAAAGGTGAAGTTGAAAGTAAATGGTATATAATTGATGCAGCAAACAAACCACTTGGTAGAGTTGCAACAGAAGCTGCCATGCTTTTAAGAGGAAAACACAAACCAACATTTACACCAAATGTTGACACAGGTGATCACGTTATCATAATTAATTGTAAAGATGTAATTTTAACAGGAAACAAATTAAATCAAAAAATTTATAGACATCACTCAGGTTACATTGGAGGAATGAAAGAAACTCCTGCAAAAGTAATGCTTGAAAAAAATCCAGAAAAAGCTATGACTTTAGCTATAAAAGGAATGTTACCTCATAACTCTTTAGGAAGACAAAGTCTTAAAAAATTAAGAGTATATGCTGGAGCAGAACATGAAAATCAAGCTCAAAAACCAGAAGTATGGGAGGTAAGAAAATAATGGCTAAGAAAGAAACTATTAATTATTATGGAACAGGTAGAAGAAAAAATGCAATAGCTAGAGTTAGATTAGTAGAAGGATCTGGAAAAATAACAATCAATAATAAAGATATTGATGAATTCTTCGGTTTAGAAACTTTAAAAGTTATTGTTAGACAACCACTTACAGTTACAAATACAACAGCTAAATATGATGTTGTAGCTAATGTTAAAGGTGGCGGATTTACAGGTCAAGCAGGTGCAATCAGACATGGTATTGCAAGAGCATTAAATGAAGCAAATGCTGAATTTAGACCAGCTTTAAAACAAAATGGATTCTTAACAAGAGATCCTCGTATGAAAGAAAGAAAGAAATATGGTCTTAAAAAAGCTAGAAAAGCACCACAATTTTCTAAGAGATAATGTTAAATACTATAAAAACTCGGAATGCTTATTCCCGAGTTTTTTTTGTTTTCAAAACATCAAATTTTTTTGATTATTCTGATTTACTGTAATTGTTAAAAGTATAGTATATTATAAAACCAATAATTTATGATTTTTTGTAAGGTAATTATTATGTATCTTAAATAACCTATAACCTTGCTTTTTATTATTTTTAGAGTTATTTAATCAAATATATAATATTCTTTATACCATTTTATTTCACTTTTATAAGCTCTGAAAAAGTCATAATTTAGTTCATCTTTTGTGGATTCTATTTTCCTATTACCTAGGGTTATTTCATAAATATTTGCTTGGTTCCATGGACTAAAATCTTTAAACGCTTTTTCTTTTGCAACTATATATTGTATATCTGATAAAAATATCAGGTTAGTATCTATTTTTTCAATACTATCCATAATCTCTTGACTATCCTTACTTTTTTCTTCTTTTATATAAATAGTTAACTCTGTGATATCACAGTTATTAGCTTCAGTTAATTGTACGTTTGAAAGATGTATTTCTACATTATTTTTTCTGCTTAAATCATTAACTTTATTCCAAAACTTCTCGTAATCTTTTACCAATTGTTTAATATTTTTACATCCATATCTATTATCTTTATATAGTCCACAATTAGAATGATAAAATGGTATAGCTACACACATTCCAGTGTATTTATTTCTTAGTGTAGCATTACATTTTATATCAAAAAATAGGTTGTCATCTTTTGTATGATACCAAGTTGACCAAAAGTAATCTAAATACATATAGTTTTTATCTATAATTTCATATTCTGGATAATTTTTAGCAACATTTTTTTCTATAGCATCTTTATTTATTATATTTATTATAAGGACTTTTAAAGTAAAATAAAGCATTATAATAATAAATATAATAAGGATAAATATCCAAAGTTTTTCTCCTTGTTTCTTCATAATATTTTCTCCAATCTAGACAAAAAATTACTATTTATATTTATTCTTCTTGTTCAGAATATTATAATTAAAAAAATATTTCATTTTCTTTATTAAGCTAATTATATAATAAATTCTTCATTAATTCAATTGGATTTCATGATATAATCCATTTTTTTGTATTTTGTTACTTTTATTCACTCTGTCTATAATTTTTGTAATCTTTTTGTAATATTTTTTAGTGTTCGCTTGAATTTAGTTTTGAAATATTGTAAACTCTAATACAAGAAAATGAGAATAAAGCAGAGTGTGTTGCCACCTTTATACTTCACAGTTTCATCTGTGGGAAAGCGAGGTGGTGCTATGGAAACTGTATTATTACATATAATATACTTACTTTTCCTTGGATTAGTAGGAGTTACTGTCATAGCTATTGCCTTGATTATTGCGTTAGTGGTAATTTTGTGCAAATAAAAAAATAAACCATTCTGCTTTTGACGGAGAGAATGGTTTAAAAATCATATTTCCGGCAACACATTCTGTTGCTTCTCATTTTCTATTTTTATTATACACAATTTTTATAAAGAAGTCAATAATTTCAGCTTATAAACTAAAAATTTTGAATGTTTGATAATGACCTTACTTGTTTTAAATAATTATTCTATAACCTCCGTTTAGCTCCATTTAGTGCTATTACGTAATAATCTCATAATATACAAAAAGCTTTACAACTGTTGATAAATCAACCTTTGTAATTTAGTAAGAGATAATATATTACAAAAACTCGGAAGTTATAAAACTTTCGAGTTTTTTGATTTTCTTATTATTTTATTAACGGAAACCGCCTCCGGCCTCCTCCGCCACCAAACGAGCCACCTCCGGCCTCCTCCAGATGAGAATCCTCCTCCACCAGAGCTATAGCTTTCTGCAGCTGCACGTGCTGAGTTAGCACTTGAAACTCCTCTTGATGCACAATAATTTATATAGTATATATTATCATAAGAATGATAATTTGATTGTTCAATTATTTCTGGATATAATTTTTTAAATTGTTTTGCTACTTGATCTGCTATTCCTAGTATTTGAGCAAATATTAAATAACTTTCAAATAATTCTACTTCTATTGCCTCTCTTTCTCTTATTAATGTATAATCAAGTAAGTATCTTTTTAAACCAGCTATTTTTAACGCTTCTTCTTTTAATTCTAATGTAGCAGTATAATTTATTCCAAAAATCCCCTTCTTCTCTTCTGCTATAATTAAATCTTCATTTACTAGATTTATCCTTTGTTTTTCTAAAATATCATCAAACCAATTTAATATCCTCTCGTAACTATCTCTACACCATCTCTCAAATTCTTTATTTTCTAATATACCGTCTTTGCTTGCAACATACATCATATGGAATAATTCTGTTTCTCTTGGATCATCAAACTGTAAATTTGAATTATCTCCTAAAATGATAACAGTATCTTCTCTTTTAAAGACCTTTCCACCTTCTCTATTTTCTGTTCTTATTACTCCTTCTTTTAGCCATTTTAATATAATTGCTCCCAATATATCTGTTTTCTTTTTTATTAATCCATAATTATATGCAATATAATATGCCTTAAAAAGATTTCCTTCACATGGTATATCTCTCCAATATTCCACATCTCTAGGTATTTTTTTACCATATTCTCCAAATTTAAAACCATATTTTTTATTAATACTATTTTTTGTTAAAAGTGCCATGATTACCACTAACCAAAATGGCCATATTGATATAATAAATCCTATAATTTTGTAAAGAACTGATTCTTTTGGCTTCTCATATTTTGTTGAGCCTTCTTCAGCCATTTTAAAATAATGTTCAAAGTTACGATTTAATATATTTGATGCATTAAAAGTAGCTTTAGGAAATTTAGCTAAAATAGTCATATATTCACTTTTTTCTAATGTTCCATCTGATTGCATATGTATCTTACCATTTGATACATAGCATAAACCACCATAATTTCCATATCCCCATACATCTATTGTATCTTGGAAATATTTATCAGCACGTATTGTAATATCAACATTCCCTATTTCATTTGAAAAATCATATGGTATTAGTGTCCAATATATCATTTGTGAGTCTGTTAATTCAGAAACAAAATTAGAAATATTGTATGTCACCTTATATGTATTATTACCATAATTACTTATTCCCCAACATAATTCAACACCATTATCAAGTGTATTTATACCACTCTTATATGCTTTTGAATTTAATGTTCCAGAGGTATTCCATTCACCTATTGAAGTATAACTTCTACTTTTATCTGATACATTCAAATTAGTAATTTTAGAATTTCCTAAGTTGTAATATGGATGATATACTTCAGTTCCTTGATTAACATTACAATTCCAGGTTTCTGTTACTTTAGCATTACCATTTGTATCAACATATATATCCATACTAATACTATCTATTGAGTTAGCATGTGTAGCATTTAATAAACCTAGTATAAATAGTATAAAACATGTCACTAATAATATTTTTACTTTTTTTGAAATTTTCATTAATTCCTCCTAATTTTTTCTTTAATAATATCATACTAATCAAAATGTATCAATTATTTTTTGTAACTTTATAAAATAATTTCTAAAAGGAAGAAAAATTGGTAGAAAGGGACTGTCCCTTTCTACCAATTTAATTTATAACTTCCATTGCACTATCTTTTGTACTCGTTCCATCAATGTTATAATATGTTTCAGGAATTCTGCCAACTATAACATTTTCTATTAGTAATACTTGATTGGTAATATCTTTTTCAATATCTTTAAATGGTGTTAAAATACTAACTTTAGCATTTACATCTAAATATACTCTATGTAAAGTTTGATTAATTCCTTTAGACGTAAATTCACTTTTTAAATTTGTTTCTATATTTCCTATTGAAGATATTTTTATTCTAACATCTGGACCTCTTCCTGCAAGTAATTTAAATCCTGTAAAACTACCGAAGTGCAATCTCAATATTATCTTTTTCAATTTCATCAATTCTTTTTTGAATTCTTAAAGCTATATCTGATGTTATTTCATTTATTTTAATAATATTAGATTTTATCATACCAATGTTATTATTAGTATCTTTTTCTATTGTAAATAATTCATCATATGAATGTTCTTTCATAATATTTGTAGCTTCTTCATTTGAAATTATTGTAGCAATTGATTTTGCTTTTGATTCGCATAAATTATCAAATATAGGGTATACTGCTTTTAATATTGTTGTTACGGTAAAAAACGCAATTAATATTATCATTATTATTTTTAATTTATTTGTATTTATCTTTTGACCATTTATATTATTAAGGTTTCTATTTTGAATTCCTATTCTATTCATTTTTATTTTAGGGATTTTTATTCTTGGCCTAGAATATATCTTATGCATATTCATTTTCAAGTACTTTTTGATAACGAGGAATAAATATTTTTTGTCCTACATTTATAACATCTGGATCTTCAATTCCATTTACTCTTACTATTTCATCAATTGTTGTATTATATTTTTTTGCTATCTCCCATAGTGTATCACCTTTCTTAACAATATACATTATTACACTATAATCTTCTTGTTCTTTTTCTCCTGTATTCTCTATTTGGTCGATTATATTCATACTTGAATTCCTACATGAATTTGTGTTAACTTGCAATTCTATATTACTATCTACAATGTTATTATCTTGAACTATAAAATCACTATTTTGAACTTCAATATCAAGTTTATTTGTTTCATCACTACCATTTGAATTTTCTATTTCAAAACTAAATGGTATTTTTGCAATTCTAGTATCTACTTGTAAATCATCATTTGATATAATAAACCTTAGCTCTACTTCTCCGTCACATATATTTTTATTATCTAAATTAGTTTGTTTTTCAATCACTGGTATAACATCTACATCTATTATAGTTTTTCCATCAATTCCATCTAAATTTATTTTTTCTTTTATTTGTTTTACTTCACTTTTATTTTCTTTATTTGTTATAGTATTAATGCTTTTCTTATTAAATTCTATATTTTCATTTGGACAATATATATCTTGTATTAAATTAATCTGTTTTTCTTCATATACATTTGCAGTAACTAAAACCTCTAATTCTACATATATAGAATGTTCTTCTGCTGAATTTGGTTTTAATATTATATTTTTTATTTCATAATCAATATCTATAATATTTTCCTCTGAAATATTTGGCATATCAATAAAACCAACTATTGGAATTTTAGAATTTACAGTATTTATTCTATTATCTTCTGTTAGATACATTATCTTTATTTCCGCTTCTGCTTTTGTTAGAATTTTATTATAACTAATTTTTGTGTCTTTTCCACAAATTACAATAGTTGTCTTTAATATTTCTGCAAGGTTATCTATATTATCAATACTAATGTTTTCTTTTGCATATATTTTTGTTTCTCCTGTTCCTAATAATGAATTTACTTTGACATCTTCTTTTAATATCTGTAAATCACTATTATCTTGTATATCATTTATTATTTCAACCTCTTCATTTTCATATATAATAATCTCTACATCAATTGCAGCTTTTATTCCTATTTTTCTTCCATTTATAACTCTTGCCTCAATTGATTTTAAATTTGTATTTAATTTACATGTCATTCCTTCTTTACAATTAGGAACTGAAATACTTTCCATGAAATCTAAATTTGTTGTCAGACCTCTTACTTTATCATTACTATCATCTGCTATGTACATTATATAAGTATTTATACAACCTTCTATTTTAGCTCTTCCTTCTAATATTTCTTTTTTATAAATACATACAACCCCACTTGTACAAATTGTATTTAAAATATCAGGTTTTGAATCTGGAACTATCATATCTCCTTCTACTAATATAACATCTTTTTTTGTTGCAACTATTTTGTTTACACATATTTTTTCTTTTATAGTATCTAAAACCATTACTTTAACCTCCTTTATTATTCTTTATATATTTATATGAGGTGTTTGTACTTATTATTACATTGATTTTAAAGAAAAAAAATGCTATAATTAATATACACTACAATGGAGGTGACATTTTGAATATCATAGTATTAATCGCACTATGTTGTGTGATTATCTTTCTTATCTCAAGTATTTTTTGTGCCTTGATTATCTCAAAGCACAAAAAAAAGAGAAAAGAAAAAAATGAAAGGAAAAAAGGACTCTCGTAGTCCTTTCTTTACCTTTATAATGATATTTTTCTTGAATTGAAATCTGCTGTTGGTGGAATTAACGGTGAATATGAATCTCCATCAAACACTTCAACTTCAACTGTTCTTGTTAAAATATCTGTATAACTATATGTTACATTTCTATTATTCTCCTCATATTTTACTACAAAAATATTCGGATATGCTTTTTCTATTGTAGCTTCCTTTTCAAAGGCCTTACTTCTTCCGAAGCGAACCTTTTACTATTATCTTTTGACCCACTTTCTCTAAGATGTCAGTTTTAAGATTTGCTATATCTGTTCTACAAATCATCTCATCACCTACTCCCTTAAGATGAGTTGATTATAGCATTTTTAGCAAAAATTGTCAAAAAATGTTTGTTCGCACATTTCTTTTGTATCTCTGTATTCATACGGGTTTTATTTATTTCTTTTTGTTGTTTTACAAGTATATTACAATTGTATTACAAAAATATTACAAGTGTTTTTTTGTTAGTTTTCCATTAGCTCCAATACCACTAATTCCCTCTTTTCCATCTCTTAATTCATATGCAATATCATCTATAGTAATAAATTTATATTTTTCTGTAAAAGCAATTTTCTGAGCAACTAATAATGGGTCTAAAAAATCTATTAATATCCTTGCAGGCGATGAAGCAAAATTTGCTCCAGCCGAAATAATTGCCTCATAATAACTTTGACACGCTCCTGCAAATATTACCAAATTTTTATTGTAATCTTTTTCGAATCTTCTTGCTTCTTGAACTGTTTGTATAAAGTATTTAGAATTTTTATAATTATATATATCATTATATTTAGTACCTTTTTTTATCATACCATCATGTCCTGTTATTACTAAAATATCTGGATTATAATATTCAAGTAATCTATATACCACTTGAGGTTGTCTATATTCATCTATATTTTTTACAATAGCATTTAATCCAACTTTTTTATAGTATCTGTACGATTTTTCACTATACTTTCTATCTCCATCTAGGTGAAGAATTTTACCAGATACTATTTTTTCTTTTGTAACAGAATTTCTTGTTAACAATCCCTCTTTAATTTGGGTAATATCATTTTTTTCCTTAGCTTGTTTTATTCTTTTATCTATCTTTTCATCAAAAATATTTATAAATTCTTTTACTTTTTCTTTTTCTATTAGTTCTAAATCTGAAATCTCACTATCAGCTTTAATTCTTTCTATCAAGCCATTTAGAATAGCTATTTTTTTATTATTTACATATATTATTTTACTTACTGTAAATATTATATCTTTTCCATATGATTTTCTACCTACTATATCACCTTTTTTTATTTTGTACATTTATCCCACCTCTATATTTAGGCTCTTATTATAATATGTCTAAATATGTCGAAATGTGATAAATAAAAAGTATATATTCTATATTTCTATAAAACATATACTTTTTAATAAATATTTATTCTTTGTTCTTTTGTTTGGTTGGTATTAAAAACAGTAATCCAACTAGTATTGGCAAATAAAATGTATAAATTCTCCAAAATAAAATTGACATATTAATTGTACCTTCTTTAAATATTGAATTAAATAATAGGTAAAATCCCCCTTCAGCTCCTAATCCAGACCCTGGCGTAGGAATAAATGTCATTATTAATAGCAAAAATGCTTGAGTAGGTATTATCTGCCAAAATGTTATTCCATAATTTCCAAAAGCTCTATATACCATATAAGTTATAGAATAATATGCTAAACTCTGAATAACTGCTGCTAAGAACATTTCTAAGACCATCTTCTTTTCAGATTGCATAAACTTAAATTGCTTACCAAAATTATCTATACTTTTATCTAGCTTTTCTAATGTTTTTTCAGGATGTTTCAATATATGAATTTTGCCTAAAAATTTAACAATTGGATTTGTAAAGACTGTTATAAATTTTTTATTAATTCCTGCAAGTATAACTAATATAATTGCTACTATATTTACTGTAAATCCAACTATTGCAACCCAAAGATAATCCTGCATTAATGATTTAAAGAAGTTAAATTCTATTATAACTACTATTAATGTTGTAATAACTAATGCAGTTTGAGTTATAATAAATTTCATGGCCATAGCACTTAACGAATCACTTACTCTTTTTCCAGTTTTAGTAAGTTCATATGCCTGCATTGGCTGTCCCCCAGATGAGAAAGGTGTTATATTATTAAACAATAGACCTATCATTGATACTTTTATTGAATTTTTAATGTTATGATTTGGATACATCTTTTTAATTGGTATATGTAGTGTAATCACCTCACATATCCAATGTATTAATAAACATCCTAATCCTGCTACTACCCATCTATAATCTACTGTTTTTAAAACAGTGATTATATTGTCAATTCCATCAACATTTATCATATATATTAATAATCCTACAAAAATTACAATTATTAAAATAAAATTTAATATTGTCATTTTCTTGTTTTCAGGTTTTACATTTTCTTCGTTTTCTTTTTTATTAACTGTCTCTTCTGTTTCAAGTCCATCTTGCTTTAAGTTATTTGTATTTTCTCCATCATTTTCAAAATTTTCCATTTTGTTCTCCCTAATTAATAATATTGTTAGTCCAATGTATTTTTATTTACTATTGACAAATTTCGACAAAAATGGAACAAAAGGTAACTGTCCCCCTTGTTCCACTTCCTTATTCTTCTACTGGTGCTGCTACTGGACAAACTCCACTACAAGTACCACATGATATACAAGCTGATTGTTCGATTTCGAACTTAGTATCACCTTGTGATATGCATCCTACTGGACATTCTGCTGCACATGCTCCACAAGATATACATGCATCTGTTATTTTATATGCCATTTTATTCACCTCCTAAAAATCTTTTTCTATTTATCTTTTTCTTCTATATCCATTTTTTCTAATTTTTCTAATTCATCTAATTCTTTTTTATTTTTAATTTCTTCTTCATCAACTTTTTCTACATCGACATCCTTTATTACTTTAATATCTTTTGCATTATATTTTTTGAATAAGTATCCATCTCCGTCTTTAATTTTTACTCTAACTACTTCCTTTAAAGTTTCAATATTATCAACTTCTCCTTGTCCATCTTCAGTTTTTACGATTGCTCCTATATTAGGTAACCTTTTTAATTTTTCTTCATAAACATCATTTTCATATTTTAAACAACACATAAGTCTTCCACAATTGCCTGATATCTTAGTTGGATTAAGTGATAAGTTTTGTTCTTTTGCCATTTTGATGGATACGGCATCAAAGTCACTTAGGAAACTACAACAACATAATTCTCTTCCACATACGCCATTTCCACCAATTCTTTTTACTTCATCTCTCACACCAATTTGTCTTAATTCAATTCTAGTTTTATATATTGCAGCTAAATCTTTTACTAAATCTCTAAAGTCAATTCTTCCATCTGCTGTGAAGTAGAATAGTAATTTACTATCATCAAACTTATATTCAACATCTGTTAATGTCATGTCTAATTTATGTTCTTTTATTTTTTTTTGGCAAACAGTAAATGCTTCTTTTTCCTTTCTTTTACAATCCTCAAAATGCTTATGATCTTTGTAATTAGCAATTCTAATTACTCTTTTTAAAGGTGCAACTATTTTATCATCTTCTACTCTTCTATTAGGAATCATTACTTCTCCATATTCTTCTCCTTGAGCAGTTTCAACAATTACTTTATCACCTTTTCTGACTCTTAAGTTTTTTGGATTAAAAAAATATATTTTACCTAATTTTTTAAATCTAACCCCTACTATATTTTTCAATTTTAATCACATCCCTTCCTCTAAGTACAAATCAATTTGGAAAAGAATTAAATTTTGGCAAGGAAAATTTTATTAAAAAGGCAAGGGCGCATACGTGTTGTATGTAACCGCGTTTTTAATGAAATTTGACACAGCCAAAATTGTAATTATTTTTCAAATTTCCTCCCACATTTTGAATAGCATATCATCTATACTCATATCATAATTAGCATTTTG
>Ga0326511_10001445_pt1 | contig 19646 bp, 24 predicted proteins | sample 0_2496_0518_D_FD_203701 | JGI IMG/M metagenome (GOLD analysis project Ga0326511, IMG submission 203701) | Bovine rumen microbial communities from UC Davis, California, United States - 0_2496_0518 | ecosystem: Host-associated > Mammals > Digestive system > Stomach > Rumen | place: USA... | reverse complement strand
TGAGGGCATGCCCTTGCATCGATCGCGACGTTTGGGCGCTAGCGACCATATGCGACTAACGATGTGGCATATAGGGCTTCGGGGCTGGCGGTTTGGGCGCTAGCGACGGTGGGGAGTACCCCCCCCCGGTACGGGCGTGTGGCGCGCACAGCGGCCATAGCGCCGTCATAGATAGGGGAACTCCCATTCCACATATGCGCAGGTAGGAGGGTTGCCATGGGAAGGCTCATGTCTGCGGCCAAGAAGAACGACACCGAAGCCATGTACAAGGCAATCCGCAACGAGCTTGCGGAGCGGTGCGACGAATGCGAGTCCACGAGGGACTTTGCCGCCATGTGCAAGTCACTCATAGATGTCACCGACAAGTTGGGCAGACTCAACGGCCAAGTCGTGGACGGTCGCAAGAAGACCACCCAGAGTCACCACACCTCGCCGCTCGACCAGGCACGCAGCTCCCACCGCAACCTGCGGGTAGTGAATGGCTAGGTACGGGCGGCAGCAGCCGACGTTCGAGCGGGTTGGGGAGTACGACCACACGGACGGCCCGGAGGCGGCAGACGTTTTCGCGGCCTACGGCGTCGATTTCATCCCCGCGCAGCGGCACGAGTTTGACCTTATGCTCGCCAAGCGCGAGGACGGGTTTCCAGCCGCCACGTCGATATCCATCTCACGCCCGCGCCAGAACGGCAAGAGCTTTGCGGCCTGCTACTACAGCGCTTGGATGTGCGCCGTCGAGGGCTGGAACGTCTGCTACACGGCGCACAACGGCGGCACGGTCACGAAGTTCTTCCGCCGACTCTGCCAGCTCTTCGAGGACGAGGCGAACGCCGACTGGCATGCGCTCCTTGACCACACTTACAAGCAGCCGGGCCGAGAGGGCATCTACCTCAATTCCGGTGCCTACATCGAGTTCGCGGTACGCACCAACGGAGCCCGAGGCGGAACCTACGACCTGCTCATAGTTGACGAGGCGCAGGAGTACACCAGCGACCAGCAGAACGCCATCAAGCCGACGATATCCGCAACGGGGCACCCGCCACAGACCATCTACATCGGAACTCCCGCCTATCCGGGGTGCCACGGGACGATCTTCAAGCGCAACCACCAGAGGGCCCACAACGACATCGGAGGCGGCTGGTGGCTGGAATGGGCCATACAGAAGCTTCCCAAGGAGGACGCGGGCCCCGAACTGCTCTTGGAATACGCCTACGACACGAACCCTATGCTCGGACGCCTCATAACCGAGGAGGCGGTGTTGGACGAGATAGACGATATGGACTTCGACGGTCTCTGCCGGGAGCGGCTTGGTTGGTGGATGCCTGACGATGGAGGTTACGAGCATGCCATATCAGCCGACGCCTGGAACGACTGCGCGACGGACGCGCCGCCCGACCCCAAGGACGGCAAGGTTGCGTATGGCGTCAAGTTCGCACCGGACGGAACGCATGCTGCGGTTGCGGTTGCTGTGGCTGTCGAGGGCAAGCCTGTACACGTCGAACTCGTATCCGTGCGCAGCACTGCCCACGGCATGGGATGGGTGCCCAAGCTCCTTGCTCCCATGAAGGACGATGCCTGCTGCTATCTGGCTGACGGCAAGGGAGTTGCCGAGAACATGGAGTTGCAGCTTCGCAAGGCTGGTCTGCCCAGGCTCTTCTGCCGCACCGCCTCAACCAGAGACGTAATCCAGGCAGACGCACGGCTGATGGACCTGATTCGCTCGGGTGACATGACGCACTTCGGGCAGCAGGAGCTTACGGACTCCGCCATTGGCGCGTCCAAGCGAGTCATCGGCAACAAGCAGAACGCGGCCTACGGATTCGGAGAGGCCCCAGACGTTGACCCAGCGCCCATAGAGGCAGCGGCCCTCGCGGTCCATGCGGTCCTCACGACGCTTCGGAACCCGAGGAAGAAACAGAAGGTGGTGAGCTTCTAGCGCCATGCAGTTCTACCAAGACATCCCCCTCACCCGCGTAGGCTCCAACATGCCCATGAGGGCAGAGGGTGACGGACTCACCGATTCCGAGCTCGCGATGATCAAGAAGCTCTGGGCCACTTGGTCAGGCAAATACAACGGCAACGCCCTGCGGCTCGCCTACTACCACGGCCACAACCGTTGCAAGAACCTGCAACTTGCCTTCAAGAACGACAACGTTGCTGACGCAATCGCCCCAATGGTCGGCTGGCCCGCCAAGGCGGTAGACATGCTGGCCGAGCGCTCGCAGCTCGACTACTTTGCCATCCCCGACATCACGGACGTTCCCGAGCTTAGGGATGCCTACGACGCCAACGACATGGCCCAGCTCTATCGACAGGCCATTACCAGCGCCCTGATTCAGTCCTGCTCCGCCATGACGGTTACCCTGGGTGACCCGAATATGGGAGACCCTGCCGTTGTGGTCAACGCCTATAGCGCGCTCAACTGCGCCATGAGGTGGGACCGCAGGCACAAGCGCATCGCGTACGGCATGACCGTGACCGACACGGATGACATGGGCAACGTCACTGGCGTGAACCTCTACGCACCGGACGAGACCCTTGTGCTGACGTATCGCGGCAACAGGTGGGCTTCCCAGCGGATGCCCCACACCATGGGACGCCCCCTGATGGAGCCGCTTGTCTACCGTCCGTCGCTGGATAGGCCGTTCGGCAAGTCGCGAATCTCGCGCGCCGTGCGCTCCATCACCGACAACGCAATTCGCGAGGTGCTTAGGACCGAGGTATCCGCCGAGATATTCACGGTGCCCCAGCGCTACTTCATGAACATCGACCCGAGCCTCTTGGACTCCAAGAACTTCAAGACGTACTGGAACAGCTACTTCATCGTCACCGGGGACGGCGAGGGCAACGCGCCTGCTGCGGGGCAGTTCACGCCACCGGGGATGAACGACCACATCACGTACATGCGCAGCCTTGCCGCGCAGTTCTCGGGGGAGACGGGGCTTCCCATCTCGTCCTTGGGCGTGGTCACAGACAACCCTTCCAGCGCCGAGGCGATATACGCGGCCAAGGAGGACTTGGTTCACGAGGCGGACTACCTCAACGCATGCAACGGCCCGCACATGATGAACGTTGCCAGGCTCATCGTCGCAACGGGCAGGGGCATCGACTTCGCGGAGGCAACGCAGGTGCTGAGGGGTTCGTTCCCGAACTTCCGCCGCACCGACATTCCTTCCAGGGCCGAGATTGCCGACATGGCACTCAAGGAGGCGCAGGCGGTTCCCGGCATCGTCAACACCCGCACGTTCCTCAAGCAGCTCTTCCCGGACGATGCGGAACTCACGATGCTCATCTCCGAGATGAGGCGCAACAACGCGGCAACCATCGCGGCGGTGGCGGACCAGATTGCCGCGCAGATGCAGAACGTCACCTTCCCGACCTTCGGAGGCGCGTCGAATGAACCTGACCAGAGCGCAACTGAGCCGGTACGTGAACTCGATATCGGCACTGAGCAAGGCAGCGCAGGCTGAGCTGGCGAACGGGCTCTACGACGTCTGGAACCAGACGGGCCACGACCTAGACATGCTCCACGACGCGGTGAACATGATGGCCCCCGGCATCGCCCGCAAGTACGGCGAATCCGCTGGCTCCATCGCCGCAGACCTCTGGGAGCAGATATACCGGCACGACACCGGAAGGTACGCCGAGGCGGCAGTCTACGGTGACGATGACCTTGAACACCTCTTCGGAGCGAGCAGCGGCTATGCCTTCTCGAACGACCAGATGGACGTTGATGCCAAGGTGGCACACGTGCTGGCAACGATGGGAAGGGGAGTTCGCGGCTACTCACGCAAGACGATGCAGCGCAACACCCAGCGCCACAACGGCAGGTACGCCCGCGTGCCTACCGGTGACACCACTTGCGCCTTCTGCCTGATGCTGGCCTCTCGCGGCTTCGTATACAAGTCGGAGGAGACCGCAGGTGACACGGGAGACCTGTTCAACCGCTACCACGACCATTGCGATTGCGAGGTAATCGCGTCGTTCGACACTGGCAACAGCCTGCTAGAGGGCTACAACCCAGACGAGTATTACGGCATGTACCTTGCGGCAAGGTCGAGGGCCAACAGCGGTGACACGAACGAAATCCTTTCCAGCATGCGCGGCATGTTCGGGCTGAAATGAGCACGAACCCCAGGTACGCCAACGGGAACGCGCGGCGCAAGCTCCGGGAACGCCTGCTGATGACCACGACCGTCTGCGACCTATGCGGGCAACCGCTCCCGTCGCTTGATGAGGTCAAACGCATGTCCCCGAACGACCCGCGCTATCCCGTGGTTGACGAGATAATCCCCGTCTCCAAGGGCGGTGACCCGCTCTCTTTGGAGAACACGCATCTGGTCCACCGGGCCTGCAACGCCCGGAAGGGGGCCAAGGTGCCCATAAACCCGGCGCTCTTCGCCAAGTCGAGGCCCTACAAGACCTCGCACGACTGGACGAAGCCCGGGTTCTGATTTGGTGAAGACGGCCCCGCACGGGGCCGTTCTCATACCCATAACCAGCGCCGCACGGCGCAAAGCGAATCCCGCACGGGACGAACGGAGGAAGCATGTCAGAGAACCAGCCCACCACCAGCACCGAAACCACGACAGCCGAGCAGCCGGAGCCGCAGGGCGAGGGCACCGACTGGAAGGCCGAGGCGCGGAAGTGGGAGAAGAGGGCCAAGGAGAACGCGGACGCGGCAAGGCGGCTCTCGGAGATCGAGGGTGCCAACAAGACCGCAGAGCAGCGAATCGCCGACCTCGAAAAGAGGGTGGCCGAGGCCGACGCCAAGGACAGGCGCGCGGCGCTCGTCTCCAAGGTCGCACAGGCAACGGGCGTGAGCCCTCAGATAGTCTCCATGCTCTCCGCCAATGACGAGGAGGGCCTTACGGCACAGGCCAATTCCGTAGCTGGAATGGCCAAGGTTCCCACGTCCAACGTTGTCCGCACGGACAACGGCGGGCCTGACGGGACGCTCGGGCCCATCCCAACAGAACAGATCAAGCAGCTCAAGTCGCAGCATGACCGAATCATGGCCTATGCGCAGCAGTACGAGCAGATGAAACAGCTCCACTAAAGGAGGAACCATGACGGCTCCCAAGAACCTCACCGACTCCGCCGCAATCAACTATGCGATGAGTATGGAGTTTGCGGCACGCTTCAACCAGGACACCAACCAGCTCATGCAGGTGCTTGGCATCGTCTCCCCCGAGGTCGTTCCCGCTGGCTACAAGCTGGAACAGCTCAAGGTGACCGGCGCACTTGACGAGACCTCCACCGCTGGCGCTGACGGCACCTCCGGCTCCGGCTACATCGAGGGTGACCTCGTGAAGCTCTCCAAGTACACCGTCGCTCCCACCGACCTCGACCTCAAGGTTAAGCTGCGCCCCTACCGCAAGGTCACCAGCGCCCAGGCTATCACCGAGAAGGGCCAGGTCAACGCCATCGTGCGCACCGACAACAAGCTTCTGAGCGACGTTCGCTCCGAGATGGTCACCAGCTTCTTCGGCTTCCTCGCCAACGGCACCGGCACCGCCACCGGCAAGACCATGCAAGCCGCCCTCATCAACACCGAGGCCAAGTTGCAGGACACCCTTGAGACCAACAAGGACGATGGCATGTCCCTGAACGTCATCCACATGGTCAACCGCACCGACGTTGCCGACTACCTTGGCACCGCCAACATCACCATGCAGACCTCGTTCGGCCTGACCTACCTTGAGTCCTTCCTTGGCATCTCCAACGTGCTCATCACCAACAAGGTTCCCAAGGGCACCATCTATGCCACCCCCACCGAGAACCTTCACATGTATGCCGTGAACTTCGCGGAGCTTGCCAGCGCCGGACTGCCCTACGTCATCTCCGACAACGGCCTGATTGGCATCCAGCACGCGCCCGTCTACGACCACGTTTCCGTCGAGACCGACGTTCTCACCGGTGCGACGCTCTTTGCCGAGATCACTGATTACATCGTCAAGGGCACCATCGCCCCCGGCGCTTAAGGAGCAGACATGGCAACGGCTAGGGCGGCTTCTGGCCGCGCGACCACGACCACCCGAGCCGTGGTCCTGAAACCCTTTACGGGGCTTGAGGAGAACGAGCGCGTCTTCATGCCGGGTGAGGTCTTCGAGGGCACCAGGGACAGGGTTTCCCGCCTCCGTGCCCTCGGGTTCCTCTCCGAGAAGACGGTACGGAAGAAGGCGGGTGCCGAATGACGAGCCTTGCCACCTTCAAGGACGCCCCCACATTCTCAGACGTGCAACTCCGCTGCCCCAGCGTCACGGAAGAGGACGAGCCGCGAATCGCGGCGCTCCTCGCGGACGCGACGGCAAAGGTGCTCTCGGCGATGAACGCTGCGGGCGTCGATGTGGATGCCAGCAACGACGTTCAGGCGCAAATCATCAAGGCGGTCATCTGCCAGATGGTCATCCGCGCCGTGCCCTCGTTCGACTCACCGAGCCTCAGCGCCTATTCCCAGACAGTGGGGCCGTTCTCCGAGAACTTCACGCTCGCGAACCCATCAGGTGACCTCTACCTCACGTCTCAGGAGAAGGCCGACCTCGGCATCACGTCGGCACGCCACGGCCTCTTCCAGATCGAGGTTGGCGGCAGCACGCTCTTCGGGGAGGGCTCGTGATAGCGCCGACCGTGGCGGTCTTCACGACCTGCTCCGTCACGGGCGAGGACTCCGAGGGCAACGACGTGCTGGCGGAAACCGAGTTCAAGGTCCCAGCGCTCTGGGCGCAGACGGGCAACTCCGACAACGTTGCCGTTGACACCCCCAACGAGGACGTTGCCGACATGCACATCTACGTGCACTCGCGGTCCTTCGTCGCTGGTACGTCCCTCCGGGGGGCCAAGGTCACCGTCGAGGGCCTTCCCGGGCGCACGTTCGTGGTTGTCGGCAACCCGATTCCGTATCCCCCCGCGCTCGTGACGAGGGAATGGGACATGGAGATATCCGTGAGGGAGGTGAGCGGGTAGTGTCGTTCACCAAGACAACGAGGGTGGTTGTCAACGGCGCGGCCCTGCGCCAGATCATGCAATGCGACAACGCCCAGAAGCTGGTCAACCAGATTGCCAACAACGTCTGCGAGACGGCAAACGGCATGTCCAGCACCCATGACCTCTACGTTGTGCACCCCAGGGTGCTACGCGTCTCGGCTCATGCGTTCGTGGACTGCGACGGCCCGCATGCCGTGAGCTCCAACCACAAGCACAACACCTTGCAGAAGGCGTTCTGGGCGAACCAAGGAGGCTAGGCATGGCACCGGAGCCGGTATCGCTCATCCGTGACTGGCTGGCCTCTGAGGTCGGCGTGAGGGTTGCCACGGGCGGGAGGCCTCGAAACGCCAAGCCGCCGTTCGTGACCATCGAGCGCACGGGCACCTACCTCATGGGGCAGCAGGTTGACAACGTGGACCGTCCCGTTGTCACGGTCACCTCATGGGCCGCTTCCGCACCGGAGGCCAGACAGCTAGACATGAGGGTTCGCGCCGCGATGCGCCACATCAACGAGCGCGACTACTTCACAGCACCATCCGTTGACACGTCCTCCTATGACGATGTGGATGACGGCCCAATCTACCAAACCAAAACGACCTTCGAGGTGTTTGTAGCGAAGGCCGACTAAGGAGAATCGAAATGGCTGACAACGACGCCACCAACGTTAACGTCATGAAGGGTGTTGCCGCTGGCTATGCCTACTGGGCACCCCTCGGCACCAAGTACGATGCGACCATGGTTAAGACCCGCACCGTGCCCGATGGCTTCAAGCCCCTCGGCTACATCACCTCTGACGGCATCGTGAACTCGTTCTCGTCCGACTCCGACACCGCCGCCGACCTCAACGGCGTCACCGTGGCCACCATCAAGACGAGCTACGAGGAGACCTTCCAGCAGGTGTTCATGGAGCGCACCGAGGAGACCCTTAAGCTCTACTTCGGCTCCGAGAACGTGTCCTCCGACTCCACCAGCACCGTGCAGACCATCAAGCACAACTCCAGCTTCGACAGCGTTGGCTTCATGCTGCTCTACCGCCTCATCTCCAAGGAGACGGACGCCGCATACGAGTACACCGACATCTGGGTGCCCTCCGCGAAGATTTCCGAGCGCGGCGACATCACCCTCTCCGGCACCGGCCTGTACCAGCTCGATACCACCGTCAGCGCCCTGCCCGACACCGAGGGCAACTGCGCCTACGAGTACACCGCTTCCGTCAATAAGTCCTAGGGGGCCAGTGCATGAGTCTCGATATCGATTCCCTGAGCCCGGAGAAGCGGGCCGCTCTGGAACTGTTCTTGGCGGAGGACGAGCCCGCAGAGGCACCAACCAGCGACGAAACCGAGGAGTCCGCCGTCGATGACGGCTCCGTTGAGGTGACGGCGCTGGGGGTTACCGCCCGCGTCTGGCCCAAGCGCATCGATGACTTCAACCTCATGCGCAAGCTCCACGCCGCATCCAAGGGTGACGCCGAGGCGGCATCCGAGTCCATGTTCATGCTCTTGGAACGGCTCTGCGGTGACGATCTCGACCGCATCTGCGACGAGCTGAGCGACGATGACGGCATCCTGCCCACCGAGCGCGTCAGCGAATGGCTCAACGCGGTGCAGGAGCAGCTTGGCGCACTAAAAAACTCCTGATACTCCTGAACCTGCTGGACGAGTGCCCGGACGAGTTGGAGGCCGACTTCCAGCGCGTCTACGGAATCGACATTAGGCAGATGGGCCGCATCGGCGTTGCCCATTGCGCCGTCCTAGCGTCACAGCTTCTGGTGCCCGGCACGCTCGTTGCCGGGCACTACGACGTTACTGCGGGATGGTCGCGCACCGAAGTCCTCCTGGGGCAGCTCCTAGACGAGTTCAGGACGTTCGAATGGGGGCTTGGCGGGGGCAAGGGCAAGCAGCCGGAGAGCTGCATCCCGCGCTCCCACAGGCAGCTCAGGCCGGGGGAGTCACGGCACTACGGGACCGCCGTGCCCATCGACGTGATAGACGAGCTGTTCCCCCACTAACCAGCAACCGAATTGGAGGTGCGAATTGGCAACTTCCGCAGTCGAGGTGGCCGCTGGCTACGTCTCGATATACGCCTCCATCACGCACTCCGAGGTGGAGAAGGCCGTCAACGATGCCATGTCCGGCATCAGCGGGAACTTCAACATCAAGGCCGACACCACGGCTGCGAGCGGTGCCCTCTCCGGCCTCGCGGGCATCGCCGACAGCATGGGAAACGTGCTCACCGCAGTCGGCGTCGGCGTCACCGCCGTCGCAAAGAAGTTCGGCGCATGGGCGATGGATACCATCTCCGACTCCGAGCTTATGCGCATCGCCATGACCCAGCTCACGGGCTCCACCGACAAGGCAAAGCAGCTCGTTTCCCAGCTCTCCAAGGTCGCAATCGTCACGCCGTTCAACTTCGCGACGTTGCAGAAGTCGGCGGAGCGCATGCTCGCACTCGGATTCTCCGCCGACGAGGTAATTCCCAGCATCCAAGCCGTGGGTGATGCCGTTGCGGCAACTGGCGGCACCGAAGCCAACTTTCAGAACGTGATTCACGCCCTCGGCCTCATGCGGTCCAGCGGCAAGGTTACGGCCCTTGCCATGAACGCAATGGCCCGCAACAACATCGCGTCCTGGGACATGCTTGCCGAGCACATGGGCAAGACGGTTCCCGAGGTGCGAAAGATGGTCACCGCTGGCGAAATCAGCGCCGAGGAGGGTATCAGCGCAATCATCGAGGGTGCCAACAAGCGCTACTCCGGCATGATGGTCAAGGCGTCCTCAACCCTCTCTGGCATCCTCTCCAACATGGAGGACGCCATTCAGGTGAACCTGATGGACCTCGCGAGCGCACCCGGCTACGAACAGCTCAAGAAGTCGTTGCAGAGCACAATCGAGCCGTTGGAGCGCCTAACCAAGTCCGTGGCACCCCTGCTCGATTCCGTCATGAGTTCCGCCGCTGGCGCAATCCAGAAGGTCTCAGACGCCCTGCAAGGGCTCTCAATCCAGCCTGGGTTCGCCGACGAGCTTGCTTCCGTCGCTAGGCTTCTCGGCTCAACCGTCATTCTCGGGCCCGGCCTCAAGGTCTTCGCAAGGTACCTCAACGTCGCTGGCAAGGCCATAGACGGCATGGGCACCGTGGCGGCAGTCACGCAGGGCGTGGTGCAAGGCTCGTTCAAGCGGATTCAGAAATCGATATCCGGCAACGGCGTGATACCAGCGCTCAAGACCATGGCATCTGGCGCGCAGACGCACATCACTGCGTTTGGCAAGAGCTTCGGAAACGGCCTCAAGAACGTGGCGGCATCGGCCAAGTACAACTTCCGACCCTTCTACGACCAGATTCACGACTTCGGAGAACACGTCGGGCAACGCTTCCTCATCGCGGCAGGCAACATAATCCCCAACATCAAGGCGTTCGGCAGTCGCATGAGCGAGGGCATCAAGAACGTTGCCGCTCACTTCAAGTACAACTTCCGACCCTTCTACGACCAGATTCACGACTTCGGAGAACACGTCGGGCAACGCTTCCTCATCGCGGCAGGCAACATAATCCCCAACATCAAGGCGTTCGGCAGTCGCATCGGCGGGGGAGTCAAGCAGATCGGCTCCGGCATGAAGGAGTTCGCCGCCGTTGTTGCCCCCAACATCACGGCCAAGGTCGGTGCATCGTTCGACGCCACCAAGTCTGCGTTGCAGGTCGGCATCGGCAAGGTGTCTGGCGTGTTCAAGAGCGTGGGTTCCACGTTCGGCAAGGCGTCTGGCGCGGTTAAGGGCGTATTCACCAGTGCGTTCGGCGGTCTAAAGGGTGCCTTCGGCAATGCCACAAGTGCCTTGAGGAACGCGCTGGCAAACGCGTTCAGCAACATCAGCGCCGTGATTGCCAAGGCGTCCGGGACGTTGGAGGGTGCCTTCGGGAACATCACCGAGCGGATAGGTACGATTTTCAGGAGCGCCCAATCCACCATCGTCGCTGGCGTGGCAGGGCTTGGCGGGAAGATGCGCACGGCATTCCAGAGCATCGCAAACTCCAAGCTCGGCACTGCGTTCCGCAACGTCGGGACAACCATCACCGGTCAGCTTTACAACACGTTCTCGGCGGCTGGCTCTAGGATAGCCGCCTCCATGTCGAGCATGGTTGCCCCCATCGCATCCAAGTTCCAGGCGCTGGGGACGGCGGCTGGCAAGGCAAGCGGTCTGTTCGCAAAGGTCGGTGTCGTTTTCAACCAGCTCTCGCCAATCATGCAGAAAGTCGGCGGTGCCGTCACGTCAAGCGCGTCGGCCATCCTCTCGGCGTTCGGCAAGTTCGCGAACGTCGGCGTCATATTCAGTTCCGTGCTCGTTGCGGTTGCGGCGTTTGGCGCAATCGTCGCTGGCACGTTCGTCGCTGCTGGCGGCAACATCAACGACTTCGCAACGACCGTCTTCACGGACATGGCGCACATAGCCGAGTGGATTAACACGGGGATGCAGTCGTTCACGGCGGCGCTCCCGCAGGTGACGCAACAGCTCACGACGGCGATACCCATGCTCCTCGCTGGCGTCAAGAACATCGTTGACACCGTTGTGTCAAACCTCACGACCATGCTCCCGCAGCTCACGGCGGTTGTCACTCAGATTGCCACCGGGCTCGGGACCATGATTGCCCAGAACGCGCCCGCAATCCTCTCTGCGGCGATGCAGCTCTTCGCCGGGTTCGTGCAGGCAATGGCCGGCACCATCAACAACCTCACCCCGCAGATGCCCGCGCTCATCCAACAGCTCGTCTCCACCATCGTCGCGAACGCGCCCGCGATTCTCGCGGCGGCGGTCAACCTCTTTACGGCGCTGGTACAGGCGTTCGTCGTGGTTGCGCCGGAACTCATCAACGGGCTAATAACGCTCATCCAGCAGCTCGCGCCAATCCTCGCGGCCAACGCCCCTCAGATCGCGCAGGGTGCCATGCAGCTCTTCCTGGGGCTGGTCCAAGCGCTCGCGCCGATTGCCATCCAGCTCTTGCAGCAGCTTCCGACAATCATCCAGCAGATAGTTGCCTTCCTAGCGGCGAATGCGCCTGCCATTGCGGCTGGCGCGGTGCAACTGTTCGTAGGCCTCGTCCAAGCGCTGGCCCCCGTGGCAGCTCAGCTGCTGGTCACGCTCGCACAACTCCTCGTGCAGATTGTCACCTCGATAATCGGCGGGGCGGGGAGCCTCCTCGGCGCTGCTGGCCAGTTCTTCCTGGGGCTCGTCACATCCATCCTGCAAGTCGCTGCTCAGGTGATAGCGAATGTCGCTAGCTTCCTGTCGAACGTGGTCTCCGCGATTGCCGGTGCAGCCGGTAGGCTTCTCGGCGCAGCCAAGACGCTGTTCACGACCATCGTGACGGCCATTGGCGAGACCGTATCCAAGGCAGTGCAAGCCATTGCGAACCTCATCACCAACATCATCGACAAGATCAAGGGTGCCGTGAGCAACATGCTCAGCGCTGGCAAGAGCCTGATGAACGGCCTCCGCAACGGCATCAGCAACGGTGTCGGCACCGTGACAAGCTTCGTCGGCGGCATCCCCGGCAAGATAATGAGTGCCCTCGGAAACGTCGGCGGCATCCTGTCCGGCGCTGGCCGCTCAATCATGGACGGCTTCCTCGGTGGCCTGAAATCCGCCTACGGCGCGGTGCAGAACTTCGTCTCGGGCGTCGCTGGCTGGGTCAAGTCGCACAAGGGCCCCATCGACTACGACCGCAGGCTGCTCATCCCCAACGGCATGGCAATCATGGAGGGCCTTGCCGCTGGCATGCAGGGCGGCTTCTCCAACGCGGTCGTTCCTCTCGTCCTCGGCATGTCCGGAGAGATAGCGCGGCAGCTCACGGCTTCACCCGCGCTCTCGTCTGGCGGCATGGGCTTGGGCGCTGGAATAGCGGCCTCGCGCAACAGCGAGGGTGCCATGGTCGTTGACTGGCTCAAGCACAACCTCGGGCCGACAATCAACGAGTCGGCCCCCGCCATGATGCCCCGCGAGTTCGCCAGGGCGGTTAGGAGCGTGGGCTAGTGGTAAGGCACGAGATCACCTACACCTGCGGCAACGGGAGGGTATTCGACCTCTCGCTGCCACGGGTTGCCTTCAACTCGAATGACCTCTTTGGATACGAGTGGGCATCCGAGACGTACGGCCTTGCGAGGACCGCCCGAGAGTACACGGCGCAGGTTGCCTTCCTGCAATACCCGGACCGCGCGACCGCCGTTGCCTACGCCAACGACTTCGCAAGTGCCATGGTCTACGACATGGACGATGTGACAATAGGCACTCTAACCGTCGATGGCTGGTCGCTTGACTGCTACGCCCGCGCGTCGCAGCTCGACGCAAGGGATTACGGGCAGAGCAAGTACGCGGTCACCTTCCGCGCTCCCGACCCGACTTGGCGGCGTCCCAACGCAAGGCACGTCGGCATCATCGAGGGCTCTGACACGAACTCGCTCAACTTCCCGTTCAATTTGGAGACCAACATTGGCTCGTCCCTGTCAATCGGTGGATCGCTTGAGTTCTCGTTGGTCGCTAGGGCTAGGGTGGTGGCGCGGTTCTACGGACCGTGCACCGACCCGTACCTCACGGTCAAGTCAGGCTTAGACAGCGTGCTCGTTGGGGTGGGTGGCGGAGCTTCATGCACCAACGGCGAGACGATAACCATCAACCCCTACGGCGTCGAGGTGGTGGGCAGCTCCATCTTCCGCGCAGACGCGGTGGGCAACCGGCACAACCTGTTCAACATGCGCCGACATGGGACGAACGAGGAGCCCTTTCCCGTGGTCCCCGCTGGTGACGTGCTGGTAACCGCCTACAACTGCACCATTTTTGACGTGGTGATGTGGGAGGAGGTGCCAGCGCTCCCATGGATTTGATTCTCACGGACTCTGGATGGACCGACATAGGCATCATCCGCCCCACGGCGGGTGACTTCGCCTTCGGGAACGAGGAGAACGACTTCTCGCTCACCTGCTCAAGCCTCGCGCCGGTGCCAGAGCTTCGGTCGCTGGTATATGCCCCAGGCTCCCTGCTCGGCGGCATGGTCACCGGCTGGAAGGTCAACGAGTCGGGCGGGCTCACCGTCAACGGCCAGACGTGGACGGGGGTTCTCAACCGCAAGATTCTGCGGCCTGACCCCGGGAGCAAACACTACTCGGCAACGGGTGACGTGAGGGATATCGTGGCGGGGCTCATCACCCGCTACGGCCTCACGTCGCTCTTCGCCGTGGCCCCTGGCAAGACGGGAGTTTCCGTCACCCATAAGTTCCAGCGCTCGGTAAACGACCCCACCCAGCACGACGCGGGCCGGTTCATGCTGGGGTGGGTGGCGATATGGCAGGTGCTCACGGAGCACGACTGCCGCTGCGACATTCGCTGGGACGATGCGCAGCGCAAGGCCCTTCTCACAGTGGCCGTGGCGGAGGATCACTACGACGATGAGGCCACGTACGCCACCGGCACGGCAACCACCGAGGAGCGCAAGACGCCCCTGAACCATGTCCTCGTGCTGGGGAGCGGCACCGGCCTCGACCGCTATACCGCCGACTTCTACGCGGACAAGAACGGCGTCGTTTCGACCACACAGAGCATCTTCGGCGTTGACGAGGTGGCTGACATACTTGACCAGTCAAGCACCGAGAACACGACCGAGGCTGACGCTGCGGGCCGCAAGAAGCTCCGCGAGAGCTGGAAGGAACGGCACTCGATAGAGACCACCGTTACCAGCGACGCGGGATTCGCCCTCGGTGACGTGGTTGGCGGCATGAACCGCAGGACGGGCCAGACGGCATCCGCCACCGTCACGAAGGTCATAGCGACCATCACCAAGGGCGGCACGGTCTACCAGTACAAGACGGACTAAGGAGGGAACGTGGCAATCCAAGACGGTTACAGCCGGTACCAGTGCGACGTGCAGAGCTGCGGGAATGTGTCCTATGCGCTGCCCGACAGCAACGGCGCTGACCAGTACTCGGTGCGCAGGCGCATCGACGCCAACGGCCAAGAGGTGAAGATGACGCTCTGCGCCGAGCACGAGAAGGCATACCTCGAAAAGGCCCAGAAGGTCGATGCCATGTGGGCGCAGTTCACCAAAGACGGCACGGGCGATCTGGTGACGCAGGCCGAGCTTGACAAGGCCAAGGCCGACCTCGCGCGCGTGACCAAGGACCGCGACGGCTGGTGGAAGAGGGCCAAGGACGCGGAGGCCGAGCGCGACGCAATCAGGGCCGAGTACGACGCCTACAGGGCGGCGCACCCCGAGACCACCGATACCACCGAAGGCGGTGAGAGCTAATGGCAATCGAACTCGTGACGGGGCAGGGCAGTGACGCCCACATCTCAAGCTCCGACGTGGGCGCGCTCATCGCCGCGCTAGTCGGCACCGGCGTCTACGCATTCCCCACGGCGGCACCGGGCCTCACCCTGACGGACTCCAACACGGTTTCAATCAGCGCCGGGCACCTCGTTGCCTGCGGGCGTCACGTGCGCTTCTCTGGAACGGAGACCGTGACCTTCGACAGCGGCGTATCCGGTTACAACCGCCTCGACCTCATATGCCTTGCCTACTCCATCGACAAGAACACGGGCATCGAGACGATTGGCCTCACGGTGTTGAAGGGCACGGCCACCACGGGAACGCCGACCAACACCAAGGCCGATGACCCTTCCCGCATGCTGGGAGACCCGAGCAGCCTGAACATGGCGTTCGCGCAAATCAAGTTCAGCGGCGTCACGCCGACCGTGGCGCTCACCGCGCCCGCAATCCCGACGCTCACCGCGCTTAGCAGCACCATCACCAACAACGTCAACTCGCTGAGCAGCACCATCACCAACAACGCCAACTCGCTGAGCAGCCGCATCACCACGGCCCAGAACACGGCGAACAACGCCCAGAGCACGGCGAACACGGCCAACAGCGCCGCCAGCCGCGCGAACTCGCGCATCGACAAGGCTGTGCCCGCGTACCGCCTCTTCAACCAGAAAAGCAGCGACCACTTCTGGACGCTCGACAAGAACGAGTACGACAGCGTGAAGAAGTGGGCCAAGGGAGAGGGCGTCGCGGGGTACCTCTTCCGGAACAAGCCGTAAGGGGGGAATCGGAATGCCAACATCAATCGGAGTAACCAGGCTTGCCAGCGGCACCGTGACGGGCTACCTCGTGGGCCGCAAGGCGGATGTGCAGATTACCAACACTGAGTACACCTACGATGACGATGGGAACGTCACCGGCATCACGGAGACCTCCGAACAGCCGCGCGACGGAGACCCGGACACCTTCGAGATGGGCGGCGCGATCACCTTCAGCCCGACCGTGCGCCACCTGACGTGGACGCCCGAGGGCGGCAAGCCGCAGATGATTCACCTCGCGGACGTGGTTTGCAGCTTCGACGCACGCGGCACGCTCGTCGGTCCTGACGGCGAGGAGAACGTGGTCCTCACCGCTACCGACGCCCCTGGAATCACTCCCACGGGCTGGGGCTGGAAGGTCAGCTTCGGGGACTCCCGCGACGCAGACGGCGCGCTCGTCGCTGGCGCGGACCCCGACCGTGACAGCTTCGTGTTCAGCCTGCCTGCGGGGAGCACGGTTGACCTCGCGGTGGCCGAGGCGGCGGCGGGCGCTGCGGCGAACCCCAAGTACGTCGTGGTGGACGCCACCACGGCGCAGCGCGCGGAGGCTGCTGCGGAGCGCGCCGAGGCTGCGGCCAAGGCGGCGGAGGGTGCTAGCGGCGCGCCGTCCACCCCCACGTGGGACGCGTCGGCTGGCTGCTACGACAACGCGTCCGTCAGGGCGTGGCTCTCCACGGTGCGTGACGGGCGCGAGTACGGCGTCAGAATCCCGCTCACGGCATCGACCACCCTCACCAAGCTCGGCGCCAACGTCGGCATGGCGGTCCCGACCCTCTCCGTGGGCTCGGTCGCTGGCATCGACCCCTACAGGGGCGTCGGCCCCTTCTTCTACGAGGAGGCCAACGGCTACGTCGACCCTGACGGCACGCCGCATGTCACTGCCATTCGCGGCGGCGAGGCCTTCTCCCGCACTGACGCGGACGTGTGGGTGCTGGCCCCCGTGCTCTACGTCAAGTACGTCACCAACGCCGACACGATGGAGATTTGGGTCTCCGACACGTGGCACCCCGGCTACGAGCTGCAGCCGCATGCGACCCTGCCGGACGGCACGGCGCGGCCGTACATGCTCTACGCCAAGTACCCGCTCGGCTACGTCGAGTCGGGCGGCTCGGGCGCCGGTCACGCGGCATCGCGCTCCGGCTTGCAACTGTGGACCAACTCCGCGACCAACGCGAGCGGCGCGGCCAGCACGGCGGTCTCCCACGACGGGCTCATCTCCATCATGGCCACCGCGACCACGGGCTACTCCGGCCGCTCGGTGGCCGATGACTGGTACCTCAAGGTCATGTTCTGGCTCAAGTACGCGGACAAGAACTCCCAGACGTACTTCCCGCAGTGCAGCGGGTACAACCTAAGCTACCCCGTCACCGTGGCCGAGTCCAACGCGTCCCGCGTCATCATCTCAACGGAGAACGCGGCCAACCTCGTGGTGGGAAGCTCCGTCCTCGTCGGCACGAACCAGAATGCCCCGCAGGACCACCGCATCAAGTCCATAGGCACGTACGACTCGGAGAACAGCGCGGTCTACCTCGACGGTGCCACCGTCAGTCCCACGACCGGCATGAAGGTCTTCACCAAGCCCTGGTTCAGCGGCTGCTGCGACGCGGTAGAGGGTGACGGCGTGCTGGGCAGCGGCGGCAAGTACCCCTGCGTGCTGCAAGGCATCGAGTTCGGCCACGGAATGACGGAAATCGTTGGGGACGTCATCGTGTCCAGCGACGGCAGCACGGGCTGGCACCCCTACGTCTGCCACGACTCGAGGAAGGAGGCAGGGTCGGTCACGTCAGACTACGCCATGTGCGCAAAGACGCTCCCCTCCGACTCGGCCGACGGATGGCACTACGCGCTTGCGCCCGACGCCACCGACGAGGGGCTCATCTTCGGCTCCACGTCCGGCGGCGGCACCTCCACCGGCCTCTGCGACGGCAGCTACACCATCAAGGAGACCGCGGGCACCCGCGAGTTGCAGGCTCTTGGCAACCTGGTCAATGGTGCCGACGCTGGCCTCTGCTGCGTGCGCGCGACCGCCAGCCTCGGCTTCGCCGGGTGGTTCATCGGCTCGCGCCTCTCTGCGACTGGTCGCAGCCGGGGGTAGCACCAAAACACTTCAAGGCGCGGCAAACAGGGCCGTAGAAAGCGACAGGGACAATGTTTCACGACGTTTGCACGACCGAAATCCTGCCCATCATGCGCGGGGGCCGCAAGGGCCCGCTCGATGACGTGTGGCTGAGCAGGAACATCACCAAGGGCCAGTCCAGCGACGAGGGTGGCACCTACGACACGTGGGAGGCCGACCGAGTCCACGTAATGACCGACATGACGGACGCGGAGATTGAGGCGGACTTCGACCGAATCTGGGAGGACGCCGAGCTGGCGGAGCGCGGCACCCGCGAGCTGGCGCTGGATGGCAGGGCTGCGGCCCTGTCGGCGAAGGAGGCTGCCGACGACGCGACGCTCGCGCTCGCGGACCTCGGCGGCACGGTGAGCGACAACGCGTCCGGCACCGCAGACCTCATGGAGGCCGTGGCGGAGCTTGGCGTGCAGGTGGCGGCCCTGATGGGCACCAAGGATTAAGGAGGCCAAGATGGCGAAGATTTACTACAAGCTGGTCAAGGCCGGGCGCTGGACGATCGAGGACGTGCCGGAGCTCTGGCGCGCGCAGGTCCAGTCCATGCTCGACGCGGACGCGTAGGGCGGGCGGCAGGCCCGCGAGCAATCTAACCAAGGGAGACAAAACCAATGGCAATGCCAATCTGGATTGAGGTCTTCGAGTCCCCCATCCGTGACAACCCCACGGCGCAGGTGGCAATCAGCGCCATGCTGCTGCTGACCCTGCTCGACGTGCTCTTCGGGCTGCTGCACGCGCTCATCAGCCACACCTTTAGCAGCCAGAAGATGCGCGAGGGCATCGGGCACAAGTGCACGTCGCTGGGCTTCGTGGCCGTGGCGGACATCGTGGACGGCACCATCGTCGGCGGGCTGGACCTGGGATTCTCAAGCCCCGTGCTGGTGGTGGCCTGCACCTATCTCTGCATCATGGAAATCAGCTCGCTCTTGGAGCAGTTCGTGGCCATCAATCCGCAGCTGGGCGATTCGCCAATCTTCCGCCTGCTCAACGCGGCCGAGAGGACCAGCGACGCCAAGCACATGGGCGGCGAGGGCGATGCCAATTAGCCATCCACGTCCCGCCTGCGGCGCGAAGATGCTGACTGTGGCAACCAAGACGGACCAAGACGGACCAAGACGGACCAAGACGGACCAAGACGGACCACGGACACATGTGGCTGGATTTGTGGTGCCCCAACTGCGGCCATCGCGCGCGGGAGCACCGAGTGATACCGAGGAGGACGAATGAGCAAGGTAAGTGAGGCCGCAAGCTGGCTCTGGTGGCACATGGTCACGTGCCCGAGGCACGGCTACTCACAGCCCAACCGCTGGGGCACGAGCGCGAAGGAGACCGTGGCCGTCCCCGACTGGGGCAGCGTCACCATCGCCGACGGCGACCGCGACTGCGCGAGCGGCGTGATCAGCTGCTACCGCGCC
>Ga0326511_10001444_pt1 | contig 19650 bp, 21 predicted proteins | sample 0_2496_0518_D_FD_203701 | JGI IMG/M metagenome (GOLD analysis project Ga0326511, IMG submission 203701) | Bovine rumen microbial communities from UC Davis, California, United States - 0_2496_0518 | ecosystem: Host-associated > Mammals > Digestive system > Stomach > Rumen | place: USA... | reverse complement strand
ATATTACTGCTTTGAAAGCGGCGGTCGGTGCAGATGACACTACTGGTTTAAGGAAAAGATGTAAAGACCTTGAAGATGCAATTGGTAGTGAAGATACTGCAAACAGTATCCTTGCACGTATTAAAGCTTTAGAAGATGCTCAATAAATGGGGATATGGTTATGTCAGATGAAGAAACAAATCAAAATGATATTCTTGAAGATGGAGACAATCAAGATATATCTCCAACTGAAGATATATCCACTGATGAATCCCCATCTGACGAAACCCTTACACCCACACCACCTATTACTTACTGTACTGTTGAAGACATTACCGATTTATTCGGGGATAATGTATCTGATACGATAGAAACTAATCTAGTGGATACGGCTATTCGTAATGCAACGGGATGGATACATGGACGTTTAAGAGCAAAGAATGTTCCATTACCCGACCCGGAGAATTACTCATCAACTATCCATACAATCGCAATGTACTATACAGCATCAGATTGTTATGGTGCATTATACAATGGTGATGAATACCATACTAATTATGATATGTGGTATATTAAAGCCAATCAATTACTGGATGATTATATTGATGCATACTGGAATACCTGTGCCGAAGAAGAAGACCAAATCGAACATAAAGTAATTGGACATCATAAAGTAGCATCATATAATCAGAGACGAGGCCGGAGGACTCGATTATGACTGAGGATATACCTACACTTGTTTTAAATTATATACGGGATGAAAACCTACTAGAAGATGAACTGGGGAAAATAATCCTACAAGGAAAACATGAAATCCAAATGAATATCCGTACCGGTCCGCACACTGGTTTAACCAGTTATGAGCATGGAGACTTATTCGGTAGTGTAGGTGGGGATATTGAATCCAATACGGGATTAAATGCCGTGTTAAGATTTTATGCTAGTCAAGGATATGCTAGTTACCAAGATGAGGGTACTTATGATAAATCCACATCCGGTAAAGGTATTGCTCCACGTGAATTCATGAAATATGGAATAGAAGACTTGGTGAATAATTATGGATAATAACACTAATACTATAACCGTCCCGGTAAACCTAGAATATGAACTAGAATTAACCGGTAAAACCCTCCCCAAATATACCATGACTCAACGGATCAGTCAATGGTTACATGATAACCTGGAGAGTTTAGTTGATGATGAAGGACATAATATCTTTAATAAAATCAACTACGGATTCAGTGATGATAACCTTAGGAACTTTGGTAATCAACCAGTATGCGATGTATATATTAACCGTATTGACTATGACCCAAGTTTCGAGGATAGCAAACCCATGAAAGTACATACGATAATCATCTTTTACTTCAAAGGAGCGAATAATAAATCATATATCCGTTTATGTGAACTCCATGATTATATTATGCAGGAATTCGCATCCAATAATGAATTCCAAACTTTACCAGGGATTATCCGTGATACTTATATAGAGAATAGTCGATTAATGACACAATCAATCCGTAAACAATGGGGTGTAATGGGGACATTTGAATTAACCCACATATTATTCTAATAATTGGAGGATTATTTTTATGGCTAAGAAAAAAACCGAACCAAAAGAATCTGTTTTTGACTGGCAATCCGCATTAATGGAAATGGAAGTGCCAGATATGCTAAAAGCAGGATTCAAATATTACATTATAAACAATAACATTGAACTTAAATCAGAGAATGATTTAACTAAAACATTAAGTAAATTTAAAGAAATGAGTGCAGGAGTATAAGAATATGGCAATTAGACCAGATATACATGTATATAAAGAAAATGTTACCATGAATAATACTGCAATACCAGGTATGGCTTCTAGTATCGCAGTGGTTGGTGCATTTAACAGTGAAGTATCTGAGGTGACTGTTGTATCCAGTAAAGAAAGCGCACATGCTATCTTCGGTACAACTGAAACCGTCGGGGATTTCAAAGGAACAGATGCAATCGATGGATTATTCTATGGAGCATCAAATTTAATCATAGTGAACATTACTACCTGGAGTGATGATGATACACCAGTACCATCAACTACAATTACAAATGAAAAATTAACCAGCGCATTAGCGAAATTAAAACATGAAGTATTCGATATATTATACGTCGCTGATGAATTAGCTGATGCATCACAAGCATTAGTTACTAACTGGTTAGATGAACAATTAGAAGATAAATTTGCTCATGGTCAAGTTGCACAGTTACAGAAAAGTACTGCTGCAGCTTATACTGAAAGTATCGCTACTTTCAACGACCAAATCTACTGGATTACCACACAGGGTTATAATAGTTTGTCCTTGAATGAATCTGCTGCATTAATGGCGGGTTACATTGCAAGTTTACGGGTTAACCAATCATTAACCAGTAAAGTTATACCGATTGTAAGTAGTGTTACACCAGAGTATACTACTGAATCTGGAGATATCGGGGCTAAATTATTAGAATTAAGCGTACCATTCATTGAAGTACGTAACCGTGCAAGTTCAAGGTATATCTGTGTGAACAGTGAATTACCAAACAAATTAGACTTATATATTAATCGTGTACGTGACTATGTGATTAACCGTTTAGAAGCAGAATTAATATTAGGTGAATCATCTAGTGAAAGAACAATTGAAACTGCACAATCCATTGCAGAATCAGTTAAAAAAGAATGCGTGGATGACTTAAACTTATTAAAAGACATTGAATACCATATCGAGAAAGTATCTGCTAAAGTAGTGAAAATAGCTTTAGATGCACTTGTATTCGATGATGTGATTATTAGAGTTGACATCCCATTCAGTATAAGGGTGGAATAGATTATGGCTAATAGAGTAGACATATATATAAATGGAACCCATTTAGGGTACACTCAGAAAGCAGAAATCAAAGAAGAATTAAGTAACGATACACTAGCAACATTTGATGGTCCAGTACCTGATCTTGGGGGTGACCCAACTTATGAAGTATCCTGTGATGTGTTACGTTATAGTGGTAATTTAGAGGATTTCTTGAATATTAAAAGAATTATCCGTACTATGAAAACTACCCCTAAAGATGTTAAACTTGTTGAGAATGTTACATTCGCATCTGGGGAAACTGCTAAGATTACTCAAACTATTCAGAATTGTACTGTATCCAGTAATACTGTTTCATTTGATGCTGAGACTCGTACAGTTACTAATTTGAGTTTTAAAGGTACTAATTTGAAAGAGTTTAGTAATGATACAGAATTCTAAAATATTAAAATTTGACATTTTATGTGTGAAGGAGTATTCCACAATATATAAATTAATGTGGGATGCTCCTTTTTTTTTTAAACAAAAAAAAAGATTTATTTGAGGTGTAATGGAGTATGGTGGAAGAATTACATATAGAAGCGGTGAATGATGAATTAGTGGATTTAGAATCTTTAATAGTAGAGGGTACTGATGCTCTTGTGCCTTTGAAGTTTATTTATCCTAATAGTAATAAAAAGACAGGGGTATATTTGAAACCTTTAGTGGGTAAAGATTTTAAAGGTGTCGATTTCAATACTACGAACGGTATTAAATTATTGGAAGGATGTCTATTTGATTTAAACCAGAACCTGATTAATGTAGAGGTTATTGAAAGATTACCTGCAGGGGTTATCGTGGAATTAGTCTATAAATTATTAGAGATTAGTGGTATTGAGGTGGATGAAGATAAGTTAAAAAAGCCTTAAACTATCAGTCCGGTGATTTAAGATATATTACCCTTTTATATATCTCAGGTGAACGTTTTACAGATAAACCTTTAAAGGATTTAACTCCATTACAGATTGATGTGTTAATGGTTCTTTTTAGTGAAAAATTACGTTTTTTAAAGAATAATAAAGGATTAGGAATCGTTTTAAGTTTATAAAAGGGAGGAGGGGATAATGGCAGAAAGTGAAATACGTGTATTAGTTACAACAGAAGCTGATTTAAGAGATGCTGAAGAATTACAGGAAGTTATCGAAGAAGTTCAACAGAAAGCCGATGAATTACGGAGTGAACAATTACAATTACAATTCGAGGCAGATACACAGGCAGTAGAGGAAGCGGAGAATGAGATTGAAGAATTAAAAGCATTAATCGAAGCCGCCGAAGCAGACCCCGTACATGTTAATGTTGATGGTGAAGAAATAGAAGCTGCTAAAGAACGTGTTGATGAACTTGAACAGAGTCTATTAGATTTACAAGCAACTGCTGCTAACTCTGAATTAAATATGTTGAAAGATTTAGCCGGTGATGCGGATGAAGCCAAGAATAGTATTGATGGTGTCACCGAATCTGCTTCCGGATTGGAAGGTGCAATGGGTGCATTAGCAGGTGCCGCTGCAGCTGCTGGTTTAATGGAGATGGTGGATACTGCAGGTAATATTAGTGATAGTTGGAATAGACTTGAATTAACATTCGGAGGGGTATCTGATTCTATGAAACAATCCATTGACTCTGCCGCTGCTGCTACTGGTCGTAGTGGTGGAACTATCCGTGGATACTTTAACCAGATGGGTATTGCGGGTGTAACTAATACTGATTTATTATCCCGTAGTTTCGAGGCATTATCCGGTCGTGCTTATCAGACGGGTAATAGTATAGAATCCATGGAAAATGTAATGCAGAGGATGGTGTTATCCGGTAATGCTGGTGCAAGACAATTAACCCAATTAGGTATTAGTACAGAGGACCTTGGCCGTGCAATGGGTGTATCTGCTGATGAAGCAAGTAAAGCATTCCAAGCATTATCACAGGAAGACCGTCTACGAGTATTAACCCAAGCAATGGGTGATGGTAAACAAGCCAATGAAGACTATAAAAACAGTTGGCAAGGAGTAAAAGACCAAGCATCAGCCGCATTCGCTGGTTTAATGGGTGCAGTAGGAACACCTATACTGCAAATGTTAATACCTGCAATGAAACTAGCAACTAATGTAGTGAAAACATTATCAAGTGGATTCAAAGCATTACCCGGACCATTACAAGCAGTGATTGGTGGTATTGGTGCAGGTGTTGCAATATTCGCTGCATTCGCCGGGGCAATTGGTGTAGCCGGTCAAGTACTCGGTGGATTAAAAGCAGGTATCGATGTTATCCGAAGTTTATCCGTAGTAAGTAAAGCATTAGGTGCAGTAAGACAAGTGTTAACTATAATTAACGGCGCTCTTGCTGCAAGTGAATGGGCAGCATTAGGTCCTATACTGTTAATAGTGGCGGCTGTTGTTGCGGTAATTGCAATCTTATGGTATCTTTATAATACTAATGAGGATGTACGGGCGGCTATTGATAATTTCATACAAACCCTTGGCCAGTTACCAGAGATTATTACTGGTGCTGTTATGGGGGCTATAGAATGGTTACAAGGTGCATGGCAGAATATGGTTGACTGGTTTACTAATGGTGCTAATGCAATTAGTGAAGGAGTTACTGGTGCATTCACATGGTTATCTGAGTCTATTACTGGTACATTTAATGGTGCTGTGGAATGGCTCCAGGGGGCTTGGCAGAATACTGTTGATTTCTTCACAAATGGTGCCACAATGATATCCGAGACAGTTACCAATACATTCAACTGGATATATGAAACTATTACTGGAGTATTCACCTCAATATTTGAATTCTTAACTAATGTATGGCAGGGTATTATTGATTTATTCATGAATGCAGGGAGTATAATCACGGAAACATTAACGGCTGCATTCCAATTCTTGACGGATATCTGGAATACTGTTGTTAATCTATTCATGACTTACGCCCCGATTGTAGCACAAGTATTATTTGTCATGGCTACCGGTGGAGTAGGTGCCATCGTATTATTAGTTGCTAATTTCATGGGTATGCCAAATCAAGTAGGTGGGGCATTACAGAATGTGATTAGCCGTGTATTAAATTTCGCATCTCAATTAGTATCCCGTTTCACTAGTGCTGCATCACAAGCAGTTAATAATTTCATGAATGGTATACGTCAAATGCCTAGTATGGTTGCTGGGGAACTTGATCGTATATGGCAGGCAGTTGTTAATTGGGGTCAGAATTTAGTGAATAAGTTTACTCAGATTGGTGGAGAGGCTTATAATGCATTGAAACGTGCATTAGGTATTGGTTCCCCAGGTTATATGTTTTATATGATGGAAGGAGAATTAGGTCGTATTGAGCATATTATGGAGAATAATAATATCCCTTCTAAGGCTGGTGAATTAGGTAGGGATTTGATTTCCGCATGGAATAATCCTCAATTGGATATTGGTGGCCGGTTTGATATAGATGGGTCTGGTGATAATTTGGAGAGTAAGTTTGATGTCTTCATATCTAGGCTGGAGGATATTTTAAATAATATGGATCATGGTAATATGCAAGGTAATATCACCTTTAATCATTATGGTGATACTGATGATGAGGATAAAATGTATCGTATATTAGAATTTATTCAACGTGCGGTGGATTGGGATAATGAAACCGCTGGAAGGAATGTAGGAGGTGCATAGAGTATGACGCAATATTTCGAGATTAATAAGATGCCTGTGCATGTTTTAACTAATAGTGGTTTTGATATTACGCCTGGTATTGATATTAAGGAGACGGAGTTATTACCTGATACAAGGACTAATAATGCACCTACATTCTATTTCAGTAGTGGTAATCATGGAGTGGAATTTGAAGTGTCTGTGGTTGTTGCAGAGACTTATTATTTCAAGACAGAATTAGTATCCTGGTGGCTGAATAAATTCCATAAAGAACAGACACCTGTCAATATCGTTACTAATGCATTCGATATACCGAATGATAAGTACCTACTCCAAGTTAAGAATAAGAAACAAACCAGTAAAAAATTGAGTATTTGGAAGATTCGATTTAAACAATACTACAGGAATAATGAGAACTTCAATAGTATGTATAAACAGAAAGCCACTAGTTTATCACCCGTGGATAGTATACTATGGAAGTATCAATTGATTGATGAGAATAGTCCACGTGAGGCTATATTAGCGTTGCAGATGAAACTTGAACAATTAGGATATTTCACTAATGTCTACTATGATAGCCGGGGTATGCGTTTGGATCGTGAAGGTGAAATTGTACCAAGACGTCCTGATGGTAAATGGGATTCTCAGATGAAAGGTGATATTATGAGTTTCCAGTCTGCTCATTATATTGGTTTTAAGCAGGGTGTCTGCGACCGTGAGACTATAACGGATTTCATTGGTTATACTGACCGTTATGCTAGTATTTATGCTCCGGAGGCATGAGTAGTATGGGTGTTGTTACTAGTTTTGTTGCATCTGATTTGGTTAAGGTTAAGGGTACTGGTGACCGTTTAAAGGTGCAGTTGGTGACGGGGGCGGGTGTTCCTGTTGCTGGTGTACCTGTAACCTTAACGGTTAATGGTGTAGGTTATGACCGTACTACTGATAGTAAAGGTGAGGCTTCATTGGCGATTAACTTGGATTACGGGTCATATCCTTGCAGTCTACGGTTTAATGGTGATGGCCAGTATAATGCTTGTAATGGTTCGGTTAATATCCGTGTACGGGGCAAGTATGTGGTTACTATCAGCACCAATAATCCATATAGTAAGACTTATGGTCAGCCTGGTGGTGTCACTGCAGTATTCTATGAGGAAGCGGGGAATCCCGCCAAGAGTCTACCTGTGCAGTTCACGATTAATGGTGTAAGTTATAATCGTACCACGGATAGTAAAGGTGAGGCTAAGTTGAATATTAATCTCCGTCCAGGGGAGTATGATTTGAAGACTAGTTGTCTCGGTGATGATAAACGTCAAGCTGCGGATATTCATACTATTGTCCGTGTTAAATCTGATACTCATATCATCGGTCAGGATATGGTGAAGATGGAGGATGAGTTGAAGGTTTATGAGTGTAGTGTTTTGAATGTGTTTAATGAGCGTTTGACTAATGTTACTGTACGGTTTACGGTGAATGGTGTAAGTTATAATCGTTTAACTGATGGTAATGGTGTTGCCCGTTTGAATATCAGGTTGCCGAAGGGCGAGTATGATATACTGGTGGAGTATCTTGGTAGTCGTTGGTATAATCCGTCTAGTAGGAGTAATCATATTACAAGTAAACCGTATATGCAATCATTAACCTCAGTCGGGGCTAATGGTTTAACTTATCCTGGTAATAATATTGGTTTTATGGAGTCTCATATTTATACGATGCATTGGGATGCGGATAAGGCTAAGGCTGGTGATTGGAGAGTTGTTCTAGCCGAGGATATTAGTAAGGCTAAGGATACGGAGTTCACCAGTTATGAGATTACAGAGACTGACCCTCGTGTTAAGACTGCGAAGTTTACTAGTCCGTATTATATGGATTTAACCCGTGGCCGTCACTGGTGTGTGATTAGTAGTCCGTATCATGAGAACTTTGGTGGACAGATACTGAAAGTGGATTATGATAAGAATACTGGTTTATATACTTATCAATGCCAAGACGGCCGTAGACAGTATCAGACGAAGATTAGGAGTGTAGGTTCTACCCATACCGTATATGAGCATTTAGAGAACTGGTTAATATTCCCTAATATGGTGGGTAGTTCATTATCTATCCCTATGTCTAAGGAGGCTAGGGAGAATGCTATGAATAAAAGATTATTATCAGGTTTACATCCCATTGAACACTATGAAGGTATGGTGAGTGGTGCGCTTAAATTTGATAATAAGTTTAAGGAACCGGCTGGTGAATTCTTATCTTTTGATAGTCTTATGAATAATATTATGAATTTCAGTCATGTCGGAGGTTTCCCTACTGATGTTTATTTTACCCCGGATGGTGTTTGTCATATTGACCCTGTTGATCTAGATACTTGGTTGAAGTCTGGGTTTAAGTTGACTCATAGTGATTTGGTGCAGTATAAGTATGGTTTTGATACTACTAATACGATTTCTGCTGTGGGTGTTAAGTCTAATACTGGTGGTATGAAGTGGTATGGTGATTCTAATATTCAATGGTATTTTGGTTATACTGATGCTTTGATTGATGCTACTACTACCCAAACAACAAATAATGCATCTAATACCGGGAGTACAACAAGTTCTAGTTCTTCATCTTCATCTGTTAGTGCGGGGTCCCTTAAAGGAAAACCTATCGTAATAGCCTGTGACACTAACACAGGACAAGACTCCAACTATCTAAACACTGCAATAAACACTCTACAAAATGCGGGATGGTCTGTTGAAAACCTAGGAATCGGACCAGGTGCATTCAGCCGATATGATTGGAGTGGTAAAAGTAAAGGTAAAATCGGTATATTCATCATCGCAGCATCAACTGTTGCAGTAGCCGATGCTATGGCTCATCAAGGATTTGATTATTGTATCTTCGGTATCCGTGGCGATATACCCGGTACCCGTGCTATTACTGGTTGGAATAATGTCCGTTGGGGTAGAGATTCTGATTGTACTAGTGTATGTAATAAGTGGGCAGGTCATACTTCACAAGAGATTAGTGATATGATGGGTAGTCATGGTTGCCTTGTCCCTGGTAATAATCCTACGGAGATGGCTAATAATTTATTGGCTGCGGTGAATGGTGAACGGGTTACTCCGTCTACTAGTCATGGTGGTTCTACTCCATCTACTTCATCTAATACAAGCAACACTACTACGACTACAACGGTAGTTGATGAAGTAGCCACTTATCAGAAAGCATTAGAAGAATTAAGTAAAAGTGCAAGGAGTATGCTATCCTTTGAGATTCGTTTACCCTTAAACCATACAATGTTTAAGGAATTGCATACTAATCAGTTCCTATGGACTGAATTACCGAGGGAATTCCAGTTAGCGAATTTAGCGAAGATTTTCAAGTTACTACCCACCTATAAAGTTAACAGGGGTGTAACCTATATGGAGAATCGTTGGTATATTGAGAAGAATGTAATTAAATGTGATAGTAATGGTTTATTCGCTACATTGACATTAAACCCATTCCCATCAAGTTATAGTACTTATGCTAATGCTGTTAAAGGTTACTTGGAGGCTTATAATCAAGCATTCAAACAACAACAAGCACAAACTACAACTGGAAGTACAACCACTGGAACAGGAACAATAACCGGCTCCACTGGAGTTGCCGAACTAGACAATCTAATCAGAGGATGGATAGCAGGAAAAAGCAGTCAATACGATATAGCAAATGCAGTCCACCAAGGACTCAAAGAATATGTCCGATATGCTAGTTACTCTTGTAGTAGATACGGTTCAGTTGCTAAATGCTGGGCAAATGTCAGACACTTAAACTGTGCAGACATCAGCAGATTAACACGTGCATCTATGTCAACTGCCGGTTTAGAAGCAAGAGTAGTACACCACAGCGGATGTGATTTAGGACATTTCTGGACACAAGTTAAAATAGATGGTAAATGGGTTAACTCCGACCTTGTTGGTGCGGAAGGCGCTAAATCATGGAGAAACCTTGGTGATGTATGGTGTACTAGTAGTTATGATCGTGTTTGTGGTGATAATCCATCATGTTAAAAAAACTAAAAGAGAACTGGTGATGAAAAAATGATTGATATTTATGGTACTGATATTAAATCGGATTGGAGTTTCACTAACGGGGATATAAACCTCGTTAGTGGACATGATAACCTAGGACAAGCAATAAAAAACAGATTGGAGAGTGACTTGGATACATATGATTTATTCTATTTGGAGTATGGTGGTGAATTATTCGAGCATATGGGTGATAAGAATAATCCCCGTATACATGAATATATCCGTATCGAGATAGAACACATTCTCGACCAAGAACCAAGGATAGATAATCTTGAATGCACAGTCACTAAAACCGATACAGATACAATCGAATGCAAGTTAAAAATAAAGCCGGTGCAATCTGAAAGGATTGATGAATTCAACCTCGTAATAAACGAAGACTCACCTATACAAATTAGTGAAAATATGCCGGAACAAGACAGGAGTTATTAATCATGTTTAGCGATGAAAAATTTTATACAATAGACGGACAGGTAATTGACCGTAGTGTCCTAGTACAACGAATGATAGATTACTTCAACAACAAATACCCAGATACAAATATAACAGACTTCAACGAAGGCTCAGAGATAAGGAATATACTGGAAGCATTAGCCATACCCATATACCATTTGGAAGCTAATGACCAATTGATATTAACCGCTGCTTTCCTAGCCACAAGTTATGGTCAATACCTAGACCTATTCGGTGAAGAATTAAACACTCCAAGGGAACAAGCGAACATGGCATGGGGTGATGTAACATTCAGTATAGAAGAACCCGTAAATTATAATATCACAATACCTGTCGGTACAGTATTAGTATCCGAAGTAACCGGAGTATTCTACGAGACTAATATGACCGTGGAAATACCCGTAGGTGAAACTAGTATTGATTGCCCATGTCACAGTCAAGTACCTGGCGCAGGTACTAATGCAGATAATAATACTGTTACTTTATTCCGTGAACCTAACAGTTTCCCCGGTGTTAATGTAACGAATGATGAGGATTTCACCGGTGGAACTGACATGGAATCTGATTATGATTATCGTAGCAGATTACTGGCAGTGAAAGCACAAGACCATTTCGGGTCAAGGGAATATTATACAAGGATAGGTAATGCAGTCAAGGGTGTGCATGATGTAACCATAACATCATCAACGAATGGTTATACCGGTAAAGTGTTAGTTAATCCATACACTAAACCAGCTACTACCGAAATATTAGGTGAAGTCACCAGCGTATACACTAACGAAGATAACCTCGTATATAATCATAGTTTCGAGGTAGCAGAGGTGGAATATAAGGATGCACCATTAGAGATTGAAGTAGTAGTAACTGATGAAGTACAAGACAGTATATTCACCGACCTATTAAGTCTATTCTTCAATGGAGGCGAAGCAGTAATTAATAATACTCCAATGAATTATCCGGGTTTAAGGATAGGCCAGGAAATGACTAATTATATGATAATGACTGCAATCGAAACACTACCATTCGTAGTACAAGTAACCAAAATAACTACTGGTGGTAACATATTCCATAAATTAACCCCTGGTGCAGATAAGGTACTGAAACTAGGTACCGTGACAATCACTCAGGAGGTATCAGAATAATGTATATTGAATCCATTATTGAGAAATTAAACAATCCATATTTACATGACCCGGAAAACCCTGGTTATAAATTCTTGGATGGTACTGTTGGGGAATATTTGGAGAATTATGATAATCATATTTTTGATTTGTTTGTGACCCGTGCTAGTGGTGGTTATCTGGATCAACATGCTAGGATGTATGGTTTGGTTAGGCATGAGGATGAGTCTGATGCTGAGCTTCGTCGTCGTGTTTTGGTTGAGGTGCAGTTGTTACAATCGTCTAGTGATTTTTTATCTTTAGATGTGTCTTTGTGGGTTTATCAGACTGGTGTGGTGGATGATAAGAATGTGTTGACTAGTCGTAATCCTTATTTGAAGAATCAGCATGATACTGGTTATGTGTTTATTGGTTCTGGTGTGGATGCTGATTATATTCATGGTAGGTTTATTGTGGAGGATATATTATGGGTGTAGTTAGTGTTTATGTCTCGGATGATGATGTTATATCTAATCTCCGTGGTTTCTTTGACCGTGCGGAGCAGTATCAGATTAATTTCAAGTATTGGTTAGGTACTAGTCGTAAGGTTAAGGATGGTGTATTAGTGAATGTTGGTTCACGGTGTTTTTTATTGCATGAGTTTACTGGTTTGGTGATTCGTGAGGTGCAGTGTAATAGTGGTGAGGGTTGTTTATGTTAAATAAGCGTATGTTAACGATGGAGGATGCTAATAGTATATTGAAGCATTTTGGTAAAGGTTTCTGTGATTATTATACATTAGATACAAGACTGTTGACTACGGCGGATACTTGGTTTGCTTATGATTTTATTGATGTTTACAGGGTTACGGGTAGTATAAGTTTTAATGTTAAGAATAGTTTGTGGACTGGTGGTTTCCGTGTAATAGACTCTAATATTGGTTCGCCTAGTGTTAGTGTTAGTGGTGATTCTATTGTTGTTACTGGTACGGGCTTGGAATGGGTTATACTAATTTTAGAGTTATCCCCGGAATTTAATTATGGTGAAATCTTTGAATTAGATTATCAAGTAGAGTATACTCCAGTTATCCGTCCGTTTTATGAGGATTTAGTGTTGACTATGGGTTTCTTGGATGGTGAGGAACCCGTAACTGGTATGAGTGTTACTGATAAGATTACTGGTGAAACATTAACTACTGATAGTGATGGTTTAGTGACTGTTACTGCTCCATTGGATAAGGCTGGTGATTATGATTATATATTGGAAGCTGAGAATAATGGTGTGACGGTGGAGTATAAGTTCCCGTATCAGAGATTACATTCGGAGTTACCCGTAGCATTACTTAACAGTAGTATTTATCGTGATAAGGTTAATATCCTTGAATTCCAATTCTTATACGATGATATGTATAATATTACGGAGGATATGTTATTCACGGAGAATACTATCCGTTTGAAGGTTAATGGTCATTATTATAATCTCACGGATTATACTGGTAGTGTGTTCCGTTTTACGGTGCCTGTGTCTTTGGCGAGTTATTTGAATATTCGTTTGGAGATTACGGGTAATGATTATCTCTCTGATTATACTGTGGATATGAATGTGTCTACTGTGTATTTGTCTGTTGATGATGCTCAGGCTTTGAATGCGGAGTTGGCTGGTGAGTCTCCGGCAGGTACTATCCTTTATACTGGTACGGGTTTGGAGTCAAGTGTTAATGTAGGTTCTGATGTTAATATATTATTCCGTGAGAATGTATCATCTTCTTTGGATGAGGTATTCACGGTTAATAATGGTGCTGTTTTATCCTTGACGGATTGTATTTTCACAGGTAAAGGTTTAGTAACTATTAGTGATGGTAGTGTTGAAGTGGTGAATGGTGGTTTTACTCATTGTACATCTACTTTATTTAAGGGTACTGGTGATTTAACTGTTAAGGATTCATCATTCATTGATAATTATAGTTGTATTGACTTGGATGGTGATGTATCATTAACTAATACATTATTTGATTTATCTGATGAGAGTTACTTGGATACAGGGTCTCCGGCTTTTGTCCGTTGCTATCAAGGATTATCTGTGGATTATTGTCAGTTTAATTTGGATTTACATGGTTTAACTTCATTGGGTTTATCGTATGTGATGTTTTATCTTGGTAAATCCGGTGTTGTTAATACTGTTAAGGTTAAGGATTTGGATACTGGTAAATTCCCAACGGGGCATAATCGTGGTGATGTTGATGTTGAATCGTCAAGGTATCATTTCACTGGTATTGGTGGTAAGTGTATGATTTGGACAGTACAAGATACTAACAGTGTGTATAGTAATAATTTGAATGTTGAGTATATTGGTGATGATGAGGAGGACTGATAGTATTTACAATTCAAAGGATTTGATTTTGGATGAGGATTTGACTTTTTTATCTTATAATCAGACTGTTAATTTGGAGTTTCGTTTGGAGGATTTATTGGTTTCTCCGTTGTGGTTTTCGGAGTCTGTTGATGGTTTGGTTAAGTGTGTGCCATTATTTAACTGTGATGAGATTGTTAGTAGTAATCCATCGGATAGAGTTTTGGATGGTAATCGGTGTGTTATCTGCGAATTGGTGGATGATACTTTGATTACTTGTAGTTCCAGTGATACTGGTGGTGTGCATTATTATAGTGTGGAGTTGTATGCTTTTGCCCCGTATCCGGTGTTGGATGTGGTGGATGAGGTTACTGTTTATTGTATTCTTAATGATGAGTATTTGAACTCTGTTGGTGGGGTATCTGTTGATGTTTGTGTTGATGGTGAATTAGTAGGGACTGTATTGTCTGATGGTGATGGGGTCTGCCGGTTCCGTGTTGAGGAGCCGTGTACTGTCCGGTTCGTGTATGGTGAGTCCGTGTCTGATGATGTTGTGATTGGAGGTGAATAATGTGGATTATTTTAGTTTAGGTTCGGAGATTAGTTATCCGGATTATAATGCCCTTGTTTACTTGTTAAGAAAATTTAAACGATTAACGAGTGATTTAAGATTAGGTAGTAATAGTATATCCTCGGATTATGGTACTTATAGTGTTACTGGTGGTTTAACCAGTGTTGGTGGTAATTTCATATTGGAAGATAATGTTACTATATCTTCTAATGATGTGTTGTTGAATTGTTTCTATACATTCTATTTTACTGTTGTTGATGTTAATCTCTCCGGTACAGTAAATAGGAGAGTAATTAGTGTTACTGGGGATACTGGAGATAATGGAGAGTTAGAAGTAGTATTAGAACCTTCATTACTGGAATCTGATGAAGTAATATTACCGGATTTTAAAGTGGATATAGTGTTTGACCCTCATGAGTATTATACACCGGTTTCATCATTGGATATTACATTGGAGGTTGATAAGGAGTATATTAATGTTGGTGAAACTGCTACGGTTACTGCTACTGTATTGGATGATACTGGTTCCCCTGTTACGGGTTTGGATTTACAGTTTAATTTTAATGGTGATATTGTATCTGATACTACTGATAGTAGGGGTATCGCTTCGGCTTCTTATACTGGTACTGGTGCTGGTTGGGTTAATGTCCTTGTTAATGGCAAGAGTATACAATTTTATGATGGTAATGTTCTTATCACCGAAGTTACTGGAAACAGTATAACATTAGGGAGTGGTGCAGACAAATGGCTTATCACTACGGGCGATGTAGTTATTGACTGGGGTGATGGCTCAACAAGTACAGTAAATAATCCTCGTACTCCTTTAACTCATAATTATACTGATGGGTTGTCTTCTCATGATATAATATTCATGGGTGTAGTAACTGGTCTTGGGAATACTTGTTTCCTTAATAAGACTAACTTAACCTCTATAACTATTCCAGATACTGTTACAAGTCTTGGAAATTATTGTTTCTATGGATGTAGTGGGTTAACTTCCATTAATATCCCTTCCAGTGTAACAAGCATTGGGGGGGGTTGTTTCATTGAGAGTGGTTTAACATCAATTGTTTTCCCTAATAGTATTACAAGCATTAGCAATGGTATAGCCCAAAGATGTGCTAGTTTAGCATCAGTAACAATACCGAATAGTGTTACAAGTCTTGGAGATGCTTGTTTCTCTCAATGTTCTGCTTTAATCGATTACCAGTTATACTGGACGGGTAACAACATCATAACCTACAATAGCGACACAATGCCAAACAACACAAATACAATCTTCACTATACCCCAAGGAGAAACAGCGAATTATACAGCCAAAGGATACCCAACAAGTAAACTAGTCGAGAGAGGTGAATCACTAACACTAACAGCAGACAAATCTATAATCCAAAAAACCGAAACATCAACTGTTACTGCTACATTAAAACAATCCGGTTTACCATTAACTGGTAAAACCTTGAATTATCAAGTGAAACATGGTAACACTGTGATTAGTAGTGGTACGAAGACTACTAATAGTAGTGGTCAAGCAACAATATCCTATACGGGTACTGGTGTCGGTGATGTATCGGTGATTGTATCGTATGGTAGTTTATTGCAAGAAACATACGAACTTGGAGACTACATCCTATACGATGAAGCCACTACCGGTAAAAAATCAACATACTGGACAGATAACGGTTTAACAGTAACAACAACCGCTACGGAAACCACATTATCTGATTTAGCACAAGATTATGTATCCACTAAAACACTAAATGGGGATTTCCAAGTAGTATTTGAAATAAAAACTGTTGGTTCTTGCAGATTCGGTGTAACTAATAGTGATAAAAGTAAAACAGCATTAAAATATGGATATTATAACAATTGGACTTCTAATCGTATAACTCGTAGAAACGGGGCATTTACATTTGAGCAATATAATGGTACAAGTTGGGTTGTGGTTAGTTCAGATACAATTACATTAGCAGATGAAGAGTGTACATTCCGTTTCTTGAATTTAACAACCGATAGGAGCATATCATATAGGAACATTAAAGCATATTTAATTTAGATTGGGTAGACTACGAAGTTCTTATACTTAATAGTCATACCATTATTCAAAGTAATATACAACCTGTTCCAAGTAGATATAGAAGTACCAGTAGTTGCATCATTAACATATACCTTACCATCTTTTAATGTTAATTTAACATGACCCCAAGTATTATCTGTTAATCCTGCTGTTGTTCCGGATATTGCACGAACAACAGTTCCACCATCACGGAAACTACAAAGAGTATAACTTCTATCCGTTGTATACACATCAAATTCAAATATTATATCGGTTATTGTACTGAATGATTGCCACATATAACCGAAACTTGAAGTGTCGGTTTGTGTTAATGTTGTTTCGGTGGTGCTTCGATTAACGGTTATGTTGTTTGTTGTTGCCCATGCAGTATAACTTGTTGATGTTCCTATGTCTACAAAAGTACCATCTTTAAGTTCGTATGTTTCTTGCAAAACCATACGAAAAAAAACACACACATAAAAAAAAGGAGAATAAGAAAAATGAAACCCAACATAATCAAAAAACACAACGGATGCCCAAACCAAACACATTGCAGCCACAACGACGAAAAATGCTGCTACCTAAACAAAGAAAACCAATGCATAATAAAACAAAAGAGGTACAAAAAATGACCCTAAACCAAAGCATAAAAACAATCATAAACGATGAACTCACCAAACAACCTACACCCACAAAAGCCACCATCACACACACCTACCAGGACAACCATGTTGATGTAAAAACCGAAACATACGGCGAACTCCGACACATACAAACCATCACACCACATAATATTGGTGATGAAACCATACTAATATTCCTAAACGGAGAATACACAGAAAGGATAGTGATATAAAATGAACATAATAGAATGGATAAAACAACTATTCCAAAACAACAAAAAATACCCCCGAATCATAACACAAAACCTAACCAAAACATTCGGGGAACATGATCAACTCGAAGTAGCACTATACGAAAACCAAACACCAATACCTAATAAAACAATTAATATTACAATCAACCATAAAACGTATGCCCGTCAAACTGATACTGATGGGATAGCACGTTTAAACATTAATCTACCTGTTGGTGAATACGAAGCTAAATTTGAATTCATCGATGATGACTATGTCTATGTGAATACTTTCTGCAAAGTCACAGTCAACCCGGTTATCTCAACACAAGATATGAAGATGACTGAACAGGATGGCAGCCAGTTCATAGCCATAGCCACAGGTGTTAATGGTGTAAGATTAACTGGTGTACCAGTAACATTCCAAATCAATGATGTTAAATATGAAAGAACCACCGATATGGTGGGAGAAGCCAAGATTAACATCAATTTAATGAAAGGAGATTATGAAATAACAACCACCAGTTTAAATGTCACTGAAAAGAACACGATACATATAGATGAAAGACCCAAAAAAGTAACCTACATGGATGGAGTCAACATCAACAAAGCATACAGCGACACCACACCATACCAATGTGCAGTCTACGATGACACCGGCAGAGTCGCAGGAAATGTTAATATCACAGTGAACGGTAAAACATATAATCGCACACCTGACAGTAACGGATTATACAAATTAAACATTAACCTGGAACCAGGAACATACCAAATAACAAGCCAATACCTTGGTGACAATGAACATCTACCCTCACAGATAGTGAATACAGTACATATTGTTGAGGACCCAAAGGAACCGGAGAGAGTATATAATCCAATAGTGATACAATATCAGCCGAATAGTTATACTTGCGGCCCGACATCATTATCTATGTGTTCACAGATACTCGGAGATGAAACAAGTATTAATGCATTCAGTAATGCATGTTATACTGATGGGAATGGTACATCACCATCTAACCTAATCGCTGGTGCAAGGAAGCTTGGATTCAAACTAACACAAATACCCCGTAATGTTGATGGTGTTAGTGAAGCCATAGAAGAGGGTAAACCAGTCATCGCACATATAATGACTGGTGGAGTATATTGTCTCGGATGGCAAGGTAACTATGGCCATTACATTGTAATCTATGAATGGAATGATGATTATTACTATATCGCTGACCCAACTAAGGGATTAGGTCGTTGTAGTCATGGTATGATTGATAATGCTATGCGGGGTTATGATGGCATTAAGTATTATAGTGTTGAACGCATTTAATACTTGAATTGTATTTTTGGTCCAGATGATGCGTTTAAAGAAAACCAGATGGTGTGGACTGTCCCTCATAGTAGTGGAAAACACGAACGAGATGGACATTAAACATTTTATATTTAAGTATCATTACTTTAAATTTTGACTAATACAAAGATGATAAAAACAATATTATAATTAACGTTATAATTATCAATCGCTCAATCCTATGGATTGTTCTAATCACTTACTATTCCATACTCATCATTATGGTTTTATTTTTTACTGTTGATGGACACCATACAATTTTTTTCACCTCTAATGGAATACCCTATGGACATCTTTTTGTCTGTGGGGTATTATTTTTTTACACCCTCAATATAACGGGTGTTATAACAAATATAATATCCACCTACACTAAATATAATATCCATGGTAGGGAATTCGTA
>Ga0326511_10001443_pt1 | contig 19653 bp, 26 predicted proteins | sample 0_2496_0518_D_FD_203701 | JGI IMG/M metagenome (GOLD analysis project Ga0326511, IMG submission 203701) | Bovine rumen microbial communities from UC Davis, California, United States - 0_2496_0518 | ecosystem: Host-associated > Mammals > Digestive system > Stomach > Rumen | place: USA... | reverse complement strand
TGCAAATCTAAATCAGCAGAAGTCTTATTGTCTGAGAGCGTGTGTCCGTTAATTGACGGCTTATGCTCTAGGTTATCATAATCTCCAGCATGTTCAAGGGCTTCCGTAGCTTCTTCCAGCGCGACAGCGGCGTCTTTGAGTAATTCGGGAATCGTTCCTTCCGAATGCGGGTCAACCGTTGCGTCGTCAAGGATAGAACCGTTGATTTTGACCCATAGCGGGAGCTGTAGCGTGAGAATATCAGGATCGCGGGTTATATTAACCTCAATCTTGACAATGCCTTTACGGGTCTGAACGGCCGCGTTATCGAAGGGAATTAAAATGTTTCCCGCGTCGTTGATCGTGCAGGGAACGCTATCGTTTAAAAGAACGTTTGTTGTGCTGTGCAGTACCATGCGAGCTATGACGGTTGCGCCGGTAAGATCGACGGGTGCTCCTTGCTGCTTGACGCATAGCTCGATGACATCAACATGCGCGTCGTCGGTATGGGTTAAGGAGATCACCCGCGAGTTGCCGCTTGTAGCGTTTAGGTCGAATTCGTGATAAATGGGTTGCTTAATGCTCATATAATCACCCCTTATCCCTGAGCCGCTATGTAATCGACCATAGCTTTGACGCTTGCATAATGTGTTGTGCTTGCCTTGATGTTGTCGGTAATAGCCGATACTTTAGAATCTGTTGTTTCAAGAGCGGTAAATGAAGTCCACGCACCCCAAACGTTATTGATTTTAAAGCGGTTGCGGTAAGATATTGCACCGTACGCAATCTTATACTGCGTCCATCTTGTACCGATGACATTGAAATAATAGTCCGTATCATATAGATACAGTTTGCCTGCTTCGGTTGCGTCATCAAGACTAGATATTGCTTGCGCAGGTACAAACTTGCCCGCCGTTGTGTCCTGAATGACCGCCGACACATTCTTTAGCTTATGCGTCGTGTCGTCACTGTCCGTATAATTTAGCCAGTAGGCGCCGTCAATGTAATCGATGTTTAATAAGCTCGAGCTAAAAATGCCGTCGACTATTTCATAGATTTTGTTTTCGACATCCTGCATTGAAATAGCCGAATTTTCTAAATCCTGAATAGCTCCCGTTGCGTTCACAATTCCGCTTTCAATGTGGTTTAGGTTCTCGGCGTTTATCGGCGTTTCGCTGCTGGGCGCGTCTTCCCATAACGTCGGACTGTATTCTTGTACTGCCATTATCTGACCCCCTTAACGGTTATGTTGTCTGTAAGTGCTTGTATGCCTGTTAATGTGCGTGAAAGAATGTATGTTTTAACGCTGATCTTCGGGTGCTGCCCGTTTTCGTCAAGGATATACTCCCCTGTTATCGGGTCGCGCGGATAGTCGCCGTCGGGCGTTGTTTCGTTGACAAGTATCTCAATAGGTGAACCAATAGGCACCCAAAGTCGCCCGTCAAGCGTTGCGGTCAAAGGCTGGTAGGTGCTTAGTTTGGGCTTGTAGGTTAATGTATAATCTGACGCTGCATTAAGCGCAAGGCGCGTACCAATTGAAGAACGGTTTATAAGAAATTCAACTGGTGTTGTGGTTCTACCTGTGCCTTCGGGAGTGTAAGGCTGCATAGCAAGCATGTTGCCGCTGTAATCATACGCTTTCGGTACAGCGTGTTCATACGAATCCGTCAAGCCGCCTAAATTAGCCGTCTTTCCTTTGCGGCTGTTACCGTAAACAGGAAAATAAAAATCCGTATATCCTGTGCTTTGATATTCTTCTGTTTCGCATTTTTCGTAGAAATCGTATGTTTCAACATCTCCTGCAAGGTGCGTTACACGAAGCGTGCCTTTACCGTCGTTTGGGTTCACATAAGCAAAAACGCCTATTAATTCAAATACATCTTTTAACAGTTTTCCAAAGGACACTTTATTGTCGTTTGAAGTCCACTCAAGGCTATTGTGTGTTGAAAATGTGTCAACGCGCTGTTGGTTGCCGCCTGTGTCGTATACATAATTCTGTGCCAAAATAGCGTTCAATCCGCTACCGCGCGTTATGTTTAAAACATTATTGTTACTCTTAGAGCAGATTTCATCAATTAAATGGGCAAGTGACCACGGCGTTGTAGACGGCGGCGGGTTTTTGAAAAAATTCACAAGGAAGTTTGTCGCGTCTTCTTCATGGAGCTTTGCGAGAAAATCATATGCTTTGATATTGATAACGTTCTTGTCGGTCTTATCAATAACCGCGCTATCGATGTAACCGCTGAATACGTAAAACAAGCGGCTTGATACCTGAGTGCCGGGATATACGTTACTCGCAGGATATACCGCGCTTGAAGGGGTCAAGACATTCTCAGGGTCTGCATAGTACTGTGTGATCGACACGCTTATCCACCGTCCCGCAAGTTCCGTGGTGAATTGACGTTCAGCGGTATTCAATAGCTTGATACTCAGCTCCGACGCAATGCACCCGCCAAACGTCAAGGCTTCTTCGTCGCATATGCTTTGCTTTAAGCTCATGCTTTCAGTGACGATGTTGTCGGACGTGATCGCGGCTATAGGAGTAACGCCTGTTTCTTCGTTATCGGTGAACGTGATTTCAATTTCATTTCTCTGTAAATAGTTGATAATACCGTTTTGATATGACATGCCGCACCCCCTTTAGTATTCGATAAAGGTAAACTTTATAGGCTTGTATTTTATTGTTCTTTTTAGCTTGCTGATCGTTGACACGGGGTAAGTCGTGTCTGTTTGGTATACCGCGTTCATCGTGCGGTATTGCAGCAGCTCGTCGTCCCAATATTCAAGCTTGATCTTTCGCTCGCTTCTCTTGATATTCACGCTTGCGAGAAAATCGTGTATTTCCTGTAGCTGGGAGAGTTTGAGCTTGTCGATTGTTGTAAATTCGATTTTCGTTTTATAATTCGGTGATACAACTCTATGCAATAGAACGTTGTTATCACGGTACGCCTTTAGCTCAATTCGCTGTAAAGGCGTGCTTTGATAGCTGTCTTTTGCAATAAGTTTATGCGGAAATTCCTGTAATGTGGTGGGGTTTCTCAAAAGCCACCCCTGAAAAGCGGACGCGCTCATATATTAGCCCCCTGAAACGGCGAATTGCCGTGTGATTTCTTATACTGATTTGATTTGCCAATTATCCACGAAAAGAATTTGTCACCGTCGATAAACAGGTTAATTTCCTTTTCGTCGCCGCCGCCGATCATGCCGCTTTCAAGCATAGCCTCAAGGAACGCCTGTTTCATGGCTGATACAGGAGAAACAACCTCAGCCTCGCGCTTGTTGTCGCCGAGCACTGCCAAGAATTCGCCGTAGTTCGCGGGTACTACCGTGCCAGTTGCAAGACGCGGGACGGGGATTTTCGGCAAGGGGTTCCATGTCGTGTAGCTTAGATTCTTCCCGCCTGACGTTGCAAACGCTTTATTGATTTGATTGATCTGAGCGAGTGACCCGTTCAAGCCACTTGTTAATTGCTCGAGAAAACGATCATAGAGTGAAAGCACGCTGTTAAAGGCTGTACGCGCCATTGTAGGCAAGGTGGAGAACACACTTCCCATATTCGCAAGCCCGCTGTTGAACGTTGAAGTCATGCGCTGCGCTAACGATTTAACAAGCGTGAATACTTTGTTCATGCCACCGCTAAAGCCTAGTGATAAGCCTTCCGCACTGTCGCCACCGATTTTGATAAATTCTTTTGACGGCGAATGTGAATCAAGCCCCTTGCGTGCACCGTTTATTGCGTCCTCTGCAAGGGTAACGCCTGCGCCGGTGAGCGTTTTCTCGCTGTCTTTAATGCCCTGCTCATAACCTGCCGCAGATTGCTCTGCAAGGCTTTTTGTTTGCGCAAACAGTTCTTTAGCGTTCTTGCCGGTGTTCTTCGTGATCGTGTCCATATCGATCAAGCCGTAGTCGAACGCTGTTCTCAAATCCTGCAAAGAATTATACAAGCCGTCGCCGTCTGTTTTAACTACGGTCATTGCAGCCGACAAGCCTTCGAGTTTCTTATCCATCTCGCCCACCTTGCCGCCGGCTTTCAGGGCGTTTTCTTGAAGCTCTACAAAGGTATCCTTGTATGCGTCGTATTCAGCACGGGCTTTTTTTGCCGCGTCAACTTTTTTGTTATAATCTTCACTGCTGAGATTGCCGCCCCAAAAATCTTTTTCGGCTTGCGCCAACTCTTTATTTTTGGCGGTCATTTCCTCGCCGAGCTGGTTCAATTTCTCTTGCGCTGCGCTCGCTTCGCCGAGTTTCGCGTTATATTCCTGTACGGCTTGCTGTTTGGCTTTATAGGCTTCTTTATACTGCTCCTGCAAGGCTTCAACGGCGTACTGCTCTTTTAGCTTGTTGATAACTTCATCGATTGACTTGACGGCTGCCGCTCTGTTTTTGGTGAATACAAGCTTGCCGTTTTCGTCGGTCTTAATCATAGAGTTCCAAGTTTCCTCAAAAGCGGGAAGCTTTTCGCTTAATAAGTCGCCGATCGTCTTCAGCTCCTGCATTTCGCTGTCGCTCAGCGTAGCCTTATTCATAAGCTCGTCAAGCCTGCTTTGCAGGTTGTCAATATATGTGAGATCGCTCATTGTGCCTTGAATGTTTTTGTCAATAGCTGAGATCGAACCGCTTATATTATCGCTTATGGTGCTGAACCCGTCGCTCACGCCTGCCAAATGGTCGATTTCTTCTTGCAGTTGTGCGCTTATGGTAATGCCGTTATTGCCGGATAGCAACCCGAACAAATCACTTACGCCGCCGATGATATTGCCGACAAATCCGTTAATCGGAGAAAGAAAACTGTCTATCTTTTCAACTGCTCCGGCTATAAATTCAATTACCGGCGCGAGTACGCTTGCAATATTACCGATCAATTTCAAAATAGGCTCTATGACCGGCGCGGCGTCCTTTATGATCGTGCCGATCGCCTTGCCGATTTTACCGATTGCAGGCGCAAGAGATTTTGTAATTTGCGCAATAACAGAAACGGCGGTTTCAAGAATGGGCGTTATACCTTCAATTATGGGCTGTGCACCTTTTACGATATTTTGAATCAGCTTAACCGCTGCAGGCAAAAGCTCATTGATAGCAGGTTTTAACAGGCTGCCTATAGAGTTCTTAAGCGTACTATACAAGTCGCTGACGGGCTTGTATAGGTCTTGCAGGGCACGCTTTAGCTTGCCGGTGCTAATGCCTTTTAAACCAAAGAAATCAACAAGTCCTTGCAATGCGTTTGTCGTTAATCGGGTAACGCCATTCCACAAGCCTTTCCAGTTGATTCTTGATAAACCAGCGCGAAAAGCTTCACCGATCTGCTTAAAATCAATCTTTCCGAGCGCGTCGGCAAAACCATTAACGAGCCGCATTGCGCCCGTACTGATCGCCGAGAATTTAAAGTGCGTGATAAAGGAGATTATTGAAAAGCTTATGTTATCCCATTTGACGGTCTTAACCGCCGTCGCAAGCGCATTAAACAAGCCGGATATTAACAGCGACGCATTCTCTGCCAGCTTCGCGGCGTTATCAGGCAAGGCAAAACCGTTAATGAAATTGCCGAGTGCGCTGCCGAGCTTTGAAAAATCGAATTTCTTAATAAGCCTGTTGGCAAATAACAATGCTGTACCAATTCCGTTTGCGAGGGTAGTGCCTACAAGGTTCCAGTTTGTTTTGCCGATAAATCCGTTAAGAAAGCCCGCGATGTTTTCAGCAAGCCCTTTAGCGGTTTTCTTGATCTTCGCCCAATTGATTTTACCGAGCGCGGAATTGATTTTTTCGGCGAACATTTCACCGACGGCGGCGAAATCCTGATTTTTGAGAGCGTCAAGCAGAGATTTTGACAAGCCCTGCGTAGCGTCCCCCAAATTTTCAAACATGGGGCTTGTTGCCGCCGCGCCCGCACTTTCTGTGTCGTTGTCGCTCTGATCTAAGACATTCAGCTCGTCAAATCCTGCGAGTGCTCTTTGATTCTTCTCGATCGCCTTAGTGTTCTTATCCGCTGACTTTGTGCTTTCGTCTAGGCTTGCTGCATAATCCTGCTGCACCTTGACTGCCTTTGTGTAGCTTTGCCCCGTAAGTGCGGCTATAAGCTGCCCTGCTTTGCTAGTCACGTTTGACAGCGTTTGAAAGAACGACACAAACGCAGGGGTCAACAGATTGACAAGGGGTGCTGCTAAAGCGGCAAAAGAGTTTTTCAAGTACGTGCTTTCGGTCTTTAGTGCCGAAAGGTTCTTGTTGACTTCGGGGCTGATTTTTGCTATTTCTCCTAAACCGTCCTTGATCGCGTCAATGGGGCTATGCACCAGCCTAAAGAAAAACATTCTGATTAATGTATTCTTTATTCGACGCAGGCTTTTTTCTAAGACGTTCGTTGAGCTGTTTGCCTTTTTAAAGTGCTCGCGTATGCCTGAGATCGCTTTGCCTGCGGTTTTGGAAAAAGCAGTTTTCAGAATGTTTCCGGCTCTGCGCGCCCCGTTAGCGAATGTTTTTAACGCGCTGATAGTTTGGTCTAGCTTCGCCTTAACGTTGGCTATACCGCTTGCCGAACGCTTGTTTTGCGCATTGCTGCTTTTTTCAGCGGCTTCGGCTTCCCTTTGCTTTGCGCGGTACATTTCAAGCTTGCCGGTCAATTCTTCGACCTTTTGCTCTTTTTGCTGATAGTCCGCGGTATCTTTGGTTAAAGGCGCGGCGGCGTTTACTTGTTCGAGCTCTTTTTTGTACTTTTCAACCTCAGCCCATGCCTGCGAAATCTTCTCTTGAAGCTTGCCCCATTCGGTGTTTTGATTCAAAAGGTACTCAAGAGCGCCGTCATTATACATATCGCCTAAATCGGCTTTAATTTTGTTTATGATCTCATCGGATTGCGCGGCGTAGTTTCTGACTTTCTCGTTTGCCTTTGCTAAATCCTTTTCAATCGCTTCGGCTGCCTTTGTCTTGACTTTGACGTCGCCCGTTCTTTCGAGCTCTGCTTTTAGGTTCTTGATCTCCTTTTCAGTCGTTTGGATTTTGTTTTTTAAATCAATAACCTTTGACGAAAGGTCTTTAGTGCCTTTATTAAAACCGCTTTCGTCGATTTTGGTATTAAAAATCAGGTTGCCGTCTGCCGCCATGCTTTCACCTTCTTTGCTTATAAACCGAGCAGTTCATTAATCAACGCTTCTTCCGCGTCGATTTCTGCTTGCTCCTGATCTGAGAGTTTATCCTGTATCACAACTAATTCTTTATGTGAATTGAAAAATTCAATTTCCCATTTTTCCAATTTTTTCCCTTTAGCGCGTTTTTGGCGAATGTTCAAGATTTGAGCATAAAGTCCATCGCCAATAGTGGAAAAATAGCCTAAGAAAGTCCACCAATGGAGATACGGCAACAGCCGCACCTCGCCGCCGGAAATCTTGTTGATCTCAGGAAATAGAAGTTGTTCGTCTTGTTCCCAATCAATGGTCTTGACGGGAAGCTGTTTTAATTTGATGTTGCTGCCGCCGTCTAAAAACCATGCGGCTTTGTCAAGTGCTTTTTCGATATCGTCGGGAATTTCCTTATATAAAGAATCAAGGCACGAAAGAGCCTTTTCCGCCGGTGTTAAATTCGGGTCATTGTATGCTTGAAATATCAACAGGGCTACACGGTAATCACTGCGGATTTCGTAGTCCTTGCCGTTGATCTCAAGCGCAGTCGGTAATTCGCCGATCATTTGAATTTCTTTGCGGCTTCGGTGTATTTCTTTATCCGCTTATTGCTTGCTTTCTGTTCCTTTTCAATGTCCGCTTGAATAATTGGAGTAATAGCGTCAAGGAAGTTGAGCGCGACGGGCTGACCGCCTGCAAATGAAAGGCAATTAATGCCGCCGAAAACATTGTTTGACGTGCCTTCGCCGAAAACTTCGTCTATCAGCGCGCGCATTTTCTCGCCGGATGTGGTTATAGCTGACAGAATGGTTTCTTCGTCTTCGCTTTGCTTGATTTTTTCAAGCTCTGCGACGATATCACCGGCCTTATTTCTCATTTTGTTTAATCTATCAATCAAGCCGAAATCCGTTGTGTTAATGCGGATTATGGCGTTTTCATCACCGTTTATTGTGTATTCTTTATAGCCTAAATTAATATTAAGTTTTTCCATTGAATACCTCGTTTTTTAAATAATTAAAGAATAAAGCGCAGAGATAATGCACCTCTGCGCCTTGCTGATTTTGGGTTATGTGGTTTCCACAAACGTCGGAACCTTGTTAGCGAATGTGACGGTTCCCGCCTTGCGGTTTCCGTCAAAGTTAATGCTATAGGGGATATTTACGCCGCCCTGTGCGCCGCCGTAGCTCTGCGGCTTCACAATGCAGTCCTCAATCCACGCCGAGCTTGCGCCGGTGGTGAGACCTTCGACGGTATCGATGAGTACTTCCAGAATCGTGGTCTTGCAGTCGTCGCCGGTCAAGCGGTTCATTGCAATGTCCTTGATCTTGCTGTAGATCGAGTCGGCTGTGTTGGCATAATAGGTATCGGCGGAAGCGGAAGGCTCATAGCCGTTGTCGTTGGCGACGGTTTCATCCAGAATGTTCTTGATCGTCGAAATATCGGAGTTAAGCTCGACGCTCATATCCTCGATATCCTTGCCGATAAGGAACCACTGGGGAGCCCAGTTATCCGCCGTGTTATCGCTAAAGCTTGCGTCGATGAAATGAAGGAGATGTGATCTCTTTAACTTTCCCATAGGTGTATTGGGCATTTATTACTTCCTCGCTTTCTGTTAATTGTTGATTATTTGATATTCCGCGGCGATTTGTAAAGTGTATCGAACCGCCGCGTTCATGTTCCCGTCGGGAATGCTGAATAACATTCCGTTTGAACAGGTTATTTTTGTTAATACGCCGTTATACTCTGCCCCGTCGATTGTTGCGGTAACGACTTGATTGTTTGGGTAACGTTCGAGCCAGTATTGCAGCTCAAGCAGCATATTGCTGTTTTGCAACCGCAAATAATCGTTGAATGACAGAAAATCGGCGTATAAAATAAAATTGTGGTTTCGTGTTTGGTTTCCGATAACGTCTTGCGTTACAAGCCTATCGCCTGTCGGATATAACCCAAAGTTATCGGGCGCGTCGTCGTTATAGTCAATGTGCAGTTCGTCGATCTTTGGGAAGCTCGCAAGTGCGGCTTGAATTGTCTCGATAATATTCATATGTCTAGCCCCCTTGCGATTTTTTCCGCGCCTTCGCGGATTTCTTCGGCGTGGTCGGCTTTCATGCGCTCAAACCATAGCTTGCCCGCCTGCGGGTGTACGCTTGTGTCATAGTGCATTTCGCGCCCCGTCGGGTGTTTCTTTTGCCCCGGCGGCGAGAAGAAGCCCGTCAGCTCCCCGCCTTCAAAAATGGGTATGTTCGGGCTGTATACCTCACCATAGTACAGATACCGCGCATAAGGGCTGAGATACCGCAGTTCGCCGCTTCCGATAACCGTACCGAGCTTTACGCTTTCCATCAATAGACCCGTCCGCATGGGCGTATATGGAGCCATTAAGCGTATACACGTGCTGTCAATATACTCTTGCGCTTTATTAAAGCGTTTATCCATAACTGACACAAAGTCGGGGCTCCACTTAAACTCAAAAACGTCGTTGTAATTAAAATCTTTCGGCTGTGTGATTTTCATCAGATCACCTCGCCGAAAGTTTGAAGTGTTGCAGGTCGGGTGAAATCGAACCGTAGAGCAGTTTATCAATGTGCATGACCGTGTGAACGTCATACTCAGCGTTTAGGGCTTTTAAGCTCTGTGCCGCCGCCTGTGGGGTCGAATTGTCAAACGTGAAATTACATTCACCCTTGACAATAACGTCCTGCGCGGCGTTTCTGCGCGTTTCCAACGTATGTTTGAGCTCTTCACCAATGTCTTTAACGAAAACATAAACGGTTATGCCGTCGGCGTTCTGCAATCCGCTTTTAAGCACATTCGACGCTTCGCTTTCCTGCCAGTGGCAACGGGGTATATATACCGAATCGAACCCGTTACCATTTTTCAGAAACAGCGTGCAATCTTCATTGTTAAGCATAAGCACCGCCCCTATAAAGCAGCCCTGTGGTCAAAAGCCATGCGCGTATAACGTCTTTAATAGAGCTATTGAGATTTTGCTGTTTGGTTTCGCCGCTTTCATAAGTCCTTGAAATGTCGCCGACGCGCTCGCTTGTAACGCCATTGAAGGACGGGCTGTTTTCCAGCCGAAAGATCGTTTCCGCGAGTTCGCAACAGCACATCTTCACAACTTCGGGGACGTTATCTGCGTCAACGCCGTCAAACGTGTATTGATCGATATAGCTAGACGCTTTTCGCGCATAATAGGGGAATAAGGCGGGCGAAATGACCGCCTGTCTGCCGCTTAGATATTCTCTTGTATAGAAATCACTGTCTGCATAGACGGTCATTGAGCTCACTCCTTGCTTTTGTTATCGGACTTCTGCTTTGTTTCTTTGGGTTTCTTGCCCTTCTTCTCAAACGTTAAACCGATTCTTTTCATAACGTTTTACCGCCTTATGCCTTATGGCTGAGATAGATACCGGCGACTTTGTTCTCGTAGGCGTCGACAAGACCGTACTTGCGGTACTTGAGGATATAGCTGTCGCTGTTCGGGTTGTTTGCCGGAGCGATGATATCGTTGGCGATATGCTTGTCGTACTTAATGATTGCGGGCTTATGGATAATCATAAAGTTGATATCCTTGCCGGTGTCTGCCTTGACGTAGTGACCGGCTTCTTCGCCAGTGGACTTGCCGTCAAGCAGATCGATCGCGGTATAGAAACGCGACTGCGGCACCTTCTGAGTTTTGGTGAATTTTGCGAGTACTTCGCGGGATTTGGTGGTATCAAGCCCCATAACGCTGTTAAGCAGAGAAGGGGTCGCATAGAGAATACGATCTTCCTCGGGGACTTCGTCCTCGTCCATAGTGTTTACGGCGTCGATCAACGCGGCGAGGAAATCAGCCGCATTTGCAAAAGTTGTTGGTGTGCCGGTTGAAATGCCGGTCAAACCTGCAAGTGTTGCGAAAGTGAACGCGTCGGCTTCGGGAGCTACTCTTGTGCGAATAAGCTCTGCGCCCGCCTTGCCAAATGCAAGGTTGAAGCTTTCCTGATTGTCCATTGCGTCGACGCTGATCTTAGTGCCGCGGTCGTAGTTATACTGGACGGTTTCCCAGTCAAGGGTTACCGAGCCGTTGGTGTAGCCGCTGTTTCGGTCGTAGTCGCCCAGACCCGTTACAGTCATTTTGGGGTAACAAATTTCGTTGACGTTCACGCCAGCTCTAACGAGTGTCGCGTCAGATACCAAATCGGCGGTAACTGATGCCTTCTTGTATACCTCGTCAAGCAGGTCGGTATAATTTTTGGGTAATACAAAACTATTTGCCATTTTTTAACCTTCTTTCTTTATTCTTTTTCGGGCGATAATCCCATAACCGCCCGCATTGCGTCAGTTGCTTTTCCTGCCGCTCCTGCTGTTGTTCCTCCGACAATAGTCGGATTGTCAATCGGTTCGTCGCTTGTGAAAAGATAGTCGTTTTCTTCCTTGACCTTTTGAATGGCTGCGGAAATGTCGGCGGCTTGATTTTTGCTTGCTTTGATCGCTTCGATGTCAAGCAATGCGCGAACCGCCTTTGCATTCTTTGCCTTGCTTTCTTTGATCGCGTTTAACAGCATGTCGTTGAAATCGCGTTCTGCTGTCTGCCGCTCAAAATCGGCTTTCTGATCTTCGAGCTGCTTGTTGAGTGTCGTGATCTTGCCTTGCAGGTCGTTCACGTCAACGCCTTCAAAAGCTTTAAGCTGTTTGGTCGCCTTTTCAAGCTGCGATTTGTAATTATCGCGATCTCCTTCGGCTTTGGTTTTGGCTTTGCCGATGTCCGCGCTGTTGATGTTCAAAACCGCATTGATCTGCTCATCGGTTGCGCCCTCGAAAATCTTGGAAATGTCTTCTCTTTTCATTTTGATTCCTTTCTTCGCTTTCAGTTTTTTCTCGTGGTTCCTTTCCACTCCGCTTGATAGTTTCGCGTCGTCCCGGACAAATTTTTGTATAAAAAAAGCACCCGCATTTCTGCAAAGTGCTTTGATTATTGATAGTTGTTATGCGCCATAAGATATATCAACGCCCGCGGCGGTTCCGATGTTCACACGCTCGCGCTGTTGCGGCAAGTTCATAGCTTTTGAAAACTGCGCATACTCGCTCGATATAGCGTGATAGTGCGCTTTTTTCGCGTCTATGGTTTCATCATCTGCGCCGCCGCTTTCAAGCAGTGCGATTTTTTCTCGCTCAATCCGCATTCGTGATTCTAGCTGCCTTTGCCGTTGCGTCGCTTCGTAAACTGTGTATTCTTTGCCCTTGTATTCTTTAGGCGTGTTTTCTTCCGCGTTCATGCGGTCAAGCTGTTCGTCGGTATATATGCGCTTATCAATGCCGGGGAAAAACGGGCTAAAATCGTGACGGCAATTCGCGCCTTTTAGTCCGGCGACGTCGCCGTAACCGCAGACGGAAACAAGCTGCTCTTTAGTGTATACCCTGCCTTGCCACGGCTGATGTGTAGGGCGTGCGCCCCTGTGCCATGTTACTTCAAAGTATTCCGCTCCGAGCTTTTCGGCGTTGTCTTCGGTTATTCTTCCCACAACCTGATTAAAGCCCGTCATTAATGCGCGCCGAGCGGCAACGTCAACGCGGTTACTGTGGATAGTTGTAACCCCTGTCGGCTGCTCGGTTGCATATTCGATTGTTCGCAATCCGCTGTTTGACAAATCAACAACCGCTTTTTTAATCACTGAATTATAATCAAATGCGCCGCTTGTTAAATTCATCATGGCTTTGTCGAGAATTTGTTGATATCCTTTCGACAAAGGCGTATATGTGACTGAGCCGTCGAGCCGCTTGATCGCAAATCCTAACGATTGTGTTATGTTTTCAAGCTCGCCTTTTGTTTGCTTTTCAATTCCACCGATCAACTGTTGCAGTTGTTTGTTCTCTTTAAACGGAATAAACGACTTTCCCAAACGCTTGTAAATCGGCTCGTATCGCACGTAATCTTCGGCTAGTACATTTGCATATATGCTGTCAATTTCAGCAGCAGAGAGCCGCAGGGTGCGCTGAATCGAGCGTTTTATAACTTCCTTCGCCGCGCCCAGCTCATAAAGCCGCTTTATTTCCCAATCTGCCGTGCTTGTGATCTCGCGGTTTTTAGCAATGCGGCGCACAAGATCGTTGAGAATATCAAGCTGCAAGCCGCGGAAAAGCTTAGTCAATTTTTCGGGAATGTATTCTATTTCGTTCGGGGTCATAACTCAACGTCAGCTACTTCGGGCAGATTTCGCGCCGCTTCTTCAAGCGTTTCATTGCGCCAACGTGCGCGGTATTCATCGCGGCGTAAAGTATTATTCGCAAGGTCTTTCCGATCTTCTTCGCGCTCTGACTGTTCGTCATTTAAAAAGCTGTCTTTAAACTCGCATGAAAACTCGTAGCCGCTGGTTACTTGTTTGTTAAAGAACGCCAAGCCAAAAACAAGCCCGTCAAGGCACGCTTTGAGCTGTGACTGTATATGATTAACGGTGTTGCGCTTTCGATATTTTGAAGCGTTTATTTCCGTTGCGGTTTTCTCAACGTACTGGGGGCGTGATAGATCGCCATACGATAAGCCGATATCAAACTCAATCGACCTGCGGTATTCTTCCAGCCCCGCGATGAATCCGTCTTGACGCAGCGCGGGCGAAAACTCGTTGAAGAAATCTTCCTTATCGCCCGTAACGTCAACATAAATATCATCTAATTCGTAAGCTTTGCCGCTGAGTGACGCGGACGCAGGTTTAACCATTGTCGCGTCTGCATGAATACGGCGCCGCGCTGAATCAAATTCATAATCGAGTCGTCCGAATTGAATGTCTGCACGCCTGATTTTCTCAAGCGCGGTGTCGTAGATAGAAACGCCCATGTCCGAGCCGTCAACCGTGTTATCGTTGGGGTTGCGATAATAGCCAAATATCATACGGTCAACAGGGAACCGCACTTCCGCAACATAGCCCGCCCATTCATCAACGTAACTAAGCGGGATTTCGCGCCCTAAATTCTTTTCAGAATCGGACACATACGCTTTGTTGCTGATCGTCAAGCCCTGAGCGGTCAAAACATGACGTTCAAGGCGGAAATAGGTCTTTTTATCCATCTTTTTGATTTCAGGAAAAACAATGTCTGTAGGATTGCCGTCTGCGTCCATAGCAAAAATAATAAACCCGTTTTGAGCTATGCATTGGAATTTATCTTCTCCCAGCGGCTTTATAACCATTGCGCCGAGCGCAAGCCCGCGCTGCAAGTAAACGTCGAGCCGTTCACGCACTTTGAGCATGATCTTGTCCAGCTTATCATTGGTTATATTAATAGACATCTCGTTTAAAGCAACGTTTGCCAGCTCACGCACCGCCGAGCTTTCGGTTCTCAGGCTGATAACCTTGTCACCGTCGACCCATTCGGCTTTACCGATGTAGCTTTTATACCATACGTCGATTTTGTCTTGCATATCGCTTGATATAATCGGCTTTAAACCGACTGCGTGCGCTATATCTTTAATCGGGAACATACGCCTGTACACTCCTTTCATCAAATTTAAAAGTCCCATTGTTCACCCCTAATCACGCCGAGCGAATCAGGCGTTTGATATCTCGCTCGAACGTGTATTCGAACGCGTCGAGCGTGTCTATATCTGTTGACCCGTCGTCAAGCCGTGTATCTGCTCTTTTGCTCTTATCCCAAACAGCGTCCGAAATCGCCGTTTTAAACGTTTCGCAGCCGTCGGTATAAAATAACCTACCCGCGCCCAAAAGACGCAGTGTGCAGCGAATACGGTCATTTATAGCGTATTTACGCGCACCGTGTACTCTGACCCGTGGAAATCTGCTTGCAAATGCGTGTTGAAGCCCGCGCCCGAGAACACTTTCCGCGTTATCCCAATAGAGCGTATCAACCCTACCGAACGTATCAAAAACCGCTTGCGCAAAGTCAAGAGCTATGCGGTCTATGTCGTTCGGTTCGCACTCTTCAAGGTGTCGCTCGCTCTTTAAAACGATGATATCCTGATAATTTTGTGTTCTTGCCGTTGCGACAAAAGCCTGACCTGATACCGTGCCGCCAAAGTCAACGCCGATTGTTATTTCTTCAATCTGCGATCTCAGAATCTGCTTATATGGGATATCAAGGTTGATTCTGTCGACAACCTGACAATAGAACGCCTTCGGGTTGTCCGCAAATTTGCGATAAATTGAGCCTTCGGCGCGTTTCCACTTGCCGAGAATAAAGCGGTCATAATAAACCGTGCCTTCGTATTCTGTGCATAGGGCTTCAACAAATGCCGGTGATAGATATGTATTATCAAATATGGTGTATTCTTGCAAATAGATATCCGCGCCGCTTTCAAGAAATTCCTTGAGCCAATGCGTCGGGTGTTCGGGGTTTAATGACCCGTCAAATTTGCTGTAAGGCTTATCAAGACGGGATTTGAGCAGGTCAAAAACGTCTTTGCTCCACTTTGCCACCTCGTCACCGTATACGTATTTTGCGGAAGCGCCTTGCAGCTTTGCAACTTGGTTTTGCTTTTCAGCTCCTAAGCAGTAAACGGGTTCACCGAATAAAATTGCTATATTTCGGCTGTTGATCGTACCGACTAAATTCGAGCCGTAGCGTTCGCGCATGGGCTGGAGAACGTTTCTTTCGATCGTTTCTTTTGAAACACCGATGATAAAATTTAGTCCTTCCTTGCCCGCAACGCTCCTGATTCTCAGCGGTATAATGATCGTAACGTCAACAAATGATTTGCCCGATCTAACCGCGCCGCTCTTGAAATTCCAACGTTTATCCGCGTCGGTGCCGATATGCGCGATATATTCATTTTGCTTAGTCGTGAATTTCATTTTCGGTTTCCTTTTGAGCGTTTGCCCTGACTTCTTTTAACAGTTCATCAAGGCGTAGCAGTGTGGTTTCGTCGGTGTCGGTGTTGTCCTTTTGGTTAAGGTATTGTTTACCTAAGAAAATAGCCATGACCGCGCTTTTCTGCGCAAGCTTAAACTGTGCGCGGCGCAAAGATGATTTCCCCTTGTTTCGCTTGCTTTTATATACGTCGGCAAATTTTTCGCCGTATTTGTCTTTGACCCACCTGTCGAGCGTCTTTTCGGATATGTCAAACCAATCTTGTATTTCTTCTTTCGTGCACTGTAAAGCACAAAGTTTATCAAAGGTTTCCTCGAAATCTTTCCCCGGTTCTTTCTTGGGTCTTGCCATTTAATCACCATCCCGCGGCTTTATATCGCGTTTGCATTAAAATACCTCATGCACGACAAAACCGCCCCAAAAGGAGCGGCTTGCCGTCATTTATGAAAGGAGTATACAAGGAGAAATATGCAATCAGCCTGTCGTTGTTATCTTTACTAGTTTAAATTATATCATAGAGAAACGGACAAAACGGACAAAATGATGATCCTAAAATAATTTTAAAAAAATTCAAAATAGTATTGACATTACTCTTTTAAAGTAGTATAATATAATCAAGATAAGGAAAGGGGATCACAAAAATGAAAACATTATCAATTAAAGGCACATATCATCAATACCGCAATTACACATACATCGACTTTTACATTTACATTGACGGTGAAGCGGACGCAATCTTATATCGCCAATATGATTGTGAAAAGAAATTTAAAAAAGTTTTAGGGCTTGGGAACACTTACGGAAAAACTGTTCGCGGTAAATTGAGAGAACAAGCACAAAGACTTGTAAATGAAATGTTAATTACACGTCAACCGTTCGCAATAGCGATTATTTAAGAATAAAGAGATAAACAACAAATCGGCAAGGGCGGTTTAACCGCCGCCCACAATGAAAGGAGTTATTAAAAATGAAGCTTAGACAAACAATCAACAACAAAGAGTACACCATCATCAACGACGCACGCCCCGAATATCGCAGCGACCGAAACGACACCGATCACTGGGTTGCAATGGACATTGCAGACGAGTCAGACGTTGACGAGTACGGCGATCCGCACCGGTACATTGCTTGGTACTACGCCCCCGAAATGGATGACGAGGGATTTGAGCTCGATCAAATCGACTACGACGAGCCGCACGATCTGCAAGACATCGGTTATTAAATTTAAAAGGAGGTCAAAATGCTAATACCTCTCAAACAATGGGCTGAGATCGTCGGAATTGACCCCGCGTCAGCCCGGCAAAAGGCAGCACGCGGCAAGCTGCCCGCCATAAAAATGGGGCGCGACTGGTTTATTGAAGAAGGCACGCCAAACACCGACAACCGCATTAAAACAGGAAAATATAAAAATTGGAGAAAAGCCCCGTCTGAATAACAGGCGGGGCTTGTTTATTTATTGTCCGTGTCTTTTTTTAAGGGATTCCCCGTAAAAACTCTCTAAAATTGCGAAATTTGGCTTGTATCGCACTTTTAATCGAATCAAAGAAAAGTATCGCCCATTCGTTAAAAATGCAACACAAACCGAAATTTAGCAAAAGAGCGGTATGTATACGCCTTTGTTGTGTTATGGATTGCTGTTGACGTATCTGTGACATGATTTGCGTATTCCGTCAGCGGTGTTTTTCCCGCCGAGCGATAACGCGATTGCCTGCCATGTTTTGCCGTCGCCGTAGTGCCAGCGCAGCAAAAGCCCATAGTAGTCATCGCAGTTGTTCAAGTAGATTTCAATTTCATTCTTTCGAGAAACAAGCCGCTCGATTCGTCCCTGCATTCGATCACGCTCTAAAACGATTTGAGCCACTACATCGCTTTTTTTGCCCTTTATCCCCAACCCGTCGATAACGTTCGACCTTAGGATCAATTCGTCCAGCTCCTGATTCAAGAGCAGGATGTTTGCTTTTAAGTGCCGGTATTCGCGCAGTTGGCTGATGGTCGTTTAAATCACTTCCTTTTCTTTTGGCTTGCTATTGCTATGATAATTAGGATTGCGACGCAGGCTACTGTTCCGGCAATAACGCCACACCAAAAATCGGGTATATACATGCTTTCACCACTCTTTCAAAAGATCATTGATTATTCGGTTTCGGTTCTTTTGACGTACTCGCTCCTTTTTGGCATATAGAGCTAAGTAAACCATTCTTTTATTTGGGTAATTTGAAATGTAAATTACAAACTTTTTGAATAAGTCAATCAGCGGGCGTATCGCTTCAATCATTTTCTTTACCATTTCCGATACTGCCTTGCAAAAATCTTCTAACCGTTTTTGCATTTCACTTGTTGGATTCATTCTATCACCTCCCGCCCCCGCCGCGCCGAGGGCTTTTTATTCTGCACGTTGCAAAAGATTATTAAATTGTATGTTTTGAATATGATGTTATGAACAGCAGAGGCGCGGTGCTGCTTTTAACAGGGTTAGCAGTTTTTGTAGATCAGAAAAAGAATAATGGATATGCACATATAGTAGATTGCCGTCAGCTTTTCACGCTGCCCCGCGTAGATCATCGCGGCGATCAGACAGACGACAAGGGCGATAAGAACAGCACATTTAAATGCGTTTTTAAACTTCATCTTTCACTCCAATCCAGCGCCTGACCGCAGTTGCCGCAATATTTTCTTGATTTGTCAAGGAAACAAGCGCGGCAGTTTGGGCAACAACCATTTCCATAACACGGTTCAGGCTCCGGAATCGGCTTCCTCTTAATCCTAAACCGCGCCGCGTCTTTCAAAACGTCAACCGCCGCCCGCAGCTCGTCGCGATCTACATCTATCCGTTCCTCGGTGTTCAGCCGGTCAAGCACGATAATAGCCTCTTGCGGGGTCATTTTTCTTTCAGACATTGTCAGCCCTCCTGTTCACAAATGTTTTGCCGCTTTGCTGATACAGCTTTTGGGCTTGTGTTTTTGTCACTCCGTAATATTGCTTGACACCTTCGCTGCCATAAACAGCATAGCCACCGTGTATGTTCTTTTCGGCAAAGAATACTATAGCTTTCTCAGGCATTTTCTTCACGCTCCTTCAACGCTTAACTCAATAATTAAATTTACACCGGTTTTTTCTAACATTTCGCCGAAATCAATATCTTGCTTCGGTAATTCGGGTTTTAAATTTCTGATAATCAATCTTTGATATTTGGGCTTTCCGTCAATTTCGGGACGCAGATTGTCAATAATTATCACGCCGCTTTTCCCATCGTTGCGCTGTATTTTAGACATCGCAGCTATCGGTATACCCATAGCGCCGGGATAGTCGCAGGGAATGTCTTTGACTTTAGAAACTTCGATAGCGGGAAATAATTCCCATAGTCCCTGATTTACTATCTCGTCGGCAGTAACCAGTAGTTTCATTTTCTTCACGCTCCTTCAATGCTTGTTCTGCTTCCTTTTTCGTCAAAAACGCCTTTGTGCCTATATCTTTGATAAAAAATATAGTTGTCGTAAAAAATCGAGTATCTACAGCCCTGATAATCGTGCCTGTTTCTTCTATCCAAAAAGCTATTACCACATATTCGACAATAGCCCGACCTTTTGGAAACAAGACATATAAGCGCTCTCCCACCTTACACGGCACTTCCACAAATCGGGCGCGGCCTTTGAAAAGACTACATTTACCACCTTTAATTAAAGAAAAAACTTCTCCATATTCTTCACACACTTCAGCGTGTACGCAATCCACACAATTCGCCATCACTCGTTCACCTCCTACAATA
>Ga0326511_10001442_pt1 | contig 19654 bp, 14 predicted proteins | sample 0_2496_0518_D_FD_203701 | JGI IMG/M metagenome (GOLD analysis project Ga0326511, IMG submission 203701) | Bovine rumen microbial communities from UC Davis, California, United States - 0_2496_0518 | ecosystem: Host-associated > Mammals > Digestive system > Stomach > Rumen | place: USA... | reverse complement strand
TTATGTCTTTGGTCTTAGTGATATATTCTATCATTTTCTTTGTCCAAGCATCTCGAACCGTAATGTGACGATAGTTAGATAAGGCATTTCTCATTGCTGCCTTCTCTTTACTTGTCATTACTTCGAAGGGACAATTTTGAGAGGAAACAGCATAGGTGGCAGCAGGTATCTTTTTTTGTAGTTTTCTTAAAAAGTCTCCAAAGAAAGGGTTGCCTTCGATTCGTTCGCAAGATAAGGGTGTAAAATTGTAGATGTATTTGAGTCTGCGTTTGCTGAAATAACGACACTTATTTAAAGGTACATATTTGAATAATGCGTCGCTGCCCACGATAATCGCATCAAGGTTCAAGGAATCAATAGTCAAAATCAATTCTTCCTCAATCTGACATTTGTTGGATAAAGGAAATGCCTGATCGGCAAAATGAAAATGAGAGAGAATCTGTTCTGCAGGAATACGATGAGCGTACATTTCTTCAAGATCTTTGGCATACCAATTCAAGACAATCACGTCATGCCCAACTCGTCGCAAATAGCCAACGGTTGAGACCGCTTGCAGTTGGGCTCCAAAGTTGGGAGGGCAATGGTATGTTAGTACACCGATTCTCATGATTACTTTTTGAAGAAAGATTTGATAGTTCTTTTTATACGGCTACCGTATTTGTGGACCTTTTGTGATACAGTTTCGTATTGATAATCGTATGGTATTTTTGTGAATTCTGGGCAGATACTTGAAGTAATCTTTTCTTCATGTATTTTTCTGATTCTTTCTTGTTGGCTGAATCCATACAAGAGGCTAAGAAGCAATCTGCTATTGGCAATTTGTATCGAGATAATGTCATCCATCATATCAAAGGACTGTTCAATGGATGACAACCAACAGCCTTCCCTGAGATCCCAATAGATTCGATCGATGAAGGACATCTGAGTATTCTTTTTGTCCTTTTCAACAATATTTTCTTTCCATTCCATTGTTGAGTTGTAAAAGAATTTATTGCTGAGAATACCAGGATATAAGGTTGTAAGATCGTTACATTTGTCTCCAAATAAAGCGCGATAGTAATCGCTAGCAATTTCCCAGGCACCATTCCTGACTATAACGATTTTTCTTTGTGCTTCTTGTAAGGCTTGAAATTGATTGTAAGCGTACAATTGCCAGTCTGCATCTACTGCCATACCGGTAGTATGAATCTTATAGTCTTCATAACGTTTTTGTGAGAAGTGGGATTCGTCACGTTCGATAAATCGGTAAGGTCGATGAATTGCCTTTGCAAGTCTTTGGGGGATGATGCAGTCGGGTTGGGAAATGTTGTTATGCCAGAGTGTAAATGTACAGAAGTTGACTTGGGCTTTTTCAAAACAAGCTAAAGTTGTTCGGGAATCACGACCCGCGGTGACAGCTAACCATATTTGATGGTTAGGAAACAACTTCGAAAAGTTTTGTATCGAATTGACGAAATATTGGACAAAGTCTTTTATGCGATCTTCTTCAGAACTGTATTCAGGAGCCTTGTCGATAAGCAGCGGTCGTGTACATATTTCTTTTGTCGTATAGTTCAACAGTTGTGAAGGCAAGAGACGGAGCACGTCAGAGTAAGGAGTTCGTATGCCAGGAACAAAGTCGGGCATCCTTCTATGAGAAATATCTGGAAAAATCATCTCACGACCCTCTAATGTGCATAAGACATTGAGGCTGCTGGTCACAATACGTTCGTCATAAAAGACGCCCAAAAATCCGCATGCGTCAGTATAAATCCATTCTCCGACAATGAGTAGATATCGTCCGCACCACGTTTTTTCGACCTCAAAGACATCTTCGTGTGAAAAGTTATTATGATGGATAAGATTTTGTAACTCCTCTTTCGGACTTTTGCGATTTGGATCGACTTGCCAAGCATAACCCAAAAGAAGAATGTTCTTATCTTGAAAGATAATGTTCAATCCCTTATGATAATGCAGGGCATAGCCGTCATGAAGATTAATAATATTCCAGTCTTCAAATCCAGCAAAGGGTTCTTTTGTTATGAAGAATTGACGGTCGTTAATCATTCTCTCAAAATTCTATATACCATCTACTTAGCAAAAGTGCATAGTGTCCTTGTCGGCCCGATAAAGGTAGTCATATTCTTTCTCTGCCCTTTTGCCAATAACTTTCGCAGGAACCCCACCGACTATTGTATATGGTTCAACATTGTGTGTGACAACTGCACCGGATGCAACGACTGCTCCCTCCCCTATGGTGATGCCTGGCAGAATGATAGAATTGCTGCAAATCCATGCTCTTCGTCCAATGGTTACGGGAGCACCCTTCCCACAAAAATGAATATCATTGTAGTCGTGGTTGAGAGTCCAAATGATTGCTCCATATCCAATCACGGCACCCTCCTCTATCGTGAGCCCTTTTCGGCCATCGAGTAGTACCTTTGGACCAATGGAAACACCATTGCCAAGAACAATTCCCCGAGGATTACGGATGTGGAATCCTGCATAAATTCTTGCATCACCTTGGAATGTCATACCCATCTTGCGTAGCATATAATTTCTAAATCGCTTACTCGGGAAATTATAAAGGAAACTATTGGTGAACCACCATTCCCAACCAGGTTTGAGTTTTGACTTGATGCTTCGGTATTTATTGATAAGCAGGATCCTTTTAACAAAGTTCTTCATTTCTGTCTTTCGGAGTTTCCGCTGTTCTTCCTCATAGAGTTGCTCGACATCGACATGAAGAAGGCGTTTGATGATTAGTGCATAGTTCTCATCGGTATCGATGGCTTTGTAGATTTGATCTCTTTCGGCTGGAATCTCACGATGAGCTGGTAATATGGCAGGTTGCTTGAATGCATCTTCGAGAGGAATCTCTGCCCATTTTAGTAGAGGAAGGATTTGATTGATGTATTGGCTACCTTTCTTTGTGTTGCCAAAAAAGTGTGATACACCGTTTTTCCAATCAATATTGATATTGAGATACTTGGCGGCGTCGATGAACCAAGCATCGCCTACTGTGATGTCGCCGTAACGACTCTGCTCCCTAAATGGGCAACTATAGCAGCTGTGCCGGATATTGTAGCTCACGCTATCGCCATTATAAGCATAGCAGCGATAAGTGGGGGAATATGGTCCAAAGAATTCATGGTGTTCCGTACTTGATGTTTTCTTCAAGTCGAAGTTGATGACCCCACCCGAACGACGTTTGCTACGGAACTTGAAGTTCGAAATTTTACCATGCAACCGATCTTCCCAATATTGAACTTCTTTACGGATGAGCTTGTAACTATAAGTCCCATGGCAAATTAGGTCAATAGTCAGAAGGTTTTCGTAATCATGACGTAAATATGCTTTCAATCCTGCAATTTGGCAAGGTGTTCCTATAAATAAAACTTTGGTGCCTTTCTTTAATAAATCTTTTGTTTCTGAAAATGTTTGTTGTAGGTCACTTTGAATGTATTTGGAATTCCTCAATCGTTCGATGCCTTCATTGTCTGACACGCAAATATGAAAAGTCTTCCATGTCGATTCGTCCAGGCATACACCAAAAACACTGCCTCCTTTCTCGACAAATAAGCGTGCAAGTATCGTGCAGATTCCAACTGTAGCACTTTTACTATAGTGTTCGGGATGTTCAGAAATGGCCAGATAAGATTTTTGATCTTGCCCAGAATTGGCTTGATGGTCCGAGCCCATCGGGCAAATCTTATCGCACAAGCCACAATTGATACATAAATCTTTATCGAGGACAGGAAAGAGAAATCCTTCGGAATCTTCCTGCATTGATATGGCTTTATGTTCACAAATGGCAGCGCAAGCAGTGCAACCACTACATAGTTTCTTATCTTGTGTGCGAATATAAGATGTCAATGAACTAGATATTAAAGGCTTTTAATTTCTCATATGTTTCATTGTCAAGGAAACTGTCACCTATCTGCAAATTGCTTATGATTTGTTCTATACTCGTACAACCAATCACCACAGTTGGGTGTTCCGGCGCAGTGAAAGCAAAACGATAGGCTGTTTCTGGAAGAGACTTGCCATCAATGATCTCTTTGATTTTGTCGATTTGCTTAATATACCATTCGTATGCATGTCTTGACTTCCCGCCAATATTCCATTCGGCACGACTTGGCTCTTGAAATATAGTGTTTAGGTCATATTTGCCGGAAAGTAGACCTCGACACAACGTTCCTCGGGTAAAAATGGCAATGTTGTGTTCGTTACAGAATTGAAATAACCCATTTTGTGCAGCTTGATGGAGAAGGGAGAAGTCGCACTCACAGGCTGCGCACTCTCCATCAGATTTCTCGTAGAATTGTTTCAAGACGTCCAGTGAATCTGTGCTGATTCCATAGTGGTGAATGAATCCTTCCTGCCTTAGGGCCCTGAAGGCTTCGATAAATGATTCTGCATCTTTGGGATTGCCATCGTGGCATAGAAGGAGATCTATGTAATTTGTTTGAAGACGACCACAGCAAGCGTGTCCGCATAGTCGAAGCAATTCCGGTGTGCGATGTGAAAAGTCCACATCCTTGAAACGATACAGTTTATTGAAAATCCTCTTGCCTAGCTTATTCCATCGGGTGTCTTTGGCACTGAAATGATCTGAAGTGCGGCGTCCGTACCATCCAATTTTACTGATAAGTGTCACCTTCTCACGATAACCATCAAGAAGAGCCTTACCCAGCAGTATTTCGCATTGGCCATCAGGAATGCCGTATGACTCAGCAACATCTACGTAATTTATGCCGTGGTCAATAGCATATCGAATGATGCGGATAGCATCCTCTTCGGAGACCTTGTTCCATTGCCCTCCGAAATTCCAACATCCTAGGCCCAAGACAGAGAGATGCTCAAAAGGCCCATTATTCGTGTATAACATAACGTCTTATTTGTGACAACGAATCCAGGTTGGGGGATAATTTTCGCCGTTATCCTTGACTGAGAACTTTGGAGGGCAGATGATGAACGATCCTTCTTTTTCGCCCAAGAATGAGCCCCACCAACTGAAGGTACTATTGGCCATAATGTGATGCTGGCAACGACTGATGAGCATCATATCCTGCCAGGAATCTTTCCCATGATTACAATTGACATATTTGAACCCTTTATCTCCAAACTCCTCTCGGCACCAGTCGATGTCATCTGAGAATACATAAAAAGTTACTTCTGTTTGGACTCGTTTTTGGATTTCGGCAATTGCGTTACGATAATAATTGGGGGTACAAATATTGTCAAAGTTAGGATGTCCGATATAATCTCCTCGACGTACATGCAATGAGCAACTGCCGGAATCTTGTTGAATCTTAGATAGCCATTGTTGAGATTCTGGATTTGCCATAGATTCATCAAAGGTATAGGTCTCAAGGATTTCTTCACGACGTTTAGTGTAGAAATCCTTGTCCTTGTCACCAGCCATAATGAAGTGGATCAATTTGCATCCAGTTCGTGGGGCGGAAATATCTGTAAAGGTATCTCTTCTTGCAGAAATGAAATGTCGAAGGATTCTGTTGTTCCGGTGTTTGTACAGATGCCAGATAATTGCACTCCAAAATTTTCCAATTGGTTTGATGTGGAAGATTCTGTCAAGTTCGTATCCGTTATGATCTGCCAATGGTTTATGAGAGGGTGCCCAAAGATAAATCTTTTCACCAGTAAGCTCTGTTCTGGCCTTATAATACAGATAGGACATCATCTGATTGCCAAGGCCATAAAAAATAACACCGATACGAAACAAAGTCATAATACTGGAAACGAAGAGAATTTTACTTATTTCAAAACTTCCTTGTATAATAACAAATATTGTTCCGCAATATTTTCATAAGAAAACTCTTTCTGAATTTCTTCGCGGATTTCTTTTGAAGAATAAGGAGTGACGAGATTCTTATCCACAGCTTTTTGAATGCCCTTTCTTAAATCCTCTGGCTCATATCCTTCGCATAGTACGCCATTATAAGAATGAATAATCTCAGTAGCACCGCTACACGGAGTCGAAATTACGGGCTTGCCGCATGACATGGCTTCCAAAGGTGTCTGTGCAAATGTCTCCTCGTAGGAAGCTTGTATGAAGAAATCTATTGCCGAATAAATAGTAGACAATATGTTGGTGTCGACGATACGCCCAAAAAATCTCACAGGAAATGAAGTCTGGATGATGGGCTGAGGATTAGGTACCAAGCCCACGCAAACGAGCATCTTGTTAGAGGCATTCACTTCTTCCAATGCTTTTATTACACGACGCAATCCCTTGTTCTTGCCGAAAATATCAAATCCGCAAACCATAAATATCGTGCAATAATTGCCATCCTCTCCAGTGATTGGCAATCCAAGTTCTTTGCGTGCGTTATCTTTGGCAATCGGAGAAAAGATATTTGTATCAACTCCATTATGAATTAATGTTGTAGGTAGGCCATGCAACACATCCGACTGATTGCAGATTGTCATCATTTGCTCAGATATCGCTACTATATGGAGATTCTTCAAATCTTTTATGGCATTGCGTTTTATGTCGCGGCATTTCTTGTCAATCGGTTTTAATGCTTCTGGTATTGGGAAAAACTTTGAGCAATAATGGAGCAATCCAACAGCTGGATATTTGTCATGAAGTGTCCAAACTATAGGCTTCTTTACTTCTTTGAAAAAGGTGGGATAATCAACAAAACCGGAAACCCAATGAAGATGAACGATATCCGCCTCTTTGATTAATGGATGGATCGAGAGATTCTTGAAAGATGTCAGTGGAAGGTGAGAATAAACATGTTCATTGGATTTCTCCCCTGCAATTCTCAGCTCGTTTCTTAATTGTTCTTCGTCATCACGAATATTTAGCTTCAAGAGCAGTTTCTTGAAGCATCTCAGAAGTCGGTTTCTGTTCCAAAAACTCTTATCAGGCAGAGCAACAGTAAACACATCTGTAGAAACGCCATTGGAGACAATAAAAGAAGTATCAACACCTTTTGATTTTAGGGCTTTACTTATACGCAAAGCACATAAGGCAGCTCCATCTCCTCGATTCGCGTTGATGTGTACAACCTTCATTTATTATCCATTGAAGACAGAAACGTCTGGTTTGAAAAATACGAGAGAATTGCTGGTGCGGTCAGAGTTGTAGAACCCTTCCTTGCTGTCGAAGACGGTGAACTTACAAGTGTCCTGTCGGTCCAAGTACTTGATGTTGGGCACATGGATTTCTATTACCACTAGGAACTTGCCGGGCATAAGGACGTGCTTGGGATATTTCAGTTTAAATGTTTTTCGTCCTACTTGATCTAAATCGCCAATAGGCAAGTCGATATCGCAAACCTTGACTCTTCGGAGATTCATGATACATACACATGCCATTGCCGTCTTGTCGACCGATCGTCCCTCCTTTTTATTGATGGTAACAGAAATGTTGATGGGATCTTCGAAAGAGAAAATACCTTGCTGTTCCTCGCTTGTCCCTTCGAATCGGACATCAGAAACGTATGCGTCGTATTTCGAATCTTCTTGGGTAAAAATGGTCTCGTTGTTGGTGCCTCCCAAGTACGTAGCAACAGTGGAATTTATATCACCGCTATATTTAATCCTACCATTTTCGAGCAAGATGCCATTGTGACATAGACTGAGCATAGAGTCCATATTGTGACTTACAAATAGAACGGTGCGTCCTCCTTCACGACTTATAGAATCCATCTTGCCGATTGCTTTCTTTTGGAATTCGGCATCACCCACTGTGAGAACCTCGTCAACAACAAGTATTTCTGGTTCAAGAAATGCAGCTACGGCAAAGCCTAGACGTACGGTCATACCCGAGGAATAACGCTTGACAGGTGTGTCCAGATATCGTTCAACTCCAGCAAATTCCACAATCTCATCCATTTTGCGTGTTATTTCAGCACGTGTCATACCCATGATGCTGCCATTCATATAGATGTTTTCACGTCCTGTCATTTCGGGATGGAAGCCTGTGCCAACTTCGAGTAATGAAGAGATTCGGCCACGGTAGTATATGTCTCCAGTTGTAGGAGCCGTGATATGGCTAAGGAGTTTTAATAGTGTGGATTTTCCAGCACCATTCTTTCCGATTATTCCGATAACATCACCTCTTTCCACTTTAAAGGATATATCTTGCAAGGCCCATACGTAATCGGAGTGACCTTTTGTCGTTCGGTCATTGGTTTCTCCAATCTTGAGATATGGATCTTCCTTACCGAGGATAGAAGTCTGCCACCATCGGTTTAGGTCATGGCTAAGTGTGCCAGTACCTACGCGTCCCAGTCTATACTGTTTGCCTACATTTTGGAATTCAATAGCAATATTATTATCCATAATGAAAAATACCAAATGTTAATTAAACAGTATCCATGAATCGTTGTTCTGTTCTATTGAAGATTATTACAGAAAAGAACATAGTCACACATAGGAAAATGAAACTATAAAGTAAACCGGAAATAGAGAATGTTCCTGTGCCAAGGCAGCTGTATTTGAATGCTTCAAAAATAGGAGTCAAAGGATTTAATTCTATGAAATGACGATATCTTTCTGGAGCATAGCTTAGAGGATATATGACAGGGGTAGCATACATGAATAGCTGTATGCCAAAACTGATCAAGAATTTCAGATCGCGATATTTAGTAGTCCATGATGAGAAGAGAAGTCCCCATGACAATGCATGTAACCCTGTCATAACTATGAATAGAGGGAAACAAAGAATCGAGATGGAAAGGTTGGCTGAAAATTTGCCAGTAACGACATAAAATACATAAATAATGATGAACATTATCAATTGTATCAACATACGTATCAGGTTGCTCGTACAAGAACTTAAAGGCACAACCAGCCTTGGGAAATACACCTTTCCAAAAACATTGGCATTGTGACTAAAGACTTCGCTACATGATGAGAAACAGGTATTGAAATAATTCCAAAGGGTAATGCCCGCCATATAAAAGAGCGGTTGTGGAATCCCATCTGTTGAAATGCCAGCCAACCCGCCGAAAACAAACATATACATGATGGTAGTCAACAATGGTTGGATAACATACCACAATGGACCTAAGATCGTCTGTTTATATTGGGTGACAATATCGCGTTTGATGTACATTTGATACAAGTCGCGGTATCGCCAAAGTCCTTTGATATCAACATCAAGCCATTTCTTCTTTGGCTCAATGTGTGAAATCTTTTCATTAGGATTCATTTCTCCGGAACAAAAGGTTTATTTATTCATAAGGATTTCAAACAATTGCTTGTGCTTTTGAGCAACCACGTCCAACACAATTCCGCAGAAGAAGAACATGAAACCAAGCAATGCCAACATTCCACTGACAATTAATGTCGGAAAGCGTGGTACGAGACCCGTTTGCAAATATTCATTGAAAACTGGGATAAATAGTATTAGAGCAATAAGCAGAAAAATGGCAGCGACAACATTGAAGAAAAAGAATGGTTTATATTCTTTGAATAATCGGACAATGGTTTTCAGCACTTTAAAGCCGTCGCTGTAAGTGTTTAGTTTTGAAACACTTCCTTCTGGGCGATCACGATATTTTACAGGCACCTCTTTGATGTAGAAATTCTTGTCCAGAGCGTGAATAGTCATTTCTGTCTCAATCTCAAAGCCTTGGCTCAACACGGGGAAGTGTTTGACAAATGGTTTGCTGAAAGCTCGATAGCCAGTCATGATATCCTTTACATTCGCGTGAAATAATTTATTGATTAACCCACGCACCAGGGAATTGCCGAAGTTGTGGAAGGGTCTTTTGTTTTCTTCGAAATAAGTTGATGAAAGGCGGTCGCCGATAACCATATCCACCTTCTCTTCAAGAACAAGCCGGCACATTTCAGCAGCGTTTTCAGCCGGATAGGTGTCATCTCCATCAATCATGATATAGCAATCGGCATCAATTTCGCGAAACATTGTGCGGATTACATTTCCCTTGCCTTGGCGACGCTCGTATCGCACAATGGCACCGGCCTCACTAGCTATCTTGTCGGTGTCATCTTTTGAATTGTTATCATATACAAAGATGTCGGCAGTGGGCAATGCGTGCTTGTAATCTGAGACTACTTTTGAAATTGTCTTGCTCTCGTTGTAGCAAGGAATCAGAACTGCTATTTTGGACATGAGTCTTTATTGTTAGAAGATATTAGATAGATTATTAGAAGTGGCAATGTGACAACTATGGGAAATGCATACCTGCCACTGGAATATGGACATAAAAGCAACAACCCCAAAGAGAGAAAAACGGGGAAAAAAATAGATATCCCTCGTAAATTCCTGCGATAAAACAACAGCCCCAATGCGATAATCGTCAACCATATATAGTACGGGATGGCAAATACCCAATTGATAATTGGGAGCTTTGTCCATTGGAATGCATGGTTATAATATGCTTTTTCGAATCGATCATTATGCCAGAATGTATATTCAGGAGTAATGGCAAAGGGTGCAATGACCCAATGTGGCTCTAATTTTACGAGTGGCTCGTTGTTATTATAGAAAAAACCAATGATCACTCCCAAGGTAGCTTGGAGATAAGCGAGCGGATGTCGAAACAACATCGACAGCCATGCTGACCTGAAATCTTTTAGTTCCTCGGCTTCCCTTGAATGATCTATGTGGCGAAAAACGACAGGTTCATACAAGGAAACTACAACCATTGGGTTGTATTTGTAACAATCCTTTGAGCCATCTGTCAGATTATATCGATAATTTTGTGAAAGTTTGTCCTTATCGAGAATCGTGTAAATCGCATTTTGCTCAGAAGCTGATACTTCTTGGGGATAATTATGCAAATAATGAGAGGTTTGGTGAAACAGGGTACTGTATATCTCTTGTTTCCCTCCTGCTTCAACATTTAAATATGGAAGAAGAATATTGGAATAGAGAAAGTAGATAATCAGAGTAGGTAGAGTTATTGTAGAGATTCTTTTCCAATATTTCTTATAGCAGAATAGTAATAGAACAAATTCGAAAACAACCAGATAGATGCCTTGATGTCTTGTAAAGCATAGCAGAAGAATAGATGTGACGTGAAGTGCTATGAATCTGTTCTTCAGAACACAATCTCCCTTGGTTAGATAGAGTTCGTAAATTGTGAAAACATACAACAGAAAAGAATAGGCAAATAGTCCATCCTTTGTGATGAATAGATTAAGATAGGGATATAAAGGGAAAAATGCAAAAATAATGGCGGCTACTATGATTCCTGTTTTTCCGATTTTCGTTTGCGTTAATAAATTGAGTCCATAGATCAGTATTCCGCTTGAAATAATAATCATGATTAACGAAAAACAGGCAAATCCTAATGATGAGTGTCCCCAATATAGCCCGAGTTTGAATAGAGAGCCATGGAGAGTTTGAATCAAAAAGGGATGATGATCGCAAATGGCAGAATTCGGATCCAAAAAGGTGCGAAGTCCAATGGCTGCATCAATGTCAAATACACAAGGATATAGAGCTGCAAAATAGATCAACTTGACAGTCACTATAATAAAAAACCATCTTTTTGCATTGATCCTATAATCACTTTCATTAAATGTTTGATTTTGAAGAATGGACAAGATTCCTATAACAATCTTGTAAAATACATAACTAAAACAAAAGGTTTGTATACCCCATATGAGTGTCGATTGCCAATTGTCGAAACAGAGTGACCAATCTTGTTTTAGGAAGAAACTTCTGCCAATTGTTACAAACTGAGAGAAGAGGCAAGCAATCACTAATGCTAATACCTTTCGAGAAGATGGTGGAGACTGGGTTTGTGATTTGAAAAACGCTAATGCGAAAGGAGTCAATAATCCATAAAGAATAACACTTCGAGGCATTGATTCTCCCAATGTTAACTGTCCTGCCAAATAATTGGAAAAAGAGGCCAGAATAACAAATAAGCCCCAAGCACATTCCGGGAGGGATGGCTTATGGAATTTTTGACAAATCAAAGAATTGAGATGAACTCCTTGGGGCATTGTATTTAATTTCTATTCTTTGAATGTAGTGTGTAAGTGACTAGTAGTGGTAGTCCCATCACTATTGGATATGCATACCTACCGTATACCATCGGACAAATCAGTAGGATGCCCAATGACAAAAGGATGGGCAGGAATATGATTAGCCCCTTGAAATCCTTTCGATAGAAAAGTATTCCTAGGAAGAAAATGGCAGCCCAATTGTAATATGGTATAGCAATTATCCAATTAATAATAGGATATTTGAACCAGGAATAGATGCGGTTATTATAGATTCTTGCTGCCTTATTAAAATGGACAAAACGATATTCTGGCGTAGTAGCTGCACCATTTTCAGCCCATTTGGGCTCAGTCTCAAGTAGGAGACGGTTGAAATTGTAGAAAAATCCTGCGGAAACAGCCAAGGATGCCTCCACATAGGTTAGTGGATGACGGAAACCCATTGAAAGCCAGGCTGAACGATAGGCTTTAAGGTCTTCTGCCTCGTGCGAATGGTCGATGTGTCGGAATATGGAAGGAGCTCCGATGTATAGTCTGTACCAAGGATTATACTTGTAACCGTTTTTTACAGGATCTGTTTTGTCGAATTCATATTTGGCCACAATTGTATCACTATTGAGTACTTTGTTGATGGCCGAAAGTTCACTTGTCGTCACATCGTCGGGATGCTGTTTCAGGTAATAAGCTGTCTGCTGGAACAAGGAGCCATAGGCTTCTTGTTTACCAGCGGGTTCGACGTTGATGAAAGGAAGGAGGACATTGTTGTAGGCAGACACGAGGCACAACGATGGGACGGTCATCAATATTATTCCTTTCCAATTGCTCTTATAGCAGATCAACAAAAGTGCACATTCAACTAATACGATATATAATCCTTGGTGACGAGTCAGGCATACTAGTAGTATCGTGATACCGTGGAGAAACAGATAGCGTTTCTCTTTCAAACAACGAGCATCGGTAATGTATAGTTCAAAAAGTGTAAAGAGATATAAAAGAAATGTGTAGGCAAAAAGCCCGTCTTTTGTTGGGTTGATGGAAAGATACGGATAGAGTGGAAATAGTGCGTATGTAATGGCAAAAGCTAAAAGCAAACGGCTGGAAAGCTTCGCTTGTTGCATCAATCTAATACCATATAGGATGATAGTGCTTGAAAAGAGTATAGAGAGGAGACCTAAAAGAAAGAAACCAACAGATATATGGCCGATCTCTTTCCCTATGTTGAAAAAAAGTGCATGTATGAGTTGGACGAAATATGGATGGTGATTGCAAGTTGCGCAATCGGGATTCATGACTGTTCGAAGGCCAACAGCAGCATCAAAGCCGAATACCAAAGGATAAAAAAGGAATAAGGCCAACAAACGAGCACATACAATCAGAATCAACCATTTGAGGTAATTGAGTTGATATCTCTCGGTCGAAGTGGAATGGGAGCTCTCGATGGTACAAGCGAAGCCGAGAGAGATTTTGTAGAAAACAAATCCATATACAATACTTCGTAGACACCATGTCAGTATAGCTGTCCAGCTATTGAAACACAATGCCCAACTATGCATATGGTAGAAACTGCCTTCAACGGTTACAAATTGTGAAAAAATAAATGCAACGATTGCAGAGAGTACCTTGAGCGAAATTGAAGCATTAAGGCTGTACTTCTCGAAAAATGCTAAAAGGAATGGAATGGTTACTCCATAAAAAATAGTATGCTTGGGCAGAAGAGCACGTATCCCCAAAAGACCAGTTAAAAGTGGTGAAAAAGAGACCAAAATAACAGCAAGGCCACATAGCCAATGGCATAGTGATGGTCGGGGAAAATGAAACTTCATATTCATAAATGAAGTGTACTATTGCACTTTGTTTGCTTGTGCCTTTTGAAGACGATTACCGCCCAGTGCTCTGCATAATCCGGGAGCACACCATTCTACGATGTAGAATATTATTAGACAGACACCAATTATTATCAAAGGAGAGAGTAAATACCAGACAATCCAAGGTGCAGAAATCTTGGCAAAAGCGGGAACTGTATATGAATTGACTTTGGAAATTATTGTTCCGATGCGAGGTAATGGGCAGGCGTGCAAAGCATAAATGAAGAAGCTGCTTTTAACCAACCAATTCGGCATAGAGATGTCCCATTTCCGAACCGAAATAAGGGCAAGATACAAATATACCCAGATACAGCCAAGCGCAAAGAATGGGAAGAAGAAGCGTCCCTCAACGGTCCTGACGCTATCATAGTAAATCACGATGGCAGCTGTTACTGATGTGTATATAATGGCTGGTATTCTAATTTTTTCGGCGAATCCGACTAGTGTTTTCCCGTTCATGGCAAGGTAAAGACCTAAACCGAAACAAGAGAACGAGTCAACGGAAAAACCATGAATCTGAGGCCAAATTTTCGAAACGAAGCAGAAAAGAAGTATCAAAAGCCCCCAAATTTTGGTTTTTTTGAACAGCCAATAAAGGGCTGGCGCGAAAAGAGTAACAACCATCAGATCGCGGATGAACCAAATTGGGAGGTCAATCGGTGCCGAGCTGGGGATTGACATGCCAATCCAATTAGTCTTATGCGTTCCCCATATGCTAATATCCCAAAATCCCCTAAAACCTATGTTGTTCCAATAGTCGGCAACATCGGTCCAAGCGGCGGAGCCTCGGGCAATTTGATAAATAATATATAAAATACAACTGCTGATTGAGATTGCGTTCCATAAGAAATATGGTAGCAATAACGTCTGACTTCTCGATTTTATCTTTCTTGAAAAAGTTTCCCAGTTCCAGCCTTCAATTCCTGCCCAGAAGAGATAGCCTGAAAGAAGGAAATAGGTGGGAACAATAGCATGAGCAAATGTATAGGAGATGGCTATTGCCAAAGCGTTTGAGATTCCACGAAAGGAAAGGATGGGGAAATCGGCTACTGCAAAACTTACCGTGTCGGGGTTCATGTGTCCGTATATGACAAAAAACACCAAGGATGTCTTGAGTATAGCGATTGCTTTGGATTCCTGTCGACTGAGAGCCATTTGTACTTAGGAAAGAACCTTGAGGATAAGTGAAAAATAGAATTTTCTATGGAAAAGCAATTGTGTCAACAGATAGATTCTGGTATATTTGTTGCGTATTTGCTGCTTGAAGTTAAAGCCGACGCCCCATCCTCTGTAATAAAGATGCCAGGCATAAGAACAGGCATTCAGTGTTGTCATATTGGCAAAGATATGGGGTGATTCGACGAGAATACCTGTATCGAGGTATTGTGGTTCGAGAGTATAGCGGTAGCCGTACTTTTCCATCAATTGAGCGAGAATCCGACAAACGATGATGTCGTTCCAGGCATCGGGCCTGTAGGGAATGGATTTGTAGTAGTTCAGACACTCCACAATAAATGGACTCCCTTTTTCAGACATCATCACACCGCTTTGTATCCCCATCCCTGGGACAAATTCTTTAACCTCAGGTAATCGTGTTCCGTTATGGTCAATAAAGTCTTTTTTGTTTTCCTCGAATATCCAAGGCTGGTATTCCTGACAAGAACAGAACGAATGGTGTAGGAAGGGATCAAAAGACTTTAGTACGATAATGTCAGTGTCCATGTAGATTCCTCCCTCAGTAGCCAATACGTAAACGCGACAGAAATCGGCAACAAAAGCATACTTTCGAGCTGCATAAGCGGCTTTGCAGAATGGAGCCATATTGGTGTCAAAATTGCTTTCATTCCATTCCTTGATTTCATAATCAGGGAGCCTTTTTTTCCAGGATTTGATGCAATGTTTGATAAGGGTGGGTTTTTCGGCTCCTCCAAACCAGCAATAATGTATTATTTTGGAAATCATTATGGTATAGAATTGCTACTTTTATTATAGTATCAGAAGAATAATAGGCAAAGCTACACCTTGATGACGAATCCAGCTGCCAAAATCAGGTTCGAAAGCTGCAGAACACAACAAGAATGCCAGATAGAGATATAAGGCAGATGTTCTGGAGAGACGGCGATCTTCCTCTTGCAGCAATCTCAATTCTTTCTCTTCTTCGGGTTCTTCTTTCTCTTCCTCTATCTCTTCAATAATATCGGCTTCTTCTTCGTTCTCAGAGACATTGACACCAATAGTAGCGACTTCTTTTTCCTCTTCTTTTTCCTCCTCATTTTCCTCCTCGTCATCTGTAATGACGTTCTTCTTGCGATTGATAAAGGCGCGACCAATAAATGTCACAAGAAGAGACTGGAAAATGATGAAAAAGATGTATTTGATTCTGCCTTTGATCAGCAGTTCATAGGGAAACATCAGACGGAAAATTTTTATCACATAATCAAAGGTGGCAAAAACTCTATTGCCTTTTGGAAAGAAAGGAACAATCTCTGAATCTGCAACCGAGGATCGACTCATGTCTCGATAATTGGCATCAATCATTTCAGTGTATGTGCCTTCGTCGCTAGTTGCGAGGTAAGATAATAGGAAGAAATATGAAATACCGATAATGATGGATGTTAAGAAAATGTTGGATATTAATTTTTGCTTTCCGTTTTTGGTCTGATAATTAATATTGTCAAAGAAATTGCGGACGATATACTGAAGAAAGAAATAATAGATAAGTACTAAGCCATAATATTTCCTGGAAAATAAAACGGTCAGGAATAGAGCGATTCCAAGAAATATACTCTTTTGTTGATAGGTCTTTCCTTTGATGATTGCCAATGCCATCAATATAAAGAAGAGCATCTGGTAGGGCTCTTTTGACAGGCAAAAACAAAAAATATTAAGAATGGCAACGCCCAAATATACAAAGATATTTTCCTTGATGCCCGCCTGTGGCGTTCGCTTATAGAAATCACGAACTAATAAAAGCGCAATTATATTATATATTATGGATATGTATATTTCCCATTCATCGATAAATATACAATTGAAAAAATTGATAGCTCTAAAAAGGGCTCCTGCATTAGACTCAGCAACGCTTGAAATATTACTGGTTTGAGATAGGACGGACATTCTGAATGAATACATTCCAAAATACATACGTATAGCCATACCATTGCCTATACTCATCACTACCAATTTATAATACATTACTGTCCATCGGACAGTTTTGGCAGCGATGATAATGGGAATAAACCAATAATAAAAATTTCGTAAGTTTTTAGCCGTATTATTTGGGCCCATAGTCTTTCAAATAAAAGAAAGCGAAAAGGATTTTCAATGATTAATTAGTGAGATTCAAATAAAAAAGAACTATATTGTGTATTTATATAATTGTTCATTTCTTGAATATATGTTTCATCTTTCTGTTTTATTTCTTGAACTTGGATTCTATCCATAAAGATATCAGAAATGATTTTTACCCAATCGGTTGGTTGTGAAGCTAATAATAGAGGGGCTGAATTTCTTTGATAAATGCCCTGTGAACTATGAGGATGAACTATCACAACTTTGCCATAAGAAAGAGCTTCGAAAGTCTTGATTTTTAGTCCTGTTCCTTGGAATACGGGATTGATAACAACATCTCCTTGTTGATAAAAGTTTTCGAGGGAATCTACTCTTCCTAAAAGCTTGATGTTCGAATACTTGTCTTCGGGAATCTTTTCGCAGACGGTGCCACCTATCATTAGTTTCAATTCCGGGTCTTGGTTAACTATCATTGGCCAGACATTGTCTAAGAACCATATGATACCATTCACATTAAAATCCATTCGACTTGCAAGAAATAGGATGTTCTTGTTTCCTGTTGGCGCTTGATGATGGTAGTCGAAATGGCTATAGACAGTATATATTTTGCTCTTAGGAGCTAAATAGCTGTAGTAGGTGGCTTCATCTTCCTGTATGGCAAAAATGTTGGGGCATCGCTGCAACGCTTTTGCCTCTTCATGGGCATCGCAAGCCTCATAGAAAGGAGTTCCCGTTCTTAGATCCTTGTAAGAAAAAACGTCATGGGTATATATAGCCTTTCTGGGAATGTTAGTGTATGTCAATAGTCTTGACAACCGCATATATTGTAGAACGATGGCATCAAAATGCAATTGATTGTTAAGTTGTTCCACAAATTTCTCTATTCCGAAAGGATAATGGTCGTCACATAGCCATCGGCCATGGCAAAGCTTGGTCCTGGCTTTATCAATAATAACCCTTCGCACCTTTCTTATTGGATTGAGATGAAAAATGTGATAGTTTTCACCCCAAAATTCCTTCATCTGAGATTCGTCAGTCTGACGAAGCGACATATCGACAAAGAGGAAATGCACATCACATCCCAGATGCTGTAAAATTTGAACTTGCCCCATAATGGCGGTTCTATTACCAGCATCTGTAGGATGTGATTGGTTAGAAGATACTAAAAGGACCTTCATGCTTTATCCATATAGGTATAGCCATAACCATAGCCGTAGCCATAGCCGTAGCCATAGCCGTAGCCGTATGCGCCATATCCATATTTGTTGTTGACTATTTCTGTTCCGTTAAGAATAACAGCTAGATTCTTAAGCGTATCGTCTCGATAATACTGTTCAACGACAGAGAGGAGCGGACGATCCATTACACCGACGCGAATTACGAAGAGTGAAACATCAGTCACGCGATTGACAATCTGGGCGTCGGCTACGACTTCTGTTGGTGGGCAGTCAAGTAAAATGAAGTCATAACGCTTACGCAGTTCTTCTATAAGTATTTCAAGTCGTTTGCCGTGCAGCAATTCGACGGGATTCGGAGGAATAACACCGACGGGAAGTACTTGAAGATTATCAAATCCTTCAACTTTGCACAGCAACGTGTCGAGATTTGTACATTTGCCACGGAGATAATCCGACAAGCCTTGCTTGGGACGACCTACAAATCGACTTAGACTTGCCTTGCGAATATCGCAATCGATAAGGCATACTTTCTTGTCGTTTAATGCCAAACTGGCTCCAAGGTTGATAGCGACGTAGGTTTTACCCGAACCCACATTAAGAGAGTTAAGTGTATATACTTGCGGGTGGCTGTCTTCGTCCCCAAGGAATTCAAGATTGGTCCTGACAATTCGGAATGCCTCATTGACAACATTTTTGCTGTCGCCTTTCACGTCAATGATAGGATGCGAAGAATGTCTAATTTTCTGAGACTTCTTTTGATCCGTGCTTTGTGGCAATTCTCCCAGGAACGGAGCTGATAGTATCTCAACATCCTTGCGGCCACGGACCTTGTTATTCATAATGCACCGAAGAATGAAGATGGCAGCAGGAAGGAGGAATCCTATGGCAAGAGCAATCAAGAGAGTCGATTGTTTGTCTGGGAAAGTTGCTTTACCCGGACCATTAGGCGGATTGACAAGACGGGTGTTATAAGCAGAAAATGCTTGTGACAATTCATTTTGTTCGCGTTTCTCAAGCAGGAACAAATAAATCTGTTCCTTGACCTTTTGTTGACGTTCGACATTTTGCAGATAGAGTTGCTTTCGTGGATTGCTGGCCATCTTGGCATTGCTATTGCTCTGTCTGATTTGGGTCGTCATCTGTCTTGTGGTGAGAGATTGAATTGCATTGTCAATCGAGTGTAAGATAACAGATTTGAGCGTGTTAAGTTCAACATCGAGGTCTTGCACAAGTGGGTTGGTGGCACTGCTGTTAGCGATGTAGTTATTGCGCTGCAGAATCTTGGAATTATAAGACGAAATAAGTGAACTGACCTCTGCGGGGAAATCTGGCGATACGGGAAGTAGCTGATATGAATCATTGCCTGCTATTCCTGAACGG
>Ga0326511_10001441_pt1 | contig 19656 bp, 21 predicted proteins | sample 0_2496_0518_D_FD_203701 | JGI IMG/M metagenome (GOLD analysis project Ga0326511, IMG submission 203701) | Bovine rumen microbial communities from UC Davis, California, United States - 0_2496_0518 | ecosystem: Host-associated > Mammals > Digestive system > Stomach > Rumen | place: USA... | reverse complement strand
CTGTTCTTTCATATTACTCACTGTTTATTTATTCTATTAATTATACTGCATTACAAAATCGAACATATTTTCTTCATTAAAGCCATAGTGCTTATACCTTTTAATGGCATTCTCGTTAGTACGTATCACCCAGAAAAGCTGTCGCTTGGTGTCTTTCCCTTCTTCAAAGAAACGCCTAAGTAATCTTGAACCCACTTTCTTATCACGATAATCAGGATGCGTAAACCAGTATCTTAGATAGAGCGTAGAAGCGTTTAGTTCAAAGATAAGATGCCCCATAACAACACCATTCTCTTCACAAACAAGAATTCGCCTTTCTTTGGCATATTCTAACAACTCTTCATCGTAGGGTATTTGCTCTGTACGTTCATCAAAATACTGATGAAGCTGCTGGCTGATTAAAGGCAAATCAAACTCCGTTGCATAACGAATTGTTTCGTCAGGCTCGTACTCCATTGGCTCGGTCATCCGAGTCATTCTGACAAGGGATGTCGCTTCTTTGCAGCCAAGTCCTTTGAACTTATTAATCAGCGGCTGGCACTGTATATCTCTGCCAACCAAATCAAACATCATCGTAACGCTAGGGTTCTGCTTTTGGAATTCCTTTAATTCAATCTCTAAACCATCAATAGTGGTAGAACAATAGAAAACATTCCAAAAAATTAGCGATTTTTTGATGATAAACAGAGTGTTCCCTATTCTTTCAATAAAACAATCTCCTTTCTTTATCCAAAGAGCATGCTTTACCGGATCTGGGAAAAAATTGGTAATAAAGCCCAACCTCAATGCACGTATCTCTGTTATCTGCTGTTGAAGGTCTTCAAAAGACTTTACTTGCTGCATAAACTTTACTTAAAGAGTTTGTTGTAATAAGCTCTGTCAATTTTTCCGCTGCTATTCTGCTTCAGAATTTCTTCTCTATGATACTCGTTTGGCAGCATATAGCGAGGAATACTCCCGGAAAGAGCTTTACGGAACTCTGCCATATTAAGCTCTTCCTTGGACTGGTAGAAGAGTACTATTTTCTTATTGGCATAGTCATAAACGACACAGCAATTATCAACCATATTGGTACCAAGGATTGCAGTTTCAATCTCCCCAAGTTCAATACGGTAGCCATTGTGTTTAATCTGAGCATCTACTCGACCAACATACATGATTTCACCTAGATCATTCTCATAGACTATATCTCCGGTGCAATATATTGTCTCGGGATAATGGCTATGCAGAGGATTTTGAATGAATGCAGCAGTAGTCTTCTCGGGGTTATTGTAGTAACCCAAAGCCAGCGATGAACCACGGACGCAAAGTTCGCCCTGTTCACCCCGCTTTGCAAGCCGTTTCCGATTTACAAGAATCAACACGTCACTATTCTTGCAGGGGAATCCAATAGGCAGTGATTCATCATCAGAGAACTCTCTTTCTACCACATAGTAGGTGCAGTCTACTGTGATTTCAGTCGGGCCATAAAGGTTGGCATAACGACAGTTAGGCAAATGCTTACGCCAATAGTTGAGATGCTTGTTAGGCATCACTTCCCCTGCAAAGAATACATCCTTAAGATATTCAGGCTTCTTGCTGGCAAGAATGTTCATATTAGCCACATTGACAAGTACAAAAGGAACCCAGAATACAAAAGTAATCTTGTTCTCATTGAGGTAGTCAACCAACTTGGCAGGGAAAGCAAAGCAACTCTCCGGGATGATGTTAAGGGTAGCGCCCGTCGAATACATCAGATATATATCTAATGTTGAGTTGTCAAAGTAGAATGGCGCCTGATTACCTATGACAGAATCAGAAGTGATATGGAAAGTATTTACTGCCCAATCAATATAGTCAATCACACCACGGTGGGCAATGACCACACCCTTAGGCGTTCCTGTAGAGCCGCTGGTAAAGATGCTATAGACAGGGTCTGTGTCAATCTGAAGGGCGTCATTCTTATCGCCACCTTCAGGGTTCACATTTGCTACAACATCTTCAACAACTAACACTTTTCCTTTAAAGAATCCACCCAACTGACTAGCATGAGACTGATCGGTAATCACGCATGTCGCCTCAAGTGTTGTCAAGATTGAGCTTACACGTGCATCGGGGGACTTAGTATCCAGCGGTACATAGAAGCACCCGCACATATTGATACCGGCGAATGACTCCACCATTTTGCATCCCTTGGGAATATAAACACCTATGGGGCTGTTCTTCACTACACCTTCTGCTACGATGGCATTTGAAATGCGTTTAGCAGCATCCCACAGCTTGGAGAAGGTAATTCTCATTTCCGAGTCCTGTACCGCATCTTTATTAGGGTAAGACTTAACCGTCTTCTCCAGATATTCAATAACACTCTTCTGCATAAAAATATAATATAAGAAATTAAACAAACAAAACACTATCTAGCCCCCAAACAAACTCAATGAATTCTTATATAGTGAGGGGAGTGGGATTGCGCTATTATGGAATTAGTTTATTGTAAAGCAACCGTCAATCACCAAATTCGACCCGGATGTATAACTGCTTACATCTGACAGGAGATAAAGGATATACCCAGCAATTTCAATGGGTTCTGCATACCTCTTCATCGGATACTCTTTCTTATTAGCTTCCACTTGTTCCTCAGATATATTATCTCTTTTTATAAGTGGAGTATTTACACGTGCTGGCGACACGCAATTAACTCGCACACCACGACTGGCGAACTCCAATGCCTGAGTACGCACAGACCCCATAATCGCACCCTTAGAGGCAGCATAGCTTGAATTACCAATATGTCCAGTAACAGTACCGTCAATACTTGCCATATAAACTATGGATGCGTTCTTGTTAATCTTATTGCTTTTGGCTAGTGACTGCACCAAATAAACCGGTCCAAAGAAGTTAATGTTCATGATACCCCCTAGTTCTTTCTCCGTACAGAACTTAAAAGGCAACGTCATACCAACACCTGCACAATTTACAACACCATCCAACTTCCCTACTTGACTGATAAGATACTCTCTCTCTTCAGCACTGGTAAGGTCGCATTTCAGTGTTGAATGATTCCCTTCCGCCAGCATGGCTAGGGTGTCTTGTAAGCCTACTTCATTGAGGTCAACCAATATCATATTGGCGCCCAGTTTTGAAGCCTCAACGGCCACACAACGACCAATGCCAGAAGCGGCACCGGTTACTAATACGTACTTTCCTGTTAAATCAAAAATGCTATTCATATTCAGACATACCTACATATTTGATATCATTGAACTTGAAAATGGTACTACCCCAAGACAGGCCCACACCAAAGGCAGTTGCAACAATCACTTTGCCTTTTAATTCAGCTACATCCTTGAAACGATAGTCAATGGTCAAAGGAATCGTTGCACAACTAACATTGCCAAAGTCTTTCATTGAGTACGGTACTTTCTCCTCTGCTATCTTCAACTTTTTGCGAATCTTCTCGTTCATGAACTTATTGGCCTGATGGAAGATAAAGAAGTCCACATCTTCAGGTGTTTTGTCTGCATAATCCATGATGTCCTGTGTCACTTCCGGGCCCTTGGTTATTCCAAACGAGAAAACGTCCATTCCATTCATAGCAGAGTGCATAGGTGTACGAATCACGCCCTCCTCATACTCTGTCTCTTCTAACGAAGAAGCAGAGAATGGTTTACGGCAACCTCCATCTGGAACAATGATGGCATCAAACTTATTGCCGTTTGCATAAAGTGCGAACTTCATCTCTTCTGCCAGAGGGTCAAACACAACAGCGGTAGCTGTACCCGCATCGCCAAAGAGCGGTCGTGCCGTTTTATCCTTGGCGGACTTGAAAGAAGAAGTAGTATCGCCCACTAACAGCAAACCTTTCTTCATCACACCACCAGAAATCAAGGCTGAAATAACACTAAGACCATACACCCAGCCGGAACAACCGTATGATATATCAAAGCAACAGCAGGAGTTGGGCAAACCCATTTTTCCCTGAATGACACAAGAGGTGGCAGGAAGGATGTAGTCTTGAGTCTGGCTCACAAAAATCAGACAGTCTATATCCTCCTTATTCCATCCAAGGCCCTTTATAAGGTCTTCTGCTGCTTTACAACAGAGGTCTCCAGAGGTAACACCTGGGTTCACTATACGTCTTCTCTCAATTCCAGTAGAAAGTATTACTTTCTCAGCCTCACCCTCTTTAAAGAAAGATAGAGAGGTGTTCTCTTCCACATTCTTTGGTACACACGTAGTGATACCGGCGATGCTGACATTCTTAATTACTTGATATGCCATCTTTAATCTACACTTAATTCTTTATATAGTATTTTACCTGATTCTGAACGGGGTATTATGTCAATGTGTTTTACAAAGAAAACAGTTCTGACAATTTTGGTGCGTCCTACTATAAAATCAATGATTTCGTCTTCATTATAGTCTGTATCTGTGGTATAGATAATGAGCTTTAAGTCATCACCTACACATACGCTTTCCTTCAGCTTATCCTTGAGTAGCGTTTCCACATAGTCCAAACTGATGCGGTTGCCAAACAGTTTCAAGAAGCGTTTCTTGCGGCCTGCAATAAAATAGAACCCATCTTCATCACGGTATGCCAAATCTCCGGTATGCAAAACTCCATGGTTTTCATCACCCTTCATCAGATCTGCTGCACATTCCGCATAACCCAAACTCACATTGTCGCCTTCGTAAACAAGTTCACCCACCTCATTGGCAACCTCAATCATACGAGCATCATCATCAACTAACGAGAAATGGCCGCCAGGAATCCCCTTTCCAATACTACCCAATTTTGTAAGACCATACTCCGGTTCAAGATAGCTCATGCGAGCGGTAGCCTCGGTCTGTCCATACATCAGGTAGAACTTCACGCCTTGCGGATTATACTTCTCCATGAAGAACTGGAGCAACTCATTGCTCAGTTTTCCTCCAGCCTGTGTCAGGGTACGGAGGGTTGGCATTGACTGTTTCCAGAGTTTTAGCTTCTTCATAATCTCAAATGTGTAAGGTACACCTGAGAAGGAAGTAAAGCTATTATCATTTGCAAATTGCCAAAACTCCCTTTCCACGTATGAGGCCTGGGTCAGTAAGAGCGTTGCTCCAGTCAGCAAATGAGAATTGATAATGGACAAACCAAATGAATAGTACATCGGTAATCCTGTTACAGGGCGCTCATCTGCTGTAATGTGCAGATACTCTATAATAGAGCGGGCATTGCTCTCTAAGTTCTTTTTAGAGAGACGTACAAGTTTGGGGGAGCCCGTACTTCCTGATGTGGTAAGCAAAACGGAAAGATCATCATGTACTGGGGTGTCGTTCGCACACATCTCCCATAACTGATAGTCTCTTTCTGCATAAACCAAACTGGCCACTTTGGGCACCACAAAACCTTCTGGTGCCCATATATAATGAGGCTGATAGGTGGTGTACAGTGCTTCAAATGCTGAACGCTCCATGTGAGCATCCAACATCAACGTTGCATCATTGTTATTTACAAACGACACATAGCCTGCCAAAGAGCCAACTGTATTGCCACAGATGCTGAAAACGAGCTGATGGGGCTTGGTTTTGCAACTTATTCTTTCTGTTATAGCTTGCAATTCACAATAAGAGAGTTGTTCTCCTGATGGCGTAATACACGCTATATTTTCTTTGAAATCATTGAGTTTAAACATTTTTCCAGTTTAGAATTCGACACTAAATTTATTTGCCAGCATTTCTTTGCCAATGACATATGACTTTAACTGGAAGATATCATCTGTATCAAAGTCCAAATCGAACTTTTCCTCTATCTCTGCGACCAAGGCAATCTGGGCCATCGAATTCCATTCGGCTGTCTCTTTATATGCCAGCGATTCTAGTTCATCGTCCGACACATGAAACATCTTCTTGAAAATGTCGTTGTACTTTTCAATATTTGTCATTGTGCTTACTTATTGATTTGGTCAAACAAATCCTGAATAGTCTTGGCGTTCTTAAATGTGTCGCTAGCAATAGATACACCATATTCCTCATCTACCATGGCAATGATAGAAAGAGCAGCCAGAGAGCTCCAGTCGTCCAACGTACGGAACTCAGTTTCTGGGGTTAAAACTTCAGCATCGGTATCATCGAGCTGATCAGCAAAATTCTGGATAAAATCTTTAATTTCCATATTAATAAATTTAAAATGTTTGTATTTCAATTAATCACTACACACTATTACAATTCAACCTTTTTTGCTGGATTTCCCATATATAGGAAACCCTCCTTAGGTTTTCTCATCAGAACACTTCCTGCTCCTAAACGGATGTTGTTTCCCACTTTTATCTGCTGTAGGATGATAGAACCTACCCCAAAGAAGTTACCATCTCCAATATTCACCTCACCAGATATACGCATGGCAGGCATAAAGGTGTTGAATGAACCAACAACATCATCGTGTCCAAAGACATCAGCTCCATCCATCACATTAAAATCACCAATTGTCACATCACAAGAGAAACTGCAATGCTTCTGGATGATGTTTCCTCTTCCAATCTTAAACGTTTCAGGATCGGCAAAATAGACCGTAGGGGCGATAATATTCGGAAAAAGAATATTCGTGTTAGTTATCTTCGATACAAGAGTTTGCACTATCTTCGGACTTCCAATTGTTATTGCAATTGACAAATCTGTAGGCCAGGCATTTAATTCATTGATACCACCAAGCACTTTCCCAAAATGAGAAACCTGAGTTCCAATCTCAATGCCATCATCGAAGAAACCTACAAGTTCCCAAGTGGGTTCCACCTCGTTAATTTTATTTAGCAAGCAGGCTACTTCCCTACCAAAGCCTCCTGCACCATATATTGCTATTTTTTTCATTGTTGCTTGCTCTTACTGATTACCTCTTCAAATATCTTTTCCAGTTGTTTGCCAATAGCCTCCGAAGAAAAACGTTTCTGACAGTTTTCAGCTATTTTAGCCCTATTATAATTCCCATGATACTTATACATTGTAAACAAAGCATCTGATAATTTATGAATATCATTTACAGGACATAGCAGTCCGTTTTCCTCAGAAACGAAATCTCTTGCACCTCCACAATCTGTAGCAATGACTGGTAAGCCACAAGCCAATGCTTCAACTGCAGCAACGCCAAAAGTCTCAGAACGGGAGGACATTACATAAATATCACTGTTCTGTAATAATTCTATTATTTCTGTTCTATTTTTCCTACCACATAATTGAATATTCTTATTCAATTGTAAACTGTTTATCATCTCTTGTAAATGTTGATGCTCTTTGCCGCCACCGATGATTTTTAAAGACCATGTTTCTGATGGCAAATGCAATAGACCAAATGCCTTGATAAGATTATCGTACCCTTTTACTGGAAGTAGGTTACCTGTCGTGACAAAACGAACTATCGTTACATTTTTTTTTATGGGCACATAGTAGAACTCATTTCCCACCATATTGTTGACTACAATCGAGTCTATCTCGAAGTTCCTCAGTATATTCTCACGAAGTACTTTTGAGACGGTAATAAGACAATCAAGATTCTTATAAACAGTCTCTGCCCAATATTTAATACGCGGTTTAATATTAGCATAGCCCAGCTCACTCCAATGTTCAATCCCCACAACAGGAATACCATACTTTCGCTTTGCTACCAGTGCATTCGAACTATTTGGTAAATAATGAGAATAAAACAAATCAGGCATACCTTCTTTATTAATTACAACCTTTACAAATCGAGCAAAGCAAAACTGCATTACTTTTATATATAGAGATATTGACAATCTTATTAAAACGCCAGCCCACAAGGAACCTGGGAATAAATTATAGTGAGGTATATCGCTATATATACTTGTGGTTATTCCAAACTTACGGTAGTACATCCTAAATCGAGTATCCACACTTAATATAACTACTTCATGACCAAGTTTTCTTAAAGCTAATGCTTGGTCTAATTCAAAATTCCCCCACTGAGGTTCCCGTTTAGAGGGGGCGCCTCTTGCAATGACAAAAACTTTCATAATGCAAATATTGTTTCTTTAATTGCATTAATATATCCCATCCCATATCGCAAATCTGGTTCTACATAATTTCCTTCGGCCCATTCATTCCATGATTTTAGAAACAAAATTCTATGTTCGTCTTTTTTATTTTCAATTAATTTTAAAGCAGTCTGTATAGCTTTCCTAAATTTCTCAGGCGTACTATCTATGTAGATTGCATTGAGTCCTGCTGAGCGTGGACTACGATCCCATTGAGGTATCAACGATGGATATACATTCTCCCATCTATCCTCTTCAACATAATAGTTCTCCATGGCCTTTTCATAGTCCAAGCGGGAAATAAGTGACAACCCCAATCTGTTATATAGTTGACGTTTTAACAAGAATCGGATTTTACCTTGAAGAATATTCTCTACTCGATAGAAACCCATTGAAGAAACCGCATCAAATCCTTTTTCTATCACCCTATTATAAAAAAAGGCTGACTGATCAACAGGAAATGCTGATTGAATACCTTTTACTCCATCCGAAATTTTACCAGTATTTTCTGTATAACCCACAAAATGAATTCCGTTAAGCCCATTCTCTTTGGCTAATTGTTGCCAATAATCTATGAATTCAGTTTTACAATTGGGTATTTCATTTGGTGCGAATACGACAAACAAAGGTTTTCCATCTACTTGAATATAACGGGGATCCTTAAACGCTTTTAGAACATAATCAAAATGTTGTTTATAGTCATCCTTACCTGGATACGTTTGCTCTGCAATCATATTATCTGTTTTCACGCCCCCTTTTTGGACCCATGTGGAAGTTTTCCAACTATGATTTGCCCATCCTAAGCAAAATGGAAAATCAGGTTTTCCGCTTTCCAAGACTTCATCAAAAATTCGTTGCAACAATTGCTTTCCATTGCCAAACCAATAGTGCCAGTAACAGAAACCTTCTATCCCTGCATCTTTGGCCATCTGAGCCTGTTGCTCTCGTATCTCTGGCAGTCTTAAGTCATAAAAACCCAAATCTGCAGGAATCCTTGGCTGATAGTGACCTTTGAACAAAGGTTTCGCCTTTGCAACATTTGTCCACTCTGTAAATCCCTTTCCCCACCAATAATCGTTCTCGGGTATAGGGTGAAACTGTGGTAAATAATAAGCAATAACTCTAGCTTTCATATACTAAAAAAATACTTTTCGTTCCGTTTCAAGAACATTTTTAACTCTTTTCTGATATATTTTTTTATCCACTTCTTTTTCTTTATAGTGAATTGAGTAGTTTCGTCACCTGTGAGTAAACGATATTTATTGATACTCTTTACATTTTCTCTGTTTGATTTTGAGACAACAATCACATCCTCCGTTCCTGAAGGATTACTCAAAACATACGACCCAGGTTCTAGGAAACAGCGGTTATTCTCCCAAAAATTTGATTTATATTCGGTATTGAACTTAGAACTGCAATAATAGTTTCCTCCAATAAACAAATTATTACGTATTATCATTCCTTTATTTCCCTTACTATTATACCCAAGTATTCCGCAGTAATTTACTCTATTTGAAGGGTAACCAAAACCAGAATAACCACTGTCGAGAACAATATTATTCTCAAACACACAATCTAGAAATCGCACATTATTATCAGGATTCAACAAATAATCCTCCCAACCTTGACAGCAATTAATCAACAGATTATTTTTAAAAACTATATTTTGCGGTATTGCATTGGTCGCTTTAGATGCCTGAATTGTCATTCCACTATCATAGGTTCTTGAGACCATGCAATTTTCTACCACACAATCGGTTTTGCTGGTATTTGAAAGATTAAATTCTATCCCATTCCCATATGGGGCAAAATTTGAATAGCCAATCAAAATCATCCCGCCAATTATGTCAATTTTACAATTACGGATAATAGTTTTATCTCCGGCAACTATGCCAAAGCCAAAACCTATTACATTCACACCATCTATGGTTGCATTGTCGGCGACCAATCCTACAGCTCCAACGGTACAATCAAGTACATACTCATTAGGATCCTTTTCCAAATATAAGTAAACTACATCAAATTCTGAAATATCCATATCTGACGAATAGTTTTCTGTCTGCCAGTAATCCCAATTCTTCTCTAATTCGTCATAATATTGAACCCTACGCCCATGAAGAACATCTCTATCAGGTTCATAAAAACAACCTATATTATTGAGCCTACTAGTACCTTTTACAATAAACCCATTATTACAGCAGGTGGATAAACTTGATTTCCATATGTTTTCTGCTACTTCCTTCCAACAACCATTATCAAATTTTCTTAGTCCACATATAGTGGGATTCTTTCCTGAACCATAACGAGACAGATAGGTACCTTTTACATTAACTGTTTCATAAAACGTGTCATCAGTAAAAAGTAGTATAGTGTCAGCATTTGCTATACTCGCCCGAGATATTGTGAAAAAGGGACTTTCTTTACTTAAACCATTATTATTGTCACTGCCATTTGTTGATGATACAAACACAGTTTTGGCATTCAAAATGTGACAATTAATAAAAGCTAAAGCAAATACAAATCTAATGTAAGTCATACGCCCTAACTTAGAATCCTATCTTTTTCAAGCGAAACAACCTTCCCTTTTCGATTCTTCAAAGGAAATTTTATATAGAGGAAAAGATAAATCAAAAAGATAATATGCAAGTATCTTTCACTAATCGGATTGACAGAAAAACCAATCGTTAATAATTGATAGGGGACAGACAAAATAAGAATTTGTATAAATGCATATTTTCCATTCCTTTTCTTACATACGTAAACTATAAATATTGATATTACTACAAAGAGCATTATTGCGACAACGCCAAAGTCAATTGTATATTCTCCTATAAAAGAAACAAAAAGAGTATCGTCGAAATCCAAATTCCAATATCTTGAATTAATATCAGTTCCTTTGATCCAATCTAAACCGAGAAATCGTTTAAGAATCGGGAAAACTTTATCCCCATATCTAATACCACCTGCGGCCAATCCGTAGCCATTAAAATAAAGAATACATTGAGCAAAATAGAATTCCAAATAATAACCAATATCAAAACGGCTATTAGAAAAACGAGCTAGTGTAACTGCAAAAAGCGCTCCGCCTAACGCTAGGGCGATAGATAAGAACATACGACTAATCATACGATATTGCTGCTTTGACAAGTTATCCTTAAATATAAAAATAACAAAAGGAATTGAAAAGACTAATCGCACCATGTCAAGCCTAGAACTGGTACTTAACGCACATATAAAGGAAATAAGGAAACAGAAAGCCATTCCCCAGGACAACAATTTCTTATGTTCTGTATAATTGTACATAAAGAAAATTGGAACTAAAAATCTCACCCATGATACTATTTCCATCAAGAAATTTGTTCTTATTTCACTGGAATTCGCATAGTTTTCAAGAATATTTTCTACATCAAACAAAGCCGAAGGTGTCAAAGAACCTTTAGCCCATAAAAACAACAAACAAACCAGATGCAAGAGAATTAGACCATATGAAATAATATCCATTCTTTTACCAGATGGCATTTCTATCTTCGTACCATTGTTATAATCATGCAGCAAAAGTGGAAGTGAAACTATTAAGAATGATAGAAAAAAATAAATGAATGGAAAAATAGTCATTTCCCTATAGGGTGCCCATCCTGGTGGCTTGTTAAATAAATCAATCGCAACAATTGAAATTACGACCCAAAACAATAATACAACGCTCCCTAAATCAAAAGATTTCTTCTTATTCTGATAAATAATAAAAACACAGATATAAAGAAGAGCGTTGGCTATTAATAATATAATGTCATTCGTCATTACAATCAAATGCTATGAATTAAAGATACGTAAGTTTCTAAACATATTATGAAAATAATCCTTTTCATTCTTATCTAAATAAATAAGATAAGCCACAATTCCATTAGCTACAGTACAAAGTACAAAAACAATCAGCAAACGCATAAATAGTGATGTAGTGGGAATAGCGTTTATTGTAAAAGATAAGCTAACGGTTAATAAAACAAAGAATATAGTTGGCAATATGAACTTTAGAAAATACTGTTTAATAGAGAAAATGATAGTTTTTTTAAGAATTAAAATACGTATGATGAAAGCTAAGGAAAATACGGCTATCAATACATAATAAATAGTAGATGCAGCGAAACCATTCTTTAGTAAGAAATAGGAAAGAGGAAGGCACAAGAGAGTAAATGTATCTACTACACCATGATATATTTTAACATTATTAGCCGCCTGAATAATTGTTGTTATAGGTAAATGGAGTGAAAACACCAAGGCAAAAACCATTGCCAGTTTTGAGAAAATAACCATATATTCCGAAACACTACCTATCCAAAGATTCAAAATCTGCTCCGTACATATAAGCATGGGGAGAATCAAGAAATAGTTTAAAAGAAAAGATAGTTTATTTGACATATAGAATAGCCTCATCATATAAGGATAATCACCAGAAGCATAGCTTTTTACCAATTGCGGACAGACAGCCTTCATCATATTTGTAGACAAAACCTGCATTGCAGAACTAAGTTGGTGCGCAACTGAAAAAGCAGCATTTGCGATAGGGCCATGAAAAAGATTCAAAACCAAGTTGCTCCCATGGTTCGTTGCAACTCCAGATATTGAACCGAAAATAGACCATGATGAGAATGACACTATACTACGAACAGAGGCTTTTTCGATCTTTTTAACGTTTAACTTTGCCTCAGGATATGACTTTTGACAATAGAATACATATATTAATTTAGAAATGAGATTTGTCAAAAGCATTAGTATACAATAAATAATTGTTTTATCATTTTGAAAAATAAAAAGCGAAAGGGCTGTACCCAATTGTAATATAGCTTCAATAATACCGACAATAGCGTATAAACGCATATTCTCACGTGCTATGATTACCGAGATATAGGGTGTTGACAAAATAGTAATGATAAAAGAAATCACAGATAACTGATAAATGAGGTCAGCAGCCCACTCTCTACCTGGGGGTATTACCATTTTTGTGTGAACAAACCATACGCCAACAGATTCAGCTATAAAAAGGACAATGACAACAATGAGAGTAAAAACTAGAAATACACTGTTAAAAGTTTTATTCAATTCTGTTGCATCACTTTGAGCTAGACCATATGCAAAAAAACGTTGCGCAGCTGTTGTTAGTGTCCCACTAAGAAAAGACAACATTAAAACCACACCTCCCACTGATGTGTAAAATCCATATTCAACTTCACCTAAAGCGCCTAATACAAAACGCACTGCTATAAGTGATACTATCATCACTACAAGCATTCGGATATATAGGTATATTGTATTTAATACAATGCTGTTTTTTTGCTTTGCCATCATCAAATCTTAACTATTGAATTATTTCTTGTAATAGGCCAATATACATCCAAAGATTCCACCAAAAAACACAAATAGGAATAAAATATGGAAATAATTTGGATTGGAAAACTCGTTTGGTACAACAGCATGGGAAATAACAACAAGAGGCTCTTCAACATTTTTATTTATAAGCTTCATTTTCTCTCGTGCAACCTCATTATAAAAACTGTTCGAAATCATATACTCATTTTGCAACTTTTCTTGTCTAGTTCTCGCCACATTATTAACCAAATCCCTGTCACTATCCATACAAAGCGCCCATTCCATGTGTTTTTGGTCTTTAATTATTTCTGCCTGAGCCAATAGGTTATCAACCACAATTATCCTCTTATCTATTTTCTTTTGTGCATATCTTAACAAAAAATCAAACAGAAGTTGATACCCATAGGATGAACAATAAGCTGCAACTTCGGGATTAGTCATTTCTACCTCAAAATCTATAGTGGGTTTCTTTTCATAAACCTCAAATTTTATCATTTTCCTCAACCTATTTGCACAAAACTGTTCCTGCTCTGACAAATTTATCAGAAGAGAATCGGAAAATGCAGAAACATTGTCCTTTTTGAAATCTTTCTCATTAATATATGTAACAATCCCAAATGTATACCGGTAAACCTTTTCTTGCCAAGTCATATAGTTAGGATTAGTAATAAATTCCAAAATAGTGGTTGAATCAGCTCCTTCATTTATCGGAACCTTCTTATACATTAAATCCCGTAAAAACTCTGGGCTATATACTATCTGCGGATAAGTCATTGGTAGGACACCTTCGCCTAAAGTAGACATATCACTCAATGTTATCCCAACAAAAGATGTAAGGGATACAAGTGAAGATAACGCGGAGGTGTTCCTTTGAGGTGTAAAAGTCGTCGTGGAAATGTATGTAATAGGCTTAACTATAAGAAAAAGCATACAAACGATTAACGACAGCAGTAAGCTTTTGAAAACAATTCTCCTGTTTCCAATTATCTGTTTTGCAATTTTAATGATATCAATCTCAAACATGTTGTTATTTCTTAGACTTAATAAAAAGTGATCCTATGGTTACGCCCCCAATAATTGATAAAAATATAAGGGAGAACAAACTAATGTGATTTTTCGAATTTGGTATAGTGGGCCGGCTTACAACAACTACAGGCGGCAAATCCTCCATTAAATTAATGTATGCATTCATATAGTATTTAGATGTCTGAGTAAGCCAATTCTCTGTAAATGTAGAATTGGCAGAAAGCATTTCTCTTTCAACATCCGCTAGCAATAATACAACTGCATGATGTGAATCCTGGTATCTTGCAAGGGCAAGAGATGCTTCATTATGTATTGAATCCGACCGTTCTTTTTGTGTTTGTGCATATTGATATCCATACTCAGCATACTCTTTCCTCATATTCTCAAGATATTCCTGGAGAATATCAACTATTCTATATGTTATTTCTGCCACAGCATTCTGATCGGGCATTCTAAACGACACCAGTGAAACCGAACTTTTAGGTAAATATGTATAAGAAAGATGTTTTTGAATATAACTAGCACAAAAAGCTTCTTCTTGGGTAAAACCAACATTCATTAAATAAACATTATCTTCAAATAAGTTATATTCTATGCTTTTAGAAAATAAAACAAAGCTAATACGATTATTTTTCAATATATAATCATACAGTGTACTGAGAGAATCTTCTCCAATAAAATGAAATTCAGAATACATCAAATCTTTTATAAAATCTTTGCGGTTTATAACCAATGAATATAGTTCAGCTTCTATTGGCTCAAATTCCGCGACAGTTCCTATATCGATTCCACTTTGAGAAAAAGATGAAAGAAGTTTAGAAATACTTGATTTCACTTTGGGTGCAGAACGCTGGCGGACAATAGAACACGTAGACTCATAATCATTAGAAAAGAGGGTAAACATCCCCACGAGAAAAATAACAAGGCTAGTTGCTACACTAGCATACAGAAACCTGTTATTTGCTATCTTGAATGGACACAACTTAACTAATAATTTCTTAAGACTTCTTTGCATTATTGTCTCCTTTCGAACTTCTTTACTTCTCAAATAATGCAACTATACATTGTTTGAGACTATCTGTCCAATATTTTATTTTAATTTCAAAAGATAACTTTATCTTGGTCTTATCCAAAACAGAAAAAGCAGGGCGTTTTACTTTGCTCGGGAATTCGTCAGAATGAAAAGGCTGAATATCACAATCTTGATTGCCTGCATATTCAGCAATCATCTTCGTAAAATCATACCAAGAGCATACTCCCTCATTGCTGAAATGATATATCCCAGTTTTGCTGTAAGAAGCAGTGTTTTCCATTTTATAGTCCTCTATGATGGTTGATATGGCTTTGGCCAAATCAAGAGCATAAGTAGGAGTACCAACTTGATCAAAAACAACCTTCAGTTGCGGCTTTGTTGATGTCAGATTGAGCATAGTCTTAACAAAATTCTTCCCAAACTCACTATAAAGCCAAGCTGTACGGATGATAACAAAATTGCAGCCTACATTTTGTATTGCCTGCTCACCATGAAGCTTTGTTAGTCCGTAAACACCAGTTGGTGTACCCTTCTGGTCTTCTTTACAAGGTATATTATATGGTTCTTTACCAAACACATAATCTGTAGATATGTGAATGAGAAGACCGCCTACTTCCTTCATGGCAATTGCTAAGTTCTCAGGTGCCTTAGCGTTCAGCAACTCCGCTAAATCATAGTTGTCCTCTGCCGCATCCACATTTGTATAGGCAGCACAGTTGACTATCGCTTCAACGTTCTCGCGTTTTACTACCTCACGAATAGCATCAAGGTTTGTAATATCAAGATGCTCTGTGCCTGTATTTATATCATCACCTGCCAACTTCTTCAACATAGCAATAGACTCCTCAGAGGCATCTATGACATCTGTAAAGATATACTTGTCTGCACTATTCTTTGCAAGAATGCGCATCTCGTTTCCAAGCTGGCCGTTGGCTCCTGTAACAAGTATTGTCATTTTAATACAAGTTTACGTTAATATCAAACGGGCTATTAAAGTCTTTCAGTAAAGCATGTTTAGTGTCCTTTTCACTTAACAATGCCTTTTCTGTAGGTATCTTCCAGTCAATACCCAACGAAGCATCAATAATGCTTATACCGCCATCTGCCTCTGGATGATAAAACTCATCACATTTATACTGGAAAACTGCTGTCTCACTCAGTACGGCAAAGCCGTGTGCAAAGCCACGAGGCACAAAAAACTGGCGATGGTTATCTTCGGTTAGTTCTACTGCCACATGACATCCGTAGGTGGGACTTCCCTTGCGAATATCAACTGCTACATCCAGAACAGCACCTTTGACACAGCGTACCAATTTGCTTTGAGTATATGGCGGACGCTGGAAATGCAATCCTCGCATTACACCATAAGAAGACATACTTTCATTGTCCTGCACGAAGTTGATAGAATGGCCCAATATGGGTGCTACCTTTCCATCAAACTCACGTTGCGAAAAACTCTCAAAGAAATAACCACGCTTATCGCCAAAAACTTTTGGCTCTATAATCAGGACCCCTTCTATATTTGTTTTTATTACTTCCATATTTTATGAAACTTGAATCTTGAAACATGAAACATCAAACATGTGTCAACGTGTTTGAGTTTATTTCCTCTTTCATCTCATCAATTACTTTTAAGAGGTACTGACCGTACTGGTTCTTCAGCATGGGCTTGGCAAGTTCTCGCATCTTCTCCTCAGAAATCCAGCCATTACGGTAAGCAATACCTTCCAAACAAGCGACCTTCAACCCCTGACGTTTTTCAATAACCTCAACAAAGGTAGATGCCTCAGCAAGACTATCATGCGTTCCTGTATCTAACCATGCGAAACCACGGCCAAAGACCTGAACTTTCAGTTCACCATCCTTCAGGAATTCTTGGTTCACTGTTGTAATCTCCAGTTCTCCACGAGCTGAAGGTTTGATGTGCTTGGCAACATCTACAACCTTATTGGGATAGAAATAAAGACCCACTACAGCATAGTTGCTTTTAGGTTCTTTTGGCTTTTCTTCAATAGAGAGACAGTTACCCTGCTTATCAAATTCAGCCACACCGTAGCGTTCAGGATCTGACACCCAATAACCAAAGACGGTTGCCTTCTGGTTCTTCTCAGCATCTTCAACAGCTTTGCGGAGTAAACCCGTAAAACCACTGCCATAGAAGATGTTGTCACCCAAAACAAGGCAGGCACTATCATTACCAATAAACTTCTCACCAATAATGAAAGCCTGTGCCAAACCATCAGGTGAGGGCTGCTCTGCATACTCAAAATGTACCCCATAGTCAGAGCCATCACCTAACAGGCGCTTGAAACCAGGTAAATCGTATGGTGTAGAGATAATGAGAATATCTCTTATACCAGCAAGCATTAATGCACTGATGGGATAATAAACCATCGGTTTATCATAAATTGGGAGCAACTGCTTGCTCACTCCCTTGGTAATAGGGTAAAGTCTGGTGCCGGAGCCACCGGCGAGTACGATTCCTTTCATATTATCTTATTTTTGTTTGTCAAAATGGTTTCAATGCTTCTGTGTATGCTTCGGTTACGGCATTTACAATAGTTCTTACATCATCCTGTATTTCTGAATTGGCTTCCAATTCAGCATAGCATGACTTTGCTGAAGCCTTTATCTTAATGACCTCACCACTCTGCAACGTCAGTACCACGCAAGGTTCATCAGATTCCTCCACAGAGAAAGAAATCCTCTTATCCTTTCACAATGCGCTCATATCCTAACCGCATTGCTAATTCATTATGGATTCGTTCGATATTCATATACTCACTTTCGTAAATGCTTCTCTCGATCCAATCAGGTCTCGATGATGGTACAATCCCATGATAATGACTGACTCTATATCTTTCGTCGTAACCTCTAATTGCGGACGAAGATGTTCCACTATCATTTCCGCATTACAGAGGTTACCAGAAGGCACTTTGCTCATCACGAACTCACGCAGGATGAAATTGATTGCAGCCTCGTTGATGGTATCGCTGTAGCCCAAAGGCTTCAGCCAAGCCCTCATCTCATCGATAGTATGGACATCACCCTTCAGGATTTGCTCCTTCAGTGGTTCTGTCACTTCCTTGATGTTCTTAATTGGTGTCATATCATGTGATTGTAGCTTTTATTTTCCTTTCATTGGGCCTGGATCAGGAGTCTTTTTACCTTTGGCATGCCGCGTTGGGGATGTTTTAACTGATTTATTATCCCTAATACGCTTTGGCTCTGCGCTTTTCTTTACCGTTGTCTTTGTCTTTCTTTCTGTAGGCATAATCCATGAATGCTTATCAATTGAGTTACAAATGTGTCAGTTTATACACTAAACAACAAACTGCAACCAACGCAAAAACAAACTTTAATACAAAACAGGCAGTTGTCAGAAAGGGTGTTATCTCTGGATAACCGTCTGTAGGTGTTTCATCGATCTTAGATTTATCTCTTACCTTACTCTCGTCGAGTCTATATTTTATCGTCCCAAACAATGCCATTATGAGATACTGAACATAGTCTATAGCAAGAGACAACAACAGCCATATTAGTACACATCTATAATTGGACACCTTATCTAAGTTTTGTCCACACAAAACCCAAATAATAGCTATTAGCGAGTAATTAGTACTTCGTGCTAAATCACTAGCTTTTCCAGTAGCTTTATGATAGCTCTCTCTAAATTCCTTCAGCGTCATATATCAATTCCTTTTTTGTGGGCCAGGATCTGGCGTTCTGTGTCCTCCACCAGATTCATTTATTTGTTCACGCTCTCTTTGTTCTTCTTGTTGATTACTTTGTGGTTTCATATTAACTTTATAATTCAATTCATTTGAAGATGTAAGCACCCAACGGATTCCTACCCCTTTATTTACAAGGGTTTTGGGTAATCACAATTTAGGAAAATAACACTTTTGCCTATTATTTGAGGACTACTTTCGATGGAGTAAGGCTTGCATAGTCCTTATTTCCACTGTTCAGCTCTGAGAGAACATAGGTCAGATAGTCCTTGACCATAATACCGGCCTGCTTGCAAGTCTCGATGATGGTATGGAAGATCATGGCATTCTTCACACCCTTCTCGCTGGAGAAGAACATGCTGCCAAGCCGCATGTCCGTAACACCTTCCACGAGATACCTTGGTGAGTCCTGTTTAGTTGCTTCAGATTCTTTTGGTAAATCTGTAACCTCAACAGGTACCAGCACTGGCTGCCTATCCTGTGATGAACCACGCTT
>Ga0326511_10001439_pt1 | contig 19660 bp, 15 predicted proteins | sample 0_2496_0518_D_FD_203701 | JGI IMG/M metagenome (GOLD analysis project Ga0326511, IMG submission 203701) | Bovine rumen microbial communities from UC Davis, California, United States - 0_2496_0518 | ecosystem: Host-associated > Mammals > Digestive system > Stomach > Rumen | place: USA... | reverse complement strand
TCCGTTTCGAGTTGCCCGGCGACCCCGAGGCTTTTGCACGCCCCAATGCCTTTATCTTCCTGGGAATGTCCCTCTTCGTGGCCGCCAAGATGCTGTGGCCTTATATGGGACGCAAGACCAAGCCCGCGGCCTTCGACCTCAATGCCGGCACGCTGCGGGTGCTGCTCTTCACCGTGGCCGCGGGCATCAACGGTTTTTTGTTGGGCCTGGGAGCCGGTTTCGTGGCTTCGCTGGCCGCTCATCTGCACGGCGCCCTGTGGCCCATGCTGGTGGCGGTATTCCTGCTCTCCTATCTCGGCATCATGTATGGCCGCCAGCATGTCAAACTGCGCCCCCGCCGCTGGATGGTGGCTTCGGCTCTGATCCTCATCGTCACCGCCATCGCCGCCGTGGTGAATGCAGGCTGACCGGCTTCTGCCTGTAATGCCGCCCCTGTTTTCCTAATAAACGTTAAATCGACGTTTTCCATCCCGACGAACGCCCGGTTTAATGCGTTTTTTTGTCTCTTTTTTCTTTATCTATTGATGGAATATTATCATCTCCTTGTGTTGTACAAAAGATTTAATGCAATTGTTGTAGTCATCTTCAACTTTCATATTGTCAGTAGGATGCATTCCGATAAATGCAAAGATCATTCTCTTTTCTATTCTCTCATGCCCTAGACTAAATTTATAATTACATTCTCCATCTTTCCATTCAATTATCGTACAATTATTACCATACTGGGAGTTCGCTGTATTGTGGTACAAATAAGTTGTGCGAGACTGATAATTGTCTACTCTCACAACACTGTCTCCATCAAAATAATATAAAACTCTAATTGAATCAACGCTGGAGTCAGAGTTCTTTGTATAGTCTATCATTTTATAACAATACGAGTCTCCTTTTTTAAATACAAAATCCCAATTATTCGAATGAACATAAATGGTATCAGGATGTTGCATTAAAAATAGAGTATGAGTGAAAATGTTTTTTTCATATTTTAGTTGTTAACATGTACTGGTTCCAACTCATTTATTAATTTGTTTCGTTATTGGTCCGAATAAATTTGTCCAGAAAAATTTTCTATTTTTGAGGCTCGTGTTACCGTAGAAATAGCTTTGTCAAAATGTTGTCTTGAGGATTCGTCAACATTTAAATATCCATAGCAATACCCATCAGGAGTAATAATATCTCGCCAATACTTACCATCTTCTGACTTCTCACAAAGATCTATGGTGTCAGATCCTATCGAAAAAAAATCTCGCATAGTAAAATCCCCATTCATATAAGGAGAGTCTAAAAAATAGTTCGTTGCAGAATCCTTGTCTGTGGATAAGACTAATTCCTCATATAGAGCCATATTTAGATACCATTTTATTCGAAAATTTTTTTTCTCATCAGGTGGTGCAGACAATATATTCCGCATGTTTGGAGAGTATTCATGATTACTGCAAATATATACTTGGCTAGAATCCTCGTATTCAAAAATAATTGTTGAACAGTTCCCACTAATCACAAAATAAGTTTTATACCCTTGTGGCAAATCACTTATCAGGTAATCATATCCATGCGATCTGAATATAATTGTCGAGTCGAATTGTCCTCCAAGACCCAGTAAAAACAACAATGAAAAATAAAAGCTTTTCATATACAGATTTTTTGACATTAATTACCACTGTGGTAAATATGGTTTTCCATCATTTAACATAAAAGTACCACTTCCTCCTGTGACTCGAAGCTCGTTCCTCAAATCAGGCTCCAATTTTTTTGAATAATGAGTTCTAAGAGGTTGTTTTAGTTGTTGTCGAATTAGGTTTTCTCTATATACAGCCATCCAGTCATTTCGAGATATTCCTTCATGTATACGATAATCCATTTTCCCATAATTAGCGTCATAAGCATGTGATAATTCATGCCCCAAATCTGTCACAGGACAAGCAGAGACACCAAACTTTTCTCCTGAAATGGTAGGTTCTAATGTTCCGTCGGGATACCAAAAAACATCACCTCCTGACCCTCCACTCAAGCCTCCATTTTCCTTATAAAACTCATATACTTGTTTGAACATTGGGTCCGTTTCTATTTGTGTCGCCATGGCTCTTTTCACGTCGGAAGGAACAAACCTATTTTCACCGGATTCTGCCTTATGTATAGAGAAAGTATTATTAGATGTGTGTAAGCCGTTAATAATCTTTGACCCCTCATCAGTTCCATTTAATGTATTTAATGCAGAAACAGTCTGCTTTACAAATCCATCAGACCCCGAATATTCCATTCCTGGAGAATAATATACCTTTTTGCCATTACCCCCCATAATCACAATTATATCACCAGTGGGATCAATCAGTCTTATCGGATTCCAAGCGCAGTATGCATAGGGAGAAATGAAGGGATATTTGGATGCATATCTGTCGACGGAGATAAACGACGTCATCAAGCTATAATCCATATACCTCGCACCAAAGTACCCGTAGCCTGTTTCCTCATCCTTCTCTTTCCCGGTGAAAACGAAGGGATGAAAACGCATGGTTTTAATCGATTTACCCATTCTATTTTATGAGTTCCTGTGTTCAACTATTTGTGAACTTTGTATTTTCTGTTAGGAGAGGTTATAATCAGTGAATGACTGTGCAGCCCAAATAAAAGTCAATCGAATAAATATGGTGACTGATAAAGTTCCATCTAATGTGAATTGGATCATAATCTCTGGCAAAAATAATAACATCATATAATCCGCTAGGAATATCCACACGATAAGAACCATCTACCATTTGTATGTCTAAGTTTAGGGAAGGAATGAATAAGTGTGGCCACTCTAAACAATTATCAAATAGACTGAATTTCTCGGATTTTTCCGCGCCATATATTTCCTGTAATGGATTTCTTGCAAAAATATTACCAAGAAGTATACAATGTTCGTTTTCCATTGTGTCAGTAGTAATTGTGTCATGCAAAATGTATGTACCCAAAACTGTTGAGTATTCTCCATTTGAAAACAAAAGACGATCATAATCAACAATGTTAGAGGAAGTTTTGCTAACCCCACAGGATGAGAAAAAAACTAGCAAAATTACTAACCATAGATGTGTTTTCATGACTTTTTAGTTTTTGAGTAATCTTAAATTAAACCGATTTTTTATATTCACTTTGCTGCTCCCAATTACCTTATATGACCCTACGCCACTTTTGGTTTTTGGATTGCGATCTTCAGGATGCAAAGCAAGATGCAAGATATTATCTACATTGGACTTGGTTATTTCATGACAGCAACTTGATCTTCCACCATCTTCTTCCATTAGACCTTTCGTCCCATTTATGAAATGCTCTAGACCTAAACTATGGCCTATTTCATGTGACGAAGTTACATAGTTGTCTTTCTCTGACTCAAGAACGTTTATTATTCTGCGGTTTGTTTCTCCCATAATATTTTCATCAACCTCTCCGTCTTTGTTTCTTAGTTCGGATACTAATTTGTAGACGTTCAGTTCTGGGTCGCCGAGAACTGCTTCTGAGTTATCAATTACAGACAACTTGAAATTAACGCTATATTTTTCGTCTCCAACCATCAAGCTATATTTTCCCGATAAATTATTCCATGCCTTAATAGCTTTCTCCGCCGACGCATATGCTTCATCACCTTTGGTTACATATTTTGCATTGACCGTAACCGTTTTTTTCTCATGGTCAAAGATTACAACCCAATCTCTTCCATCCGGATCAACCAGCTTCACGGGATTCCAAGCACAATAAGCATAGGGAGAGATGCTGGGGTACTTATCCGCCATCGGGTCAACGCTCAACCACATGGTCATCAACTCGTGATCCATATAGCGGGCACCGAAGTAGCCGTAGCCGGTTTCCTCGTCCTTCTCTTTCCCGGTGGAATATAACGGGGAAAAAGACCATGATGAGGGATGGTTTCTCCGTGCAGTTTTATGTTCAGGATGGTTCAACTAGCAGTGGGGTTGTGTAATTCCAGATACCTTTTTGTATATGGGGTGTCAAACAAATTTCACGATACAATCGATGCATGTGCCGCTTTGGCCCACTGTTCAATGAGCTGTTCCTGAAGACGGTCTATTTGCCATCGGTTTGGGCGGATTCCTTCGCCGCCTGAAGCATCGCCACTTGTTCCAAGGCTTGCTGTCGCGTAGCTCGCGACGATGGACGCCCCAAGGAGAGGCGCACCTGCCGTGCAGAGTCCTGCATGCTCTGGCTGAGTGAATCGAGGAAAGTCTGTTCTCCCATTTTGTATGTCGTTTATATAATTGTTAATCGCGCAAATCGCAGCGTCGGCGAAGCCATTGCTTCTTATTGTTTCGTATATGTGCCGAATGTCTGTCATTTTTATCAATAACGGAATAGCTTTTTTTTAGTATGTGTGTGCCCGGATAAAAGTTATTTTCGGCCCGACGAACGCCTAGCCATCTCCCACCGTGGTGGGAGTTGGTAGGGAGATGGCAGGTCTTTGGTAAGGACAAAGTAGGGGTATGTGGCCATGTCTATGCCTGCTGGACAGGTCGGCCGTATGTGTCGGTTTTAGCGCAGCATGTTTTTCTGTTCCGATAAGAGCCTCCTCACACCTATTTTATTCTTATTTTACCGCGAATCATCCAAACCTTTAGTTTAGGATTAAGATAAAACGCTTTATTTCTTTCCCAGTCATTCTCATCCATATAAAAAATGTTTTTTTCCGCCATGGCATATATCGTGTCAAGAATGTCAGATAATAATTCTTTACCACATGAACCTGTTTCTGGTTTCCCGTAACTTAAAAACAATGTGTCTTTCCAGCCATGACCTGCTGCATCCCATACACTTAAGATAGCTCGATCCCACATTACTCTTTCATGGGCATTATTGGGTAACCGATGGATTCTAATCGAATCGTGGCATTTGTCTGTCCACAATGGTTTTTCAATACCTATAGAATAATATATCGACACACTATCATAATCGGGCATTATTTCTCTATGGAATGTTATTTCCAAAGGCTGATATGAAACCAGTCCTCTTGGCTCCGGATCTTCCATTGTCAAATCACCCTCCTGTTTGTCACATACCGCTGTACACGACAACATAGCAAGGGTAAAAAGGAGGAAAAACGACACTTTCATGTTTTAGTATAGTTGATTCTTATAATGATTGAGAAGGCTGCTACTTCCGGAATAGGACTTTGCGGCACCGATGCAGTATTTATATCCCCTTTCATCTCCATAAAGCAACCCTTCTATTGAGAAATTTCTAAATAATGAGACTGCGGCAGTCATATTTTTTTGACTAAAACCTTTAATCAAGGATTCCATTGCATTTCTGTATCTCTCGGATTTTACAGACTTATCCACACCGGAGATGGCTCCAATAAAACTAGGTGGCATTTTATCTAATGGAATATTTCCCCCATGCATCTGCGACATCACAATTCCCTCGAATACGAAGGCTTCCACTTCACAAGAACGGGCTTTATCCCATTGATTATTCTCGTGTTGAAAAGCATGAAACAATTCATGAGACAATATTGCCTCATTCAATCCATAGACCCCTTTATTCAAATAGATTTGTCTATGTCCATTTGCGTTTGTATAATTGGGGCAATCACTGTCATTAGGATTTGCTGCTTCCGAAATATAATATTTTTTCTGGGATTTTATTAATGCATTAATCACATATTTCCCCGCTTTTGATCCGTTATATATTTTATCCAATATCCATGCAATTGTACCTGCCCGATTTTCTTTACCATTTGGCCTATATTTTCTTGTCTTACTATCAGAATATTGGCCAAGATAGATTTCTCTCCCATCAGGATCCACCAACTTCACAGGATTCCACGCGCAGTAGGCATACGGACTAATGCTCGGGTACTTGTCAGCCATCGGGTCGACGCTGAGCCACATGGTCATCAACTCGTGGTCCATATAGCGGGCTCCAAAGTAGCCATATCCCGTTTCCTCGTCGCGTTCTTTCCCGGTGAAACGGAAACGTTCACGGTAGGTTGTGCCAGCAGCGCGTTGGTCGATGTACGGCTCGCCGTAGGGAAGGTACTGCAGGTGCTGAACGGCAATACCGGCGCTATCTGTTATCCAGCTGGCGCTGCCGAGGTGGTCGGAGTGGTAGAAATACACTTCCTTCTCCTCTCCGTTATGATAATCGGTCAACATTGAGTCGACCATCTCCTTGAATAGTCTGTGGTCACACTCAACGTCTGCCTTCATCTGGTAGGGGATGCCTTCAATCCAATGGCCGAACTCCTCCTTTGCATATTTATTTCTCATTATGCATTCGAGGTCGTTCTCTTTAAGCACACGGCTGTTCACCTGTTCGAGGCATTGGTCAAACAGCGAATCAGCCTTTGTCTGGAGTTCTCTATCGTTTTCAATAACATGATGCAGGGCGTTCAGTCCACCCCCGCCGAGACGTGCGGCCACGCGCTCCGTGCCGGCATAGTAGTGCTTGGTATAGCCTTTGTTGGTCAGCACCATATAGGCCGAGGGATAAAGGGTCGGCTCGTTCAATGTAGAGACAGCAGTCATGTATTCGGCATTGACATCCACTGAGCTGTTGACGCCCACCAGCTTCAACCGGCGCTCCCCGCCGTAATTGTATGCATAGTAGCTATAGTATTTACCGTTCACAGCGGTGTGCATGCGGTTGTCCTCGGTCCAGAAGAGGAAGCGTCCCTTTTCAAACATTTCGCCCGGCCTACCCATGCTCACCTGTCCGAGGTTGCCTGCTTCATCCCAGCGCATATCATAAAGCATTCCATCATTGTAGTCGAACATGCGCCTGACGGCGTGGGGCTGGTACTTGTCGCAATAGCCGTAGTACATATCCACGGTTTCTGACACGGAGCTCGACTGTGCGTTGCGGTGCTTCCAGATGATACGACCCGAGGGGGTGTATGCCATGTCCATGTCATAGTTGCCGGCGACACCGCCACCATCGGAGTGGCTCAGCCTGTGGAGATTGTCATAGTGATATTTGTTTTCGTAGCCTCCACCCAAGGAGTTCGCCACGCCAGCGGAGTTTTTGATAAATGTAATGTTGCTGGCGTTGTCGAAGGTATAGTCAAGCTTCTGCATAAGGTTGCCGAGGCTGTCATGGCTTCGGAGTTTGGCAAGGCGGTGCAGGGCGTCGTAGCTGTATTGGGCCTGTGTGCCGTTGCCGTAGTTCACCTGTTTTTTCTGCCCAAAGGGGTTGTAGCGGATTTCGCGGATGTAGGTTCTGTGGTTGCTGTTCTTGACGCCGTGCATGGAGCGGAGGTCGCCGCCCCACTGGTAGGTGTAGGTTATCTTCTCGCCGTCGGGATAGGTCATCGAGAGCATGCGGCCCCAACTGTCGTAGGTGTAGTCCATGTGGAAGCGGTAAACCTCATCGCTGTTGTGTGGAAGGGCGATGCTGCGGATCTCGTCGGTGACATTGCCGAGTTTGTCATAGTGGCATTCGTAGCTGCCGCTGCCGTCTGTCACGAAGACAAGGCGGCCCTTGTCGTTGCCGCTGGTGCCGTATTCGTATGTCACGTCGTTGCCTGTCATGTAGGAATAACGTTTCTTCTTGGGTCTGTAGTATGTGTAGCTGTAAAAAATTTCTCCCAAGGGGTTGGTTTCTTTCATGAGGTTGCCTGCGGGGTCATACGTGAACGTTGTCGTGCCGGCATCGGGATGGATGCGCCGGACGAGTCGGCCGAGGTTGTCGTAGTCGTAGGTGGTTCGGAAGCCCTCAGGGTCTTTGGTCCATATCAGCTGGCCGAGGTTGTCGTAGTGCATGGTGGTGATGCCACCATCAGCGTCGGTCACCTGCACCTGACGGCCTTCGTAGTCGTAGTATTGTTTGGTGATGTTGCCGTTGGGGTCGGTCGTGGTGGTGACGAAGCGGCGGTTGGAGATATCATGGCGAGACAGCGTGGTGATGCCCAGGGGCTGCACGGTGCTGTCCACGCGGTCGAGGACATCGTAGGCGGTGGTGGCCATCAAGGTAGTGGACTGCGAGGTGTCGAGAGTGCCCAGGTGGGTGATGCTTGTGTCGTTGGAGGAGAAGGGGTCGTGCTGTCGGACAGCGCGGCCGAGGGCGTCGACAAAGGTGCGCCCCGAGACCTGCATGGCCACCGTTCCGTTGGCGGTCAGTCCTTTCTTGGTCTGCAGCACGCGACCGAAGCCGTCGGTGAGGACTGCCGTCCGGGTGATCAGGTTGCCGGTGTCGTCATAGTGGAGGGTGACGCTGTAGGGGTGTCCTGTCGGGGAGGGGGTGTAGGAATATCCCTGCGGGGTGCATCCGCCGTGGTAGTAGTTCACCGGGTGGTAACGGTTCTCCAGAGTGGGGGCTCCTGAGCTCATCGGCGAGGAGACCGTGGCGAGGCGTCCGGCGAAGTCGTAGGAGTAGGTCATGGCGTTGTGGCTGATGTCTGTTACCTTCAGCGGCTTGCCGAAGCGGTAGTCGTAGGTGGCCGTGGAGTATTCGCCATAGGCGTTGTCGGTGCGGACGGGATAGGTGTGAACGGTGGTGTCGTAGGTGTAGGTGTAGGACATCCGTTGATGGCTGAGGTTTTCCGGCAGGGTTCCTTTGGCGAGGTTGCCGTAGATGGTGTCGTATTCGAATTCATAAACCGGCGCGTTCGGGCCGCTGCCCAAGGTCTGCTTCGTCAGATGTCCATGGCCGTTGTATTCAAAATGGGCTTCGCGCTGCGGTGTCGAGACACCGGTGGGAGTCACCGTGTAGCTTTCGCGGAGGCCGATGAGGTTGTGTCCCGGAGATGAGTGATAGTAGAGGTATACAACAAGGCCGTCATCGTTGCTTGCGGTGTCGCCCTCGTCGATGTAATTGACGACATTGTGGAACTCGTCATACTGGAAAATTTCCCTTACCGTCAATTTGGGATTTGTGTCGCCTTCGAAGTAGCGGGTCACAGTAGTATCGAAGTAGTTATAGGCTTTGCCGCTACAGGTATCTACTTCGCCACCATCGTAAGAAGCGTAGTCGTAGAAGTATAATTTCTCAATATACTTATTGTCGTTGCCGTCGGAGGTAAGTTCTCTCCTGATACGTCGGTTGTTCAGGATATTGGTGTTGTAGTAGTTCCGCTGCACTTTTCGGTACACGCTGCCATCCTCGGGGTCTATCTGTTTGATGACAACGGAACCGTAGCCGAAGGAGGAGCGTTCGTATCGGTTATAGTTCGGGTCAGAGTATTCGAACACCGTCACTGAGGTATCCCCTCCGTTAGGGTTGAGAGGGTCGTAGGTTGTTACGGTATCCAAGAGCCACGTAAGGGAGGGTTGGTGATAGTCAGGAGCGGAGGGGTGGTAGGAAAGGTGGATTCTGCTGCCGGTGAATCCGGTCACTCTGCGCAGCAAATTGGTTTTGCCCCCCATATTGTACCGGACGACCAAATTGTTTTCAGCGTCGGAGGTGACAAGGTCGGGACAACCGTCGCCATTGACATCAACCAGCTGCATACGGTCGCGCGCGACATTGCTGCTGAAGGGCGATCCGTTGACACCCACCGTTGCTTTGAAAATGCCGAATAGCGTGGTACCGAAGGTCACGCCTGCGTTAAGGGACTCGTTGTACGTCTCAGACCAGTTGAAATTCTTGATGTTTATGTCGTAGGTGCCGGACCAACGACCGTTACCGAGGTTAAAGCGCACATGTACGGAGTCCATAGGATCTATTATATTATCCCAACCGGTTATCTCACAAAGGTCTATCAGATTGCGCCACACCTTATCGGGGAGCCCGTCGCCATTGACATCCAGCAAGGTATAATCAGTGCGGTTGGCCGAGCGACTCAGTCCGGCGCCAAGTTGGATGCTGCCTTGAGAGATGTTGAGTTTAGGAGAGATATCACTGCTGACAGCGGCCGAGGCACTCATGCCTGAGTGTATATTGTCAATATTCCAGTTCTCGGCATCAAGGAAACCATATCCCGTGTTGAGTCTTACCATTCCGTTGTCCAACACGTAATCGGGGAGTCCGTCGCCATTGACATCCTGCCACGAGGAGGAGGCGTTGTCCCAACCGATGGAGAAGTCACCACCACCACTTCCGTCACCGGAGAGGGAGAATTTGGCAGACTTGGGGTTCGAGGACAGGGAGCGTTTGTGGCTAATAGGTGATGCTCCGAAACTCACACCAATGCTATTGGTCGACGAAGCCGAGATATTGTTTACTCCTCCCGGCAATTCTGTCAATTCTCCCATACCACCCCATTGCTGGCGGTATTGCACACACCCTTTGCCAACGATGTCGGGATAACGATCTCCGTTCAAATCCATATAATCCATGACAATGCTGTTGGTTCCGTGGCTATAGGATGCTCCATAGCTCGCCACACCAGCGGAATAGCTCTGATTGTCTGAACGGCTGACCTTTCGGATTGCCTTTACCGAGTTGTTGCCTGTGTTCGCAGGCACAGGGTCGTCATAATCGGTTGTGGGAGGCAGAGAGAAGGACGGATTCTGGGAAGCGACGGTAGCAGCGGACGAGTACCATTGTTCCTGGATAGAATTGCTAATCATGTTGCGGCCAATGGAGTTTTGTGCTCCAAAGGAGACCCAGCTATTGTGCTCCGCATCGGCAATCATTTCAACCCAGGCGGAGGAATCCGATAGTAGATATAGTCCGGCAGCCAAGACGGAGTCGCTGAATCCTGCACTGTCGATATCAGTGTTGATGCGGTCGCGGACTCCAGAGGTGTCATTGCCCCTCATCAGATGGTTAGGGACAATAAGGTCTGCTAGTTGAATAAAGTTTTCATTGCTGCCCTTGACGGGACGATAGGCGAATTGCCCCCATCCTTTGTACAGCGGTCCAAAGCGTTTTCGGTAATTCGTATCCGCCCATTGGCTACCATCAGGATGCACTATATGTTTGTGACATGGAGACCATACTATTATTGTGTCAGGCAATTCGCTGCTCCAGAATTTTATCTTTATACGCAGGTCATTATTGTCCCAATTTGTGCCGGAGGAGGTGCTATATGCATTGAAGCGAAGAGTGTGTCCAGTCCAAATGCTCCCTGTATCCGGCGGACGGTTCTGGAATTCAACCCCAGCACATGAATCCAATACGTCAAAAGAATAGTGTCCGTCCATCGGGGCCGTAAAGTCCTTGTTGTCAGTCAAAATGAAGGCATCTTTGCTGGAATAGGCGTTGCCATTGCATGTAATGGTGATTTCATCCTTTACATTGTCGAACTGCTTGTCGTTCCCCGACTGCAGTCTGAAGAACAGGATGTCACCTTTCTTTACAGTTAGAGTGTAAGTGTTGTCATAGGCATTTCCCGCACCGCGACAGTTGTCACAAAGGGGAAGAGAGGCAATGATTGTATCATAATCACAAAACAGGCTGTCATTGCGTGCGGTAATTCCTGAGGAGTGCTGTATGGTGTATATTATTCCATCACTATGTTTCGATGCAAGTCGACTTAGAGAGGAGTCTTCCAGAAGTTCCACTTTGCACCTCACCTGTATTATTGCTGAATCCGGAGCCACCCAAACGCGAACTGCTTCCGTGTTGGGTACCCCGACAGCACTGAGATTGCGATGTGAACAATCTATTCGTTTGACGTAATAACTGATGACGTACGTACCATTTCCCAGCAATTCCCATGTGGCCCAATGGTCCTGGTCTGTGGAATACTCCTGACATAGTTGAATTGCATTGGTGTAGCCTTTGGCGGAACCTTCTCCCACCTTCTCCCACCAACGTTCACAAGCCACACTGTCGTCGACCATCCCATCAAAAATGATGCTGCCACATTCCTGTTGCTGTCCAGAAGAAGGTGATTGGGGGTCTCCTGGCGTATTGTCTGTGTAGAGTGTGAAATTGGGTTGACCATTTACGAGACGGTTAAAATACACTTGTCCATTGTCAACCAGATCGACAAGGCCGTCTCCGTCAACATCGGCAAAGTAGATGGAAGTAGTGGATGTGGACTTGGACCAGCTTCCGCTGCCACTGCCCACCGCCGATGCCTGGATGCCCCATGTATTGTTTACGCTGTTTTCCAGCAGAAAATGATGTATCCCATTTACCTTTTGTGCGACATCAAACCTAATAATACTGTCATTGTTTGGCTTCTGTCTTCTCCAATACACATTGTCTCCACTGATAAACACTTTGTCTGCTAATCCGTCACCGTCCATATCAACGAGGGTCATTAACGATTCACTCGAACTCCCCCCTCTATGGTAATTGCCACCCAAACTGACAGTGGTTAAGTAAACATCTGCGCCAAGTCCTGCAGCCAAGGTGCCTCCAATATTCCAAGTGGAGGAGTGCGAGAGTCCCAAGGCGGTAGATTTGTCAACACCGTTTAGCCGAAACGAGGGGGTAAACAAAAAGGCGGAAATATTGTCGTTGTTCCCTATGCCATGGTATTCTCTGGAGAAGAGGGATTCAGGACGAGGGGCATTATAGTATTCAAATTCCTGACGGGTTCCGATGTAAGCTTCATTTTCAAAACTTTTGGAGCAGCCCTCCTCCATGAAACTGACAATATTATAGCAGCTATCCACCTTACCGATGGCTTTTAGCCGTGTTTTGAAATTAGATTCATATGTGTTTTCATCCATTTCGAAATAGTAACCAGTTATGAAAGTGTCATCCATTTTGACAAGGATATAACACAGTCTTTGACTTGTTGTTTCTTTGAAACCATTATTGCAAGTAACCGGGATATCGTTCAAGGAACGTTGTTTAAGTGTAAAATAGATGTGGTATCTTCCAGGGTCGTTGTTATTTCCTGTATATTCAATATGGCTGGGATATATCTGTCGACCTTGATTCGAGCCGCTGGTTCCATCAATTTCATAATAATATCGAACCCAGTTGCCATAGGTATCGCGGCTCTCGGACAACATCCATCTGGCCTTATTGCCATTGTCGTCGGAGAGTGAGGTCGGAAATGATGCATTAGACGCACTGTCAAGCAAATAGTGCCCATAATAATGTGTGATGCCATTGCGGTCCACCACTTCCCACCAGTAGTCTTTCGGGCTGTCTCCGTGACGGACAATGCTGTCGTGGGCGTCGCCAGTGCGGGCGAAGAACTGAGTCCCGTCAGGCAGACGGCCGGCTTGGTTGTTGGTCCGGTGTGGCAGGGGGAACACTCCTCCTGTGCTGTCTTTGGCCACCAACTGTTCGCCGTTGAGCAGATAAATCTCCGTTTCGTAGGTTGTGTCATAGCGGGGAACTCCCCAGCGGGTGTCGAGGGTAATGGCCGGTATCGGTATATCCCAGCCCACGCCAAGCCATCCGTTGCCGCCAGAGCTGCTGTAGGTGAGCGCCAGATTGGGCTGCATGCCACCGCGTCCGGCAGGGATGACAAGGGGATAAGTGAGATTGGCGGTGCCGTTGTTGTTGGCCGCGGGTGGTTGAATCATCGTCAGCCCTTCCATCGGGCTGACAGCTTCTAAATCACTCATCACCGTAGGGACGAAGGCTTGGGTCTCAGGCATCTCTGGCGCCTTTAAGAGTTCGTTGATGAAATCGGTAAAGTGTGTGGTTAATGAGACAATCTCATGGTTTATGGTATCCACTTCCACTCGCTCCAAGCGTACCCATGCCAGACTTGAGGTGTCATAGAAGGAGGTGTAGATGTCGTCGGGCGTATAGCCTTGGGGCAAACGCTTGGGGTCGTAGGCGATGCGGAGCTCTGCATACGGTGAGAAGTGTTCTCCTCCGGGTAATAGGCGGTAGCCTGCCGTCGCTTCCGTCATATTCATCATGCCCTGCGGTAGTGGTGGAAGTTCGTCATCCATTAGCGAAGTGACGGAATAAACGGCTTCGTGGAGTACGGTGGCATCAAGTGCCGAGAGCGACAAACCCTCGGTCTGGAGAACCAAAGGTTGTCCAGACCGGACATGTACCTGCATGTCGGTATTGATGTCACGTTGAACGACAGCACTGGAAAGTTGTGAGATTTTTTCTTCATGCCGGACTACAGGAGCGGCATGAATAACGCTGTTGTCCTCGCGGATGGGGCTTTGGCAAGCGGAGAGCATGGCTATCGCCATGCCTCCTATTGCTAGTACTGATGAATATGTGTGTCGAATCATTATAAATATTTGTAGTAGTTTTTAGATTTACTTTATGTGTTGGCGGTTACCACTTGAATCCTATGCAAACGGAGGCTCCCAAACAGAAACCAGTTGTCGGAGTGGCTTTCAAGGAAGGATTTGAGCCATAGCCGAAATCCCATTCGTCATCCATACCCATATTCCCACTCGAAAGCAGTGGAATCAGGGCATCTATGGAACCTTTCAGAAAGAAAGAGTCGCTGAAGTAATAAGTGACTCCGGCAGCTGTTGTCAGGCCTATGCTGAAACCGAAGCCCTTACTGTCTCCGAATGTGCATTCCGGAGCCATGGGCGACGATGACTCGGAGGTGGCTGTACCACCGAACATGAACCCTTCAAATATGCCCGCCCCCACATTAACCTGTAACGAACGACTTGTGGAGAAGGCAAAATATACATTCTCCTTGACAGTAACGCAGTTCAGGCCAAATGTGTAATCGTAGGTGTTGTTGGCTGCATCTTTCAGAGTGGCGTAGGTTATGGGTTTCCCATAAACGATACTTCCGTCGAAGCCAAAGGATGTGCTGCGATTAATTTCCTTTTCCCTGCCAGAGTACAAACCTATCGATGGGGTGATGAAGGCTGTGGTGGCCTCCCCATCAAGATTATAGCCAGAAGGGATTGAGAGATCGAAAGGTTTGAAACCATGTGAGGCACCAACAATGATTCCCATACGAGTGTCACCCCTCCAAATTGTGAGATAATACTGAGCTTTTGCTTCACTGAAGATAGCGATTGCCATCAATGAGATAATAATGGTTTTTTTCATGAAATTTTTGTTCATTTTATTATCAGTTTTATTGTTTGAATATCGTTTTCGGTGGCGATGGTGGCGAAGTAGGTATTGCCAGGTGGCAGGGAACCTTCGAAGCAATAGTGGTCACGGTCATTGTCGTCGTAGGTGGTGATTACTTTACCCTGTAGGTTATATATCGTTACCTGTACCTGACGGGCACCGGACACCTCGATGTTGAAATGGCCAGTGGTGGGATTCGGATAAAGTGAAAATTGAGAATTGAAAATTGAAACTTTCTCATGTTCGTCATACTCTTTGCCACTATGACCTTTGGCGCCCTTGGTGCCGGATTGCGCCAGCTGCCACAAGAGGGCGCCGCGAGCGAGGGTAAAGGTGCAGGTGTCGGACGGGAGCCATAGATTATTGAAACGTACTTCGTTGGCAGTCACAACCGATGGGAGGATGATGCCACCATCGAGTAACAGCACAAGGCTGTCGGTGGGAACGGGAATACTCCGCGTATCAAATGCAAGAGAAAACGCGACATCCTCTGTACCTGAGCTCTGAACGCGCCATTGGCGGGCGAGTGTTTCAATGTCAGAGGCCTCCTGCAGGAATGTCAGAGGTGCATCATTGTCGCCAATGAGAAGGTAAGCCCCTTGCGGGAGGCTGTCGGCAGAGAGGGTGACGACGGAGCCGTCCATTTCGGAGCGGCTGCACAATTGATGGAGGGAGGTGTCGCTGCCAATACCCGTGATGCGGTGGTGGAACACGGCACTGTCGAGCCGATGCTGCCAGACACGATGGCCATTGACTCCAATATAGTCGACAGGACCGAGGGTGATGCCATAACGGATGGCCAGGATGGACTGCACCCTGCGTAGGACGGCGTTGCCAAGACGGTGATTGAAGTACAGCACCTCGGAGACCTTGATGTTTCCGTCGCCGACAGACAGGCTGGCGTAGGCAGATGAGGAGTCGGGGGCAGACTGGCGCAAGGTATGGATCACCGGTTTGCGGTCGGTATGTTCGGCAAAGCGGATGGCAGTGCTGTCGGAGAGGATACGCTCGGTGGTCAGCCCACGGCCAATGCTGTCGGCGAAGACGAGCTGCCACACAGTGGCTTCGGTGTCCACGACGGGCTTATAGACCACCACAACGGTGTAGTCTTCGGCATAGGGGATGCTGTCGAAAAGGAGTGGGGCGGTGGTCGCCGGATGGAAGTTTAGCGCCGAATCGGCGGACGGGCACTTCCAATGGAATGCCGGACTTGGCAGTTCCTGCCCGGTCTGTCCCAGCGCGATGCCATAGGACAAGAGGAGGCAGGCGGCGAGGGCAAGTTTGTTTAGATGTCTCATATCCTTGTTTCTTTGTTATTGTGTGACTCGGTGGTTTTATGGTTCTAACGGGCGGCATGGGCACAATGACCATAGGACCAAAAAAACAGTGTGCAGACAATAAAAAGAGAGGGTACTCGTTAATAGGGATGTCGACGGCAGGATGCTACAGACAATGCATAGGGCAGAAAGGCTCTATGATTCCCGGGGGTGCGGAAAGCAGGGTTGAATCTTCGACGGTTCCAAGTGTTTCGGATTCTTCGCTGTGGAGCACCCTCTCTTTTGATTCAATTATTTATATGCAATACATGTATATAGGTTTGTTTTCTCATCAAATGTTATCCGTACTTGATACCCCTCTCCAGCTTTTTCTTTTGCCCAGGCTGCTGCCTGATTGCTACTATCTGTAACATAGGTGACAACATCTTTTGTTACCCCAGGCTGTGGAGTATAGTTGTTGTCGAAAAAAACAATCTCATAACCTTTGCGTGCCAACGCGGTAAGTTGAATAAGCAACGCCTCATATTCGTCGTCACTGTGCAGGATTACAGTTTGCTGCAACCCATTGACGGAATACTGTACTGTGTACATATCGGTATTGCAAATAGTGGTTCCCTGTGCGGTGTCAGTAAAGGTGTCCTTTTGACAGCTAATAGTCAGGGTTGAAAGCACGGCAAGGAGTGCCAGGGGGAAAATTCTTTTGTTCATTTTTCTTTCAGGTTTATTGTTTGTTGATAGAATATCGCATCTATTTGTTCTTCGTTTTCGATGTGGAAAATGGTTATGGTTTGTTTGTTGTAGTATATGGCTATTAAGTCATTGTTCAGAATGACAGTGTCCATCGGGGCATTGTATTTGTGCTTGGGAGCATACTTTATATCAACCGTATTGCTCTCCATAGGGATAGAGAACTCCGGGGGGAACGTCAGAATGTTGAAATCGTCTTTAATACGGACCCAGGAGGAGTCGTTTTTGGCTTCCAGGAGGGTGACGTCGACAAAGACGGTGTCGTTGATTTTGAAATCCTTGAGGAAGACGACGTTGAAGTCCTCGTTGCCGGCATAGCGGGTGTAGACTTCGCTGACCTCGCGCGAGGGGAAGAACCAGTACCAGCGCTTCCAAAGGGTGATGACCGCGAGGTCGACGAACAAGAGTATGCCTACCCACAACCAAAACCGTCGTATATTCTTCTTTGTATTCATTTTTCGGCTCTTCCTTTTTCTACGACAACAGAGACATCGGGGACGATGGATGTGCTTGAAAGATGTAGGGGTGCGGCAGCTGTTGTTTTGGTTGTCATCGTTGTCGTTATTGTCTTATATCAGGCAGAGGATTCTGGTTACGGTGTCGAAGGCCTGTGCGGGGAGGATGTCGCCATAGGAGGTTCCTGCTGTGAAGTCGGGAGCGGGTGCCGCAGCATAGGCGGTGCCGGCGACGAAGGTGAAGAGGGCGAGGAGGCATGCGGCCACGGCGGTGCGGACAAAGGCATCGCGGCGCCGGCGCCGGGCACACCATTCCTCGAGGTCGGCATTATGTTCCAAGGCCAAGTTACGGATTTGGTCAAGGAGCTGGCGGTTGCGCGCTGCCTCGACGTTGATGATTTCTTCTATTTCCTGTTCTGTCTTCATGTTGTTCTTGTGTTGTTTGCCATTTTCGATATGATGCGTTGTTTCATTTTTTTGACTGCGGCCGGTGTCGTCTCCAGTTTCTCGGCGATTTCGTTCTGGTGGTAGCCTTCGAGGATGAGGGTGAGCAGGCTGCGCTCTCTTGGATTGAGGTCTGTGGCGAGTTCCTCTATCAGTTCCCGTTGGCTGAGCCCGTCGCTGTCGGCCAGTGTGTCGGCCAGGTGGTCGTCGATAGGCAGCCAGTCGTGGGACCGGTGCCGGAGGCGGTGCGAGAAGACGCTCTGGCATTGCCACGCAACCCATGTCATTTGCTGCCAGATGTTGCTGTCCTCGCGCAGGGAGGAGAGGTGGAACCAAATGGCGACATAGCAGTCCTGCACCAGCTCGCGGCAGGTGGTGTCGCTGTAGGACGAATGCCTCCAACAGAGGGTGCGTATCAGTCCCCTGTGCCGCGTGAGCAAGCCTTCGAACAGTTCATATTTAGGATCCTGTTTTATGTCCATTTTGGTCAGCTTCTCTGTATATATAATAACCACCAAAATGCCAAAAGGTGACATGAGAGGTGCGTTTTTATGATTTTTTAACACTTGTTTTTTTTGAAAAAGTATCAATATCTTTGGGTGATTTAATGGTAAGTTGGTGGTAATTAGTGATGAATGATTATTTTTTATATGTATGTGTTGGAATTCTTTTTTTTTATGTATATTTGCAGCAGAAAGAGTGTGTGTGGGGGGCAGATGTTCCACTGGGTTGTAGGGGGACTGTAAGGAGACCGAAACCGAACCGAAACTCAACCGAAACTCAACCGAAACCCAAAGGGAGTTATCTGCTCGTTGTCACGGAGTTGGGTACTACTTGTATGCCGGGATCGGGTTGGCGGCAAGGGTCGAGGGCTGCGGTGGCGCGGGGAGAGGGTGATGAAACAACGCAACAACACAATAAATCAACAGGATATGGCACGAGCAACAGGATTGTTGGAGAATGTGGAGGGGCACGTGGGTGGCTTCACGGTCTACAAACGGGACGGGAAGTCGTATGTGCGTCAGACGCAGATACACCAGCCGCGCCGGCTGTCGCGCAAGCAGTTGCTGCTGCGCGAGCGGCAGAGTCACAACAACGCCCTCTGGCGTGCGCTGAGGGCGACGGGACGGGTGTACTTCGACGGCGACAAGGCCCCGTACTATCGTTTTATGTCGGTCAATACTCATTCGCCGGTGCCGTATCTGGAGAAGGGCCACCACTACGGCAGCGCCCTGCTGCTGCCCGAGATGGTGGTCAGCGACGGGCCACTGGCGCCGATAAGCTACCAGCTTGGGGAGGTGGACGGGCAGGCGGCGCTGCTCACCGACCTGACGAGGGCGAGGGCCGGCAGGATGACGCTGCTGCTCTATGTGTTGAGGCAGCAGGTGTATGTGTTTCAGAACGGCACCGAGATGTTCCTGCTGAGCATCAAGGTGGAGCCGCTGACGGCCGAGGATTTCGTCAGGGTGCCGTCGACGCTTACGTCGCCCTACAAGGACGTGCACGGGACGCTGGCCCTTGTGGGTGACTGCTATGGCGACCCAATGCTGGGTTTCGGACTGGTGAGGGTGGAGAAGGGGGTGGCTTCGCACCAGCGTGTCGTTACGCGTTGTACCTACTACGAGCGCTACACCACTGAGGAGGCCCTGCTGGCCGCCGCGAAGAGCTACGGCGGGCTGACGGGGGAATAGCTGATGATGCTTCTTATCGGACAGAAGGGGCGCTTTTGTAGATGCGCATGAGGCACTCCTTGCAGTCGAACTCGAGTCGGAAACGGCGGTCGTTGTTGCGGAGGACGAGTGTGTCGGAGGGGCGGATGTCCACCTTCGGGGCGAAGGTGTTCTTGCCCTGCAGGCAGCATCCGAGTTCGTAGCGGAGGCA
>Ga0326511_10001438_pt1 | contig 19666 bp, 21 predicted proteins | sample 0_2496_0518_D_FD_203701 | JGI IMG/M metagenome (GOLD analysis project Ga0326511, IMG submission 203701) | Bovine rumen microbial communities from UC Davis, California, United States - 0_2496_0518 | ecosystem: Host-associated > Mammals > Digestive system > Stomach > Rumen | place: USA... | reverse complement strand
AAGCAGACCCAGATCGAACAGAGCATTAGACGCGGAGAATTCGCAAGTCTTGGCGCGTTCAACTTAATGTTCCAATGCACTCGCTACATGCATCGGGCGAACGAATCGCACCTTCAGCTTTCACTGAAGAACAGACTATATCTTCTCCCTCGAGGGGAGCGCACCACTTCGATTGCCAATCGCTTGCAATCTACTGGTACATCAGGGTAATATTTAAATTGACTATCAAAATTTCCGAAACAAATGGATGTACTTCATTAGTCGTTGAGGGTTCCCGTTTCCGGGCTTCCCTGCTGATTATCCATTATCAAACGTTTAGGCAGTTGGCCATGCGTCATGTGTGCAGTTTTTTCTGCTTTCGCACCTTTCCATTTGGGTTTTGCTACATATATCCAAATATCTCTCGTACTTCCTTTTAAGTTTTAAATCGGCATCTTTATATATCCATTCAAGAACACGGGCGGCTTCTTTCTTGCCATACTTGACTTCATAAGTACAATCTGTGTTTGTACATTTATATACTCCACCACGCGCTCCCGTGTTGTTGTAAATACACTTCTCGATTCCGTGCATTAAGTCGCCTGTACCGGCAAACGAAAGTCTTCCACGCACGTCGATACACCCATCCCCGTCCATTACACCTCTAATGAAATGGGACGCCAGATGTTCTGGCATCCAATCTGGCCATTTTATTTTGCGAGATTTATTAGGAGGGGCACCCTTCTTACACAGTTCGTCGCAAATATGATGACTGCAAATCCAAAATAGAGCTGTGTCTGTATTAGCACAGTCGGTTTTCTTATGCGTCTGATATTTGATAACACCTGTATAACCGAGTTCGTTCTTAATATCGAGAAGTAAATCGACATCATCGGCCTTGAGTTCTATACAAAGGTGATATACGCGAGACTTGTCGTTCATGTAATTGCAACCGTCCGCATATATGAACCCAAGAACGTACGCCTTATTCGGCGTGTCTATGACATCAAAATAATTGTAGTTTGCCGTATATTTTCTTATACATTCATCGTTAGTTCTTAGCGCTATCCCAGCATTTCGCAGTGCGGTTTTGATTGGCTTTATTGTGCCACACCTATACTCGGTAGCAAGTTTTTGTAACGATGTTCCTTGAGAGTATTTTTTAGATATTTCGTCTATCGTCTTTTTATCTTTTATTTTTGCTGAAGGCATATCTCACTTCCCTTTCGAGACGCAAGATATATGTAGCTTATCCCTCTGTTTCGGTTGCACACCTTTAGGATTTTCCAGCATTTCAATGCGTATTTTTTCATACACCTCGCGGTGTACGGTCGCGTGAACAAATGAATGTCAGATTCACGACATAATCGGCACACCAATGGCGTCAACGGCGTCAGCGCTGTCGGCGGTCATATTGATGGTGGGATCAGTGATCTGGTTCAGAGACCAGAGCAGCTCATAAGTGCCCTTCTTGAACATGGTGCCACGAACGGCACGATCGATAACAAAACTGGAAATATCGAAAGCCATAGTTCATCTTCCTTTCTTTTTATTCAACAAAAAACGCGCCCTTCGGCGCTGATTGTTGTTATGATAGTTACTACTTCTGATCGTAAAGATCGCGAAGTCCATCCAGCCATTTCTTCTGGATTTTGTCGGGGTTCACTCGTCCGGCATAGATTCCGTTCAAAAGCATGTTCGAGGAGTTGATGGTGCAGATTCGTTTGACGCTGTCGAAGAATGGAAAGATTTTCATATTCGCCATGTCATTCACGCCAGCCTTGCTTCCCTCACTGTTTGCGAGGAAGGATGCCAGCGGCATGAGCGTACTCTTGTACTCCTTGTCCCTCATCCGTTGCTTGTTCAACTTATCTTCGTCAATCATGAACTGCCGGGTGTATGTGTTACCGGCGAATTCAGGAGTCTTCTTGATTCCATGAATCGTAGAAATATAATTGAAGATTTTTGAGTAGATCAACAGGTCAATCTTCTGTCCGGTCTCCTCGCAATACATGCAATACGTATCGTTGGAGATTTGCCTGTACCAACCAAACTTCGTGAAGTCCAGGTCGCCGAAAATGATCTTCGTCTTTTCCTGCTCCATCCCGACCATCACGCTTTTGAACATTTCGAAATCACTGACGTCGCCCCAGTAAACCCCATTCTCAGCCAATTCGCTCTTCATATCCGAGGAGATGATGGTAATGGCATTGATAAGCCCCCAGTATTTCTTCTCCCCGTATCTGATGATCTCGCCAATCGTAGGCTGATGTACGGTTATCTGGCTATTTAATTTGTAGTCTTCCCCAAAGTAAGCCGCTGCGTAGTCAATCGGCTCTACTTCGATCCTACTTGTAAGTGTCCCTGTCGAGGCCATTTCCACTGACGTTCCAGTCTTTGATTCTGTAGACCATATCCTTCGTCCTGAAGTCGTTGGAGAATATGATCCGATACCCCTTCTCGCCCTTTACCTTCTGAAAGCCAAAGTCTACCGAATTACTCAACATGGAGTCGATCCGGGAACAAAGCATGTCTCTCCGAATCTGGCCCTTGCCATCATCATCGATGTAATTCATCAGACTCTTATGCACCGACACATAGATGTGAAGGTCAAAGTCTCTGGCAGTCGGGCTGGTGTAATATCCTTCGTCTATCTCGATACAGATAAGGACCATTGCGTCCTTGATCGTTTCGTCGATATAGTCATAAAGATAGATGTTTCGCCCGATCAGGTTTGCAGCGGGAAGCGGTGTTTCTTTCTTACCGGTAATAAGCTCTACGCACAGCTCGTCGTTCACAATCAGATTTGCAATACGTCTTTTATATTCAGTAAATTCGCTTAAATATGGCATGTTCTCCCTCCAAATTAAATATCAATCCAGCCGCCTCCATCACTCGGTGGGATCAATTCCTCCGAGGCATAGCCGCTGTTCTTGCCATTCTTCTCTATCCATTTTGAATTGTTAGCGATCATGTGCTCGACGTCGTCAGTGGGTTGCAGTTCATCTTCTACGGCCATACATCTGACAAGCCCGTACCCGTCCCAGTTGTCATGCTCGGTATCGATCTGAGCAATCTTCCATGCGGTCGGGTGGTATGTATTCTTGTCGATCAGGAAACGATAGTCATTGTCCAACAGAACCGTTTCGTCATTGCATGGGAAGTAAATCAATCGCTGCGAAGACACAATGGTCATGTAGTCACTCGATCTTTCGCCGGAGTTGTACTGCGTCGCATTGTGTACGACCACGGGGTACCTAACCGTCTTAAAGGTTGTAAGAGATGTGAAATTCACCCAGGTGTTGCAATAGTAAAGCATGCCTTTGCTATACACACCGTTGTTCTCGACGAGAGAGATAACCAGCCACCATCTTCCCTCTACCTCGATCAGGTCACCGCACTGCAAGGCCCCGACGCTGAACAGTGCAAGACGATAAAGCATCTTGTTGTAAGAGTCGGCGGTCTCATTCTGCATGATGATTCTGATGGTGTGGGGCTTGTTGTATGGGTTGTTGTTATACACTTTCGCCTCAGAGCTCGCGAACGATGTCAGGACGTCGTTTTCGAACGCGCCCCTCCAATCGCGAAACTCATCGTTCTCAAAGCCTCCAGTGGTCACAGCGTCGGTAAGATACCAATCCTTCATTTGACCACCTCAGTTTCCAAACCAGGAGACTTTCAATTTGTTGATGTAGTCTCGTGCGGTGTCGCGCTCCTCGACAAGCTCGTTGTAGGTGTACCGCTTGGTGTCGCCATTCCCGTTCAACTTGATATCGGTTGTGATAATGTTGTTGATTTTGTTCACCCTGCTCAGCTCGCGCTCGCAGTACATTACCTTCATAAGATAGGCAAGCGTATTGATAACAACACCGGGAGTATCTTTGCCGAATTCACCTGTAGCCCTGTCATACGGGGCAGTACCGATTTCAAGCTCATATTGGTTGATGGCCTGAATGAACCACATGTCTTCCAGTCCCTCGGGCAGCGCCATCCTGTCCCGAAACAGCGTGTGAAATGAGTCGATCACATCGGCCTTGGTAAACACGGCACATCACCTCACATCTGAATCTTCACTCCAACAAGGTCTTCTACAAAGCGAACCTTCTCGAAGTCGTTAATCTTTTTCCTTTTGATATAATCGATCAAACGATGCCGTTCGTAATCCCGCACCGTGCTCTCCTTGACCTTCTTGCTGAAAGAGGCGAGCGTTTTATAGGCAAACACTTTGTCCAGAAAATCGTCGGTCATAACGGCTTGATCATCCGGGATCTCAAACTGATCCCTGATCGCCTTGTCATTGATGACGAGGTGGGCGTGAGCGCCATGTCCGTCCGTCCCCAAAAACAACACGTTGCCAGAGTAGCACTGCTGTTCGACTTCTCCCCTATCAAGTGTGATGGTAGAGTTAGCCTGAACCTCGACATCGCCAAGGTTCTGAAGCCGCTTGAAATAAACAGGCCAAGGGGCGAGATTAGTTACCTTTACTTTCTCCGTCAACATTGTTTCCTGCATCTTTGCTTTCCTCCCGCTTGTTCAGCATTTTGTCCCTGAATTCGCTCCAGTTGTCCAGAGCGGTATTCAAACGTTCATCCCTCTTGAACACCCAGAAATCAGACTGTGTGTTCCGGTTGTAGCCACGCTCGATGTACTCGATACCGTGGGCCTTGATAAAGCATACAAGCCGGTAGGAGTAACAATAAAACTTATCGCTCGGCTTTTTGCCCTCATTCATATTTTTCTCCATAACAAAACCGGGCTGGGACAATCGCTCATCCCAGCCCGTCTCCTTTTCATTATTCTATTACAGTGCGTAATCGGTCACAGGAGTGATAGAGGTATCGTTCATCAGACCGATTTCATACTCATGGCCCTGAGCCACGTCAGCGGCCACAGTCAGGTCGAAGCGGGTCAGGATGCGGCCAGTGCTCACATCGTTGCCAGTGAAGCTGGTCAGACCGCCGCGAGTCCAGGTCGCAACAGGAGAACGCAGACCGGTGGGCACAACGAACAGCAGACCTTCGGGCAGCAGGGCCTCGAAGTCGGTGCCAGCGGCATTGACCTTGGTGAAGTCATAGCCGGTGGGAACTTCGCGAACCAGGGAGCCCTTGTAGTTCATCACGAGACCATTCTTGCGAATCTCTTCCATGACAGCATCAGAGATACCGGTGATGGGAGTATTCGCGCCGTTGGTGTAGGGCACGAAGTTGTTAATCTGAGACACAACAGCGTAGGAGCCCAGAATACTGGTGGGGCCCATCCGACGAACCTTGGTAACAATGTTGTCCAGGTTGGCCTGGGTAATGCCAGAGCCTTCAGAGAAGAACTTGACACCAGTGGCGTTCTTGATGGCGTTGTACATTTTCTTCACGACATAGGCCGCAGCCTTATTCATGATGTCAGTGCGAACCATCTGCATACCATAGTTCTCGCGCTCCATGTTGCCAGCGGCCATCGCACGATAGTCGATTTCATAACCAGAGGAGACGTCCACGGGAGCCACGGGATAGCGGGTGACAACCTGACGGGGATAGGTCACGGTGCCGTCCAGAGCCTGGAAGCGAGCACCGCCGCCAGCGTAACCCCACACTTCGCGCTCGATGCTTTCATCAGCGCCAAGAGGGGTGTAAGAGCCAAACAGGTCAAGCAGTTTCGCTTCTTCCAGCACGACGGGAGTCAGCACCTCACGGCGAATCTGGTTCAGTTCAGAAGCGGCATGGGTGTCGCCGTCGCCGGCCTTGGTGGCCAGGTCCTTGATATAATTGACAGCCTTATCGGCAGTCTGGCCCAGGTTGGGTAGATTCTTGCCGTTGACCATCGCGGAGAAAACCTCCACGACGGGAGAATTGCGTTTGATCTGAGGATTGACATCGACGTCCTTACGGGCGTTATTCATTTCAAAAGTATTCATGTTTCTTTTCCTCCTTCCTTTAAGAATCCATTACGCGGCCACGATCTTCACGCGAAGACCGACCTTGTTGCCATAAGCGAACTTGGCAACGACTTCGAAGGTGACGCCAGTGTTCAGACCAGAGGCAGACAGAACGCCGTCCGCGTCAGCCTTCAGGGTGTCACCCACATTGATAGAGGAAACGTCGCCGGCCACGTTGGGGCCAGAAACTTCGAGGCACTCGCCGGCCCAATCCTTGAGCCGATAGCCGTTCAGCCGAGCGCCGGCGGGGATAATCGCGCCGTCCACATAGCGCTCGTCGCCGTACATGTCGTTCAGCGCAACGTACAGTTCGTTGGCATTAGCGGCGGGGGCAACAGACTTGCCGTCGGCACCGATAGTGAAAAAGTAGCCGTTGATGACATCGGCGGAAGCGATCACAGTGGGATTGTTGAACGCCTGATGTTCGATCATCTGAGTGGTATATCCTTTAACCATCTCAATTCACCATTCCTTTCAATTAAAAAATGCTGCCCTCTTCGGGGATTTTGTCTTCGCTAACGATCTCAGAAAAGATATCGTCAACTTCGTGCTTGCTGTTCTGCTCGTCAACATGCTTAGGTTCTGGTTTGGCTTCCATCGCCTTTTTGCCGATGCTAACGTAGATGCTTTCTACGATGCTGTTGACTTCGTGATTCATGGGGTCAGCCCTGTAGGCTTCGATCTGCTCACTCGCGACAGCCTTCTGTTCGTCCGTGAAAGGCTCAAGCGCGGCTTCGAGCTCGCTCAGGCGCTCCTTCACTTTGTACTCAGCGATTTCCTGTTCAAGGATCGCTTTCTGGTTGCACAGATCAGACCATTTCTTTTCGTTCTCTTCCCAAAGCTTCTGTTCTTCTTCGCGATAAGAAGCGAGCTCGGCCCTGACCTGTTCAAGCGCAGCTTCGAGCGTCTGCACTTTGGTGTTGGCTTCTTCAAGCTCATTGACCTTGGCGTCTTTCTGCTCGTTGGCGCTGTTCAGCTCGTTCGTAAGCTCAGTGTTTTTATCATAGACGGCGTGGAGCTCGCCCTTGATTTCTTCCACCAGCTCACGAATCTTGGATTCATCCATGCTGTTCTCCTCCTTCTCATTGACCTCGAGGATATAGCATGCCTCGTCAGCCGGTGGAACACTGGCAGACAAAATAGCATAGCCGGCATATTCATATTGCATCGGGACCCTTCCGTATTCCTTGTACCCATCCTCGTAGATGATCTGATTATCATTCTCGGGAGTACCTACGATTTCGACACTCCCCATAACGGTTCCGAGGGGTACATTCTTTTTCAACCAATCGACCAGTCCCCTATGGCGGTGTTCGTACAAAACGCCGTCCGCCATGAGTACATGCGTCATCACGCCGTCGATTTCAACATCGGTCACATAGGCGCGTTCGATACTGCCGACCACCTCGCTGTTCTCATTGAACTTCGGGATCAGTCTGCCGTCCGCGTCCTTGACCTCTTCCTTGGCATAACCGTGACCGCCGATTTCTGTTTCTTCGGCGGTATCGCCTTTGCGAAGGTATTCAACTGCGATATCCGCGTGTGCGATTCGCTTCGCGGCTTCTACTACGTACTCTTCCTTCCAGGAGATTCCGTTTGTCTGATAATCACTCGGGTCGTCCATGATGCGGTGGAGAATGAGTTTAATGGGTCGCTTTCCTCCTCGCGCTGTTTCAGAGCTGATCTCAAACAGCCGGGTTTGAAATCTCTCCATTGTCTTCACCTCCTTCATTTGCGGTTCAATCCGGCGTCATTCCACCGGTCTCCCGCGAATACAAAGTCTTTTCATTGCTTGTATCTTCATCCACGGGTCTGCCGCCTTGGTTGCTGTCATTGCCCTGTGTGAAGCTGGTCTTGTGAACGGGATACTTCTCCTCCACATTGTTCTCCAGCTCCTCATCCATCATGGCATAGAAAGCGTCCGGCTCGATGCCAACAGCCGCCGCCCACAGAGTAAGGGGTCCTTTACCCTGCAAATAGAGGTCCTTCGACATCTCAGCAAACTCCTTGCGGTTTGCGTAGGTGATCGGGAGGTATTTGACCTCCGTCTTGTATTTCGGGTTTTTGATCACACACCGATTGATGGCCTTGTTCAACTCCTCTGTCAGCAGCTCGATGATCTGAAACACCTCTGCGGTGATCAGTCTGAGGTTATTCTCCTGTGAGGAGAAGCTCGACGTGCCGTCGCCGCTCAACAGACTCCCGGCAAAGCCAAGGCTTGTAGAGATCGCTCGCTTCGACGAATTGTCATCATCATTATCGAACACAGATACATCCGGCTTGAGCACATCGATCTTGGTTCCTGCGGCGACACTGAAGAAGGTCGTAGCATCCGCAGAGATCGGCCTCGTGATCGCGTCGCGAACAGTGTTGTGCTGGTCTTCCTGCTGTTTGCCGGTCAACGCAGACTCACCCTTGTTCTTTCCCTCCGGGAAGGTCTCATAGATGATTCGATTGTTGACAGCGGCAAGAGTCGCTCTCTTGACCTTTGTCTTATAAGCGTCGTACAAGATATCGTCAATAGCGGCAAGGGCAAGCGGCCTTCCGTAAGGCTCGGCCTTTTTGGCCCTGAACTTCACGGCAATCGTGTGGTCGTTATTCAAAACGGCCCATCTTTGCCCCGTACCAGACCTGTACTTCGCATAAGCCTTCCGAATCTCTTCCGGGAATTTTCTGATCTTATTCTCCGGTGTTTCGTTGTCGTTCAGCATGAAGTAGTCAAGGTCAAACGCAAGCACATAGCTTCCGTTCTTTATACCCACGATGCGTGTATAGTCGGGGTTCAGGTAGATGATCGCCGCATTGATCTGACTTTCGTTGATCTCGGCGATACTCTCAACATCCCAGTCCGTCATGCTGGTCGCCTTGTCGAGCGGCCTCTCCTTTGTTTCAAGATAACCAAAATAGACGCCTTCGATCAGCGCGTTGTGAATGCCATCACGAATAAACTCCTTGTCCCTGATGACATTCAGCAATTCGATTACCAGCTCTTTGTTCACTTTCTTTTTGGCACCCGCCTTGCCGTGAGGCACAACAACAGAAGAAAGCACCGGCAAAGCAACGCAGTAATCAATGACGTTTGTCAGGATACCGTTGCTGCTATACAGGATACGGCTCAGTCTTCGTACCTCTGCGTTGTATGTCATCGGGTCTTTGGCCATCTCCATAATGGTGTTATGGCTGTAAAAGTCCAGGATGTTGCACCCGAAATATCCCCTGAACCTATTGGACACATCCACGGCAGAATGCCGGGAAGCGTATTCAAAGCTTTCTTTCTTTTCTTCAGCAGTACGTTCTTCCATTCTTTCGCCTCCTTAATTGACAAGGCAACGATATTCGTACTGCCCGTCAGTCGCCAGTAAGTCGCGTTCAATCAGCGACGCAAAGTAAAGCCCGTAGCTTACAGAGGTGTATCTGTCCTTGGTGTTTGTGCCGACCTCGCTGATGCGAATCACGCCGGTATCCGGCAGTCGATCATAGGTCAGCTCGATCATTTCATTGATCATCGCCTGGGTCTCAAGGTATGGACGCTCATAGAACATCTGCTCCTCAAGATCGGTCGCGGTGCTATAGCCTTTGACCTTTGGCAGTACTTCGTCCAACGCCACATCATAGTGACAAAGCAAAGAGACATTTTTTTCACTAAACTCTCTTCTGGTAAGCTGGGCAATGTCGCTATTCAGCTTTTGCGTAGCCGTTACAACATATATAACATCAAGAGCGCCCTCCGCCCTGATTCGCTTTGCGGTGTTCTCATCGTTCATTGCTCTCAGGGGCGGGTACTCGGTCTGTGTTGCGTCGTCATAGGTGGGTCTTGCAAGCATGTCATAGATCGCAACACCGCCATTCCTAAGGTCGAGCACGAGATAGTCGCACTCGGTGTCAAAGAAAATCTGTTTGATCCTTAATGCTTGCTTGATGGTATCCCCACCATGAACGCTCTCCATATAATTCACTTGCTTCCTGTAAGACAGGCCGATGGTCTCAGACCGTTCGGGAAGCATACGGATAATACTGAAAATGCTGTTGTCGTTTCCCTTCTTATCCACAAAGGCGATATCGCAGTTCAGCGTCCTGATCTCGCCCTCTTGATGAGGCAGGATAGATCCCTTCTTCGGCGCGTCAGAGTTGATGTCTTTGCGCGGGTAGATGGGAGGCTGCTTCATCGTCTGACACGCGGCCAGCATTTCATAATCGAAGTAAGCATGTTCGTTCTCGCCAATCATCAGGTTCTCGCTTTCAATCATCCATGTGACAGGGTCGCTTTGCTTCTTGATCTTGATCATCTGACTTCGCGTCTTGATCTTGTGGTAAAGGGTAATAATATAGTCAAACGCCAGGAGAGCGTAGCGTTTATCCCCAGCTCCGGTTCTCATGGCGCTGTCTTTAATCAGCTTCCACATCCAGTGGCTCCTGTACCACGATGAGGAGATGTAGACCGTCTTGCTTTCTTCCGGCGGCAAGTCGGAGTATTCGGGCATCATGCCGTAGCCGGTATCGCGCACCACCTGAAACTGGCTCAGAACAGAGTCGATGACGTTCTTCTTGATCATTCTGAACTCTTCAAGAATGAGCAATGTCGAACGATGACCGCGAGCGTTATCATTCCCAACCACGACGATGATGGTGCTTCCGTTATAGAAGTCAACCTCGATCTCGTCGCCGTGTGTACGAATCTGTCTGATCTCCGCTCTGAGGTTTGCTGACTTCGGCATCAGTTCTTTCTCGATCTTTTCCGATACGATCAACTTCGCCTGTTTAAGTGTTGAAGACGCAATGACGATCCTGCTATGCGGCCTCAAGATGGCCTCGTCGCAAGCAAAGATGGCGACGATAAAAGACTTCGCCGCAGCACGAGCCGCGACCGTCACAGATTCCTCGGCGTTCCCGAGCTCGTACAGCATCAGCCGCTGGTAGGGATATAACGGTATGCCGAGATAGTGCTCTGTGAATCGGTGGAGGTTTCTCCTATAGAAGTCAGCCCAGTTGATCAGATTATTGACGTGATCCTGATCGCTCAGATAGCCGTCAGAAAAACGGGACGCCAGATTGGTCTGGATGTTATCCAGCAATTGAAGCTCTGTCTGGTTAATCATCTGTATCACCAACATCCACACTGGCTGCTTCTTCGTCTGTGATAGCCAACTCGTCCGTCTGTTTCTGGGACGCACGATTCAGGAGATTCTCGATCGGGCGTCTGACGAATCTTGTGTAATACTCTTCTTGGCTGTCCATGTCCTGATATGGGCTGTCATGAACAAACTCCGCCGGCGCATATCGCTCGATCTGTTCAAGCCATACGCCAAAAGGCTGATGCTCTTCGTCATTGTCGCGCTTCACAACCGTATCGAAGCCACTGTCCTTGATCGCCCTGCTTAGAGACGATGACAGCGCCGAAGCGTTCTGCTTGTCGTGCTTGATCGCGTCCATCACGCGGTACTCCAATGCGGCCAGGAATCTTGCGTTCTTGACCTGACTCGCCGTCGCTTCGTCTCCGAGCGGCTCAATGTATCCTTTATAGGAAGAAAGCATGAACGGGTATGCGTCAACGTCGTAGCCCTCGCCGAAGATACTAACAGCCTCTTCCATTACATCATCAATCACCGGCATATCCGTCGGGTTGACAGCGCCGGCTTCCAGAATGGGCTTTTCGGCCTCTTCGTTCAAAGTGTTCTCCCACGACACGCCTTTGGTCATCAGGGCGACCTTGCTGAAATAATTCGTAATACCGCCAACCATCTTCTCGAAAACCCGTGGAGACCAGTAGATGTCCAGCCACTCGCACACCCGCCGAACAGCCTTCGCCGTGTTGCCATCATACATTTTCAGCCGTTCTTCATAGAAGGTGTTGACACACTCGACACAGGTCGTGCAATATCCGTCGTTGCCGTCGTACTTCGGCACGTTCAGCTTGGAGAAGTTGCCCATCTGCTTCAGATACTCTCGTCCGCATGTCGTGCAAACGTATCGCTTCTCAGGCGGTTCGGGCTTCTTCTTTGGCCTGGGCTTGGGTTTAGGCGGAAGAGTTGGCTTTGTAACCGCCATTGGCTTTCACCTCCAAAAATCAAAAGCCAAGTATAAGCTTGGCATGTAATGAATTCGTAATATATTTATGTTATAGTAACCCGTATGGAGGGGTTGCTATGAAAAAGATTATCGCTCTCATATCCGCGATATTACTGCTGATGCTCCCGTTTACATCGTCCTATGCAGCATCCAAGACAGCCAAGTTTACCGTGACCGTTTCCTCTAAGCTAGTATCAAATAATAGCGTTGGTCACGACTGGTCTTTGACCCATACGATCAACGGGAAAGAATACTTCAAAAAGTCTGATAAAGCGACGATCACCCTGACTCAAGGAGAGAAGATAAAGATCGTCACAAAAGCCATTGAGAATGACAGTTATCCAGATATCGGCGAAAACACTTACGAGTTTACTCTGACGTCCGATTTTTTCTCAGGTGGGTTTTACGCCACCGTAGAAGTAACTGTCATAGAAAACAAAGGTCGGTACAAAAACAACGCCGCTGTTTGGGAAGTGACTTATGACTTCAACCGTTAAGCTGGCCTCTGTATTCATTTGTCTGGTACTATTATTTTCTTGTGCGCATGCGGCTGTTCCTGAATACACGGGGACAGCCGTTTGCGTAATCAACAATGACAGTCCAGACATAGACGAATTCTACACAGGCGAGGCATACATCGAATACAAAAGCCTGGACAAATGGCTGAGAGCTTACCGTGTCGTTGCATGCCTTGGCCCAGAAACAATGTCAGATAATCATCGGTATTCGATGCAGAACATTGAACTGCCTGGGTGGCAACGTGATACGTATGATTTCATACCCGGCCTCAGTCTGTATCAGAGATGTCATCTTGTCGGCAACCAGCTTGGTGGTGCGGAAATCGCCGAGAACCTTGTCACAGGAACGCAGTATCTTAATATCGTAGGTATGCTGCCGATAGAGAACATGGTCGCTGATTATATCCGCACAACCGGCAATCATGTCCTCTATTCGGCATGGCCATACTATGGCACGGGTAACTATGTTTGTTACGGAGTGCAACTCGAAGCAAAGTCTGTTGAAGACGATTCAATCCGTATCAATAGATACTGCTTCAATGTTCAGCCCGGGATCTCAATTGATTACAGAACCGGGCTGAACAAATTAGCAGATATCTCGGTTGTTCTCGATTACACTGAGAAGCAAACTAAATCAAACACGGTCATGTCATCTGAATTGACATATATCCTTAATACGAACACCAAGAGGTTTCATGACCCGAGCTGCCCGTCGTGTACTGAAATGAAGCCAAGCAATCGTCAAGAAACAACTCTGACAAGAGACGAATTGATTGAGAGCGGATATAAGCCTTGCGGTAGATGCCAGCCGTAGGTTAGAGCGTTCCGTAATACGCTTCTCTCGTTTCCAGCGGTTCGCCGGCAGGATTATCAGCAGGGCAACCAATTCTGATTGCGGTTACTTTTTGGTTCTTTTTGTCTACAACAAAGATATCGAAAGCTTGCTCCGTGATGGTGCATCTTTTACGTCTGGTCGAAAGCCAGCCATCATACTCGTCTGAGTAAGTATATTTATCGCAGGTTGTGACAAAAATTGGAATACCACCGGTAGTCTTTCCGACACCGTCAAAGTGCCTATGTCCGGCGATCAAAGCCGCGATCTTTCCGTTGCCGGTATAATTGTCGGCAATAGAGGCAATTGTAGTACCAACGCCGGATGGTTCACACACGCCGGTCGTCTTATCCGTAGATGCGATCTGATGAGCAAATATAATGGCAGTATAGCCACTGGGCAAGTTAAGCGCAGTATCGGCAAGCCAGGTCTGCTGGTCCTGCTCAAAGAGTGCCTCAGAACCAACGGTATATACGCTCAGCACAATATAACGCATTTTCTGGACGGGGTTGTCCACATAATAATAATTCCGCGATGCGTTTCCAACTACGGCGTCATACATTCCACTGTTAAAGTAGTTCCACAGCATGGTGTTTGTTATGGTCTTTGCTTCTGCGGTCCCACCAATTTCGTAAAAATAATTATGGTATTCATGATTCCCCATGGCCATATACATTTTGCCCGTATATGCCTGTTTAAACGCATCTGTGAAATTAAGATCGATTCCTTCACCCATATCGCCGCCAATAAACAGCCTCGGGATCGGAATATGCCTGTTTAAATAGTTAATCAGCAAAGGGCTATGCTTTGCATTACCCGTCCAATGCGCGTCTGTTAAGAAGGCGAACGTGTCTGAGTTACCGTCAGCCGCTTCCATTGCACCTTCAATAGCCAGAAGTTTGTTGCGAAGATACCCATTTGCAAGATAATACGCAGGGACACGAAAGCGATCATGGGACAGCACGCTGCTCGGATGGTATTCAATCGACATCGAATCGCCATCGCTCCAAATGTTGTTTGTTCCGTACTCGGTGAGGATGGGGGTGCCTGTAAACGGAAACGTAACAGGATTCTCAAGCGGATAAAGGAATTGGAGCGGGGTCCCGGCCTCTGCCATGTCAGCGAGCCATTGTTTAAACGCCGCAAGGTCCGGATATACTTCCTGAGAATCCAGGACTTTGATCATCGTATTCCCGATAACAAATTTTCCAAAGACCCCGCTGTTCCCGGAATACCACATGTTGGCAGCCTTTGCCATGGAGCAATAATAGTTTTCCCGAACGTCCGTTACATTTTCCAGCGTCGGAGCTTTATACGGATAAACGTTTTCAACATAAAATCTGTGGCCTCCGCTATCGAGCATCTTCCATTTTTCGCTTCCGTCAAAGCTGATTATCCCATGCGTCAAAGTTAGCGTTGCATTGCCGTTTGCGTCTACCGTAAGTGTGCCGCCGCCAATACCCGTTTCAAATGTTGGAAGAACAAAACTGTAAACTTTTCCGTCATCGCCCGAATCGCTTGGGCTGACGGTGACATTTACAACCTTTTTCTCGATAAACGGACGCACATTCTCTGGAGTCGGATCTCCGCTACCGCTCTGAGCGAAGCCGATATTCACAACTGTTTTGTTGATGGGCGTGTCTTTTCCACCATTGGTAATGGTTATGATCGTCCCGCCAACTTCAGAAGCGGTGTTCTCTGCAATTTGATCGAGCTCAACAAGTTTTACCGAGCTGTTACTCACCTCTTCGCTCAGTTCAATGTAGTCACTTGGAATACTCGCAATAGTTTCCGTTCCCTTGTTCTGAATAGCAGTGATCTGAGCCTGACCTGTATCTTCCACTAATGAAATTTCCTGGGCAATCGACTGCTCAGCAACCGCATTGAAGTTGTCATATGTTCCATCTGATTTCTTATATCTCAAAGTGCCTGTTCTGATTGTAGCTGGCATATAGCCCCTCCTCCTTTGTTATTATTTGGTAACGAATCGTATGTTTATATAACAAGCCCAGGAGGGGTTGTTATGTAGTTGACGATAATTACCGGCAAGGCGACATGCTCTTGCCGGTAACAAGTAATAACAATAATGTTAATTCACAGTCACATTGAAGAATTCATATTCTCCATTTCCGTTGGTAGCTACAACGACAACTCCACCAGACGCAACGCCGGTAACGACTCCATTGCTTACTGTGGCTCTTGTTTCGTTTGGCACCAATTTTGAAATTGTTCCATCTGTCTCAGAGGTGTTTCCATCGGTATCGTAACACCACCAATTCAAAGTCCCGGTCAATGTAGCGGTCAGACTGACATTACTTCCAGCATTTACAGCCGTGCTTCCAAGATGGAAAAAACGGTCTCCGCCACCACCGATACGAATGAACTTGACGATATTCTTTTCGGCGTCTACATTGACAACATCAAAGGTGCTTTCATAAATGGTGCCTTTGGTTTTCGTCGGCGGCAAATCATTAAAGTGCAAATACAGGTAAGAGTATTTGTAATCATCATAACGGGCATCGCAAGCAATGGATGCATGCAGGATGCCGTTACTGTATGTCATGTAATCCCTGTGCGTATGCCCAGACAAGAACATAAGAACTCGCCCTGTGACAGATGTAAAGTCATACACCTCACCATCAATGGTTACGGATGAATGAGACTGAACTGCGTCAACAAGAGATTTGACGCCCAGACGGGTAGTCAGATCCTCTCGCGTATTCTGGTCTGTGATCGGGACATGGGAAAGGAAAACAAAATTTCTGTCCCCGGCGGTCTTGACAGCCTGTTCCGCGATCCAAAGAAGCTGACTCTTGTTTACGCCGTATGTTTGCACCCACTCGTTGTTGCGGCCAAATTCCTCACAGAGGTCAACAATAATGTACCGGATGTTTTTGGCCGGGTGATCAATGTAATAATAGCAAGCCTCGGGATTGTCGTCGTTTGTGACGATATTGAATTCGTCGCTCCCGCCCATTGTAACGTTTCTGGTTTGCTGTGGGTTCAACATATACTTCTCGGTTCCGCCATTCTCGGAAACATGAAAGTCATGGTTCCCTTTCATCTGGAACAAATGCCCGTTTGTTGCGGCATACTTGTTGATCGCGTTAAACTGTTCCCTGATAGATCGTTTACACGTCTGTTCTGAAGTACTGTCGCTGTATGCGTTGCTGTAAGCGGGACAAACATCACCGCCAAAGACAACGTTGTTGATCGGCGTCCGCTGAAGCAGATTGGCAATGTATCTGCCGGTCATTCCGTTGTTGCTCGGGAAGTGTGTATCCGTATAGAAAATAAATGTATCGCTGTTTGCTCCGTTGTCTATGATCGTATCGAACACTTTTTCGACACGTTCGTCCATATAGCTGACAGCGTAACTCGGAAGATCGTTATCCGATTCACTGGTCGTCTCGGCTTCAGGATACAACGTAAGTACCTCATTCAGACGCCCACCGAGCTTGCTGACCTTGTCGTTGCTGTAACTGTATAGCAAAACGACGTCGTCATTTGTCAGTGTATCAAATGTCTTAATGTACATTTCCACATTCAGCAAGCTGATATCTTCCGCGCTGAAACACAAAAACCCATTGTTTTTTGCCATGCTGAATTTGCGCGAACCTGTTTCAACCTCAGCCCCGTTGTTGGCTCTGATGAAAATATTGTGCATTATTCCATCGTTGGTAAGCCCACGCGTGAACATGGTCGCGCCGTTTGAGTTGACCTTAAATGTAATATCGTAGCTTTCGCTTGTCTCTTCAATGACGGGACGACCGTTTTGAAAGTTCAATTCCGTCAAAACATCAACCTTGCGTTTGACAGGAAACAATCTCGGTAGCTCGACCCCAACATTACTGATTGAGGCAATCGTCAATTCATATTCAAAACTTGTGATCGTCGAGGGACACACAACCAACAGATAACGCGCATCGTCAGCTTTACATGCATACTCGCGGTACACGTTTGTGTCTGGAGTGATAAAGTTTGTAATCATATTTTGCGTAGTAAGCGCCAAATCTCTGTTGATCCGTACCTCTTGCAGCGTTTCAGTTGCGTTCTTGATTGTAATGTAATATGTTTTTCCGTTTTCAAAGGTAAACGGGATCCTATCAAAACGCCCGTTGCTTGAAGCCCTTTTCCCATAAAACAGGATCTCAAGATTGCTTTCCACTTCGTCCTTCAAATCCCCAAACTCTTCATACGTAGGCACGGTGACTTCCTGTGTAGCCTCCGTGATCCAAATCTTATTGTCTTCAGAGTTCGGCTGAGCAGACTGTACAAGAACGAGATCGTTCTTGAAGTCATCGACTGAATCCGTCAGCTCCTGATAGCTGCTGGGGATATCCTTCAACGCGTTCGTTTTTGCAGCCTGAATATCAGACACAGCCGCAGCCCTCTCGGTCTCAAGCGCATTCGTCCATTCCTGCTCCGTGCCGGTGTATCCTCTGCGCACGGCGATCTCATAGGCTGATTCGCCCTTCATTGCGGCGATGCTCGACCATTCATCATTTGCGTTCTCTCGTATCTTTGCGGCATTGACTACAAGTGTTTTCATCTATAATCACCTTCTGTACAAATATTTGAATATGAAAATAGGGACGCCACAAAACGTGACGTCCCATGCCGCTTGATACGGCCCACCTTTCCCGCCTGTGGTGCGCTGCTTTCGCTCGCGTTGGCGTCTCCCCGTAGTGGTATGTCCCGCGTCCATCCGGGAACGTGTCCATTGCGCAAATGGCTAATTGGAGCCGACAGGGGGATTCGAACCCTCAGCCAATGGTTTACAAAACCATTGCTCTACCGTTGAGCCATGTCGGCAAACATGTCATATCTATGCCCGATGGCGTCCTCGGGGATCGGCTTTCCATTCGGCATCACAGTACATCCATGGTGGCCCGGGTTCTTTGTAACGCCGTTCGATGTCGTGATAACATCGGTGTAATCAAACTCGAGCAATTCAGCTGAGGGCGTTTCGTATTTCTTTTTCATTCCACTCATCCTTTCATTTTATTTCAACGCGGGTGAGGATTTGCACCTCACATAGATACCTCTACATATTCCTGTCGCACGGTGCTGGCACTCCCTCGTTGGTGAATGGGCTTTCTGCCGTGCGAGTCATGTGCGTAGTCAGTAAAGAACCTGTGGAAAAGAAAAGCTTGTACGCACCCTTTTGCTTTTACCTCTCTTATTTAACGTCCTTTCGGCATACTCGGACGGTGACTACTGAGGGACAGAATGAGCGCGGTTGAATGCGTCAACTGTTTCATGCAAGTCATCACCTCCTCATAAGCTTGCGGGTTGAACCTTTCCGAAAACAACAGACTATTGCGAACTTGCGGCCTGTCGGCGCGTCTCCTTTGATTTCTCCTCCATATAGCGGGGATGCGGCGCTGGGACATACCAGCGCAGTGGGCTATTTGGATACTTCTTGGCATAGCCCTGGCCTCACCGCAGCCGTCGTCGCTCACGAGACACATATTACTGACCCACCCACTTGTTAATTCAAGCGTATTCTTTGCTTGCGCGGTTGGTTTCATATGCCGACGGGCCTCATCCCGTCCGGTCATAGCCTGTCGTTTCAGGCTTTATGCGGTTGAACCGTTAATCGGGTCTATTACGGCCAGTAAGACTCCGGCTCTCCAACGCCAAGCATGTCTTCCTTCACAATCTCGTCGATGTCCGTGCAGAAGAACACGCCTTCTTTGTTTTCAAAGATATGTTTCGCGATCTCCTGATAGAGCGTAGAGCACTGCCCGTACACGTCACCAAGGTCGTCATTAAAATACTGCACGACCCGGTTCTTAAACACGACATACACCAGATCATTGGCAAAAATCCCGCTAATGCGCTTCACAAAAGCAAAAGCGCCATTTCCAGAAAGCGCCGCTTCATAGAGCACGTCTCCGGTCTCGGTGTATCCATTCGACGGCACTACAATAATATGCAGCGTCACATTGCCAAATTCTTTTTCGGTGCTCAAAAGCACGTTGAGCGCATAGGCTTTAACGGGATTATCAACATAGACCTTGACCTCATGCTTATCGTTGTCATAAACCACATGAACCTCAGGGTCATACTTAAACATCTGTTCAAGCTCGCTTACATAGGTTACCCACGGCGGGGCAAGCTTAACATTTGCCATATCCTTTTCCTCCATAAAAACTTTTTCAAGCGACTTTTTAATTGAAGCCGATATTTTTTCAAACCACTTTACGCACATATCATTCGTCAAAATTCAAGAGCTTATCGGTATCCTGCGGCGCGTCGTTTTCCCGAATAATATGAACCATTCCTCCGCCTACAAGAACAGCATGATGCTGGATTTTTCCATCATCTTCGAGCGTA
>Ga0326511_10001437_pt1 | contig 19666 bp, 11 predicted proteins | sample 0_2496_0518_D_FD_203701 | JGI IMG/M metagenome (GOLD analysis project Ga0326511, IMG submission 203701) | Bovine rumen microbial communities from UC Davis, California, United States - 0_2496_0518 | ecosystem: Host-associated > Mammals > Digestive system > Stomach > Rumen | place: USA... | reverse complement strand
AAACCTGCCGCTCTATATATTCTTCTCTGTTGGTATATGGGTGATGTACTTCCTGCATTACTATCTCACATTCTTCTGTTTCGACTTCACGGAGAATCTCGGAATAGGCTGTGCACTGGTATCGTTCGTTGTGGCCAACTTCGCTGTCATCGTGCCTACGCCCAATGGAGCAGGTCCCTGGCACTTCGCAATAAAGACGATGCTCATACTCTATGGAGTGGCTGATGAACAGGCGCTGTGGTTTGTGCTTATCGTACATACCGTACAGACAATGCTGGTTATCGCATTAGGTGTCTATTCATGGGCCGCACTGAGTTTTACGAAAAGACAGAGTAACATAATAACAATAATACAATAACATATTACAAAAAAAAACAGCTATGAGTGAAATTAAGAATCTGAACCCGACGTGCATCTGGAAGAACTTCTATGCACTGACACAAGTACCACGTCCTTCTGGACATCTGGAAAAAGTACAACAGTTCCTACTCGACTTCGCCAAGGAAGCAGGTGTCGAGGCCTTTAAGGATCCTGCTGACAATATCGTAATGAGAAAACCCGCCTCTGCTGGTATGGAGAAAAAGAAAGGCGTCATCCTTCAGGCTCACATGGACATGGTGCCACAGAAGACACCTGAGAGCACCCATAACTTTGAGACTGACCCCATTGAACCCTGGATCGATGGTGAGTGGGTGAAGGCAAAGGGTACTACCCTTGGAGCCGACAACGGACTCGGTGTAGCTGCCATTATGGCAATCATGGAGGATAAGACCTTGAGACACGGACCTATCGAAGCCCTTATCACCGCTGATGAAGAGACAGGAATGTTTGGTGCCAACGGTCTTCCTGAAGGTGAGCTCAATGGCGATATTCTCCTTAACCTCGACTCAGAGCATTGGGGAAAGTTCGTTATCGGATCAGCTGGTGGTATCAACATCACAGCCACACTTGACTATCAGGAGGTAGAGACAGATGCTGAGGATGCCGCTGTCAAGGTAACGGTAAAGGGGCTGCGCGGCGGACACTCCGGACTCGAGATTCACGAGGGACGAGGCAATGCCAACAAGCTGCTTGTACGTCTGGTACGTGAGGCTATCGAAGAGTGCGATGCCCGTCTGGCTTCATGGCAGGGAGGAAACATGCGCAATGCCATTCCATTCAAGGCAGAGGCTGTGCTCACACTCCCCAAGGAGAATGTGACATTGCTGAAAGAACTCGCCCAGGATTGGCTTGAGGACTTCACAGATGAATATAAAGGCATCGAAAGTGGCATCGAGGTGATCTGTGAGGATGTGGAGACTCCGAAGATGGAAGTGCCCCTGGAGATTCAGGACAACCTCATCAATGCCATCTACGGATGTCATGACGGTGTTGTACGTATGATCCCAAGTTATCCTAATGTAGTTGAGACTTCAAGCAACCTCGCCATCATCAACATCGGTGAAGGAAAGTCATTACTGAAGATCCTGGCACGCAGTAGCCGCGAGGACATGAAAGACTATATCGTAAAGACTCTCGAGAGCTGCTTCAACATGGCAGGCATGAAAGTGGAGACAGCTGGCAGCTATGGCGGTTGGGATCCAAACCCGGAATCACCCATCCTGCACCTCTTGCTAAAGGAGTATAAAGAACTCTTCGGCAAGGATGGTATCATACAGGTAGACCATGCTGGTCTGGAGTGTTCTATCATTCTCGGCAAGTATCCACACCTCGATGTAGTATCGTTAGGTCCTACGATGAAATCGCCACATACGACTACTGAGCGAGCCCTCATCGAGACTGTCGCTCCCTTCTGGGAACTGCTTAAGAAGACCTTGGAGGATATTCCTGAAAAATAAAAGAAGAAAAATGTGGAAAATGCTTGGCGTTTTCCACATTTTTTCTTAACTTTGCACCCGATAAATCAAATTAGTAACAAAATTATGGACGATTACCCGGCGGAAAATTACAATTCGTAATGGCGGGGGATAGCGAGCAAGGCTGCTAATCCCTTTGCCGCTAAACTATTTTCAAGGATTAGCAAAATGAAGACATTCTGGAATACCCAAGGAGGACTGACCCAACTCTCAGAGTGGCAGTCCAATTGCTGGATACAGGTGACATGCCCCACCGAAGAAGACCAGCACGAACTCGAAGAGAAGTTCAACATCCCCGACTACTTCATGTCGGACATCAGCGATACCGACGAGCGTGCCCGTTATGAGTACGACGACGGATGGATGCTTATCATCCTTCGTATCCCATACGTAAAGGAGATACGTTCGAGGACGCCATATACCACAGTGCCTCTTGGTATCATACATAAGCGCGATGTCACCATCACAGTATGCTACTATGAGACAAACATGATGATCGACTTCGTATCATTCCAGCAGAAGCGAGGCGAAGGATTTACCGACCATGTGGATATGATATTCCGTCTGTTCCTGAGCAGTGCAGTGTGGTATCTGAAACGTCTGAAGCAGATTTCTATGCTCGTTGACAAGGCTAAGCGAAACCTCGACAAAGAGGTGAACAACGAGAGCCTTATCGGACTGAGCCGTCTGCAGGACTCGCTCACATATTTCCAGACTTCTATCCGTGGTAATGAGACTCTGCTGTCGAAACTGAAGTTCAAGCTCCAGATTGACGAATTGGATGCCGACCTCATCGAGGACGTAAACATCGAGATGACACAGGCCCGCGAGACAACACTGATCTACTCAAACATCCTTGAGTCGACGATGGACACCTATCAGAGTATCATCAACAACAATATGAACACCGTGATGCGTACGCTCACTTCTGTAACTATCATCATGATGATACCAACACTCATTACCTCGATGTTCGGAATGAACCTTATCAACGGCATGGAGTCAAGTCCTTGGGGTTTTGTTATGGCTATCATCATTTCTATGGGTGTTTCTGGCCTCTGTTGGTTGTTCTTCAGGCATAGACGCCTTGTTTAAGGCTTAAATAATGTTAATTGTTAGGCGGTTTCGAAAATTATGCCTAATTTTGCCACATATTGTGTGAATAAAATCAAGTCAGTAACTAAAAAAGTTAAATGATGGACTCTCAAGAGAAAAACCTCGAAATCGGCACAGCCGCTTCGCCAGTCGAAGAACAGGAGGTAAAAGAGGAAATTATCCAGGCAGCAGAAGCTCCTGAAGTTGTAACCACAGAAGCCGTTGAGCCAGAAGCTCAGCCAGAAGAGGCAGTCCCTGAAGCAGAAGAGCAGCCACGTAAGGTCTACGAGACCAAGAAGGAGATACTCGACCGCGTCAAGGATATCGCTCATGGTGATGAGATACCGCAGAAAGATGAGATCGACTATCTGAAGACCGCTTTCTACAAGATCCACATCGCAGAGCGTGAGGCAGCCCTTAAGGCATATATCGACGGAGGCGGTGATCCTGAGGCATACCAGATCACACGTGATGAGGACGAAGAAGTCTTCAAAGCAGAGATGGGTATCATCAAGGAGAAGCGTGCACAACTCTTCAAGGAACAGGAAGCAGAGAAACAGGCAAACCTCGAAAAGAAACTTGCCATCATTGACAAGATAAAGAACATGATCACCTCTCCAGAAGAGGCAAACAAGTCATATCAGGAATTTAAGGCCTTACAGACAGAGTGGCGCGAGATAAAGAACGTGCCAGCAGAGAAGGCCAGCGAACTATGGCGTAACTACCAGCTGTACGTAGAACAGTTCTACGATCTGCTGAAGCTCAACAATGAGGCTCGCGAATACGACTTCAAGAAGAATCTTGAGCTTAAGACCAAGCTTTGTGAGGCAGCAGAGCGCCTGGCAGAAGAGACAGATATCATCAGCGCATTCCATCAGCTCCAGAAGTTACATGCAGAATACCGCGAGATTGGTCCTGTGGCAAAGGAACAGCGTGAAGAGATATGGAACCGTTTCAAGGCGGCATCAACAATCATCAACAAACGTCACCAGCAGCACTTTGAGGGTATCCGTGCCAAGGAAGAAGAGAATCTGACACGTAAGACAGAGCTCTGTGAAAAGGTAGAGGCTATCGCTGCAAAAGAGAACAAAGGCTCTGGCGACTGGGAGAAGCACACCAAGGAGATTATTGACATCCAGACAGAGTGGAAGACTATCGGATTTGCTCCACAGAAGATGAACGTGAAGATCTTCGAGCGTTTCCGTGCAGCCTGCGATGACTTCTTCGGACGCAAGGCAGAATACTTCAAAGGTCTTAAGAATACCTTCAAGGAGAATGCCGACAAGAAACGTGCCCTCATAGAAAAAGCTAAAGAACTGCAGGACAGCACAGATTGGAAGGCTACCAGCGACAAGCTCATCGCACTCCAGAAAGAATGGAAGACCATCGGTATGGTACCAAAGAAACTCGGTGACCAGCTTTGGGAGGAGTTCCTGGGCACATGCAATAAGTTCTTTGAGGCACGTAATGCTGCAGGAGCAGGACAGCGTGGTGAGGAGCGTGAGAATCTTGAAAAGAAGCGTGCTGTAGTAGAGAAACTCAAGGCTGTAGCAGAGGAGACAGGAGAAAACCTTCAAGAAAAGGTGCAAAAGCTCGTTGAGGAATATCAGAGCATCGGACATGTGCCATTCAAGGAGAAGGATAAGCTCTATGAAGAGTATCATGCAGTGCTCGACAAGCTCTATAAGGATCTCAATATCAGCGTTGCCAAGAAACGTCTTAACAACTTCAAGCAGAACCTCAAGCAGGTTGCAGAACGTGGAGAGAATGCACTCGATAACGAGCGCGCACGTCTGTTCCGTCAGTATGAAGCTATCAAGCAGGAGGTGCAGACATATGAGAACAACCTCGGATTCCTTAATGCATCATCAAAGAAAGGCAACAGCCTTATCGACGAGATGAACCGTAAGGTGCAGAAGCTTAAGGATGAGATGAATCTCGTACGCGAGAAGATCAAGGCTATCGACGCTGAAAACAAAGAGTAATCAGAAAGCTTCGCGATATTTACCATCGTCCTTATCATCAAGCATGCTAAGGTACGATTGGTAGCGGCTTTGAGCAATATAATGGTCCTCGAGGGCCTTGAGAACGGCACATCCTGGTTCGTGGGTGTGGGTACAGTTAGAAAAGCGGCAATCCTTCGAGAAAGAGAAGATTTCCTTAAAATAGCTGGTGAGTTCTTCAGGCTCCATATCAAAGGTACCAAAGCCTTTAATTCCTGGGGTATCGATGAGATACCCCTTTTCTATTGGTATCATCTCACTGAAGGTGGTTGTGTGCTGACCAGTATTATGAGCATCGGAAATCTCTGAGGTACGGAGATCTGCACCAGGCACAAGACGATTGATAAGGGTAGACTTGCCCACTCCACTATTGCCACTGAGGAGTGTTATCTTTCCTTCAAGCATGGGTAATAGTTCTGCCACACCTTCGCCTGTCTCAGCAGAGATAGCCCGACACTCGTAGCCTATCGTCGTATACAGGTGGATAAGTGCCTCCTGGTAGCTGGCCTCGTCATCATCGAGAAGATCGGTCTTATTGAAGATGAGTACAACAGGAACACGATAAGCCTCGGCAGATGCAAGAAAACGGTCTATGAAGGTAGTAGAGGTAGGAGGACGATTAACAGTAACCACCAAAAGAGCCTGATCTACATTAGCCGCAAGGATATGACTCTGCTTGGAGAGATTCTGAGACTTACGGATGATATAGTTCTTACGATCATCAATCTCTGTAATAAAGGCAGTACCCTCTTGATTGGCTACTATTGTAACACGATCACCTACAGCCACAGGATTAGTACTGCGGATGCCCTTAAGACGGAAATTACCCTTTATCTTGGATTCAACCAACTGGCCATCGTCAGTGCAGACGGTATACCAGCTCCCTGTATTTTTTACAACTAAACCCTTCATAGAAAAAAAATCCCGTCCCCCAAACAGAGGACGGGAGCTATCGATTATACCGTCATTATCTCTTTATTCTTGGCAGCGATGAGCTCATCAATCTTCTTGATATACTTATCATGAATCTTCTGGAGCTCAAGCTCTGCATCTTTCTCATTATCCTCTGACAATCCGTCCTTGATGGCCTTCTTAAGTTTCTCCTTAATGTCTGCACGTACATTACGAACCTCTACCTTTGCCTTCTCAGCAATCTTGTTACACTGTTTGGTAAGGTCACGACGACGCTCCTCCGTAGGAATAGGGATATTAAGACGGATTATCTCGCCATTGTTCTCAGGAGTGATACCTACATCACTATCCATAATAGCCTTCTCAATATCGCGGATCTGCTTCTTGTCCCATGGACGGATAGCGATAGTACGAGGATCGGGAACGCTCACGTTTGCAACTTGGTTGAGGGGAACCTTACTTCCATAGGATTCCACCTTTACACCATCAAGAATGGCAACATTGGCACGACCCGCACGAATACGGTTCAACTCGTCCTCAAGGAACATAGCAGCCATTTCCATTCTCTCTTCACTCTTCTTTAATGTCTCTTTTACGTCTAACATAATTCGATAGTTTTAAATTTTCTGATTACAAAAGTAACTATTTTTTGTTATTCAACCAAACAATTTACACTTTTTATGCTAAATATTTGGATAATTGAACTCTTTTTTATAACTTTGCACCAATATAACCACCTAAAGACTACATGAACCGTAACAATAGTCTGAGGATATTAACAACGATAGCTCTTGCGGCATTGACCCTCACAGCATATGCCCAGAAAGAGAATCTGGAAACCGTAGCTGATTTCCATCATATAGCGGCATATCTCGTTGCTGGTCTCCTGATAACAGTCTTTGTGATGTTTTTTTCAAACCGTATATACTATTTCCGTGAAAAGGAGATTGTATCGCAGAGACGTGGCATAATATCACAGTTAGGAGTTGTGATGGAGACCAACAATACCAGAATCTTCACTCTTGATCTGGAAAAGACACTTATTTGGCTGATATCTGAAAATGGAGAGGATAAAAAAGGGATTTCCCTTATGGACTTTAGCCAGATGTACAACCACGATGATTTCAGAAGATTGATGAAGGAAGTTATCGACCCCGTGAAGGAGGGACGTATAGAACAGGGGAACATGAATGTAAAAGGTGGTGGCAAAGATAATAAAGGAAACGTGTATGACATCAATATCTCCGTGCTTCACAGACGCAAGAGTGGAGGCCCGAAGGTCTTACTTGGTATACAGAGGGACATCACAGATGAGTTTAGCAGGAGGGAGAATGCCCAGAAACTGGCAATGAGAATGCGCACGGTATTTGATTCTTCTCAGGCTGACATGATATATTATGATGAGAACGGACACATTACAGATATCAACGACAAGGCTTGTGAGACATTTGGCATCAGCAACCGCGAGAGTCTTTTAAAGAGGAAAGTCCATCTTAACGATATCGTCACATTCAGGGATATCGACATGAGAGATCTTGATAAGACCACGATGTCAGCAATCACAGATCTGGACAAGTTAAAGGCTACTGACGAGAGAGTAGCAGAAGTTACAATTAGGGGGAAGCTGTACTATGAGGTATCACTAACCGCAATAAGGGATAAGGAAGGAAAACTCCTTGGAGTGATTTCTGCAGGACGAAATATCACGGAAATGGTGACAAGATACCACCAAGAGCAGAAAAACAGAAGGCTGCTGGAGCAGACCACAGAAGATATAAAGAGGTATATCAATAATATAAACTATACTCTAAGGGTAAGCGGTGTTAGAATGGTGAATTACGATCTGGAACACCATATGCTGGACATTGCCAGCGACCTGAACAAGATTGAGTACAGATTATCGCAGATACGTTGCGCAAGCCTTCTTACAGAACGTGAGAGAAGAAGAGCACGAGGGCTGTTTATGCGTATGGATCGTAGAATCCAGGGAGCATTGGAGGTAACCCTCGAAACAATCTTCCGCGATGAAAAAGGAAGGAACATATATCAGACCATCAGCATGGTTCCTGTAAAGGACAAGGAAGGGAACATCACCAACTATTTCGGCATGGCTCGTAACGACACAGAGATGCACTACACAGAGGCTCTGTTGGAGGAAGAGACAAAGAAAGCTCAGGAAACGGAGGAGCTGAAGAATACTTTCCTGACAAACATGAGTTACGAGATCAGAACTCCTCTTAACGCCGTGCTGGGATTCGCAGAACTGTTTAACGAACCTCACGATGAGGCAGACGAACCAGTCTTTGCAGAGGAAATAAAACGAAACACAGGAAACCTTCTGAAACTGGTAAATGATATCCTCTTTATATCAAGACTTGACGCAAAGATGGTAGAATTCAACTACAAAGAGTCTGACTTCGCTGCATCATTTGAAGGATATTGCTACATGGGATTTAGCGTGGTTAACCCTGGTGTGAATGTATCCGTTGAGAATCCGTATAGTCAGTTGCTGTTGAACATCGACGAGCAGAACCTTGGAGAAGTAATATCTAAGATGTGTGCAATATCAGCAGCATCAACCAAAGAAGGCAGCATACGGGCAAAATGCGATTACAGACACGGAGAACTTACCATATCAATAGAAGACACAAGCGAAGGAATGGACAAGAACAGCCTGAGCCATATCTTTGATCGCTTTGCCAACGATTTTAGTAGCGAAAGAACAGGTACTGGTCTTGAGATGCCTATCATAAAGGGGTTGATAGAACAGATGGGAGGTAGTATAGAAGTACAGTCTGAACAGGGTAAGGGTACTGCAGTTTACGTGATTATACCTTGTGAAATGATCAAGATGGAGAAGAAGTAAGATGACTGGGCAAGACGTTATAACACTACTGATGGTGATGATGGTGACGATGGTATTCATTGTCACATGGGCCATTAACCGTATCAGCATACTGCGTATAAGGAAGAAATCCGATCAGACAAAGGAGATTTCTGCTATTATGCAACGTACACTGGATATCGGACATAACAACGTGCTCAAGCTTGATCTACGTCGAAGATATGCGAAGAACCTTCATGGTGATTTGATACCAAAAGAGGGTATGTCATACGAGGAGAGTATTAACCAGATTCATCCCGATGACAGAAGCGCCTACCTTGAATTCATCCATGACCTATATCATGGCATCAAGAAAACTAACGAATGTCTGCTCAGATGGGATATAAGTGGTGAGGAAGCCTCTGGCGAGTGGAGGTACATGCGCATAAAAGGTGTAGCGGAATACAGAAACTCGAAGCAGAAGGAGCCCGACACGCTGTTCTGTACAATTACAGACGAGACAGCTATACAGTTGGAGGAACAGAAAGACAACGAAATGACTGATAAATATCGTACGATGTTTGAACAGTCGATTATCGGTTTGGCTTTCTATGACAAGGACGGAAACCTCTTAACAGCAAATCGAAAGATGAGGGAGATCCTGAAATTCCAAACGGAGAAAGATCCCTATTACTACAGCCACAGTATCTACGACCTGCCAACATTTCGTCATATTTTGGACAATCGGAATGTTGAGGATCTGTACTTCTGTACGAAGAGCATCGTTATCGAACGAGGCGTAAACTGCTATACAGAGTTGCGAGTGCATCCTATATATGAGGAAAACGGAGAGCTTTATTATATCAGTTTCTCTATCCGCGACGTGACTCAGGAACGTGAACTTTATTTGCAGAACAAGAAGAACGACACGCAGATGAGGGAAGCCAATATAGAGATACAGAATTATGAGAATCAGCTGCAGTATCTGATGGACACATGTAACATGAGATTCTTCCGTTGTAACAGAAAGGATCGCACGTGTACATTCTATAAGAGTATCTCCAACGTTGAAAGCAAGATGACATTAGAAGAGGTGGCAGAACACTTTGTAGACAGTCCATTCCGTCAAGGGCTATACGATTACGAGAACTATTTCAGTGTACAAAGAACAGATCTGACATATATGCATCCCTTATTCCACGATGGTAAAGACATGCAGTGGAACTTCATAGATAGTGTTCCTTTCTTCGATGAAAATGGAGAAATGATTGGTACGTATGGAGTGGTAAGAAACGTTGACGAGCTGATCAAGAAGCAAGAGATGTTGAAGCAGGAGACAGAACGTGCCAATGACTCCGGAAGGTTAAAGTCAGTATTTATGGCTAACATGACTCACGAGATACGTACACCACTGAACTCTATCGTGGGCTTCTCTGACATTCTGCCAATGCTGTCAACGCCAGAAGAAAAGAAGGAGATTATACGCGTGATAATGAACAACTGCGATATGCTCCTGAGGCTCATCAACGATATCCTCGCTATCTCATCATTAGACTCAGGAGGTATACATATCGAGCCTCGCATGGTGGACTTCGCTAAGTCATTTGATGATATCTGTGAGTCATTGAAGGAGAGGGTGCAGAATCCTGGAGTAGAGTTTATAAAGGAGAATCCGTATAAGACATTCGAAACGGTTATCGATAACGGACGAATACAGCAGGTTATCACAAACTTCGTAACAAATGCTGTAAAATATACCCATCAGGGACATATCAAGGTAGGATACCGATACGAGAATCAGGGACTTTACGTATATTGCGAAGATACCGGCGACGGAATACCAAAGGAAGCTCAAGACAAGATTTTCGACAGATTTGTAAAACTCAACGACTTCATACAGGGAACAGGTCTCGGACTGTCTATATGTAAAGCCATAGCCGATGGTCATAAGGGTAAAATCGGTGTGAATTCAGAGGGGAAAGACAAGGGTTCAACCTTCTGGATCTGGATACCATGCGAAGTGAATAAAGAAGAATCATAAAAAGGAAATGAAGATATACAAAAATAATAAATGGCTAATGTCAAATATGCAAACAATGATAAGAATTCTTGCAATACTTATCACATATAACATATCAACTATAATCATTGTTGCCCAGAATAATCAAGATAGCACACGTGTATTTACAGAAGAGCGTCCATTAGTATATGAAGACGCATGGGATCTGTGGCCCTATACCTTCCTGAATGAAGCTGGTGACCCCGCAGGTTATAACATCGACCTTCTGAAACTTATCATGAAACGTCTGGATATCCCATACATAGTAAAATTAAAACCCACCTCAGAGGCACTCAAGGATCTTAAGTCAGGGCATGCAGACCTGATGTGCGGTATGTCGGCAAGTTTCCATGACGACTATGCAAAATACAGTAAAAACATTATACAGCTCTTTACACATAGTATCGTGCATCATAAAAGCGAGCAACCGGCCGTAAAAGCAACAGAAGATCTTGCAAGTCATAGGATACTTGTACACCAAGGATCTTTCAGCCATCATCTGATGATAGACAACGGATGGGGTAACAATGCCGTACCTTATAATGACATGCAGGAGGCTGTGCAGAAGGCACATATCGACCCAAATAGTCAGGTATTGTGGAACACGATGTCGCTGAAATGGCTCATCAACAAGTTTAAATACGAAAATCTGAACTTGTCGCCAGTGGAGATGCAGAATGGTGAATACAGATTCATGTCAAACAATCAGGAACTGCTTAACAAAATCGACAGTATATACACACAGCTCAACTCCGAAGGACAATTTCAAGCCATACAGAACAAATGGTTCTACCCGGATCGTGTGGATTCTGGTATTCCAGTTTGGATATGGTATGTAGCCATAATACTTATCCTCCTGATCATCTTCTCTCTAATATACTATAGTATCTATCGCAAACGCGAAAAGAAGATGACGCGAGACATCACCAAGAACAACAATCGACTTGCCCTTATACTTAAGACCAGTAATGTGAAGATTTGGATATACCACGTGGATAACAAAACCGTTACCGCATTGGATAATGACGGACAGCCACAAACCACATTGCCATCAGTAGAGTACTTTAAACAGACAAGTCCTGAGGATTTTGAACGTCTGAAGACTGCTATTGAGAGTATCGTTAAGGGTAAAGAAAACAAGATAACACTCAACGTTCTTGCCAAGGACAGTCCTGAGGAGAAAGAATTCCGTAATTTCACAGCAGAACTCTCTGTGCTACACCGCGATAAGAACGGCAAGCCCATAGACCTTATAGGTACACGTAGCGATGTCACAGAAGAGATGATGAAGCAGCAGAAGGTGAAAGACATGATGTTACGTTATCAGAACATCTTCAACTCAACGATGATAGATATGATAGCCTACGATGAGAATGGTATCATCAACGATCTCAATGACAAAGCGCTAAGGGCTCTGGGAAAGACCAAGGAAGAAATTGTAGATGCTCATATCTCCATAAACGATGTTTTAGGATGGGATGTTAATCTGGAAACACTTGACACTCTCTATCTTACTCAAATATATAAATCTTCAGATGACAAGCGTACACTAAACGGATATCTACAACGTCAGGAGTTGTACTACGAACTGAAGATTGAGCCTGTACGCGATGAGAATGGAAAGTTACTTGCCATTTACGGCACAGGTCGTAATGTGACGGAAAATGCCAAGTCATACTCCTCACTTCAGCATAATATGAAGCTCCTGAAAGATGCTAATATGGAGATGAGTCTTTACATCAAGAACATCGACTATGTGATGCAGAACGGTAATGTCAGGATAGCAACCTACTCGCCCGACCTCCATATCATGAATATATACAGCGAGATCGGAAAAGTGCAATACAGACTTACCCAGACACGTGCCATTCAGCTCACAGATGAAGAATATAAGAATAAAGCCCTAAGGCTTCTCAACAATATGGATAACCTGACGGCGGCATCTATCAATACTGCTATCAAGACTGTACTGAGAGCACCTGGCGGCAAACAGCTTTTCCTTCAACTGTCGTTCATCCCAACTTACGACAAAGAAGGAAACGTGAAAAGCTACTTCGGAATGTGTCGTGACGTCAGCGACATTAAAGCTACAGAGGCAGATCTGGCACGCGAGACAGTAAAAGCCCAGGAGGTTGAGACTGTTAAGAATGCCTTCCTGCATAACATGAGCTATGAGATACGTACCCCACTAAACACTGTGGTGGGTTTTGCAGAGCTTTTCGAGATGGAACATTCACCAGAAGACGAAGTTGTATTCACTAGCGAGATAAAAGAGAGTTCATCGACGCTTCTTAAGCTGATCAACGATATTCTCTTCCTATCCCGCTTGGATGCAAGAATGATAGAGTTCAAATACAAGCCAACAGACTTTGCCTCAATCTTCGAGACAAGATGTCAGACAGCAGTATTCCGTTCTCAGAAACCTGGAGTAAACTATGTATACGACAACCCATATAACAGTCTTATTGTCGACATCGATGAGCAGAATCTGGGAATCGTAATAGATCAGGTAGTAAAGCGTGCAGTAGAGAACACCACATCAGGTCAGGTACGCTGCCGATATGACTATACGGGTGAGCATCTGATAATAGCTGTGCAGGACACAAGCAATGGTATCTCAGAAGAGAATCTTAAACACATCTTCGATCGATTCACTCCTACAGATGAAAAGAGCACTGGTTTGGGAATGAGTATATGTCAGGAACTGGTATCTCAGATGGGAGGAAAGATTACAGTTAAGTCCGTCGTAGGCGAAGGCACAATAGTATGGATCTCCGTTCCATGTGCCAGTTCAAAGATTGACAGGAAATAGAGAACGGAAAGTAAAAACAGCAAGCAACATGAAAATCAAAAGATATAAAATAAGAACCAGTTGGCTGAGGGCGATAGTATTTCTAACCCTCCAACTATCATTTCTTAATCCTCAGTTATCAGTTCTCTCCGCCAAGGATTTTTATGGATATACAAAAGACCGTCCCCTAGTAATAGTAAGTGACTGGGATTTCCAACCTTATGAATTCCTTAATAATGACGGAGAGCCCGCTGGATATAACATCGATGTACTTAACCTGATATTGGACAAGCTCGACATTCCGCATAAATTTGTGATGGAGGAATGGTACCTTGCCGCACAGATGTTTGAGCACAGAGAAGCTGACCTGATACATGCACTCACGTTTGCATATAGAGGCCATCCTTATGTGCAGTCAAAAAAGTATATAAACTACTATAATCTGAAAGTTGCCCGCAAGCAAGGTAATGCGCCACTTACGTCAGTAACTCATCTGACAAAAGACGACACTTTAATGCTAAAAAACAACGACTATGCTGCTTTGCGCCTGAACGAGATCAACGACTCATTATTTCATATAGAATATATGTCGCCAAAAGAAGCTCTGACAGGTATACGCAACGGATTATACAGATACTATATATGGGGAGAGATTCCTCTTGCAAGAAAGATTACAGAGTTGCAAATAGACAGTATTGTACTCGGCGACATTGATATACCTGCAGGAGAACTGCGCATCATAGGATACGACAAGGAACTGGTGGATATCATTGATGATGAATACACAAGACTTGAACAGAACGGTGAACTTGATAAGATTCGCGATAAATGGTTTCATCCAGAGAGGGTGCATGATGATGCTTCTCCACTTGCAATCATTATTATTATCGCATTGGCAATAATTGGCGCCATTTCATTCCTGCTTAACCGCCTTATTACCTTGAGGGTTAAGAATGCCGTAAGACGCACTGAGGATATTAACGAACTGATGACAACTGCTCTGGGTATGGGCGATTTCTTTGTCGTGGAGTTTGACGTCAGGAAATGGTGGTTGAAAAATGTATATGGTAACATGCTACCAGAAGACGGGATGAGTCCTGAAGAGTATCTTAGTCGTCTGCCACAGGATCAAGCAAAGCTTGTGCATGAGAATAACCAACTGCTTATATCAGGTAAGATAAATAACTTTGAAATGCTTCTGAACTATAATACGGGCAGTAAGGATAACCCTGTAATAAGGGATTTCTATGGTAATGCTATCATTGAGTTTGAAGACGGAAAGCCTTCTGTCATTACATATACGGCAAAAGAGGTTACAAAAGAGTTTGAAGAGGAACGAAAGAATCAGGCTCTATGGAATAAGTATCAAAAGGTTTTTGAAACCAATCTGGTAGCAATGTCATTCTACGACAAGAACGGCTATCTGTTGGATGTTAACGAGAAGATGAAAGAGCTTTGCGAGTTCCACAATCAAGAGAGTGAGGCATTCTTCAGGAGATTGTGTATACAGGACATGCCTACTATATCTGGTGTGTTTGATCTTAAGACTCGTGATGTTCTTCATGTATGCCAGAAACTGCATTTCCAGGAAACAGGAAAGACAAAATACCTCGAGGTAAGGATCAAGCCTGTGACTGACGAGAAAGGCGAGTTGATATATATAGTGAATACTGCCCGCGATGCTACATTTGAGCGTGATAACTATATGGAACTCAAAAAGCATAATGCAGAGTTAATAAAGACGAACGAATCGATCAATGAATATGAGAAACAGCTGGGATATCTTCTGGAACAGAGCAATATCTTTATATGGTATTACAACCCGAAAACTGACAATATAAGATATACCCGTTCTCCACGCCACGAAGGATTCACTGAGACAGTATCACAATTCTTCGAAGGAATAATCGAGGACGAGCCTGGCATGTCGGAGAGAAATATGCGTAATGTCATTGCAGAGGATAAGCAATTATTTGCTATTCATCACTATAGTCACACACCTGCAGAGCCTCGTCCTGTATGGTACGCCATTAGTGGAATCCCGCTAAAGGACAATGATGGTAACACTATAGAATATTTTGGCATCGCGCGTAATATCACCGACCTTATGGAGGCTCAGCAAAGGCTTAAGGAAGAGACTAATCGAGCAGAAGACTCAGGTCGCCTGAAGGCAGCATTCCTGGCCAATATGACCCATGAGATCCGTACTCCACTAAATGCTATCGTAGGCTTCAGTGATATCCTTCAGATAGTAGATACACCTGAGGAGCGTCTGGAGTTTATCCGTATTATCCGCAACAACTGCGATATGCTGCTGCGCCTCATCAATGATATTCTTGAGGCATCAAGCATGGGTCAGGCTCTTGCTATCGAACCCACTGAATGTGACTTCTCACAGGTGTTCGATGATATCTGCCAGACTCTCGAACAGAGAGTTTCAGAGGCTGGAATACCATTCATTAAAGATAACCCCTACCCTACGTTCAAAGCAAAGCTCGACAAAGGACGTATTCAGCAAGTACTTACCAACTTCACAACAAATGCGGTAAAATACACCAAGACTGGTCATATCAAAGTAGGATACCGCGAACAGGACGGAGGAATATATTTCTATTGCGAAGACACGGGAGCAGGAATACCAAAGGACAAACAGGCTGCTGTATTTGAGCGTTTCGTTAAGCTCAACGACTTCGTACAAGGTACAGGTCTAGGACTAAGTATCTGTAAGTCTATTGCAGAACGTTGTAACGGAAAAATTGGTGTTTTCTCTGAGGGAGAAGGCCACGGATCAACCTTCTGGTTATGGACTCCAAGAGATATTACCCCCATGGGGTGAATAAACAAAAAATCCCTCGCTGAAAAAGCGAGGGATTATTGTTTTAGTATATAAATGTTCGTTCCAGCCAGTATATCAGGATACCTGCGAGATAGCCAGCAAATGCTATCCACGTAATCTTCTTCATATACCATCCGAAAGTAATCTTCTCCAGACCCATTACAACTACACCAGCTGCACTTCCGATGATAAGCATAGAACCTCCCACACCAGCGCAGTAAGCCAGGAGCTGCCAGAAGATACCATCTATAGCCATGTCGCCAGCTGGAGCCACAGGATACATACCCATACAGCCAGCCACAAGAGGCACATTGTCGACAATTGAAGAGAGGACTCCGATGATACCTGTGACGAGATAGTGATTACCCTCGAAGACTACGTCGAGACCCTGTCCCAGCATTGTCAGGACACCAATGGTCTCAAGACAAGCCACGGCCATCAGGATGCCAAGGAAGAAGAGGATGGTATCCATATCAATACGCGAAAGCATCTTAGACACACGCTTCTGGGTATTACGGTTGTCGGCTGTATCTTCACTCTCCTGATGGATGCTTGTATAGAAAATCTCTGTGGTGGTCCAAAGTACACCCAACACAAGCAGGATGCCCACAAATGGTGGCAGATGGGTGATAGTCTTGAAAATAGGCACAAAGATCAGACCTCCCACGCCGAGGAAAAAGATAATCTTACGTTGGGCTGCAGAGAGACCGTCGGACTCCTCAATGACAGCTGTGTCTTCTGCAAACTCCAGATTACCCTTCAACGACAACGAGAGAATATAGGCAGGAAGGAGCATCGACACCAAAGAAGGAATGAATATTTCCGAGATGACACCGGCTGCAGTGATGACACCCTTGTTCCAAAGCATGATGGTGGTCACGTCGCCAATTGGAGAGAAAGCACCACCCGAATTGGCAGCAATCACTACCAAGGCAGCGTAGATGAGACGGTCCTTCTTGTCGCTGACAAGTTTTCGAAGGATCATAATCATCACGATAGACGTGGTCAGGTTGTCGAGAATGGCAGAAAGAATAAACGTCATGAATGCAATACGCCACAACAGAGCCCGCTTCGATTTGGTCTGGAGCGTGTCGCGCACGAAATTGAAACCACCATTCTGGTCGACGAGTTCAACAATGGTCATAGCACCCATCAAGAAGAAAAGAGTGGTAGCAGTGCTGCCGAGATGGTGTTCTATGACCTGACTCACTGCCGAGGCAATGTTTGAGCCGACAGCTTCTGAAACATAGCTGCCCGGATCGAACATGAAGAGGGTCCAGGTAGCAACAAACATCAGCAGGGCAATGGCTGCCTTGTTGATTTTTGTCACGCTCTCAATGGCTATACAGAAATAGCCTATGCAGAAAACGATGACAATAAGAACTGTTAATGTAGACATCTTTTTACTATTTTATTAATTGTTATGTTGACTCTGTTCCAAAACTCCCCGATGCTACAGCACCGGGGAGCTTGTACTGCTATTTTGCAGTCATCTTATAGTAGTCAGTAGTTGTTTCAGTTGCAAAGGTAAGTTAAAAAAAGCAGACTAATGCAAATGCAGAAAGAAATCTCCCATAAATTAGCATTTTTTAATTGATTTATGTCAATTCGCGTCTAAAAACAAAAAAAATCATATTAAATTTGGTAATGTCTGAAATTTGATGTACCTTTGCCTTCGAATATGAACAACAGCATACAGGACATCAGATGGAGCGAAAATGTGATACTGGTTGACGCCGACTACGTTGACAAGGTAGCATTCAACCTCATCGTAAACTTTGAGCGCATGCTTGGACGGCGCATCCCGCAGGCAGACATTACCCGCTGGATAGACTGTGTGGCCTTAGACGGAGGTATAAGAGAAGGAGAACATGAGACTCAGGTAATACTTCTGCATAGTGCCAAGAAGTCACAGCTGGATAATTTTAATCCTGGCAAGTTCGAGGAGCTCTCTGGAAAAGCATTCAAGGACCATCTTGGTGAATTCCTAATAAATGCCTATCCTGTGGAAGACATCGTTGGGAGCGAACAGCATTTCTGCGACATGCTCCAACTTGTGAGCAGCCAGAAAGAAGTAAAGAGAGTTATCGTTATACCAGACTCTGAGCAGGAGCATATATATAATAAGGTACGCGCGACACTTAAGCAGGTTGATGAAGAAAAACGTATCACCTTATTGGCGATGCAGCCTATGGCTAATTGGAACTTCCGCCAGGAGATATTAGGTTATTCGCTATTAGCAGCCCTTGGCATCTCATCTGATGAAATAAATAGTAAATCGTAAATTTGTAAATCGTAAATATAACTATGTCAAAGGTATTAATGATTGGCGCCGGAGGCGTCGCAACGGTAGCAGCATTCAAGATCGCCCAGAATGCTGACGTATTTACCGACTTTATGATTGCAAGCCGCAGAAAAGCTAAATGCGACAAGATCGTAGAGGATATCCACAAGGCAGGATATAATATGGACATCAAGACAGCTCAGGTTGATGCCGACGATGTGGAACAGCTGAAAGCACTTTTCAACGACTACAAGCCAGAGCTCGTAATAAACCTCGCCCTGCCCTATCAGGACCTTACTATTATGGATGCCTGTCTGGCTTGTGGCTGTAACTATCTCGACACAGCCAATTACGAGCCAAAGGACGAGGCACACTTCGAGTACTCTTGGCAGTGGGCCTATAAGGACCGTTTCGAACAGGCAGGACTTACAGCAATCTTAGGTTGCGGTTTCGACCCAGGAGTATCTGGAGTGTATACAGCATATGCTGCAAAGCACCACTTCGATGAGATCCATTATCTCGACATCGTAGACTGTAATGCAGGTGATCACCACCATGCTTTCGCAACTAATTTCAATCCTGAAATCAATATCCGCGAGATTACCCAGAAGGGACTCTACTATAAGGACGGACAGTGGATTGAGACAGAACCTCTTGAGATTCACAAGCCTCTCACCTACCCCAACATCGGCCCTCGTGAGAGCTATCTGCTGCACCATGAGGAGTTGGAGAGTCTGGTAAAGAACTATCCTACCATCAAGCAAGGACGTTTCTGGATGACCTTCGGTGAGCAATATCTGAAACACCTCGACGTGATTCAGAATATCGGCATGAGCCGTATTGATGAAATCGAATACGAGGCACCATTGGCTGACGGCACTGGCACAGCAAAGGTAAAGATCGTTCCATTGCAGTTCCTGAAAGCCGTTTTGCCTAATCCTCAGGATTTGGGTGAGAACTACGAGGGTGAGACATCTATCGGATGCCGTATCCGTGGTATCAAGGA
>Ga0326511_10001436_pt1 | contig 19676 bp, 17 predicted proteins | sample 0_2496_0518_D_FD_203701 | JGI IMG/M metagenome (GOLD analysis project Ga0326511, IMG submission 203701) | Bovine rumen microbial communities from UC Davis, California, United States - 0_2496_0518 | ecosystem: Host-associated > Mammals > Digestive system > Stomach > Rumen | place: USA... | reverse complement strand
TCACGTCGGTCCAGATGACCGCCTTGATGCCCCCGAACCACGTGTAGAATATCGCGACCGCGGCCGAGACGACAATGGCAAGCTGCAGGTCGACGTGCAGGATTTGTGCCAGAACGAGGGACGGAGCGTACAGCAGGATTCCCGTACGCAACAGCAGGTGCAGGCAGTAGAAGACTGCGGCGAGGCGGCGGACGGGGCGGCTAAAGCGGACTTCGAAGAGTTCGTACGCGCTGTTGATGCCCGACGTACGGAAACGCGGGATAAAGACGAAACCGACCACGACAATACTCAGGAGGGCGCCAATCTGGAACATGAGGAACGTCATGTTGTCGCCAAAGACATCGGCAGGCGCCCCGAGGAACGTCGTCGCACTCACGGACGTCGCAATCAAGCTAATCCCCACGGCAATCCACGGCATGGAACCGCCGCCGAACATGTATTCCTTGAGGTTCTTGTTACCCCGGGATACCCAGAGGCCGATAAACAGAGAAAACAGCAAATAGGCCGCAAGAACGGCCCAGTCAAAAACAGTAAACATCTGTTAGGCTCCTTTTTCTACGACGACATGTTCCGCCGTCAGGTCCGTATACTGGATCACCTGATTGCGGCCGCTTTCCTTGGCCTTGTACAACGCCTGGTCGGCATTGTTCACCGCCTTCTTCATGTCGTGGAAATCCGGCTTCACCAGGAAGGCGCCAATGCTCACGGTCACGCGGAGCGGAGAGGCCTGGTGCACGTCGAATTCAAGGTCCATGACGGCATGGCGGATGCGTTCGGCCGTTTCGATCATGCCTTCCGGAGTCGTATCGATCAGGCCAACGACGAACTCTTCGCCACCATAGCGGGCGACCACGTCGATTTCCTTGCGGATTTCACCGCTGATCGCACCGGCGATGCCCTTGATGACAACGTCACCAATCGGATGGCCGTACGTATCGTTCACGCTCTTGAAGTGGTCGATGTCCATCATGAGGACACCGATGTTATACTGCTGCCTGTTGGCGCGGATCTTTTCCGTGCGGAGGCTTTCGTGCAAAGTGCGGTGGTTGATAAGGCCTGTAAGGCCGTCGCGCGAAGCGAGATCCTTGCCCTGTTCGAACTGGCAGGCCCTCACGTAGGCAAAGCCGGCCACACCGGCGAAAGCCTTGAGGAGTTCCATCTCGTGTTCGGAATAGCGGTTCGAAGAACGGCTTTCGAGGCAGATGGCAAGTTCGGCTAGCGTCGCGTTCTTGTCCGAAGAAACGGGCATCACGAACAGCTGGCGGAAATCCATGTTCCGCTTTTCCTTGTCGTCGATACGCGGTACATACTGGCCGCCCATGCCGGAACTGAAATTGCGGGCCACAGGGCGGTTCCTGAAGAGCGCGAGCACCGCGAGGCCCTTGTCCGAAAGCGTAAACTTCTTGTTCGCGAACTGCTCGGAATCGATGCCGTCACAGCAGACCACATGGCCTTCACGTTCCTTATGGCTGTCTTCGGGATTCTGCCTGTCCAGAGCCAGAATCATCATGCGGTCAAACGGGATATTTTCCTTCACATACTGGAAGATCTGGCGGTAGATATCCTTGACCGACATGGTCTGGAAGAACTTGTGCTGGTAGCCGTAGAGGACGCTGAACTGCTGCTGGGCGATATAGTTCTTCGTCGATACGACGCTCTTGAACGAGAGCATGTACAGCGCGCTGGCGATATAGGTAAGAGCCTGCGCCGTAGACTGCGAGAAAGCGTTCGGGTAAAGCGAGTCGACGACAATGGCGCCAATGCGGTTCTTTTCGCGGTCGAGCATGGGGACCGCGACCAAGGACTTGATCATCGGATTATCGATGTAGTAGAGCAGGGACTTGCCGCCCATCAGGTCGCCTTCCAAGAGGCGGTTCACCTCGGGGCGGAACAGCTGGCTTATGAGTCCCGAGTTTTCGGTAATGCGGACATCGGTCGCCACCTGCGCATTCGGGTCGCTGCAATATTCACGGATGGCCCATTCACGGACGTTTTCGAGCGGCGAAAAGACGATTACCGAGTAGGCGTTCGGAATCACGCGCTTGAGTCCCTGCAACACATCGTTTGTCGCCTTGTTCACGTCGGCGTTGGTGCGTGCCCAGAACTGGTTCACCCGCAACGTAGAAGTCGGTTCGTTATACTCGGTAGAAGCATCCTTGATGGAATTGCGGACATCGGGAGAAATCGCGGGAGAAATACCGGTCGCCTGCGCCACACGGGTAATCACTGGTATAGAAGCCGTCTTGCCCCCAGGGACGCGCGGGAGGTTCATATAGCCAAGCGCAGCCGCCACACCGGCGATGGGGATAAGGAACAACAGCATCCCGCCCTGGAATGCAAGGCCGAGCAACAGGCCTGCAACAATGAACAGAATATTCGAAACCAGCATTTTTCCCTCTATAGTCTAAAGGAGCGGTAAAGCATCACGCAAGCCAGTCCCCCATAGAGGATATGGCTAATCCATGCAGCCAGAAGAGGGGGTAACGCACCGTTTTCGCCCATCTTGAGTCCGATCCTTTCAAGAATATAATAACTAAAAACAAGCAAGAGGCCAACACCGAACTTTTGGGAAAGCCCCCCTGAACGCTTAAATCGATGGCACAAGGCCGCCCCGATAAGGAGAACAATCAAATTCATCCAATGCGCGGACTGCTTGAAATAGAGGGCCGTTTCCATCACGCTGGTATCTTCGCCCGAACGCTTCAGGACCTCGATACGCTCGCGGACCATCTTGGAATCCATTTCATCGGCCACCTGGCGCTCGTTGATCAAGTCCCCGGGCTGTGTCGCCACGCGGCCCTGCATGACCTCCCTCGTAATCGGCACGACATCCACGGAGCCGTCTTTCTGGAACGTCCGGCGGTAGCCCTTTTCGAACACCCAGTAAGAAGCGCTGTCTTCTTCGACCCAGCGGACGATTCTCGCGTCGTAACGTTCCCTGAGCTTGCCCTGCTCCCTCAACAGGAGTACGACATCGCGGCCCATCTTGTTCTTGCCCGAATAATGCCTAAAGAACCAGCTCGCCTTTTCGCTATCGATAAAGGTGAAGTTCTGCTTTTCCTTGATGCGCGGGTTCTTACGCTTTTGCGCATTCGTCTCCATCACCTCGAGACGCTTGTGGTTCGCGTTCGGGAGCCACTTTTCGCTCATCTCGTAAGAACCGACCGAGACAAAGACGCCCAGCAAAAAGATGGGCAAGAGCGTCTTGAGCGGACTCTGGCCGGAGCTCTGCATGGCCGACATCTCGAGGTGCCGCGCCATATTGCCCACGGACGCGAGGACCGCGATAAACATGGCCACCGGCGTAATGAGGTACAGCATGTACGGCAGGTAGCAGAAGTAGTACTCGCCCACGTCCTTCATGTCCCGAGCAAGCCAAGTCTTGATATTGCCGACAAAGTCGATGACAACGAAGACGAGGATAGACCCGAGAACCACGATAAGCAGCATCTTCAGGAAATTCCAAATCAAGTACCGGGAAAACTTCATCCGAATCTCCCGGTAAGCTTTTTGAAGAACCCGCCCACGAACCGGATGGCCCTGAACACCTTGGAATCCCCGCTGAAGCGGTCACGGATCATGGCGATCGTGATGAAGATACCGAAGATGCCGATGATGACGTTGGACGCCCACATGGCCAGTTCCGGAGAAATAATCAAGCGGTCTGCAAGGTTCTCGCCGCCGATAAGGCAAATCCAGTACACGACAAAGAATGCCAAACTGTAGATGATGCCCGTTCCGATACCGCCCTTTCGAGCCATGATTCCAAGAGGGGCGCCAATAAGCACGAACACAAAACAGGCAAACGACGTACTGAACTTCTTGTGGATTTCGACCAGGTACTGCGCTTGGCGCTTTTTTTCATTTTCAAGCCTTCCGTACAACCTTTCCGTCGTACGCAATGCGGAAACTTCCTGAACGCGGACTTTTCGAAGCATGCGGCGGATCTGCGCCGAATCCGTTTCCATCTTGAAGGTCGACGAATCCGGAAGGATCGTATCGCCAGCCAGGGCTTTTTCAAGAGAAACCAGCGTATTCAGACGGGAGGTTTTCGAACTTTCAAAAAGCGTATCGTAACGGGCCTTCGCCTGTTCCACGACATCCATCATCATTTCTACAGGCATTTCGCGGTCACTGCGGTAGCTGCGGCTACGGCGTTCCAGGCGGTCGTCCACGTTCTTCATGGCGAGGTCCTGCGAGAAGAACCGGATACGGAAGTAGTTGCCCGGATCGTCGGGATCCACGATATGCGTTTCGCCACTGCGGAGCCTGAGCATGAGCGTTGCCCCGTTATCCACGTAATCCATCGAGGCGCTGTCCGCATAGACGATACGCGGAGGACCCTTGCGTTCCATTTCGTAAATCTGGATTCCGTAAAGCGTCCCGGACACAGGGTCGATTCGGTTCACCCACAACTGCACGTCCGGGAACTGCGTAATGAGGCGGCCCGCATCGATAAACACGTGGGGCTTTTTACGGGAAACGGCATTCATCAGTTCAACGGACCGGTGGTTCGCTTCGGGCAGCACCCAGTTGTTGAACAAGATCATCAAAACCGAAAGGAGCGTTGCGACTAGCAGGACAGGACGCATCAAGCTAAATGGAGAAACTCCGGCCGCCTTGACCGCCGTAATTTCCTGGTCTCCGGACATCCGGCCAAACGCCATGAGGCACGCCACGAGGACCGCCATCGGGATAGACAGCGAAAGCATCCACGCCAAATTCAGCACAAATATTTCGAGAACCGTCGAAGCGGGCAATCCCTTGGACAGCACATTGTCCAAAATCTTCACCAGGAAATCTACAACGAACAAGAACGTAATGCCGAAAAGAGCGGCCATAAAAGGCGCAATAAGCTCTTTCAATACATAGCGGACTAGAATCATTGTTTTTTTTCGACCCGTTTTTTTCTACTTTGATGTGTGAAAGTTAGAATTAACCAAAGAAAAAAAATGAAATCTTTTTTAAAGTTGCCCTTATTGCTCAGTCTTTTTATTTCAGCCGCTTTTTTCGCCAGCTGTTCTTCAAGCAACTCCGGTAAGGTAAACCATACCGAGTTCTGCCGTGCCAAATACGAGGTCGCCGAAGAATACTACAAGAAAGGCAAGTACGGCAGGGCTCAGGACAAGCTGGAAGACATCCTCTCGCTGTGCGCCGGCACGGGCTATATGGAACAGTCCCAGTTCCTGCTCGCCGAAAGCTACTTCAACCTCGAAGAATGGATTGAGGCCCGTGGCGAATACGGCAGCTTCATCATCAACTTCCCGGGTTCCCCGTTCGTTGAAACCGCCGAGTTCCGCAAGGCCATCGCCTCGTTCAACATGGAATTCCGCGTGAGCCGCGACGAAGCCAACACGACCATCGCCATGAGGGACTTCGAGCGCTACCTGTCGAACTATCCGGATTCGCCGCTGCGCGACTCCGTGAACTACTACTACGACCTGCTCGTGGAACGCCTCGCCGAAAAGGAATTCCAGACCGGCCGCCTGTACCTGCGCATGGACAAGCCGCAGGCCGCGGTCATCTACTTCAAGGAATTTCTCGAAACGTACCAGAAGTCCAAACGTCGCAGGGAAGTCCTGTTCCTGATTGCGCAGGCCTATACAGATTTGGACCAGTTCGAATCGGCACGTAACTACCTCGCCCAGGCGAAGATCGAGCTCCCCGAAGACGACAAGGACATCCAAAAGCTGCTCGCCAAGACGGAAAAGAAGATTGCAAAGGCCGAAGCCAAATACGAAAAGCGCCTGAAAAAAGATTCCGAGAAGAAGCGCCAGCAGAAAGAAGACAAGCAGATGCTCAATTAAGGTATAAATGGGATTTCGGTCAAAGACATGGTTTTGCGCGATATGCCTTGTCCTTGCGGCAAGCACATTCTCGTTTGCTGCCGATGACGTTGTCGAACACGACAATTCCAGGATTGCCATCTTTTTCCAACCGGCCATTTCTTTCTTAAGTTTCGAAGAGCGTGAATACTTCCAAGACGCTATCGACACGATCTACCACGAATTCCGCGCCAACGCGAGGAACGAGGAAGAATCGCTGTACGTCGCCAAGCAGAACTTCCAGAAGGTCAACTTCTGTTTCCCCATCACGGGCGGTCTGCAGTTTCAAGTCTTGCAGGACCATTTTTTGAGCGCCGGCCTCGGATTCATCTACGACAACGAATCGGTGGTGCTCACCGACCGCAAGAACAAGTCGCACAATTACAGCTACACCATCCAGGGCATCCCGTTCTTCTTGGAATACCGCTTTGCCATTCCCGTCAACCTGATAACGCTTTCCAACGGCGGCCTGTTCAGTGTCGCCTTCCGTTGGTACTGGACGTTGCCCGGGACCGAAATCTACACCTCGTGGGGTAAAATCGACGCGGACAATTCCCTGTTTGGCGCTGGCTTCGGATTCAGCATCGGTTACCTGATTGCAAGCTGGAAGGGGCTGAACCTCTTCGGCGATATCGGGTTCAGTTCCATCAAGGTGAAGTCCAAGGAAAGCTTTGCCGACATTGTCCCGGGCGGTTCTACCGAAAAGGCCAAGTGGAATATCGGCGGGCTGCAGTTGCAAATCCGCGTAAGCTTCGGCGTTTGGAACAAGCCTAAGCCGGTTGAGAAAGACGATGACGACCATGTCAAGGAAAGCGATTTTGAACCGATTCCCAAGGATACAACCGCAAGCAAGGCGGCTCCGGCAGACAGCGTGAAAGCGATTGCCGACAGCACGAAGGCCCTTACAAGCGCTGCGGACAGTACCATCGTAGACAGTACCGTCGCGGGCACGGATAGTTCCGCAGTGGACAGCGTCGCTGCAGTAAAGGATAGCACCGTCGCAACGGACAGCTCCGCGGCAAAGGATAGTTCTGCCGCGGCAACGAGCAGCCCCACAGCCACAAAGAATAGCGGCAAGGCGCCGGAGCCCGCTAAAAAAGAACAACCCGTCAAGGAAGCCACTGGCAGCAAAAAACCGGAGGAATAATGAGTTTCTTTCCGGGCGAAAAGCTGCGCTACGCCGAAACGCATTTCAAGTTCAGGCTCCCCTGGTCCCTGCTGTATAGGCCGTGGCCCGAAATTTTGGCAGACGCCCCGTTCCAGTTTGTCCCGGGCGAAGAACCGACCTTGTGGATTGTCGTGCGCGACGCCCACCGGTTCCCGACCCTCATCGAGAAAATGGAAATCCAGATGGCGGGCGCCGAATCAAAAACAATCGACCTGCAAATCCGCGCCACGGAACAGTTCGGCTTCTACCCCGTAAAAATCGGGACGCTCGCCCCGGGGCGTTACGAAATCTGCTGTCGCTTTTTTGCAAGGCGACTCGATCCCGCCAGCGGCAGCACTACAGACAACGTAAAAACATTCAATCGCTGGAACTATCCAGGCCTCCGCCCTGCCCCGCTAAAGTTTCACGTTCTTGCCGAAAATCCGCCAAAGGCGCCCGGATACGCCGCCGGCGAAACGCACTGCCATACGCATTACTCGGCAGACCATGTGGAACACGGCGCCGCGCCCAAAGTCTTGCAACAGGCGGCCAAGGCGGTGGGGCTCGATTTCGTGAGCTGCACCGACCACGCTTATGATTTCGCCTACACGACTGAGGATTACACCAAGGAAGCCGAATCGCCTATGCCGCGTTTCCAAAAGTTGCGTGACGAAATCCGCCAGCTGAACGGAAACAGTTCCATGCCGTTCATGATTGCAGGCGAAGAAGTTTCTGCGGGCAACTCCAAAGGGGAAAACGTCCACGTCACCGTACTCGGGCCCGAAACGTACCTCCCGGGGCTCGGCGACTGCGGTCGCAACTGGCTTGAGAACAGGCCGACATTACGCATCCCCAAGCTTATGGAAATGACGACGGCACACTGCTTTGCCGCTCACCCCTTCCAACAGATGGGGCTCCTCGAGAAATGGATTTTCAGGCGCGGTTACTGGAAAAGCAAAGACCTGAATCTCGACGCTTCGCACACGATTCGCGGAATCCAGTTCTGGAACGGCAGCCGAGACGAAGGATTCAAGCTCGGGCGCGAATTTTGGATCGAGCAACTCGGCAAGGGGAACTACCTGCTCCCCATCGGCGGAAACGACGCCCACGGGGACTTGAACGATACGACCGCCGTTTCGACACCGCTATTTTCGTTGAAGCATTCGCGGAGTCACGTATTCGGCAAAGTCCGCACCGTGGTGAAGTTAGACGAGAGACGAAATATACGACACTCGGGGCTTTGCCCCGTAGTGGATGTTATCCCCTATGGGGAGACGAGAGACGAGAGAGTATCCCTCGATACATTGAACGCTGCATTCGCGGGCGACAACTGCTACATCACGGACGGGCCGGCCCTGTGGTGGGAACGCGACATCGTCCACGGAATCAAGAGTATCGTCTTCCACGCCCGTAACACAAGCGATTTCGGCGGAGCCTTCCGCTACATCCGCATCTATGGGCGCAAGCGCCTGCCGAACGGAAAGCTCGCGCGGGAAGAAGACGTCCGCATGGAAAGCCTTGTCGCGGCCCCGTCTTCGACGGATATCGCCGTACCCCTGGACAATTACGCCTACCTGCGCGCCGAATGCGAATCCGCATCGGGACATTTCGCGCTCACTTCGGCCGCCAAAGCCGACTAAGGACGCCTATGGCACCGCGATTCGTGTCCCCCATGATACGGCAGAGGCCAAAGCCCGCGACAAACGAGCCTACCCCAACGGCTCCCACGACAAGCGCGCCAGCGGCAAACGCGCCAACGCCTGTTATCGAAGCGCCCACGGAGGAGCCCGAAGAAAGCGCCCTTATCGCCAGCGGGACCTTCCGCCAAGCGCGAGACTATAGCCTGGTACTGCTCTCCCAGGGTATCGTACACACGTTCATCCATACCGAGGAAGGCCCGTTCGAAATCCGCGTCGTCCCCGAGCACAAGGAAAAAGCGCTCTACCAGATACAGCAGTACATCCGCGAGAACCCGCCCAAGAAAGACAATCCCCCCATGCCGCTCACGATTAGCGCCCAGCCCATCTGGGTCCTGCTCGTGCCGGTCGCCTGTACCCTGGCCGATTTCGGGAACTTCGTCGCGAGCCTGCACAACAAGGGACTTTCCGACGCCTACAAGGTACTGCATGGAGAATGGTGGCGCACCATCACCGCGCTCACACTCCACGCCGATACGCACCACCTGGCCGCGAACCTCGTTTCAGGGTACATCGTCCTAAACCTGCTCGCCTACCGCATTCCCCTCGCCCGCATGGCGCCCTTCCTCGCTATCGCAAGCGCACTCGCAAACTTCTGCGTCGCCCTGACCGTACAGTCCGATTTCCGCGCCCTCGGCTTTTCCACATTCGTCTTTGCCGTTATCGGGGCGCTCGCGGTCATCGAGTTCCGGCTGATGCCGAAGGAAACCCACGGGATGCTGCGCCGCTTCGCGCCTCTCTGCGGAGCCATCTCCATCGCCGTATTCCTCGGACTAGGCGAACACGCCGACATCCTAGGGCATGCGTACGGCTTTATCGCGGGCATGCTCTGCGGGCTCATCCCCAAGAAAAAGATGTTGCGCTGGGGAACGCCAACGGCCCCCAAGGATATCTTCTGGATTCTCGCCTACTTCGCGATTTTCATCATCGGCTGGAAACAGGCACTTGCCTAGAAACAAAAAAGACCCGCTCTAGGCGGGCCTCTCTAAATACTCAGAAAAATTACAGGGCAGCGACGAACTTCTTGGCCTTGTCAGCGTACTGCTGGTTATCACCGTAGACTTCGATGATGCGTTCGGCAGTGTTCTTAGCCTTGTCGTTAGCACCGAGCTGCTGGTAAACGAGGGTGAGCTTCCACATGGCGTCGGCTACCATCGGGACTTCGTCCTGCGGTTCTTCCTTCTGGTAGCGGTCTTCCTTGTCGCCCGTACGCTTGCCGAATTCGGAGATGTACTTCTCGAGGAGACCGGCAGCGGCGGAATAGTCAGCCTTTTCGATCTTCACGGAGGCAAGACCGTGCATGGCGGCCGAGCGGACCAGCGCCACAGAACCGGCGTTGTCCAGGGACTTCTGGAACAGGACCGCGGCCCCGTCGAAATCACCAGCTTCAAACTTGATATTTCCAGCAAAGAGGGCGGCCTTGGCGAGGGCGAGGCCTTCGAGCTTGCCGGACTGGATCTTGGACTCAAATTCAGCGAGAGCGCTATCCTTTTCGTTGGCATAGACGTAGGTCATGCCGACACCGAGGAGTTCGGCCTGTTCCGCGGCAGCGGCCTTGCGGGAATCGCGGACCTGGATAACACCAGCGACAATCACCAAGACAACAGCCAGGGCAACGAGCACCTTGGTCCCGTGTTGAACAAAAAACTGCTTAATTTCAGAGTTATTCTGATTAGATTCGTTAGCCATTTTCGACTTCCATTTTGAATTTTGTGACACAATCATAGAAAATTTAAAAGACTTTGCCAACCGAGGGGGGCTTTATCTTGACAAAAAAACGCCCTATTGCTATCTTTTGCCCCGCTATGCCACTCTAGCTCAGCTGGTAGAGCAGCTGATTCGTAATCAGCAGGTCGGCAGTTCAAATCTGCTGGGTGGCTCGAAAAAGACTCTCCAAGAACGGGGAGTCTTTTTTTATGCGGTTTTTCGGGGCGCTGGCACTCTTGCGAACTCTTGCCGAATTAACTAAATTTGGCACCCTATGAATCCTAACGGCGCCATTATTGTCCAGAGTAATATGGAAATCATGGTGGAGGTCGATGCCCCCACCTACGAAGCAGCTCGCGATGCAATCGCTCCTTTTACCGAACTCGTAAAAAGCCCAGAACACCTGCACACCTACAAGATCAGCCCCCTCAGCCTGTGGAACGCCGCGGCAACCGGGCTACGTGCACCGGAAGTTCTCGAGCGCCTTGAAAGCCAGAGCCGCTACCCCATCCCGCAGACGGTCATTACGGAAATCGAAGACTACATGGCCCGCTACGGGCTGCTGCGCCTCAGGAAAGACGGCGACCGCCTGATCGTGGAATCCGACGACAAGTTCATGTTCACCGAAATCTGCAAGCTCAAGGAAGTGGAACCGTACGTTCTCAACTTCATTGACGACCTGCATGCCGAAGTGGACCCCGAACGCCGCGGCCACCTCAAGATGGCCCTCACCAACGCCGGATTCCCGGTCGAGGACCTGGCAGGCTACATCGTGGGCGACCCGCTGCCCATCCACCTGCGCGAAACGACGCTCAGCGGCAAGAAGTTCGAACTCCGCGACTACCAGAAGGAAGCGGCACAGGTATTCTATGCGAGCGGTTCCGAAAAGGGCGGTTCGGGCGTGATCGTGCTCCCCTGCGGTTCGGGCAAGACGGTCATTGGACTTGCCACGATGGCGCTAGTGCAGACGAAGACGCTCATCTTGACGCCGAACATTTCTGCCAGCCGCCAATGGATTCGTGAAATTTGCGACAAGACGGACCTCACCATCGACCAGGTGAAGGAATATTCCGGCGAAGTCAAGGAAATCGGCCCGGTGACGGTCGCGACCTACCAGATCTTGACCCAGCGCAAGCGCGCGAAGCAGGCGGAAAACGAAAAGCCCGAAACTGAGCTCGACGATTTCAGCGACGAAGAAGTCAAGAAGGAACTCGCCAACTTCCCGCTGTTCAGCCAGCAGAAGTGGGGCCTGATGATCTACGACGAAGTCCACCTGTTGCCCGCACCGGTGTTCCGCCTGAGTACCGAAATGCAGGCCACGCGTCGCCTCGGCCTTACCGCTACGCTCGTGCGCGAAGACCACAAGGAAACCGAAGTTTTCAGCCTTATCGGCCCCAAGAAGTACGACATCCCGTGGCGCATTCTGGAAGCGCAGGGCTGGATTGCCACTGCCGACTGTAACGAGATCCGCATCCCGATGGAAGCGGAACTCAAGATGAAGTATGCGCTCGCCCCGGTACGCGAAAAGATTACACTCGCCTCCACGAACCCAGAAAAGACGGACATCGTGGAACGCCTGCTCAAGCACTTCGACAAGCCCGATGACCGCGTGCTGATTATCGGCCAGTACATCGACCAGCTCGAAGCGCTCTCCAAGGAACTGCAGATTCCGCTTATCACGGGCAAGACTCCGAACAAGGACCGCGAAAAGCTGTACGCCGCCTTCCGTAGCGGCGAACTCAAGAACCTCATGGTATCAAAGGTCGGCAACTTCGCTATCGACCTGCCCGACGCGAACGTGCTCATCCAGATTTCGGGTACGTTCGGCAGCCGCCAGGAAGAAGCCCAGCGCCTCGGCCGCGTGCTGCGCCCCAAGAGCGACGGCGGTGCAGCGCACTTCTACAGCATCGTCACGCAGGACTCCAAGGAACAGGAATTCGCGATGAACCGCCAGCTGTTCCTCACCGAGCAGGGCTACGCCTACAAGATTATCAAGCGCGGCGACTGGGACATTCTCGCCCGTACGCCCGAAGAACTTGCTGCCCGCCAGTAAGCGCTAGATGAATTAGCGCTAAACAGCTTTAACATCGGATTAATAAAAGTCCCGGAAGCGAATGCTTCCGGGACTTTACCCAACAATCAAGGAATTTCGGAAAAGCTCTTAGGCCTTGTGGTTCGTGACGCCACCGGCATTGAAACTGAATTCATCATTCCAGTTGTTTTCATCGACGTCGTCTTCGCAACCACTTCCACACAGAATGGCATTCTGAATCTTAAATTCTACCAATTCCATTTTCGGAGCAGAATATTCTTTTTTCATCATTATTTCCCCCAATAATTACTTCTGGATGACCTTCGTGCCGACAAACATGCCCTTATTTTCAGGCTTAGCGTTGAGCTTGCGGCCCTTCAGGTCGAACCAGTGATTGACCTTCGTGATTTCGCCCGTAGAGGCATCCATGCGGACAATGCCGGTCAATTCGCCATCGCCATCGATAAGGCGAACTTCGATAGACTCCGGAAGTTCAATGGCTGCTTCGTCAGCAGACTTGGCAAGCTTACGGTTGCCAACATACTTCAAGTAGGCACGCAGAGGCGGGACATAGGCTCCAGCAGCAGCCTTGACAAACTTGCCCGCAGAAACCTTACCCTTGTTCTTGGCGGCATAGCCATAGACCTTGCCAAGATCGGCATCACCATCTTCCCAACGGGTAAAGGTATACACGCCTTCAAAGGACCATTCGTTTTGACCAACACCCTGATTAAAGAGCAGATGGCTTGTAATGGCATGCTGGGTTGCCGTAAACTTTCCCTTTGCCTTGAATTCAAGTCTATAGAGATCCTGGCACTTCTTGTTTTCAGTATCAACCTTCACCAGCGTGGGGCGGTTGGCACTGACCTCAGTAACCTTGTTGGCCTGAGCAAACCACTTGCCATTTTCATCTGTAGTGAAGTTGGCAATGTCGTACAATTTCACGCAATCATTTTTTTCAAGCGTAAATCCCACCGGCAGAACGACCGTTGAGTTTTCGGTCAGTGCTGTATTGCGTTCCACGTAAACATTGAAACCGGTCATGTCACCGGCGCACTTTACGGTTTCGTCAGAGATGTAGACCTTGGCCGTATCGTCATCGTTGTAGGAATTCAGAGTCAGGAATCCACTACCATTTTCCTTAACAAGACGGCCGCCCGGGAAATCACATACCTGTGCGCTGGCAAAAGATACCAGGCCAGAAATAATCATTATTTTGAGTGCAGTTGTAGCCCTCATTTGTTCCTCCTTTAATATGCGCTGCGAATTTAGCAAAAAGGAACTCTTGATGACAACATTTATTTTTATTACAAAAAAGACAAGTTTCTCACAAACGGAGAGACTTGTCGCATTCTTATTTCTTTAATATTACGTTTAACTGACGAATTACTTTTCCACCACTATCAGCTCAGGTTCACCGCGACCAGGCAACGGCCTGAATATTTTTACGTTGGTTTGCACTGCAGGACCACCGAAAGCGTTCATCTCGCAAGTAAAAAGAAAGTTTGTTCCGGCCACCACTTGTGTCGATACGCTGAGCGGTTTGAGACCCAGGTAAGCGTAGTCCTTGGTCGCAGCCATGAATACCGCAGAATCTTCTGCCGTAAGCGGACGCTGTTCCGAGAAACCGCCCATAAGCATTTCATCGGTCTTGCCCGCCTGCAAGTTTTCAAAGAACGTCTCGATCTCTGCCGTCGCCACTTCAACTCCGTTCTCGGCATTGATTCTCTTGTTCGAGATTCCGTATGCGAGCGTCACGTTGGCGTTCGGTTCCAGTTCCTTGAGTTCCGCAGCACTTGCCTTGCGGCCACCACTTCCATAAGTGCAGAACGGCACCACGACCTTCCCGCCCAAATCGACCGAGTCGAGGAAGGTATAAATGGGCGGAGCGAAGGTCCCGAACATAATCGGATAACCCAAGTACACCGTATCGTACTTCGCAAGGTCCGGTTTTGCGTTCACGAGGGCCGGCCATTTTTTGGTTTCGCGGGCCTCCCGAACGACCGCTATCGTACTGTCATAGGTGGACGGAAAGGGCGTTGCCAGGGTCAGTTCAAAAACATCGGCCTTCTTGGCCTTCTGGAACAGCTCGGCCACCTTCTTGGTGGCCCCCGTCTGCGAGAAATACACCACCAGCGACTTCGATTCCTTGGGGGCCGCACTGGCCTGGGTTTCGGCCTGCGCCTTGGACTGTGCAGATTCCTGCCCGCCACAGGCCCACAGGCCTAACGCTACCGCCGTAGCCACGAGCATTCCAAACTTGCGATTCATAGACATTCTCCTTTTCCGATTTGCCAGAAATGATCCGGCTCACTTTTCAATATATAATTTTTGTACTATATAAAAAAAAGCCGACCACTACTGAAAATTTTTTATACATTGGTTCTATGCAACCCCAAGCCCTCAGATTATCAGAAATTACTATTTCTAACCTGCGTTCCATCCAAAAGCAGACGTTCCCTCTAAGTGGGTTCACCGCCCTCATCGGCTACAACAACGCCGGAAAGACGAACATCTTGATGGGCATCCGGTGGTTGCTTTCCCGTTTTTCCCTGGACATCTCCTTTTTCGACGACCCAAACATCCCCGTAGAAGTCGAGGGCGTCTTTGAAGGCATTACAGAGAACGTCTTGAACCGCCTGGGCGAAGAAAAGGCCGCAGAGGTGCAGCCGTTCCTGATAAACGGCATGCTGCGCATCAAGAAGGTGCAGCGCGTCCCGGGCGAAGTTCCCGACAACATCGAATTCTGGGCATTTATCCCGCCTAACCGCAAGGGCTCCAAAAAGAGCTGCTGGGAACGTTGTTCTGAAAAGTTCAACTGTGCGTTCAAGCGCATGTTCCCGGAATCCATCGCCATCTGGGATTTCGAAGGCAACCAGGCGTTCACCAAGCTGCTGCACGAGATTTTCAAGCCGCTGGAACGCCGTTTTGGCGGAGAATTCAACGAGATTTTGAACCGGTTCAGCGAGATGCTGAGCCCCGGTGGCGAAAACCAGGCCGCCGAAATCCAGAGTTTTGACCGCGAAGTGAACGACAAGCTCCGCCCGCTGTTCCCGAGCGTCCGCGTGGAGCTCGACATTCCCATACCGACGCTGGAAACATTCCTCAAGACGGCAACGCTCAAGGTGATCGACGAAGACGACGGTTTCGAGCGCGACATCAACCGCATGGGCGCAGGTTCCAGGCGTGCCATCCAGATGGCCCTCATCCGCTACCTCGCCGAAATCAAGAAGCACCACAACAACCATTACCTGAGCCGCACCCTCTTGCTCATCGATTCCCCGGAACTCTACCTGCACCCGCAGGCCGTGGAACTCGTGCGCGTCGCCCTGAAGAACCTTTCGAACGAAGGTTACCAGGTCGTTTTCGCGACGCACTCCGCCCAGATGGTGACGAGCGAAGACGTAAGTACGTCTTTACTTATCCGCAAGAACCGGGAACGCGGTACCTACATGCGCAAGCGAATGGAAGATGCCGTGCACCAGGTGATTCAGGATGCTCCCAGCCAGTTGCAGATGCTGTTCAGCCTTTCTAACAGCAATGAGCTGCTTTTTGCCGACTACGTGTTGCTGACCGAAGGCAAGACGGAATGGCGCGTCTTGCCCGCCCTTTTCGAACGGATTACCGGGCAGAGTTTCGCACTGATCAAGTGCGCGCTGGTGCGACAGGGCGGCGTGAGCAATACGCGCAAGAGCATGCAGGTCCTTTCGGCGATGGACATGCCGGTACGCTCCATTGTCGACCTCGACTACGCCTTTACCACGGCCACCCGCGACGGCTTTTTGGAAGCGAATGATCCCGATATCAAGATGTGTCGCAACCTTTTCCGCGAACTCGCGTTCCATAACCACCTGCGGCTCGTGAACGGCCTGCCCGTCAACAAGCACAGCAATATTCCCGCCTCCAAGGCATACGCCATGATGGCCGCCATGCCCGAAGCGGACAAGCCCATCCGTAGCATCCACGCCAAGTTGCGCAGCCAGGGTATCTGGGTCTGGACCCGCGGCGCCATCGAAGAGCACCTCGGTCTCGAAGCCAAGAACGAAACCGCCTGGAGCAACTTCATCGAGCGCAGCAAATCGCAAAACTTTGTTCGTAATCTCCCCGATTACGAAAGCATTACGGCGCTCTGCCAGTGGATTATTGACGGCAGTCACGAGACATAACCCCCACCAGGGGTGCAAATTTTTCTAAATTGTCATCCCGATGAAAGAAAAAGCTCAAAAACTGATTGAAAAGTACGAGGAACTGGAATCGGAACTCGGGAATCCCGACGTGCTTGCCGACCAGGCCCGTTACAACAAGATCCACAAGCAGTACAAGGGTATTGAAAAGGCCGTTATCAAGGCACGCGAATTCCTCCAGGTGACCAAGAACCTCGAGGAATGCAAGGAAACCCTCGGCGACAGCGACCCCGAGATGGTCGCCATGGCCAAGGAAGAAATTTCCGAAATCGAAAAGAAGCTGCCCGCCCTCACCGACGAGCTGCAGATCCTGATGGTCCCGAAAGACCCGTGGGATTACCGCAATGCGACGCTCGAAATCCGTGGCGGTACCGGCGGTGACGAATCGGCCCTCTTTGCAGGCGACCTCTTCCGCATGTACCGCGGTTACTGTGACCGCATGGGCTGGAAGATGACCATCCAGGATGCAAGCGAAGGTACCGTCGGCGGTTACAAGGAAATCCGCGTGTTCATCGAAGGCGATAGCGTGTACGGAACGCTCAAGTTCGAAAGCGGAGTGCACCGCGTACAGCGCGTGCCCGAAACCGAAACTCAGGGACGAGTCCATACTTCGGCAGCGACGGTCGCTATCCTCCCCGAAGCAGAAGAAGTGGACGTAGAAATCCGCGAAGCGGACATCCACATGGACACCTACCGTTCCTCGGGCGCTGGCGGACAGTACATCAACAAGACGGACTCCGCCGTGCGACTCACGCATATCCCGACCGGCGTCGTCGTGAGCTGCCAGACCGAACGTAGCCAGCTGCAGAACAGACTGCACGCCATGGAAATGCTGCGTTCCAAGATTCTCGACGCGCTCATCGCGAAAAAGGAACAGGAAGAAGCGGCCAGCCGCAAGGCCCTCGTCGGCACCGGCGACCGTTCCGCCAAGATCAGGACGTACAACTTCCCCCAGAACCGCGTCACGGACCACAGGATTGGCTTGACGCTCTACAATCTGGACAAAGTAATTACCGGCGAACTTGACGAAATCATCAGCGGTCTCCAGATGGCGAACGCACAGGAAAAGCTGGGTAAGTTCGATGCATAACGAAAGCAGGGCGCCCATGACGGTTCTTGAAATCCTGAACCGCACCAAGGTCTTCTTCGAGAAGAAGGGCGTTCCCGACCCGTTGCTGGACGCGCAGTATATTATCAGTCACGGCCTCGGCATGAAAAACCGCATGGACCTGTACCTGAGTTTCGAAAAGCCGCTCACGCCGGCCGAACTCGATACGCTCCGTCCGCTGGTAGCCCGCCGTGCCGCCCGTGAACCGCTGCAGCATATCATCGGCAATACCAGTTTCCGCGGTTTTTGCATCAAGTGCGATCCGCGCGCCCTAATCCCGCGCCCGGAAACTGAAGAACTGGTCGATAAGGCCAAGGACAGCCTCAAGACTATCGAACAGCCGTTCATTGTCGAAATCGGTACCGGTACCGGCGCCATTTCCATCGCCAGCGCAAAAGAAATTGCGGGCGCCAAGATCCTCGCCACCGATATTTCTACGGAAGCGCTCGCGCTTGCCCGCGAAAACGCCAAGGAAAACGGCCTCGAAAGCGAACTGCAATTCGCCCAGGGAGACCTGCTTGACGCCGTCACAGCCGACATCATCGCCCAAGTTACCGGCGATAATGCCAAGAAGATAGACTGCCTCGTCGCAAACCTCCCCTACATCCCCGACGGGGAAAAAGGGAAGCTCCAGCCCGAAGTAGACAAGTTCGACCCCGCCCTCGCTCTATACGGCGGCCCGGACGGCCTCGATCTGGTACGCAAATTGCTACAGCAAACCGAAGGGAAACTCTCCTCTGGCGCCTCCATCTTCCTTGAAATCGGTTCCGAACAGGCCGAAATGCTGAAAAACGAAGCCGGGAATTACCCCTGGCTCGATTTCGCCGGAATCCACAAGGATTACTGCGGCAACATCCGTTTTGTCAGCTACAAAGCGAAGTAATATTACATCCCGACAGAGCAACCAAGAGCCGAAAGGACGTATGTCTCGCTTTCTCCCATGCGGTAGAAAGGCAATAAGTCTTCGTCGTCAACGCATGATTCATCGAGCCCGTTCAACTGCAGTTGTTCGCCAATGCGGCGTTTGAATACCGAGAAACCATTGCTCCACGGAACCTCTTCCGGAAATTCGTATATCCTCGGTTCCTTCGGCACGCTGTTCTTCTGCTTCATATTTTACCTCTTTTTCCAAGAAAGGCGCACAAACGTCCAAGCGCCTTTCCTCGGGGCAAAATATAGATTCGCAAGATGTCAGAAAATGACATTTTACGTTATTTTCAAAAAATTTATTCAATAACGGTCGCAACGACTTCGGCGTGCCCGACCTTATCCAGGCCGATCTTCTTGCCGGCAGCTGCACTCAAGTCCAGGATTCGGCCATCCACATAGGGGCCACGGTCATTGACGCGTACGACGACGCTCTTTCCGTTATCGACACGCACGACCTTGAGCTTTGTACCGAAAGGCAAACTCTTGTGGGCGCACGTCATATCGTCCTGGTCAAAAATCTCCCCGCTCGCCGTTTTCTTGCCGTCAAAACCGGGGCCATAATAGCTCGCCTGGCCCGAAATCTTCATACCGACTTCGGCTTTTTCCGAAGAAGCGTAGTGCTTCGCCGGATCGCGGACAAAGCCCTTACGGGCGCTAATGCTCGAAGCCCCCGCACACCCAGCCAGGCTCACCACCAACAGGGCAGCCAATAAACCGACAAGGAGCTTTAACGGGCTATTCGAAATCATACATGCTATTGTACGTATTTTCAAGGACTTCGTCTTCCTTGCTCTTGACTTCGGCCTTCTTTTCTTCAGGAGGCTTGCTCATGCTTTCGTAATACTGCTTCGAAAGCTGGTCAATATGCTCTTCGCTCTGCTTGACACGCTTGCGCAGGCGTTCCAGCATGGCATCCGAATCATCGCCTCCACGGCGCTGGTTTGTAAGCAAGGCTGCCTGACGCCCCCACGGAGTGCCAGGATACTTGGAAGACAATTCCTTATAGACCATGATTGCGCTGTCAAGCCTTTCCGGGCTCATCTGGA
>Ga0326511_10001435_pt1 | contig 19678 bp, 20 predicted proteins | sample 0_2496_0518_D_FD_203701 | JGI IMG/M metagenome (GOLD analysis project Ga0326511, IMG submission 203701) | Bovine rumen microbial communities from UC Davis, California, United States - 0_2496_0518 | ecosystem: Host-associated > Mammals > Digestive system > Stomach > Rumen | place: USA... | reverse complement strand
TTGCTTTTTCAGGAAGTTCTTCATACATTTTTTTAAGCATATTCATAACACTTTTTAGTGGATTTCCCTCATTACTTCCATATAATGAGTATAATAAATTTCCTTCATTATCAATTAACACAAGTTTTGTTGTTGTAGAGCCTGCATCAATACCTAAGAAACAATCTCCTTCAAAATCTTTTAAATCCTTTTTTGTAACTTTATCTTTATCATGTCTTTCTTTAAATTTTAAATACTCTTCCTCATTTTTAAATAAAGGTTCTAAAGGTTGAGTTGTATTATCATGAGATTGCTTTAAGGTTTCTATCTTTTTAGCAAGTTCATCAGGAGTTATTACTTCTGAATTAATAGAATCTAAAGCAGCTCCTTTTGCAACTAAAAGATGAGCTTCTTCTGGTACAATTATTTCATCATCTTTTAAGTTTAAAGTTTCTATAAATCTAACACGTAATTCAGATAAATAATTTAACGGACCACCTAAGAATGCAACATTACCTCTAATAGGTCTACCACAAGCCAAACCACTTATTGTTTGGTTAACAACAGCTTGGAATATAGATGCAGCAATATCTTCTTTTGCAGCACCTTCATTTATTAAAGGTTGTACATCAGTTTTAGCAAAAACACCACAACGAGATGCAATAGGGTAAATAGTTTTATAATTTTTAGCTAATTCATTTAATCCTGCAGTATCTGTATGTAATAGAGATGCCATTTGATCTAAGAATGCGCCAGTACCCCCTGCACATGTACCATTCATACGTTGTTCAATTGATTGGTCAAAATAAATTATTTTTGCATCTTCTCCACCTAGTTCTATTACTACATCTGTTTTAGGTATGTATTTTTCGACTGCTCTTTTACAAGAGACAACCTCTTGAATAAAATCCACACCTAAAAATTTAGCTGCAGACATTGCTCCAGAACCAGTAAGTGCAAGTGTAAATGTATTCGAAGGATATTTTAGTAATAGTTCTTCTAATACTTTACAAACAGTATTTTTCGTATCCGAAAAATGTCTTTGGTAATTTTTATATATTGTATTTTTATTTTTATCCATTACAATAATCTTAACTGTTGTTGAACCTACATCAAGCCCAACATGTAATATTTCATCCATATTTTTCAATCCTTTCATAGGGCATATAGTAAATAATATACCGTACAGAATGAGAATACAAAATAATTTTTTAATTATTTAAATCCAAATTCTTTCTTATATATTATATACTTTAACACCCTTAATTTTATACGGAAATTGGCTTTTTGTCAAATGGTAAAAATTTGAAAAATATAAGTAATATTTTGGACAAACAAATAATAATATTTATTGTTAATAAAAATTTCGAGGAGAAGAGTTTGTAGAAAATCGAGTAGGTTACTTTTACAGTATAACTTGTAACTTGAGAAGGGAGAGTATGTGAAAATGAGAAATAAAAAAATAGTTATTATTTTTAGTTGTTTATTAATTATAATATTGATAGGAGGATTTTTTGCAATAAAATTTGTAAAAAATAAAAAAGAAGAAGAAAATATTGTGGATGAATACACACCACAAGAAGAGATATCAGAAGAGCAAGCAAGGCAAACAATTGTAAGTTTATATTTCCAATCTAAAGAAACTAAAGAATTAGTACCAGAAGCGAGGTTAATTGATATTAAAGAAATAATAAATGATCCATGTGATAAATTAGTAGAATTATTAATTGAGGGACCAAAAAATGAAAAAGAAGAAAGAATAGTTCCTGAAAATACTAAATTAAATAAAAGTTATATGGATGATGATTGTGTTGTTTTAGATTTTTCAAATGAATTATTAAACTATAATAAGATTGATGAAAAAGGGAAAGACATTTTAATTAATAGTCTGGTAAATACATTAACTCAATTAACAGAAGTAAATAATGTAAAGATTTTAATTGATGGAAGCGAGAATGAAGAATTTAATGAAATTTATAGTTTAAAAAATAAATAATAAATTATAAATTATTTAAATAATTTATATATCTTTAAAAAATGCTTAAATTTTTTATAATTATTTAAAAAATATTCAACGTCATTTAATGATTTTAATGTATTTTTCTTATACTTTTTATAATCAAATTTTTTAGGAGGTGATTTTTTATCACCTCTTTTATTTGAATCTAATTGCATTTCAAACACCTCTATTTTGCAAATTTTGATTTTTTATTATATAATATGTGAAAGGATATAAAATGTTGAGAAAAATGATTTTAAAAAGTAGTTTATTTAATTTTTTTTTGGAGTAAAAATAAAAAAATAATTAAATTATTAATTGAAAAATTAAAAGAGGTTAATATGGAAATAGAAATAAAAGAAAATGAAAGAATAGATGATTTAGAATTCAAAAATTTAAAAATAATACAAAATAAAGATGGATTTTGTTTTGGAATAGACAGTGTTCTATTAGCAGATTTTGCTAAAAATATAAAAAGAGGTGCAAATGTGTTAGATTTAGGAACAGGTACGGGAATAATTTCTATTTTATTATGTGGAAAAACGGATTTAAGTAATATTATTGGAGTAGAAATCCAAAAAGAAGTTGCTGAAATGGCTAATAGAAGTATTAAATTAAATAATTTAGAAAATAAGTTTGAAGTACTGAATGACAATATATTAAATTTAAAAAATATTTATGATAATCAGAGTTTTGATGTAATAGTTACAAATCCTCCATATAAGAAGAAAAATACAGGAATTATAAATGAAAACAACAAAAAAATAATTTCAAGGCATGAAATTACAGCTTCTTTAGAAGATTTTATTAAGGTGTCTAGTGATTTATTAAAAGATAAAGGTGAATTATATATGGTTCATAGACCAGACAGATTAGTAGATATTCTTAGTTTAATGCGAAAAAATAAAATTGAACCTAAAATATTAAGAATGGTGTATTCGAATATTAATAAAGAACCCAAATTAATTTTAGTTAAGGCAGTAAAAAATGCAAAACCATTTTTAAACATAGAGAAAAATTTATATATTTATGATGATAATGGAAATTATACAGATGACATTTTAGAAATTTATAACAAGAAATAGATACGAAGAAATAAAGAAAAAACAAATTAAAATAAATAATAAATAAAATAAAAAATGAAATAGTAAAATAAATTTAAAAATATAAAATAATAAAAATTAAAATAAATTCAAAAAAGTAGATAAAAAAAGAAAAAATAGGAAAATAGATTTAAGGAGTTTTAAAATGCAAGAAAAAGAAAATGGAATTTTATATGTTGTAGCTACACCAATAGGAAATTTAGAAGATATTACATTAAGAGCAATTAGAATTTTAAAAGAAGTGGATTTAATTGCTGCTGAGGATACAAGACATACTTTAAAATTATTAAATCATTTAAATATATCAAAACCAATGATTAGTTATCATAGACATAATGAGGAGATAAGAGTAGAAGGATTAATAAAAGAATTAAAGGAAGGTAAAAAACTTGCAGTTGTTTCAGATGCAGGAACTCCAGGTATATGTGATCCTGGAGAAATAATAATTAAAAAATGCATAGAAGAAAATATAAAAGTAGTTCCGATTCCAGGAGCATGTGCGATGATTAATGCTCTAATTGTTTCAGGGATAGATACTGATGAATTTACTTTTTTAGGTTTTTTGCCATTAAATAAGAAAAATAGAAAAAATAAATTAGAAGAAATTAGAAATTCAAATAATACTATTATTTTATATGAAGCACCACATAAATTAAAAAACACATTAAATGACTTAAAAAATATATTAGAAAATAGAAAAATAGTAATAGCAAGAGAAATAACTAAAATCCATGAGGAATATATAAGAGGTACAGTAGATGAAATAATAAAAATAGTAGATAATTTAAAGGGCGAAATTATAATTATTATTGATAAGAATAGGAATAACATAAAGGAAAATAATTTTAATAATTTAACATTAGAAGAACATTTTGAGCATTATAAAAATCAAGGTTTTGAAAAAAAAGAAATAATAAAAAAAATTGCAAAAGATAGAAATGTAAATAAAAATGAAATTTATAAGTACTTTATAAACTTTACAAACAATTAAATTTTAAAAAAAGTTTATAACAATTCATTTATTAGAAAAATTTAAACTCCCGATATATAATAAATAATATACCGGGAGTTTTTTAGTATTGATTTTTTAAATTGCTTATTTTATTCTTACATTTTTCACAAATTAATTTATCATTATATTCTAATAAATTTTTTGTATTTCCGCAAAAAATACAGTTAGGTTCAAATTTTTTTAATATAATTGAAGAACCATCTACATATATTTCCATTGGATCTTTTTCTGCTATATTAAATTGATTTCTTATTTCTATAGGGATAACAACTCTTCCCAGTTCATCCATTCTTCTTATTATTCCTGTTGATTTCATAATTCAAATCCTCCTTAAAAGTTTATATTTTAACAATCCTTTATTTACACGACTAATATATCATAAATGAAACTTAAGGTCAATTAAATTGTAATAAAAAGTAAAAAAATAGAATAAAATTTTATGGGTGATTTTCTTGTTAAACATAGTTTGGCCTTTTTTTATAATAATATCATTTTCTTTTGCTATTTTTTCTGGAAATTTAGAAAAGTTAAATACATCAATATTTGAAAGTACAGAGAGTGCAATAAATCTAACCATAAATTTACTAGGAACCATGTGCTTATGGAGCGGAATCATGAAAATAGCTAATAATACAAAGATAATCGACGCCTTAAGTAAAATACTTAGTCCGCTTATAAAACTATTATTTCCAGAATTAAAAAATAATAAAAAAATACAAAAAGAAATATCTATGAATATGATTGCAAATATTTTAGGATTGGGAAATGCAGCAACACCATTAGGATTAAAAGCAATGCAGTCAATGAATAAAGAAAATAGAGATAAAGATAAATTGACGGATTCAATGATGATGTTTATTGTAATAAACACAGCATCTATACAAATAATACCCACAACTGTCATTGCTATTAGAAATTCATTTGGATCAGAAAATTCTACCTCGATAGTGTTTCCAGTGTGGCTCGCAACAATTTTTGCAGCAATTACACGGAATAATAGTAACAAAAATTTTAATAAAATTAACCAAGTAAAAAAGGGAGTTTATAAAAAATGAAGTCAATTTTTTTTATATCAAATTTAGCAATGCCTATGATTATTTTAATTATAGTAATGTGTAGTATCAAAGAAAGGAAAAATGTATTTGATATTTTTTTAGAAGGAGCAAAAGAGGGAATAAATATTACTTTAAATATATTTCCAACATTAATAGGATTATTTGTAGCAATTGGGGCATTAAGGAGTTCAGGAATTTTGGATTTAATAAATTATATTGTTGGACCAATTTTAAATATAATTCATTTTCCAAGCGAATTAATGCCACTTGCAATACTAAGACCTATATCAGGGAGTAGCTCTATAGCAATTGCTACAGATATTATGAAAAATTATGGTGTAGATAGTAAACTAGGAAAGATTGCTTCTACAATTATGGGTTCAACAGAAACTACTATATACACAATTGCAATATATACTAGTTGTATAAAAATAAAAAATACAAGATTTATTTTATTTGCAGCATTATGTGCTGATATAGTAGGGATAATTACAAGTGTAATAGTTTGTAATTTAATGTTTTAAAATTACAAAGCTAATTATGTTGACAATAGTTATGATTTGGATATATAATAATAAAAAATGAAAAAGGAACGTAAAATGATTACAATTAAATTATTATTATTTATTTCAATTTTTTTACTAGTTAGGGAAATTATTGTTCAAATTTTATCCTTTAAGTTATTTCATAAAAAATAAAACTTATCTATGATAAGTCTCACCATTTTGTATTTTAAAAGCTCTAAATGTTTGTTCTAATAGAAATAGTCGTATTAATTGATGTGGGAAAGTCATTTTTGAAAAACAGATTTTTAAATTACAGATTTTTAATAAATTTTCTGTTAATCCAAGAGATCCACCAATAATAAATGTTATATGACTATTTTCCATAGATATATTTTCTAATTGTTTAGAAAATTCTTCAGAAGTAAATTCTTTCCCTTTTAAGTCTAATGCAATTATAAATGAATCTTTTTTTATATGGTTTATAATATTATTGCATTCTTTTGTTTTTATTTCCTGTTCTAATTTAGTATATAATTTATCTGGTATTTTTTCATCAGTAAGTTCGGTAACATTTAATTTACAATACTTAGATAATCTTTTACTATATTCTTCAATTGCATCTTTTAAATATTTTTCTTTGATTTTTCCAACACAAATTATATTTATATTTAGCATTTTAACCTCCTAAAATTTTTACGGTTAAGTAAAATATTGTATAAGTATTTTTGCAATTGATGGTATTACAAAAAATTATAATTTAATAATATTACTATGTTCATCTCTAGAAGCAACACTAAGAGAAAAGTTATTTTCATCATAATCATTTGAAATTAATTCATCTAAAACCGTTTGATATGCAAGTTCAGGGAAATTACTCTCTTTACTAAGATGTCCAAGCATTGCAGATTTTAAACCAGATTTTAATAAATGTGAAATTGTTTTTCCAGCCATTTCATTTGGTAAATGCCCTATAGGTCCAGCAATTCTGGATTTTAAATTAAACGGATAAGCAGAACATCTAAGGACTTCAGGGTCATAATTAGATTCTAGTAAAATAAAAAGACTTTCTTCTAAATTTTTTAATATATTATTTGTCATATGTCCAATATCTGTTGCTATACTTATTTTTTTATTATCCTTAAAAATGTTAAATCCACAGGGATTAGCTGCATCATGTGGAATAGAAAAAGGATGAATTTTTAAATCACCTATTTCAAAATTTTCGCTTACTTTGAATATTTTTATATTATTATCAGATAGTTTATCTTTTTGTTTTGGCATAGCATCTAAGGTCTTTTGATTTACAAATACGGGTAAATCAAATTTTTTTGAAAGTGTACCCAATCCTTGTACATGATCTGTATGCTCATGTGTTACTAAAATTCCATCTAGAGATGATGGATCTATATTAATATCATTTAAAGCAGTTTCAATTTTTTTACAACTAACACCAGCATCAACAAGTAGCTTAGTGTTTTGTGATTCTACAAAAAGACTATTTCCACTGCTTCCACTATATAAACTACAAAAATTTAGCATAATTAATCTTCTTTCTTTAGTTATTTATGTTTATTCTTTGACTCTTTCAATTTTTGCTCCGAGTTTTCTAAATTTTTCTTCTATATTTTCATAACCTCTATCAATATGTTCTAAGTTGTAAATTTCAGTTATTCCTTCAGCAGCAGTTCCTGCAATTACTAAGGCTGCACCAGCTCTTAAATCTGTAGAATACACAGGAGCTCCAGTTAATTTTTTAACACCTTCAAAAAATGCTATTTTTCCCTGAGCAGTAATTTTAGCTCCCATCTTATTTAGTTCATCAGTGTATTGAAATCTTGAGTCCCAGATACTTTCTGAAATTGTACTAGTTCCATCAGCTAGAGATAAAACAACTCCCATTTGAGGCTGTAAGTCAGTTGGAAAGCCTGGGTAAGGTAATGTTTTAATATTTGCTTTTCCAGGTCTTTTAGTACACCAAACTCTAATACTATCCCCATTATCTTCAACATTTCCACCAACTTCTAGTATTTTTGCAGTAATTGATTCCAAGTGTTTTGTAATACAATTTTTTAAAGTTATATCACCTCTTGTTGCTACAGCTGCAAGCATAAATGTTCCAGCTTCAATTTGATCTGGTACAACAGAATATGTAGCTTCACCATGTAATTTTTCTACGCCATTTATTTTTATTACATCTGTTCCAGCACCTCTAATATCTGCTCCCATAGTATTTAAGAAGTTTGCAACATCAACAATATGAGGTTCTTTTGCAGCATTATCTATAATAGTTGTTCCTTTGGCTAAAACGCTTGCAAGCATAACATTTATTGTAGCTCCAACAGATACTATATCCATATATATAGGAGCACCTTTTAATTTTTTTGCTTTAGCATAAATAGTTCCTTTTTCTACAGTAACATTAGCTCCTAGTAATTCGAATCCTTTAATATGTTGATCAATAGGTCTAGCTCCTAATTTACAACCACCTGGCATACCAACTTCAATTTCACCCATTCTACCAAGCATAGCACCAATTATATAATAAGAAGCTCTAAACTTACTTGTTAAATCTAATGGCGCATGAGTTGTTGTTATGTTTGTAGAATCGATGGTAACACTGTTTTTATTATTCCAAATTATTTTAGCACCTAATTTCTCTAATATTTCACAAGATATTTTTATATCGCTTATATTAGGTAAATTTTCAATTGTGCAACAACCATCTATTAAAAGCGTTGCAGGTAAAAGTGCAACTGCTGCGTTTTTTGCTCCATTTATTATAACTTCACCTTTTAAAGGAGTAGGACCTTTGACTACTAACTTTTCCAATAAAATTACCCCCAATTTATTCTAAAATATTACTTTATAATTAATATAATAAAAATTCATACATTAAAAATAGAGTGTATTAAATTGAACACTCTATTACTAATTTAATATAACATAAAGTTTCAAGGATTGCAACTATTTTTTATATAATAGGAAGGTTCTTTAAACTTCCTATTATATAAAAACTCATTGCACAGAAAATTTTTTGAAAATTTTCGTGCATGAACAAATTTACGGAACGCATTATAAAATAAAAAACTTGAGGATAATTTTAATTAGTATTTTTACATAATAAACAAAAATTTAATAGCGTTCCGATTTGTTCGCAACAATTAGGCCATTTTGATTAAAAAATTCTAATATTTTAAATTTGAATTTGATATCAGGACCTGAATTATCTGATATTAAGGCATATTCTTCTTCAGTCATGCTATTTTGCAGGTTTTCTTTTGATTCTTCTGGCACAATTCCAGAGGTTATATCAACAAAACAAAGGGGAGGAAACATAACACACCACCAATTACGTCCGTTTGCTTCTCCAATTTCTACTCTTAAAGCATCATAATATCCTGCTGGTAAAGAAATATCTCCATATTGTTTTGTTGGGAATTCAAAATTACCAATATTTATAGTAACATCATAATTGTAGCCTTCGTTTCGAATAGTATCTAATGCTATTTGTTTAAATTCATTTTGATATCTAGTTACTAATTCTATTGCCTCTTGTTTATTTTTACAATTTGAATATATATCATTCATATATTTAATTAGACTGTCACGAACTTTATATTTTAAGTCTTGATCTTCTTTACTATTACTATTAGCAATTACATGTAATCTAAATACTGAATTAGAAATATCTGTAGATACATTACTAGCATAAGATAAAGCACATATGCTTGTATATATAAAAAGCAGGATACATAAAATTAATATCATTTTTATTTTAGGATTTTTTAATAAATTTATAATTTTTTTCATAAGTTACCTCCAAAAGTTAAAATTTCTAAAAATTTCTTTAATTAAATTATTACCAATTTAGAAAATTTTTATACAAATTTGAATTTAAATTCATTTTTATAAAATAATAAATACTTGATTAATAATAATTGGTAGTAAAATGCGAAAAATGTCGATGAATTTTATTTGAAATATTATTGACATATTTGTAAAGAAATGGTAAAATTTACCAGTAAACAGAAATGATAAAAGTATAATTTCCGTACAATTTAATGAATTTGAAGGGATGAATTTTTAATGGATAATAATAAAAGTACAAAAGAAAAAATATGCACTTTTTATACAAGCGATTATCATTTTGAAATGATAAGTTTGCCTTATATAAATAAAAAAATAGAAGAGAATAACGAAGTTATAATTTTAACAGAAAACAATTTAGAAAAAACAATAAATAAATTAGTTTCTAATATTAATTTAAATAATGATAAAAAAGAAAAAATATTAAATATAAATTGGAAAAAAGATGATTTAAATAAATTTAAGCTAATTAATAAAAATACAAAAAATAATCAAAATATGATTATATTTATAAAAGGAAATGAAAATTATATAAAAAATATAAATAAAAACATAGAAAAATGGACTGAAAAAAATATCAACACACAAATTATAGATTGTTATAATTTAGCGGAAATATCTGAAAAATTAGATGAAGTTGCAAGTAATTATAATAAAGTCTTATCTACTAAAGGTGAAAAATATTTAAGGAAAATTAAATAAATAGTTGCTTTTTTTAATAAAATATTATATAACTAAAGTTATCTACACAAACACGAGAAAGGAAGATATATATGGATAATAAACTAGGTGAAATAAAAGCAACTTTAAAAAAATATAAGCAAGAGCATTTACTAAATAATTATGAAGAACTTGATGAAAATAAAAAGAAAAAATTAATTGATGAAATTGAAAATATAGATTTTGAATTGATGGAAAGTCTATACAGAAAAACAAAAAATCAAAAAGAAGAATCAAGTGATGAGATAACACCAATAGATTATTTAGATAAATATAAATTAAATGACGAATATAAATACTACGAAAATATAGGGAAAAAAGCAATTAAAGAAGGAAAACTTGCTGCTGTTACTATGGCTGGTGGACAAGGAACAAGATTAGGTCATGATGGCCCAAAAGGTACATATGATATAGGTCTTGATTCTCACAAATCTTTATTTGAATTATTATGTGACTCTTTAAAAGAAGAAGGTAAAAAATATGGAGTTACTATTCCATGGTTTATAATGACAAGTAAAGAAAATAACAAAGCTACTGTAGAATTCTTTGAAAAAAATAAATATTTTGGATACCAAAAAGATAAAAATATATTCTTTTTTATCCAAGGAGAACTTCCAATGATGGATACTGAAGGAAAAATATTAATTGGAGAAGATGGACTTATTAAATTAGCTGCTGATGGACATGGTGGAATCTATGAAGCACTTGTAAAAAGTGGAATGACAAAGAAAATGAAAGAAATGGATATCGAATGGGTTTTTATTGGTGGAGTAGATAACTGTTTAGTAAAAATGGTTGATCCTGTACTTATGGGAGTGGCTATTGATAAAAAAGTAACTGTTGCATGTAAATCAGTTGTAAAAGCAAATCCTAAAGAAAAAGTAGGAGTGTTTTGCAAAAGAAATGGCAAGCCTAATGTAATCGAATATACAGAAATAACAGAAGAAATGGCAGATGCTACAGATGAGAATGGAGAATTATTATATGGAGAATCTCACATACTATGCAATTTATTTAGTGTAGATGCAATAGAAAGAATGGGAGCAAATCCACTACCATATCACGTAGCATATAAAAAGGCAAAATACATTGATAAAGATGGAAATCTTATAACTCCAGATTCACCAAATGCATATAAATTCGAAGCTTTTTTATTTGATGCTTTTGGAGAAGTTGATGAAATGGCAGTATTGAGAGTTAAAAGAGAAGAAGAATTTGCGCCAGTTAAAAATGCAGATTCAGCAGGAGTTGATTGCCCAAGTACAGCAAGAGCTTTGTATGAAAAATTTCATAATTTAATATAATGTTAGAAAAGAGAGGTGATTTAAATTAATTTTTTAAGTCACTTTTCGGTTTACTAGAATTTAATTTTATGATAGAATTTTTTTATAAAAAATAAAAAAAGGAGGAATAGCATGAGTTATTTAGAGGAGTATAAAAGATGGTGTGAAAGTCCAGAATTTGACGAAGAAACTAGAAAAGAATTAACAGCAATAAAAGATGATGAAAAAGAAATTGAAGACAGATTTTATAAGGAATTAGAATTTGGAACAGCTGGGCTAAGAGGTGTTATGGGAGCTGGAACAAATAGAATGAATAAATATACAGTTGGTAAAGCTACTCAAGGTTTAGCAAATTATATTTTGGAAAAAGGAACTGAAAGTAAAGGTGTTGCAATTAGTTATGATTCTAGAAATAATTCTAAAAAATTTGGATTGCAAACTGCATTAATATTAAATGCAAATGGAATAAAGACATATTTATTTGAAAATCTAAGACCTGTTCCTGAATTATCTTTTGCAGTTAGACATTTAGGATGTACAGCAGGCGTAATGATAACAGCTAGCCATAATCCAGCTAAATATAATGGATATAAAGTTTACTGGGATGATGGAGCACAAATAATATCACCTGTTGATAAACAAATAATTGAAAAAGTAAGAGATATAAAGAGTTTTAGTGAAATAAAAACAATTTCAGAAGAAGATGCTAAAAATAAAGGATTATTTAATCTTATAGGAAAAGAAATGGATGATAAATATTTAGATGTGTTAAAAAAATCTATATTGAATCCTGAAATTGTAAAACAAATAGGAAAAGATTTAAAAATAGTTTATACGCCATTTCATGGAACAGGAAATACAGTAGCAAAGAAACTATTAAATGAAATCGGTTTTGAAAATGTTTATGTTGTACCAGAACAAGCCGAACCAGATGGTAACTTTCCTACTGTTGCATATCCAAATCCTGAGGATAAAAATGCATTTAAAATGGCATTAGATTTGGCAAAAGAAAAAGATGCAGATTTAGTTTTAGCAACTGATCCAGATGCAGATAGATTAGGTATATATTCAAAAGATGATAAAACTGGAGAATATATGGAATATACAGGAAATATGTCTGGACTTTTGATTGCAGATTATAGAATTTCTCAAATGAAAGAGAAAGGAATATTACCTGAAAATGGAATGATTGTAACAACAATTGTATCATCAGAATTGGCTAAGGCAATTGCGAAGAATTACAATTTAGAGTGTATAGAAGTTTTAACTGGATTTAAATATATTGGTGCAGTTATGAAAGAAGCAGAGATTAAAAAAGATAAAACTTACTTATTTGGCTTTGAAGAAAGTTATGGATGCTTAATTGGAGATTATGCAAGAGATAAAGATGGAATTGCTGCAGTAATGTCACTTTGTGAAGCAGCAAGCTATTATAAATCTAAAGGAAAAACATTGTGGGAAGCAATGCAAGACATATTTGAAAAATATGGGTATTATAAAGAAAGTCAAGTGTCTATTACATTAGAAGGTGCAGAAGGTGCTAAAAAGATAAAAGAAATGATGGATAAAATGAGAAATACTGAGATTAGTAAAATAGGTGAATATAAAATATTATCATTTAGAGATATAGAAAACAATATAAAAAAAGATGTTCAAACAGGAAAAATTACTGAAACAGGATTACCAAAATCAAATGTTTTATATTATGAATTAGAAAATGACAGTTGGTGTTGCATACGTCCATCTGGAACAGAGCCAAAAATAAAAGTTTATTTTGGAATTAAAGGAATATCTAATGAAGATGCAAAAGTAAAATTAGAAAACTTAAAGACGGCAATGCTTGAGATTATAAAATAATAATATAAAAAACTCCCTAATACTTTATTAGGGAGTTTTTATAAGGTATTAATCTTTTTTCCAACCATTAATATTTCTTCTAATTGCACCAAAGAGATTTGCACGAATCATTGGGATGTTTTTAGACATATTAAATATGAATTGTTTCATATCTTCTCTTTTAGAAGTTCCGATCCATTGGGCAGACTTTAGACATAACTTCTAAATTATTTTTTCTTACAAATCTTTTAGTTTCTTTTTCAGATGTATAAATTAAAGGCCTAATTAACGTTATTTTTGTTCTATCCATATAACTAACAGGTGAAAAAGTACCAATACTACCTGTATAAAATAAATTTAGTAAAAATGTTTCTAAAACATCATCTTCGTTATGACCTAAAGCAATTTTGTTACATCCTTGTTCAATTGCTATAGAATTTATAATACCTCTACGCAAATTTGCACATAAAGAACATGGATTTTTTTCTTTTCTTATATCAAAAACAATTTCTTTAGCATTACTTTTTCCAATAAATAAAGGAATATCTACATCATTACAATGTTTTTGTAATAAATTTGTATTAAAAAACTCAAATCCTGGATCAATACTAATAGCAATTAAATTAAATTTTTTTGGATAAAATCTTTGAAGAGCTTTAAAAGCATAAAGCATTGTAATTGAATCTTTCCCACCAGATAAACAAATTGCAATTTTATCATTTTCTTCTATCATATTATATTCTTCAATAGCTTTTCTCATATGGCTTAAAATACGTTGCATTTTTTTAGTTCCTTTCTAATATAACAACTAAAATGTAAAAATAATGATATATTTACATTTTATGAATCTGCTTTTTTAATTTCCTGATATCTCTTAATCTTTTGAGTAGTAGTTTTTTCCATAGGTTCATCAGATATTTTTACTTTTTTAATATGTTTATAATCTGGTAGAGTTTTATTAATTTCTTTTATGTCATTCCAAATTAATTTTTCATAATCTTTAACAGATTTATTTGGAAAATTCTTTTCCATTATTTCTTTATCATAAACTATTTTGGCAGCAAGAAGAGTATCTGTTTTTGAAGCTTCGCGAGAGTATACCATGCTTTCTTGAACATAATCTAATTTATTAATTAAAAACTCTAATTCCTGAGGATAAATATTTTTACCATTTCTTAATACTATAATGTCTTTTTTTCGACCAGTTATAAATAAAAATCCCTCATTATCTATATATCCATAATCTCCAGTTTTAAACCAGCCATCTTCAAAAGCTTCATTTGTTTTCTTTTCATCATTATAGTAACCAAGCATAATGTTTGGACCTTTTACAAGAATTTCTCCTATACCATCCTTATCTGGTTCTAAAATTTTTATTTGAACATTATCTAAGGCATATCCAGCAGATCCAGGTTTATGTTTTGTTTCACTTTCAGCTACTAATACAGGAGAAGTTTCTGTTAAACCATATCCTTGAATTGAATCAACACCAAAATTGTTAAATCCAACAATTGTATCTTTATCTAAAGCGGCGCCTCCGTAAAGTATTATTCTTAATTTTCCACCAAATTTATCAAGAATGGCTTTAAATAATTTTTTTCTAACATCAATATGGCATTTTAGTAGTCCGTTTGATATTTTAATTATAGCGTTTATTAAGTTTTCTTTTCCTTGCTCTTTTATTCCCTTATTTATTTTTTTATACATAGTTTCTAATACCAATGGAACTGCAACAAATATACTTACATGATATTCTTTTAAATTGTCTGCTATATATCTTAATCCATCACAAAATGCAACAGTTGCACCAGAATAAAAGCCATATATAATAGTTATACTGCTTTCAAATGTATGGTGGATTGGTAAAAATGAAAGCAATGTATCAGTTGGTAACATTTTAAAATGATTTTGATATGCATAAACATTGTTACAAATATTTTTTTGAGAAAGCATTACTATTTTTGATAAATCTGTTGTTCCAGATGTAAATAACATTATTGACATAGCATTATCATCAATAGTTATATCTTCGTATTTTTTTATTTTATTAGAATTACTTTCTCTTAATTTCTTACCTTCTTCTAATATGTTTTCAAATTTTATTACATCGTTATCTTTTATATTATCCATACAAATTAGAGTATGTAATTGATTTGAATTACTATTTTTTATTTTCTTAAATGTATCTAAATATTTTTTATCAAATATAGCTACATCAACTTCACTTCTTTCTATAAGTGAAATAATTTCGTTTTCAGGAAGCATTTTATCCATAGGGGCAATTACCATTCCACCGCATACTGTAGCAAAATAACTAATAACCCATTCATATCTGTTATTTCCAATTAGGGCTATTCTTTTTATAGGCTTTTCAAAATTTAAAAAAGCCTCAGTTAATGCTTTTACATCTTCACCTACTGTTTTATATGTTTTTTCCACATATTCAACAGGTTTTTTGTTGATATTTTTTTTGTATTTGTAAGCAATATTATTTCCAAAATTATCAACTGAATTTTTAAGTAAATCTCTAAAATTATTAAATTCTGGTATTTTTTCTATTTGTTTAGACATTTCAATAATCATTCCTTTCCGTAGTAAAAAAATCTTTTTGAATTATATAACAAAAACACAATTTTTGCAATTCACGTTTGACTTTTTATACAAATCATAGTATAGTTAATAAGTAATATATGTGCTCATAGCTCAGCAGGATAGAGTAGCCGCCTCCTAAGCGGCAGATGGGGGTTCGAGTCCCTCTGGGCACACCATAAAATAAATAAAGGATAAATTTTATGCAAGAAAAATTTATGAAAGAAGCTCTAAAAGAAGCAAAAAAAGCATATGATAAATTAGAAGTACCAGTTGGAGCGATTATTGTTAAAGATGGAAAAATAATTGCAAGAGGACATAATTTAAAAGAAACTAAGTTTGATACTACAAATCACGCAGAAATAATTGCAATACAAAAAGCTAGTAAAAAATTAAAAAGTTGGAGACTTTTAGATTGTGAAATGTATGTAACATTAGAACCTTGTTCAATGTGTGCCGGTGCAATTATAAATTCAAGGATAAAAAAAGTATATATTGGCGCAAATGATGAAAAAACAGGAGCAGTAGGTTCCGTACTTAATTTATTTGAAGATTATAAATTTAATCATAATGTCGAATTTGAAAAAGGTATATTAAAAGAAGATTGTGAAAACATTTTAAAAGATTTTTTTAAAAACCTAAGAAAAATAAAATAAAAATGGAGAAAAGAAATGAAAGAAAAATTAAAGTATTTAATGAATAAAAAAGCATTTCATATTTCTATGTTAATTGTTATTGTAGCCATTATACTTTTTGTTTTAGGCATAATTGTTTTACAATATAATATAGAAGGTGAAACTAATATGCCATTTGTTTTAAATAAAATAGCAATTATAAGCTCAGTTGAAGGAACAGATAAAGAAGCGGGTGAAAACAGATGGGCTTTTGATATTAGCCAAAATAATGATATTAATTTATATATAGAAAAAAATAAAAACTATGATAAACAAGAAGCAATAAAAAGTATATTAATAGACAATATTGAAATACAGAGAAATTCAGAAAAAGGAAAAATTAATTTTTATAGACCAAATACAACAGAAAGTGGAGTTTATTTTAAAAATGTAGAAGAAAATTTGGTTCAAACAATAGAATATAAAGGTGCTATGAAAACTGATTTAAAAAAATTAGAAATATCTAATCAAGGTGGACTTATAATGTTTAGAGTAGCAAATGATAAAGTAGCAGAATATTTTTCAAATGAGGACGAAATAAATCATAATGAATTATTAAAAAAAGCTAATATTACAGTTGAAGATTTAAAATCAAAAGTAAGTATGGATATAACAATAAAAATAGAATCAGGTAAAGAATATAAAGCAAATATAGTGTTAGACTTACCAGTAGAAGGCGTAATTGAAAATGGTACATCATCACAAGAAATTACTGATACAAGTAATATAATTTTCAAAAGAATAAAAAATTAAAAAATTTCACTTGATTAAATACATAATTCATTATATAATACAAATGGTATGTACTTAATCTTTGTATGGAGAGTATATCAATAAAGACCTATGAATCTTGTCAGGTCCGGAAGGAAGCAGCAATAAATAGTTTATCTTTATGTGAGATACTTTCCATAGAGAGATTAAAGTATTTACCATTTTTATTGTATAAAGGATGTGAAATTTATGGGGTACACAGCACTTTATAGAAAATTCAGACCACTTACATTTTCAGAAATTGTAGGTCAAGAACATATAACAAGAACTTTAAAAAACCAAATAATAGCAAATAGAGTAGGTCATGCTTATCTTTTTAATGGCGGAAGAGGAACGGGAAAGACATCGGCAGCAAAGATTTTGTCAAGAGCAATAAATTGTTTGAATCCAAAAGAGGGAGAACCTTGTAATGAATGTGAAATATGTAAAGGAGCTATAAATGGCTCACTTACAGACATAGTAGAAATGGATGCAGCATCTAATAATAGTGTAGAAGATATAAGATCTATTCGTGAAGAAGTAAATTTTCTTCCAACTAAAGCAAAATATAGAGTATATATTATAGATGAGGTTCATATGCTTTCAACAGGAGCTTTTAATGCACTTTTAAAAACATTAGAAGAACCACCAGAACATGTAAAATTTATTTTAGCAACTACTGAACCTCAAAAATTACCAGCAACCATTCTTTCTAGATGTCAAAGGTTTGACTTTAAAAGAATTTCAAACGACAATATCATCAAAAGATTAAAAATTGTATGTAAAGAAAGCGATATAGAAATAACAGACGAAGCATTAAATACAATTGCAGTTCTTTCAGAGGGTGCAATGAGAGACGCTTTATCTATTTTGGAAAGATGTATTCAAGATGGAGAAAATAAAATAGATGAAGATAAGATAAAGGATTTAGTTGGAATTCCTAAAATAACATATATCAACAATATAGTAGAAAGCATTTTTAAATATGATATAAATCAAGCTTTAGAATCTACAGAAGTAGTTTTAGAAGAAGGAAAAGATATTACTAATTTACTATTTGAGATGATCAAATATGTAAAAGATATTTTGGTATATAAAGCTTCAAATAAATTGGAATTATATAGTCAAGAAGAATTAGAAAAAATAAAACAAATTTCTGAAGCGGTATCGAAAGAAAGATTAATAAATTTAGTATATCAGTTATCAGAATTAGAAAATGATATAAAATGGTCAACACAAAAAACAATTCTTTTCCAAGCTGGAATTATAAGATTATGTAACGAAAATTCAGAAAAAACAATCGATGTATCAGATAGAATTGATAAAATAGAAAATTATTTAAGAAACAATAAAAACAATATATCTATGCAAACAAACACTATACAACAACCAGCCATTAGACAGGTTGTTTCAAGCACTACAACACAAAGTAATAACAGCGTACAGCAAAAAAATCCAATTAAAAAAAATACAAATCAAAATAATATTAAGAAATTTTCAAATAAATCTGAAGAATATTGGCCACAAATTGTAAGTGATCTAAAACAGAGTGGAAAAATAGTATTGTATACTAACCTTATGAATACTAAAGCTACGGAATTAAATGATATGACAGTTGGAATTGAATTTCCAAATGGAATGACTTCTTTTGGAAAAACTGTATTAGAAAAGCCAGAAAATATTAGAGAAATATCTAATTTAGTTTCAATGGCTTGTGGAAAAGAAATGCAAATAAAATACATATCAGCAAATAATACAGTACATCAATTAAGCAAAGAAGAAGATTTACAAAATTTGGCTAATCAATCAGATATACCATTTAATATTATTGAATAAAATAGATTAAAAAGGAGGAATTGTAAAATGTCAAAAAGAGGTGGATTCCCAGGAGGTATGGGAGGATTTGGAGGAATGAATATTAATAGCTTAATGAAAGAAGCCAAGAAAATGCAAGCAGATATGGAAAAATCTCAAGCAGAACTTGCTACTAAAGAATTTACAGCATCTGCAGGTGGAGGAGCTATTAGTGTAAAAGTTTCTGGAGAAAAAACATTAAAAGAAATAAATATTAAACCAGAGGTTGTTGATCCTGATGATGTAGAAATGCTTCAAGATTTAATTTTAACATGTGTTAATGAAGCGTTACGACAAGTAGATTCAGCACAAGCTGCATCACTTGGAAAATTTAATATACCAGGATTAATGTAAATATAGCTTGGAGGAAGTATAAATGTCACTATATTCACCATCAATTGAAAAATTAATAGAAAGTTTTGAAAGATTACCAAGCATTGGACATAAAACT
>Ga0326511_10001434_pt1 | contig 19679 bp, 43 predicted proteins | sample 0_2496_0518_D_FD_203701 | JGI IMG/M metagenome (GOLD analysis project Ga0326511, IMG submission 203701) | Bovine rumen microbial communities from UC Davis, California, United States - 0_2496_0518 | ecosystem: Host-associated > Mammals > Digestive system > Stomach > Rumen | place: USA... | reverse complement strand
ATCTCTAAATGAAAAACATTTGTATAAGTATGTATCGATCTTATAATTAAACCGTTCATCAGAAGATACTCCCCATCCATCAGTAACAGTTGACCAATAATGATGAAGTTGTTTCTTCCAGATTTTATCTTGTTTAATATATTTCCACTTCATTTTCATACCTCATAAAAACTCATTTTATCTCAATTTGACATTTCCCATGTAAATCCTGCATTATCCACAATTCAGCCGTTGAAAACCCAGTATTTACAAGGGTTAAAACAGTGCCATCTTCGAATTTGTATATATAATATATATCTTTCATTTTTTGTCCCCCAATGAAAGTTCTGTTTTATTTGACAATCTCCCATCTATATCCCGGTGGAACTAACGTCCACATCTCTTTACCATCTTCTGCTGCTTTCCCAACAATTTTCAATAAGTCAATTACCACATCCATATCAAAATGCTCATCGTCGCAAATCAGTTGATACATGTGATGCGGTGTTCTAAATCTTCTTCTTTTCAGTAGAAATCCTTCTACACTCATACGTACCTCCGAGATATATTTCAAATTTTTTGTTACTCCTGCTTTTTCTGCCCTCTAAACGATGTTTTAATATCAAATCCATGGCTTTCAATTTTATCAATATCAGTATTACCAATTGGTTCTCGCCGTTCAGAAGAACTTTTTTCTAAAGAAAAATATTCTTCGAATGCTAGATATATATCCAACGGATCAATCCATTCAGCAATACCACATGCTTTCAATAGTGGAATATGTTTCTCGATTTTTCTGTTTAAATCATTGCCAGGATAAATAAAAAATCTATTTATACTCTTCCAAATTCGATAGTTATTGGTATCGATTGCCTGAATTTGTGAATCAAGCCTTTTCTCTGGATCTTTAAGTTTATAATATCCGGGAATAAATCCAAAGTATATAACGTCTAAACTAATCAGCTTCCTAGCCTTATTGTAGTTTTTCCATGATCTTAGCAACTTTATATTATAATCAGATGGGCGATATTCATTGAGTTTAATTATATCTACACCAAATAACCAAAAAGAATTGCAAATTTGAAGTAATAGATAATTTGTATTGCTATAATCAGTAGATCGCCAGCTATTAACTTTTAAACTCTCACAAAGAAATTTCTTAGTTAATACAAACGAATCTCTCCGATCAAACACCAAAGAATTATCTTGGTATATGTTCTGAAGATAATCATAATAATCTGTATTTGCATCTATTATTCGCATATCATTCCTCAAAATTCATTTCATCTCAGTTCAACTTCACCGTATTTCATGCTTGGATCACTAAATACTTTTATTCCCTCGTATGTGCCAACTCGACCTGTACAATTATTGCATGTGCTTTTCGAAACATAAATTCCAATATCATTGAGTGTTGGTATTTCTGCCAATGTATCCGGCGACATCAAAATTATAGGGCTTTCCGCATGCGTATTATTCCAACGATAAATATTTTTATCTAGGATTTCTGTATCAATATGACTAACAATACTAAAAATATTTGACATTTCCTATACCTCACATAAAAGAATCGTTTTATTCTAAATCTACATAATCAAAATTCGGTTTGTTATAAGGATAATTCTGATGTTCCCATGTACATATATTCACCTTAATCCAATCAGGATCATCTATATCTTCTGGATTAATATCATGAAAAATTGCGACTGGCATATACTCTGGGAATTCTTGCAGTTTATTAATCAATTCTTTAACTCTCATCGAATAACCTTTCCATTAAAATTCAAACGTATGTTGTCTATAGTATTCGATATTAAATTTATTACCATTTCGTTTAATATTTACTTCATATCCATTCGCTAGAAGAATAGAAACAAAATCACATGCGCATCCCTCGTTGTAATTCCTATCCCCCGTCATGATATTAGCCTCACCACATTTTTCTCGATCATAAATCGTAGGTGCACTTTTAATCATGTTTGCTATTAATTCTCTGCTGTCGAGCCTATCTCTCCACACATGTTCTAATAATTCATCGGCATCAATTGCTCTCATATATTATCCCCCCATAGAAAAATTTCATTTATGTATCCTTCTAATTTTTCCCCAAGAAATGCTCCGCCAAAATATTTCGTTCCGTATCATCTTTTATTATTGGACAATCACCTTTAAACAGCCCAATACACTGCTTCTCAACTTGCGGAGCGAAATAGCACCAAAGAGTATTATCCGAATCTTCTTCCAAGAATGGGCATTCAAAGGTATTTTTAGGCATTTCAAGATCTAATTTAATCATTGTTTGTAACACCCTTCATTCTGCCTCGACAATTGTCGCTGCATGATTAATAGTAGTTCTCACCGATGCTCTTGTTACTCTGCCTGCTGGTACAATGTCAAATCACCTTATAATATGAGATTTTGTAAAAATCCATTGTCGGACGACGAATATGTACTTCATATCCGTTTGCAATCATGATTGATACAAAATCGCACACGTTTGATTCGTTATAGTTTCTTCCAATGCTTTTTAAGGTTACTTATCCAACCTTTTCCTTTTCTTCATCGTATATATCTGCTTTGTAAAATTCTTGTGGCATTACATCCTCCTTACTTGTCGTTTTACTTCCGTTGTCAAAGAAGCTGATCATTTTTTCTTCATATGCTATATCAATGTTATCGCGATTCATTTCTTTATATCCAACAAAGCAACCACTCGTAGAGATTTCATCAATATAGATTTTGTAATCTGTAATACCTCTTGCGCTACAAAAATTATAAAATTCTCGGACTGTCATATTGTTTCCTATTCCTACTATAAATGTAATAATAATTAATTATGTCGGCGGGTGTGCAGTTACAATCACACGCATCCGTATAGGGTTGCAACGATGATTTCAGAGTATCTTACGGATCTTCCCCAGCTCTGTGAGGTGTCTCTCCTCGGTGTCCCTATGTAATCCGGCCTTATTTTCTTACGGCTTTTAATACTTGCCTACCGCCGATATTAGTTATATCCACTCTAACTTGCCAATTAATCTTTTTTGGATTTGTTTCTTAACACCATCAGGTAACGTGTCAAAATCGAGTTCGAAGTTTTCACATAGCGTATCATTACTAATCCTGCCAAATCCGTCGCCACACTCCCAACCGTTGCGGTATTCGCAGTATTCACATCTGTCTTTCATTGTCTTCCTCCACTACAATCTCAACCATTCTTTTCTTACTGCCATGTTTTGGATAAAACTCAAAACCGATGTATCCTTGACAATTCCAATAATCATGTAAGAAATAATCGCATTCACTACACTCGTCGCAAGCGCGAATTTCAGGAATCCATTTTTTTTTCTCCATTAACGACCTCCATTATTGCATCTGCAAGACCATCTGCTGCTTCTTTGCTGATTGCCCAGTTCATGTATTTGCGGTGGCAGCCTTCACAACGTTCATCGGATAACCCATACTCACAGCTATCACAATAGACACCACCAAGTTGATGCCACAATAGCTTTGATATCTTTTCTTTCACGACTCATCCTCCAAATCATCAATGCAAATAACCGTTATTAAAACTCCGATAACAATTAATAATACATATCCAACAACTAGCATATTATTCACCTTTATACGGTTCCGGCAAAGGCATCCAGGCAATAATTTCTTCAAGGTTATCTATGCCGTCAGAGAATTGAACACCAAACGCGTACCCATCATATATGCGGTCTTTGTAAAACTCGTAGTTTTTTCCGAGGTCTGATGATACTTTGCCCCAATCAAGTATAGCTGTTCTGTAATCGGCATTATCATGAAATCTCGTGGTAACAAGATATTCGGCTTCACCTTTCTCTGGAAGTCTTTCGGTAACAGGAATCCAATCGTTTGTCATATCAATTCTCCTCACAATCATTTCATACACGGTGGAAGTAAGTCATATCTTCCAAGCTTTTTTAGTGCTTCTATTAAAAATATTGTTACATCTTCTCCACGAACTCCGGTTGCCATAATCCCACTTTCGATACCTTCTATTAAAATATCATCGGGAGTTTTAGGTTTAAAAAATGTAGTTGGATTTATTGGATGTGGAATCCAATCACTCATACTCTTTCTCCTTTATCATTTACAATAATAGTTCCAAAATTCTCTTCGCTATATGGCAAGAATTCAATATTGAAAATCTTCCATATACTCTACCATCTTCGTCTGGATACCGGAGAAACTCAGTATACTTTGTAAGCAGCGTTGGACAATTTTGCTCGACCCATGACTTGGTAGCTGTAATTAAAAAGTTTAAGCTCATGTCTATTACATAAAAAACAACGCAAAGTTTATTATCTGTTACCCACTGCTCGTTGTCTAGGAAGATGATATTTTCATCGTCACCTAACCATGTTGTATATGGCTCTTCATACGGATAATGAATGCCAGGAAGCCAGTTATTAAGCTCAAAATAAACAACATCAGTCATACTCGGTAATCTCCTTCGGCTTATACATTTCACAATATCCGTTTACCGGATTAACACCAACCATGTGAACTACAGTGCCTTCGAATCCTAATGCATCACATAAAAAACCATCACATTCCTCGTGGGTAACCTCGCCATTATCTAGATAAACCCATTTAAGTAACTTTTTGTTATGTACACAATTACTACAACGTCCGTCCATGTCCATGTTAAGTATCCTCCGTAGATTTCCAATACACACTATCTATATTGAAATGTCTAGCAATTGTATCATCGCTATAATAAATATCTGCATAATGTCTATCGCCATCTCCTAGTGGCTCATGATATTCAATCGATGTAATAAAGATAGAATCAAATATTATTTGACCAACTTCGAAAAAGACGTCATCTTTTGTTACAGACAAAACTTTCTTATTCATAAAAAAACTCCATTATCTTCTCCGTTTTTAAAAAGAAAAAGTTTCTTCAACAACTCTGGTTATGATTGGAGGTTCTTTGATTTCTACATTCGAAAAAACAATTTTTTCTCTATGGATATCAAAGTCGTCATCCCAAAAATATGCATCAAATTTTATCTGATACGTTCCGTCGGAATTATTGACAATCTTAAAATTTTCTACAATATTCTTACCTTCTTCTAACTGCTTAATTTTCTGATCATATGTCATGATTATTCCCTCGTATCTAACACAAATAAAGTTCCAGATTCTGGATCACTATAAGCATGAAAGTTTACAGATAAATCACAGTTGCGACCTTTTGAAAATCTGCTGATGCAGTTGCCATGATAATCGGTTGCATATACATAATCATCAGACAAATCAATTGTTTTTAATTCAGGTCTTGCCAAAGTTGTAATCACTCCATATGGCGTTCTAAACTTAACGTAGTATGGTTTGTCATCGGTCATGTCGAACGATGTGAAATCAAAATACCACGTTCCGCAGTATTCACACTTGCATTTATACGGCTCTATTGGAGCGCCGCAATTTGGACAATTTGTCATTGTTATTACCTCGTATAATTTCGTGTCTACACGACAGTACTGTTTGATACTGTCGTGCGTACACGATAAAAATATGCTTTTATCGATGTTTTCCCAAATGCACTTTAGTAAACTCATATTCAATATCTACTTTGTTTTTGTAATAACTATTGTAGATAAATTCGATATTATTTGCGGCATCTTTAAGTGTTTTTACGTGTCCAATCTTTTTAAATCTTTTCTTAAACATTTCGTATAATCTATCGTTGTCTACATCTGGATGATTAAAACAAAATGCAAGTGCTATATATACATAATCGCGTCTTCCGTTAATCTGATTGACCATATTCATAAACTTTGACTCGTAATCCAAAATAGCAGAAGCTCTTTTTACCTGCTCGGCAGAACATTTTAACCTGCCGTTTTTGACACTGTTAACATTTACCGAACCAGATTCAGTTACTGCATTATATACGGCTACCAGTCCTAATTCCTTATATTTGTTATATAGATTTAAGAAATTAAAATAATCTTTTGACTTGTTTGCATACATAATAATATGGCTAACAAGTTCTCCTTGTGGCAATGGCGTTGTTCCTACATTGTCATTTTCTATATTCTTTTTAGAACCTGATTTTATTTTAATTTCTTTCACTATTTCATGAAATTTCCAAGGATATTGAATATCCTCTTTGTATTTTTTGTATTCCGACTCAGAAATTAGTATATAAGAATTTTCATGCATCCATCCAATCATGTTTTCTTTTTCATATGCAACCATAGGTGTAAATGAGTTTAGTATATGTGTTCTTTTCTTTTTGTCTATGCTATCATTATCTATTGTCGAAAACCATCCAGATTTTTCGTCGTTGTTATTGCTGTCATCATAAATCATAGCGAGCATAACTCTTTCTTTGCCATCTTCTCGCAAGATTCTTGCACCATAAAGAGGTTCGTATTTACATATCTTCTTTAAATATTTCATTTTATTCCTTTCATCTTCGCTAAGAACAAATCCTTTCGGTCTTGACGCTCCGCCGGGAGCAACGTTGTAATAATCTTTTCTATTAGCTGCATCAAGAGCATGTATTATCTCTTCTTCTTTCTATAAACATTCTTGCTCTGACTGACATATCAACAAGATCTCTTTATCAAAATTGTCACTTCCATAAGCATCAATATCTTGTTTAAGAAATGTGCCGCTTCCTAAATATGAATCCTCTTCAATGTCGCAATAGCAAGTCCGTTTTCCAATATACTTCATACCATTTATTTTATTAGTGGTACGGTAAATATAATGATTTGGTTTCTATAACAAACAGCCACCTCCCAATAATGTTATTAACCAATGTGTATTTCGCCATAATCAAGACTATTATCAATCAAGATCTTGGCATTGTGCCAGGTACCATAACTCTTGCCACTCTTGTTTTTATTCACAAATTCGTTATCGTTTATCTTAATTGTCATTTCATCGAGGTTAATATTATTGTTTGGAATAACTCCTATGGTATCTGTGCAGCCGTACCAAAGACCATTGTTATTAATCGCAAAGGAACTCTCGGTCGGCATAAGTTTATACGTTCTCTCGCTCATGATAAGGTACGGATATTTGCCATGCTCCTCTTTATAAGATTCAATACACTTTTCAACTTTTTCTTTATCAATTTTGATCGCTATCATCTATTTTTTCTCCTATGCAATAAAAATCACTACTCTATACGTTGCTAATCGTTATTGGCGATGTATACGGCATTGGTATCTCAATCGTATATACCAAACCATCTACATCATTAACGGCAACGATTGTGCCATAACATCCTTTAAAATCGCCAGCCCTAAACTGGACGACATCGCCACTTTTTATCCACCAGTCCATTTGCTCACTCCCTCCTAATCGTAAAGCATCCTAGTACAAATGCTATTATCCAAATAGCCGTCCCAAGTCTCCATGTAAAATCTATGCCAAGTAACAGTGTTACCAATTTGGTTAATCCACATGTGGCAAGCCATGTTATACCAAGAAACAGAATAATAATGAGAACAAAAATCAATATTGTTAAAATATCAATCTTCGTCTTTCTATTCATTTTGAACCTTACTTTTTTCAAAATACCTCCTCCATCCGTAAACCCATGGATAAGCTTCTGACTCACTCCAACCGTATTCCAGCATCAGTTCATACAACTCTTTGCGCATACGCTCATGTGAATTGTCATGAAGACCATCAATTGTTGCCTTTTCGCCAAATTCTTGTACACGTTTAATTAATTCTTTCTCGTACAACTATGGCTCGCACCAAGAAATTAATTTCTGAGCTTTTTCTAAGGAATACGGACTATGCTTTCTTTTGCATCTGCGGTAATACTTTTTTAACTCTTCTAACCTCCAAGTAATCCACTCTCTTTCTTCTATATTTATATATGAGTCAGTTTGTAATCGAATTGTTCCACCGTCTTTCTTATTTGATATCATAATAGACTCAAGGAAAGGATAGTATGGAACTAAATCCTTTTCGGTTTCCATGCGAAGAGGCAAAATGCTGTCGCCAATATACACTTTGTATTTATTTAATATGTTGTCTGCTCCGAAAATCTAAACCGTATCTTCGAAGCAGTACTTTCCTGCAATAGACATACAATCACTTCTCTCTTTCTAGATAATTAATTAAATGTGTGGCATACCAAATGACTTTCTTCAAGTCTTGAATACCATTCTTGTGCTTCCATCTACAAATATATTTAATAATATTGCCGGTATCTGTAGCTTCTATTCCTTTGAGATCGGCTGTAAACGCCTCGATCACATTAATTACTTCCAAACCAGATTTGCTCTGGTAATGCTGCGGATGTGACACCATTTGGTCATCACTTTCATATAACTCGGTCATTTTGTTCCTCCTCAAATTCCGGCGGCATTGTATCGTTAGGACAAACGCCGTTAAAAATATCAAGTGCATGATAAATGTCATCTGTTAATATTGGCATTTCCGCACCGTCTGCATATTTAGCATAAAAGCTAAGATGATTATTAAACAAATCATTTGCGACTCCGAATGTTACTCCATCCTCGTCCGTTATCAAATCTGTTTGTACTTCGTTCCACCAGAGAACCTTTTCTTTATCAATCATTGGAATCACCTACAATCAATTCATTTGCATACGGCAAAGTTTCAATCCAGTCGCAGAACTGATGCCACTCATCTAATTTATGATTTTTTCTCTGATGATACATAGAAAAAAGATTTTCATAATTGCCAGTCCAAGTGCGTCTTTGATTGTAACTAGATGGTAGTAACTGGATCATCTGCCACCAATACTTCTTATCTTTTGTTTCAAGATATTTTTCACGATAAAAATTAAGTAACTCAATCAAACACATCATCATAGTATCTGATTTAATCTTTATGCTTTCGTTGGTAAACATAACCTCGTAATAATTTGAATTATCTGAATTTATCTTTTGTATTGGTTCAAAAGAACCAAACAGATGCTCATGACTAAAATCATCTAATTTAAATTCTTTGGCGGCAATCTTATGCATAGTAGAACATGAATTAGCAACTGTGCCCACTTTATAGGTATCGAATTCTTTCCACCAATAAAGCGGAGCAGTTATATCAACACATACCATGATTTGACGCATAAATTTACGATGTTCTGAACCAGCTTTAACTAACTTCTGCATCAAACCCATATCATTTGGACCAACTACAAAATCATCGGGATTTTCTGCGAATACACTATCACTTCTATCCCAACTATTAAGAGGATTTCTCATTCCTCTGATTGCACCTTCGAAATTAAATACTTCAGTTTTTTCGACTAATATCATGCTCTTTCCTCAATTCTCTCCATGCTTCAATTCCGACATTTCTCCAACGCTCATCTACAGAATTAAGTGCTACATAATCTTTTGTTCCGTATGGAATCTCTGTCTCATAAAAATCTTTTGTTACTACAACATGATATTCATGATCGCCAGAGAAATTCTGAACAAGGATGCCCGTGTTTCCGCTGCCTGTTGTGTAGCAGAAGTTATCTGGATTATTCCGGAAAAAATTAATAGCATCGTTAATATATTTTCTGATTTCTTCGGATGTCAAATCCACGCCGTTGCCAAAATAATAAAAATGTTGTGGGAACTCAATGTTATCTTCCGTCAATGTAATCCCATCAAGTTCATCAATCATGCTCTCTTCGCCGCATACTGGACATGTAAAATACATAGCACCAGGATATCCAACATGAGTGTCTTGCTCTTCTACTTCCAATTCCGATTCACAGTTGTAGCATTTCACGCGCATCGGATATTTAATTTGTGTCTATTTATTATTTTTTATTATTTTCATAAGAACCTCCTACCAATTATCCATTCCCATTTATGCCATCTTATAACTATGACGTCTGGACAAATGTACATTCTTGGATTTAATTCATATTTGTAAATTAATTTTTTAATTTTTCGACCTAATGTGATTATACTATTTCACCTACCATTTGTCAACATATTATTTAATTATTTACACTTTTAATTTCTCAAAATCTTCTTCCGAAATAATTTTTACACCAAGCTGCTTTGCTTTTGTATTTTTGCTCGATGTACTTTCGGTATCATTGTTAATCAGATACGTCGTGTTCTTGCTAACAGACCCGGATACTTTCCCACCAAGAGATTCTATAGTCTTTTTTAATTCATCTCTATTTTTGTAGACATGTACGTTGCCAGTAACAACAAATGTCATTCCGGCAAGCGGATAATTTCCGGTTGGTTTATTCATGGCCTCTTCTTTAAATCTTACTTCTCGTGCTACATCTTCCATCTGCCAGTCGTTGTTAGACCACCACCTATGAATATTGGTATTAAGGATCGGTCCAATGCCAGGAATTGTATCGAAGTGGAATCTATTATTGCAAGCATCCCGAAATTCTTCAAATGTTTTGAATTTGGAGCAAATTAACTTACTCTGGCCTTCACCGACATTAGGGATACTGAAAGCACACAAGAAATGCATCAAGTCAACATCCCGACTTGCTTCAATTGCATCCAGAAGATTGTCAATGGATTTCTTGCCAAAGCCTTCAATCTTGTATAAATCCTTCCGGTAATCACCAAGATAATAAATGTTAACAAATACATGATCGAGGAAGCCAAGCTGCAAAAATTTCTCAAGAGTAGCCTCGGACAGTCCGTTAATATCCATGCCTTTCTTAGACACAAAGGTTACCCATTTACCAAGCAGTTTACCGGAACAATCATCATTGGTACAATAAAGCACCTCTGAAGAATTCTCTTTTACAATCTTTGTCGGCGCTCCGCAGATAGGACAAACGGACGGAATTTCAAGAGTGTTGCTTCTCGTTAGATTATCATCAATAGCAGGAATTACCATGTTACTTCTATATAATGTAACCGTATCTCCAATGCCAAGTTCAAGGTCTTTAATATATGTAATGTTATGAAGCGTTACACGAGATGTTATGGCACCGTCTAAATCTACTGGATCGACAATTCCGGTTGGAAACAGTACTCCAGTTTTTCCGACGTTCCACTCCACATCTCTAAGAACGGTCTCGTATGTATCATCTTTCCACTTGAGAGCCATACGGCAAGATTCGTGATGTTCTGTTTTTCCGAGACTCTTCGAAACCTTTTTGCTGTTAATTTCGAAAACCAGTCCATCATATGGATATTTGTCGTTCTGTACAGATTTTGTAGCCATTTCAACAGTCTTATCCAATCCAGATTCGAAAACTCTTTTGTTTTCAACTGTTTCAAAGCCAATTGCTTTAAGCCATCCAAGCTCTGTCAGCTTGCTATCATCAATATCCGTTACACACTCAAATACAACGAACGAAAGCTCTCTATCTTTAACAACATTCAAATCTAGCTGCCTAAGTGTTCCGGCTGCAAGGTTTCTTGGATGCGAATACTTATCTACCAGATTCTCATTTATACGGTTGAATTCCTGCCAAGACATTACACATTCCCCGCGAAGCTCTAAACGTTCTTTATATGGAATCTTCATTGGTAGATTCTTTATAAATCTACACGCTTCTGTTACGTCTTCTCCGACGATGCCGTTGCCACGGGTAATTCCTTGTACAAATTCTCCATTATCATAAATTGTCACTAAAGTACAATTATGCACTAAATAATTATTTGCAAAATATGTATGATTGTCTTCAACTTGCAAATCATAAGACTCATAACCTGATTGTTTTCTATTTCTAAGACCTTTATTAATCCTATATCTCTTGCGGTACCCTTCGGTTATTTCTACTATTTCACCCTCAATTAATCCATATTTACCTTTATTTTCCCACCAACAAATTTCTTTGCACTCTTGCCACTCGTTTTTTAATCCTAATTTAATACTTCTTAATTCTTTGGGAATATACGGTGCAACTGCATTAAAAAAATTTTTAGTACCTTCAATATTTAATTCCAGATAACAACCAGATGAATTATTATCTGATACTACTTCTTTTTCAAATTTTATTTTATTAAAGTATCCATGTTCATTCATCCATTTACTAAATGCTTCCACGTATAAATATGGATGTCTATTTACTGCAATTTTACATCTTACCTGTCTATTAACCGTACAAGTATAACCATCATCTAAACAAGAGCATTTTGAACCGTCATCAATATACAACATAGCAAGAGATAAAGGTGTTAGGTGACATAATACTTCTTCGGTGAAAGTTATACCACATCTTAATTTATTATTATCATTCGCTAAAATTGTACTATCCAATGAGCGAAGGTTTAATTCTATCATTTCACTTCCATACCCAGACGTTCTACGATATGATTTCGGATTATTATGCGCAAATAATTTATTTGCTTTGTCTATCATAATATTATATGGATATTTATCAGTCTTGGAATAATGGCATTCTATTGAATTTATAATATTATCACCATGTTGCCTTTTTACAATATAACCGTCTCCAAGCATAATGCCGATTAAAAAATCATTCTGAGATTCAGACAATACATAACCGTACCTGTAAACTTTTTCTCCTATCTTTAAATTTTCCGCCGTCTTCCATCCTTCGGTAGTATATATTTTATGATTTTTGGTGCATCTTAAATAATACGAATTATTAATAGCATCTTTTTTATATAATTTTATTCGAATCCATTCATCTGATATTTTTCTTCCATTGTTAAATACATTTATAACTCTTTTTTTCTCAATCTCTTTTGTTTCCTCATTATATGACAGAACACAATCGCCGACTTTAATATCGATTATCTTTTTCTCCGAGCCATCTGCCATTTTAATTCTAACATCTTTAGAAAAACAACCATCAAGCTTCCCGGAACAATACCACGAATAATTGCCGAGGAACTTTTTAATTTCATTTACATCTTTTGTTTTTGCAGCGGACAGCATTGGTTTGCTGTGCTGAACCTTCTTAAAACCATCGAGAAGATAACCTTGGACTTTTTGTGTAGGAGATCCTGCGAGTACAATGCCCTCTTCTTTCTCCAGCTCTACAAGCTCGTCATAAAGTTCGTCGTAAGCCTTGTCTGTCATTATAGGATTATCATTTTTATAATAAGCAACACAAGCTTTATTTAATATATCAATAAGTTCTCTCATTCTTTTTATCATATCTATACTCCGTATTTATACCATACATCTTATATCTATCAGATACATTGTTATACCGCAGACCAGTCCGATCAGTGGCAGATGAGTAACCACAAGGACATTTCCAAATAACTTGGGTTATACCATAGCTATACGACATACTCCAATCCATATACCTTCCACACTTTGGACACTGCATCATGATGTTTCCTCCTCGTTTTCAATTTCCTGTGCCTCTTCCATATCTGGAGCGTCAGCCTCGGCTTTGACAATTCCTTCCAAACATTTAAAGCTGAAATTTTTATGCTTATAAGCGGTAAACTTTGGGCGGTTAATAATTCTGACTACAACACCTTCCCTAACGTGATTTTTCCCGACAGGATCTGGCCCATCATAAAATTGCTCGGCGATACTTTTAACAACATCACCAGCGCTACATTCTGAAAATCCTTTCAGGAATCCTTTCCAAAAAACTGGAACGCACTTGCATCCCATTTGCTCACATCTATATCTCATATAATCAGGAGTATACTCTACAATATCACCATCTTCATTAGTCATGGTCATACGATAGACATAAAAATCAGAATTTGGAGATTCGCAACCGTAAGAGAACGTTGTTACATCTCCGTATTGTTTGATAAATTCCTTATCATTTAACTTTTTGTTGCTTACTTTTCCCATAATCGGGGTACCTGTTGTCGTAAACCCAACTACTTCGTAGTAAACTTCTTCGCCCTTCAACAGCTTACCTTCGAAAAAGTCCGCGTGTTGTTTACGAAACTCATCATTCCCATAATATCCACCATCATAATTATCGAGAACTGTCCGTCTAGTGCCGGTTACGTACCCCCAATCATACATCGGTGTTCCTTCTCTACGCAAAATCCTATCTAGCAGCGTTTTTTTGAATCCTTTCAACACCGGAAGATATGCTGTCCTTTGAGATGTTCCATGCATCTTCAGAGTAATCTCAATTTGATCACCATACTTAAACGCATCTATATTATACGCAAGCTGCTCGGTGTCGGCATGTTCAATGAATAGTGGAGCAATAGGAGTTCTCTTTTTTCTGGTTTTATTACCAAGTTTTCGGTTTAATGTCTTCCCACGAGGGATATATTTTTTACATATCTCATGTCCATTAATAACGGTAATCGTATCTCCGACTTTTAATGTCGAAGTATCAACACCCGTAAAATCCAATGAGCCAATCGGCATAAACAGTCCATCAGACTTCTCGCCTCGCAGTTTAATGCTTGTCACATTTCGTTTTCCGGGATCCATATATCCACCAACATTAACACCATTTTCATCTTTTTTACGGATGAGATTATTGTAATTGCAGAATTCTTCAGAAAGCTGTCCGTCTGTTGGGAAATATATGCCAATTTGATTATCTACATACTCCATACTTACGCAAACTGTATTGCCAAAACACTCTCCAAGCTGCAGTCGATCCGCATTTGGATGTTTGCGGAGATTTTTAATAGTTGTTACATATCCATTATACGCCATATCTATACCTCATTATCAATCGTCTTCAGTTGGTCCAACACCTTCTACTACTTCCCAGAAGCCAGGAATGTTATTAGATACCCATTCACATGCCATGTCGTACAGCTCATCAGATGTTATATCGTCTGGAACGGTTTCAATGTCGCTCTCTAAATAATCTGGAAAAAATTTAACCTTCATATAAAATCATCCTTTCATTGAGCATCCCTATACGGTTCTGGTAGTGGCATCCAGGCGGTTACCATTAACTCCAGATAATCTCTTCCGTACCATGTTTCAACATTTTCCTCATAGTACCCGACCATCTGCCCCATATCCGAATTGCACCACACATCAATCCTCGGCTCCGGCAACCTCTCACTGACAGGTATCCACCGCCGTTCTGGCTGTGCGGATGGCAATTCTTCAAGACGGTTGTAAATCGTCTCTATTGCCGCTCGCACATATTCTCTCGCTTTTGCGAATGGAATTATACTTATATCCATTCTTAGCGCATCAATCGCCGCTTTTCTGCTTACCGCATCCTCACACGGTTCTGGCTGTGCGGATGGAAGCATCATTAACACCTGATCAAATTCAGTCCTACCCCTTTCGGACAACCTGTTCCATTCATCTAATGCTTCTTGTCTACTAATTGCATCATTATCTATCATATCTCACTCCATTCCTTCCATATAACCGATGGTGCATAATCCGTAGGACGCCATGTATCAATATCCCATTGCATCACCTTATGGACTACCACATTTCCAATAGCCTCTATGCCTCTAACAATCACATCATTATGATGTTTTGGAGGTTCTGTAACTGGATGCCACACTCGTACTGGCAGAACGGAAGGTAACCAACTTAATACATCACTTACTTCACCTCTTGCGTCCCAATCGAGATATCCTTCAATTTTGTAAATCGCATCGATAGCGGCTTGCCTACTAATTGCATCATTACTCATTATAATTATCACCCCAATCAATTGCTTGTCCACAAAAGTCGCATACCCACGAATTGCAATAATAATCAATAGTTTCTCCGCAACATGGGCATTTTCCACTTCTCGAAAAGGCATATCCAGCAGCGTTTTTAACAGGCTGTAGGTCTTCTGGTTTTTGGGGTATCTGTTTCCCAAGCGCTGAGATTGCCATATTAAGTGCTTTTTTTCTGTCCCTATCAAACACCAGAATCATCTCGTTCATCATTGCTTTAAGTAGTCTGATCGCTTCTTCATTTGTCATGATTCTTCTCCGATCTTTTTGACTAATCTATATTTATCCTTGTCAAACACTGCAATTTCTATCAGACCACCATCTTTTTTATTGTAATCATATCCGGCAAAACCATTGTTTTTCTTATATTCTGTCATTGTCATGATATGTTGGATTACAGCGTTGATCGCATCATCTGTTACATCAACACGATTGCGGTCTGACATGAGTCCATTTTTTAATATTTCTGCATAATAAATTGTTCCGAAGCAACCACATACGATTTTTTTCATCCTTCGTCCTCCTTTAATTCAGCTTTAATCATCGTAGCCAGCAAGTCCACCTGCGAAAATAATAGCGATGTACAGCATCTGATATTCGTATGGTATGTTTAATTTCGCCGCACCAATCGTCAATAAAATAGCTATCGGAATCGCTAATAAAATACTCATCCTTCGTCCTCCTTTAATTCAGCTTTAATCATCGTAGCCAGCAAGTCCACCTGCGAAAATAATAGCGATGTACAGCATCTGATATTCGTATGGTATGTTTAATTTCGCCGCACCAATCGTCAATAAAATAGCTATCGGAATCGCTAATAAAATACTCATCCTTCACCCTCCGCTTCATTGTATGTTGTTACCGTTCGTGTATATCCACCCCAACAACGTTCTGCCCCACATATCCTTTCGCAAAAATCGTCATCTGCACATATATGGTCACATCTGTTACAATCTGGTTCTTCTTCATCGGCGGTATATACATATACCCAGTTACTCATTCTTCTCCCTCTGCTTCATCCAGCACCCACTCTCTCTCGTGTCTGTCATAATGGCTGTTGCCCTTGCACATCATGTCATGTCTATCCACCACAAGCGGACATTCATGGCAGTGGACGTGTCCAGTTTCGTCATATGCACTGTACTCCTCGCATATACGACGGTCTCTATCATTTGTCAGCATTTTCTGGTTCCTCCTTCGCCCTCCGCTTCTTACTCTCCAGATTCCATTTCCTGATTGCTTGATGTTCTGTCATGCATCCGCTCACTTCATATCCGCAATCATCGCATCTTACGCCATAGTCTGTGTATGCTACGTTTATTGCGATACTGCTAAGATGTCTTCTGCCGAAAACTGCATGCTCATTTTCGGAACCACATTTCGGGCACGGGGCGTATATCTTATTTCCCATTATTTGTCCTCCGCTTCAATTACAACAGGTGCATCATCGAGCATTAAGCAGAAATCCATCTTCGCATAAAATGCATCGTATTGACATGATTTCCAATTTGAAACGCAATTGTTGCAATCAAATCCCATGGCATATTCTTTTTTTAAGTCATTCCTGTCAATCAGGTCGCCATGCTTCTCCGGCAGTTCAACCAGTGGACACCAGTCGGGTCTTCCATCATACATAATTGGTCTATATGTATCTGCCAAAAGTCCGTCTGCAGGCTTGCACCATGTTTTTCCTGTGTTTATATGATATTCAGCCATACAGCATTCACGACAATCTTTCGGCATCTCCATTCCTTTCACTAATACGCTCATTCGCTCACCTCACCCCAATAAAAAATCTCTTTCAAGTATCATATTTTTCTTTCTTCAAAATCTTATCCAACTTCTTTTTACGATTATCAACTCTCGCTGGTTTGGACCCAGGCTTTTTCTTGTACGAAGGACAAGTTTGACACAGCCCATAAAACTCGGCGTTCTTGCCAAGATCACAATTACCTTTGCTGATATAATGCAAACATACAATCTCTCTAGTTTTGCCCATCAGAGCGACACTCCTTTTTCCTTCGCCAATTTCTCGGCTTTCATGTCTTGGGCGATTTTGATCGCTTGCTGTGGTGAATTAGCATATATAACGTAAGAACCTATTGACTCTTCGCAATTATTTTTATATGCAGAGTAGAAGTTGTAATCGTCATATTCGGCTTCCCATTCGTTAGACCATTCATTTACGTGAAATCTTAGTCTATTGGTTGCAAATTGACGAGTATCATATTCTGTATAGTTAACCTCTTCTGGATAAGGACTAATACCATTGCAAATTATTTTTGCTTCCTCTTCTGTCTCAACTACCGCGACCACATGACGATCAGAGTACACACCTTTTTCTATTACATATACTTTCATATAAATCCTCCTTAATGTGCAGCAATATCTGCTTCATGCAGCAACATTAACTTATCCAAGAACTCTTTACCAAACTTCTTTTCCCATTTTGATAAAATTGCTTTTTTGTCTGGCATATTGTCGATGTTAAACAACAACATATGGTATGCGACGAGTGCTGATACCTCTATATCTTGTTGGTATCTTGCAAGCAAATCGTATGCCCCAACATTTTCATGATTTAAATAATGAGATACTCCATTTTCATCAGTTTCTCGGCAAAATGGTTTGCCACAATCATGAAGGCTTCCGGCTAAGATAAGATTTTTATCTGTCGTTTTACTCTTTAAGTAATCTTCGGTTGCCATCATATGTTTTCCAAGAGTAAGCGTGTGATGATAGTTATTCTGGTTGTACTTGCTAAACATGAATGGATTCATGTATCTATAATCGTCACTGATGTTATAAACTAATATTTTGTCCCATCCTTCAAAATAATATGGCGGTTGAAATGTCATATACATACGTTTCATGACTTCATCTGGAACTTTGCGTTCACGCTCCCAATTTCTGCGAAGACATGTTTCATATGCCAGAGCAAAAATTTTAATGATCTTTTGGCATTTTATCCCGTAAAGAACATCATCTAAAAAATGCCTCCGCCTTTTGGAAACGAGATTCGTCGCATCATAAATCACATCCTTACCGTCTAAGAGATTTTTGCGAATTCTACGATGTAACTCTTCGAAGACTTCACTATTATGGGTTTGATCATTGATATCACCAAACATTTCCTCCCTAAGCTTGTCCGAACTGCACACAACATATCCAGAATATCTTCTTTGGTCCTCGGCAAACGTTGACTTTCCAGATGCCGGAAGACCACATAACATCAATAGTGTTGGATAATCACTCATTATTCTTTATTCCTCTGTATTTACAAGAGATTCATTCGCTCTTAAATCAATAATAGGTGTTCCATCTCCAGATACCATTGGCACATCACCATTCCATTTATCAATGCGCTGTTTCTCAATAAGTTCTTCAGTCAAACTGTCCGCTATCTTCTTATTTGCTTCTGCTTCTGCTTCTGCTCTAATTCTCACAGCTTCCGCTTCGCCTTCGGCTTTGATTTTTGCTTTCTCTGCATTAATAGTGGCGACTTCTTTTTCTTGCTCCGCAGCAATTAAAGCAACTTCCTTGTCTTTATCAGCCTGAACCTTGGCTGTCTTTTGTTCAATCTGAGCAAGTTCAAGCTCTTGCTGCGCGGTAACTTTGCGCTGAACTGCCGCTCTAGTATCCTCGTCCGCATCAATATTAATGAGGTTCACATTCTCTACAATAATGCCATATGGATCAAATTTATCATGCACATACTTAGAAATCGCAATATTTAAATTTGCTCGTTCGTCTCCTAAGATTTCAGTTACTGGATACTGAGCAGTTATTTCTTTTGTCCATGCGATGATGTTTGGTTTAATAAAACTATCTCTTACATCTTTGCCGGACTGTCCTTTAAATCTTGTAAATAAATCCGTTACTTTATCTGGGTCATATCTGTATGTAAATGTTAAATCTACCGTGAGGCCTTTACCATCCGACGTGGGAACTTCGAACGAATCATCGTTTTTCGAATCACCGTCTGATCCAGATGTTAGATAACTCTGCTCAATGCCAACAGAATATAAGGTAACATCTTTAGTCGGAGATACCATATGCCATCCTTGTGTAAGGACTGTATCTGAAATTCCTCCATTCATACTATAAATAATTCCAACATATCCAGCCGGAACTTTTTCC
>Ga0326511_10001432_pt1 | contig 19685 bp, 17 predicted proteins | sample 0_2496_0518_D_FD_203701 | JGI IMG/M metagenome (GOLD analysis project Ga0326511, IMG submission 203701) | Bovine rumen microbial communities from UC Davis, California, United States - 0_2496_0518 | ecosystem: Host-associated > Mammals > Digestive system > Stomach > Rumen | place: USA... | reverse complement strand
GTAATCATTTGATTATCAGTACTTTACGGAGGGTGCCCGGACGGACTCGAACCGTCGACATTCAGAACCACAATCTGACGCTCTAACCAACTGAACTACGGGCACCATGTTGGTTACTTTTTTAAAGCGAGTGCAAAGGTACGGGAAATATTTGAGATGACCAAATATTTCCCGAAGTTTTTTGCAATTTTCTTAATTTGCGGGTGCTGCAGGAGCCTCAGCAGGGGCAGCGGGAGCCTCTTGCTGGGTCTGACTGGCACCGAAGCCAGGAAGATTCTGGGGGTTGGTCACGGGATTCTCGATGCCCTCCATCACAGAATTGTCAGTAGAGGACTGAGGAGCGACGTATGCACAGGCAACGCTGATGACAACCATGAAGGCTGCTAATGACCATGTGGCTTTTTCAATGAAATCGGTGGTCTTGCGTACACCACCAATCTGGTTGTAGGAGGCAAAGTTTGAAGCCAAGCCACCACCTTTAGACTCTTGAATGAGCACGATGCCGATCATCAGCACGGCTGCAATCACAATGAAGATTACTAATAATGTGTACATTTTTTACGTTATTTATTATTACTGTTGATAATCAATTTCTCTAAAAATCGAATTTGGTCTGCAAAGTAAGCATTTTTTTTTGGATATTGCAAACTTAATCGCCGAATAATTTCCAATGCCTTCGAATATCTGCCCTGTTTTATGTAAATTCGGGCTAAAGTCTCGGTAAAATAGCCATCATTGGGCTCATTGTCGTCATTTTCGTCAACATTGTCAATGTCGGGCTTCAGTGTCGGATTTTCGTTGAGTACGAGTTTGCCTTTGTCATTTTCTATGAACGAGTCGATGAGGCTATGTCCGATGAGTTGAGGCACCTCGTTGACTTCCTTTCGCTCTTCCTCGCTTTCGGTTTCAAGCAAGTATGCCACGTAGTCGACGGCAGCATCTGCGGGGGTTGGTTTGCGCTTACTCTTGGTTGTACCCTGCTCGTTCTCGTCTTCTTTGGGGATGGAGTCGAGGAAGTTGTCAATGAGTGAGAGGGTTCGGTTGTATTGTCCTCCTTTTTTCTCCTCTTGAGTGTCGTTCTTCTTCTGCGGGACTAACTGGTAATGGCCAGCCTCAATCATCTGGAAGAGCAGTTTCCTGTCGGTGATGTATATTGCGGCACGACGCAGTTCTTCGTCGAACGATGGGTCGTGGAGCAGATACAGGTTCTGTAGCATGAGCAGGCGAACGGCCTGGAAATAGGGATAGAGGGCCAGCATGGAACGTAGCTCGTACAGCGTTTCGCGGTCGAGTCGTTCGGGGTGTTTGAGAAGCTCTGCTATTTCCATTTCCTGATTGATGAGTTAAGAATTACCAATTGGCTACAGTCGCATTGAAGATCTGCTCTGTGATGTCTTTTACCATTTGCGTGACCAGTTCTTCCTGAACGGAGCTGAGCGATTGGGTCGTCTCGTAGGAAGATGTCGCCGTGAATTGGCGCTCAAAGTCTTCAGAGTGGTTGACATTGTTAGTGAAACGAACATTGACAGTCATAGTCAGTTCTGTCTGTGCGGAGTATCCTTCGCTGGAGACCGATTTGTTGCGCTGATCATATCGGGTAATCTCACCGTCAATCTTCAGGTCACCATTGCGCTTCACCTGTATCAGTTTGGTATGATTAGCATATTGGTCTTTCAGCTGGGTGTTGAAGATATTGGCCATAGGTCCCCACACGTAGCTTGATCGGATGGGGAAGTCGCTAATCTGGATGGTCTTAGTGGTGGTGTAGTCAATGCTTGCTCCGTTGAACTTATAGCTGATGGAACAGGATAATAGGAAGAAGACGAGTAGAACGCACAATTTCTCCAATCCATATTGTTTCAGTCGTCTGTAGAGTGTGCGATCACTGATACCTAATTCCTGAGCAGCCTTTTTACGATTGCCGTTGTGGCGTTCGAGCGCTTTTTCCAGCATTTGCCTATTCAGGTCGTTCAGGTTCAGGTTCTCTTGTTCTGGCGTTGGCTCGATGTACTCTTCGGCTTCAGCGTCTTCAAGAGTAGGGACGATTGGCGTGATTGGAGCAATGGGGCCACTACTGATAATCTTGGACGATGTGTTCTGTACGTCTTCTATCTGCTTTTTCAGTTGGCTGATTTCGCGTCGCATGTCGTTGACATTGTTACGCATGTCGTAGAGAATCTTATAAAGGATCTCACGTTCGTTCTCAAACGAGTGATCGCCTGATGCATTGGGATGGACTACAGCCAGTTGGGTACTCTCACGATCCTGCGGGATGAACTTGGACAGGATCTGCGGGGTGATGAGACGCTCCTTGCTGAGGATGGAAATCTGCTCCGTGATGTTCTTCAGCTGACGGATATTGCCTGGCCACTTATAGCGCATCAACAGCTGCTTGGCTTCTTCTGTCAGAACGATACGGTCCATCTTATATTTCTCGGCCATCTGCATAGCAAATAGACGGAATAGGAGCACCACATCCTCGCCACGTTCACGCAATGGTGGCATTTGCAGGGGGATGCGGTTCAGACGATAGTAAAGGTCCTCACGAAAACGTCCCTCACTGATTGCCTTTCGAATGTTGACATTGGTTGCTGCCACAATACGCACGTCGGTACGCTTGACTTCCGTTGCGCCAACAGGGATGTATTCGCCCGTCTCAAGCACACGGAGCAAACGTGCCTGCGTGGCCATAGGCAATTCACCCACTTCATCGAGAAAGAGGGTTCCTTTGTCTGCTACACCAAAATAACCGGGCGAGTCATTGATGGCTCCAGTATAGCTTCCCTTTACGTGACCAAACAACTCAGAATCGATAGTACCTTCGGGTATGGAACCGCAGTTGATGGCAAAGTATTTCTCGCGACGACGCGGTGAATTGTCGTGGATAAGACGTGGGATGATCTCCTTGCCGACGCCACTCTCGCCAATGATGAGCACACTCAAGTCAGTCGGCGCCACTTGCATTGCGACGTCGAGCACTACATTCAGGGCCTCACAGTTGCCCACGATATTATAGCGTTGCTTGATGGCTTGTAGCTCGTTACTCTTCATTTAGCTGACAAAATTACATATTTTTCTCGAAACTTCTGCAAATTTGACAGAATTTTAAATCTTTTTGTCTTGACGTGGTGTGCTAAAACGCACTTTCTCGCTTTCGTCTCGTTTCTCGTGGTAGAGTTTGGGCAGCGGATTACCCATTGGCTTGTCATACTCCTGCCTATTGCGCCAGATGTCAATAGCCTCGAATACAGCATGACGGAAAGAGCGTTCGTCGGCCTTGTTCTTTCCTGCGATGTCATACTGCATTCCGTGGGCAGGTGCCGTACGCACGATGGGGAGACCGGCTGTGAAGCGTACACCATCGCCAGGTGTCAGACTCTTGAAAGGAGCAAGGCCCTGGTCGTGATACATAGCCAGTACAGCATCAAAGCGCATATAGGAGGCTGACGAGAAGAAGTCATCGGCAGCATAGGGGCCGAATGCCTGAATGTCTTGTTCGGCCAGTTCTTTTACGGCAGGAGCAATGATTTCCTGCTCTTCGTCGCCTAATGTACCATCCTCGCCGCAACGTGGATTGAGTGCCAATACGGCAATGCGTGGGTTGTTTACCCTCAAATCGCGCTTGAGCGACTGGTGAAGTAACTGAGCTTTTTCAATGATTTTCTGTTTGGTAATCGACTCGGCCACATCCTTGATAGCCACATTGTTGGTAACGAGTGCTACGCGCAAGTCCTCGCTCAGAAGGATGGTAAGCCCGTTATGACCTTCACCTATGCGTTGAGACAGGTATTCAGAATGACCGTTGAATCCCGGAATGCTATTTTTGCAGACGGGAGCCGTGACGAGCACATCGAACAGACCTTTCTTGTAATCTTCGATGGCACGGTTGATAGCTACCTGTGCGGCAACACCTGCGGTGGGAGTTGCGACGCCGAGGTCAACCTTGATGTCCTCTTCATCAAAACAATTCAGCAGGTTAACGCGGTCGTCCTCTACTTCTGCGGCATTGTCGATAATAGAGAACTGAACGTCGATGTCCAGAGCCTTTGCATGATAGGCCGCAACTTTGGGCGAACCATAGATGACGGGTGTGCAAAGTTCAAGAATCTCGGGCGATTCAAAAGTCTTCAGTATTACTTCATAGCCCACTCCATTGGTATCGCCGTGCGTGATAGCCACGCGAACTTTTCTTTTTTCCATATATAATATATTTTTTTCAGTCTTCAATTTTCAATGTATGCAGACTTGCTTCGAGCCTGCGAACAAGAGATCTTTTTTTCATTTCGGGTGCATAGACAAACGCTTCCACTACAAGCGTACTATCACCTTGAGGCATGGAAAGACTTACGAAAGGACCTCCCATGAAGTCGCCCTGCATTTTCCAGAGACCATGCATCTCGGTTTGCCCCCGTGATGTCATTCGTGTCACGATGCTGGACCTGACTGTTGTCATATAGGCTCCATCCGCCTCGCCAGGCATGTTGAGGCGCATCACACTATCCCGAACAGTTATCATTGCCTCGGCAGGACGTTGCTTACCTTGATAGCGGTAGACGCAGATATTCTGCATGCCCTGAACAGAATTATTGGATAGCCATACAAAATCTTTTCCACGCTTCCACTTCGTAAGGTCTTCAGGCACCCACAGCCGTGCACCGAATAAGCCTCGTACCAACTGCTCAGCCTGCCGATTGTGCTTGTCTTGCAGGGTAGCTATGCCATTATTCAGTTCTTGAATCACCAGTAAATGCTCTATTGCGCGTACATTATTATTAATATATCTACGCAACTGGCTTGCTGATGATGCTCGCACATGCAACACAAGCTGAGGCTGGGCATAAGTGTTATGCGCATAGCTGATGTGAGGTGACCTCAACGAGTCAATCCCCGTGGTGACAAGCACGATGTTTCGTGCATATCGGGTGGCTTGTGTCAGTCCGTTACTGACAATTACCGACACGTCGAACGTCTTTTCCGCTTGGGGCAAAGCGGCCATTTCAAGACTTCGTAAGCCCTCAGCTATGATGTTGACGGCATCGGTATCAGCTCCCACGATTAGTACTTCGTAAGCCCTTCCGCCACTTGTAGGCATCAGGAAGCGCCCTTTTTGGCATGCTGAGCAAACAGCCAGTATACACAGGCAGAGGCTAATTAGCTGCTTCTGCATGACGTTTGGCTGTTGAAAGCAGACCGCAAGCGGCAAAGATGTCCTGACCACGACTGGCACGTATAGTAGAGAACACGCCGTGCTGTGTCAGATAGTCGCGCAGGGCCACCATACGCTGTTCATCAGCGCCAGGCAGGTCAACATCGGGAATCGGGTGAAAGCGTATCAGGTTGATGCGACATTCAAGCCCTTTTACCAGTCTTACTATTTCGCGTCCATGTTCCAATGAGTCATTCAAACCGCCAAAGCAGATGTACTCAAACGAGCAGCGGCGCTGATGGGTAAAGTCATAGCTACGCAACAGCTCGATGGTGTCGGCTATCGGCATGAGGCGTTCGGCAGGCATCAGCGAGAGACGCTGTTCGTGGAGTGGTGAATGCATAGAGATAGCCACATGACATTCGCTCTCATCGAGAAAGCGTTTCAGCCGTCCAGGCACACCTACGCTACTTACGGTGATGCGCTTGGGACTCCACGCAAAACCGTCTTTGTCGGTCAATATCGTTGTGGCACGCAGGACAGCTTCGAGATTGTCCATTGGTTCTCCCTGTCCCATAAATACCACATTGGTCAATTGCTCGCACTCGGGCAATGAATATATCTGGTTCAGGATGTCGGCAGCCGAGAGGTTGCCTTCCCATCCCTGTTTGCCTGTCTGACAGAACAGGCAGTTCATCTTGCATCCTACTTGGCATGATACGCAGAGGGTAGCGCGATCGCCATCGGGAATAAACACCGTCTCAACAAATTTCGTAGGCACGTGAGAGGTGTCGTCATATTCCGAACAACGTACGGGAAAGAGATATTTCACCGTACCGTCTTGACTGCGTTGGCAATCAATCGGAGTCATAGCTCCCACGCAATAGTCACGAGCCAGTAGCTCACGGTTCTGCTTCGACAGATTGGTCATCTCGTCGATGCTTCCCACGTGTCGGTCATAGAGCCAGCGAGCTATCTGACCACCCGTAAAGGCTGGCATACCAAGCGAGCGGCAGATGTCTTTCAACTCGGCCACCGTCATTCCCATGAGTACTCGTTTCCCCTCGTCCATCTTGCGTTAACGTTGCATCTAAAGCAGTTCAAAGCGTAAGCAAAGACCTGCGGAGAAATACTTGCCTTGTTGGAGTGAGGCTTGCAACAGGAAATAGCGGAACAACTCGCAATCGACGCCTGCATTGATGCCATCTCCGTCGTACTCACCAATTACACGCAATTTCCTATAGAAATATGGTTGGAAGGTGACTCCTCCCACTACGCCATTCCATTTCTCGTTGTAGTCGCGTTTCCATTTGCGATATGCCAAATGACCTCCTATCAGGTTGCCACCGAGTTCCAGATGCTTTGAGGCAGCCACATAGAAATTGCGGTAGAAATTGCTACCTGACTGTCCGTCATCGCCAGATCCCCAAACATCATTACCGCCCACGACGATAGCTGGCCAGTATTTGCCCTCGGCAAGTGGGCGCAGGCGCAGCGAGAAGTAGCGATCCTTGGAGTAGAATCCCGTCTTTTGCTGTAGGTCTCTGTTGTAATGCAATTTCCATAGCGTGTACCCATAGCTCAGCTCAATCCATGAGAAAGGTGTGATGCCTACATAGTTGGTCATCGAGTTGAATTTCTCATTGTCACATTTCAGACCATCCGGAATCATGTGCTTGTCAACATAATGGGCACCAATGCGTGCTACGCCAACTGTGTCCATCTCTGCCGAAGGGACATGGATAAGTCCCTGTGTGCCGACGTGTTGCTGAGCCTGTCCTGTAGCTAAGCCTACGAGGAGAACAAGTGTAAGTATGATTAGTTTCTTCATCTTGTTACATTTCTTTTCAAGGTTCAACGACGTTCCAAATGTCCTGTGCCCCAGGAGACGCGAACAGGGTAGGTGCGCTCGTTCTCCTCTGGGTCGGTAGTGTACATCTTCATAGATACACCGTCGGCCTGCGCATTGTAGGTCAAGCGGAAATCATGAGCAAGGCGTGCAGTAAACTTGCGGTTCTTCCAGTTCCAGTCAGGCAGCAACATGATGACCTTGAAACCGCCAGCCTCTTTATATTTGACACCCTCTTTCCTTTCGTGCAGTTGTGCATAGGCACTCACGGAACAATGACGGAAGTGTCGAAACACTTCAAACTGAACTCCCCAGTCGTCGTTGAGGTATCGGCCACCAGAAAGCCTGAACTCTGTGTCCCAGGGTTCCAGCCACACATTGGCACCGAGAACACCTGTGAACTTATTAATCCCTCCAAAGTCTACGGCCTTGGTTTCTGACAGCACCCAAGAGCCACGTATCTCTTTGGCATCACCTGCCGCCAGCCACCAACTACCTGTATAGCCTGCCTGGGCATTCACCATGAGCCAGGAGGTAATAGGATACATCCATCTCACGTCTATACCGTAGCGATTAAAGCCAAAGAAGCCACCAGTCACCTTGAAATGATGGTCTTCGAAATGGAGTTGCTTTGCTAAGGCGAGATTCGTCAGACGCACTAAGCTGTTCTTCTCCATGTACCCATCGTTCACCACAGGAATGTAGGCTTGGGCACTCAACATCCAGTCGTTGCCAATGTGCCACTTCATACCAGGTGTGAGGTTTATCAGCACATCATAGAGACGCACGTAGTTGATGTCTGCATAGTTCAGCTCAGCACCAGCAAACACTTCCACCTGTCCTGCTTCCGGTACTTGAGCTGTGGCTGTCAACGAACTGACAACCAATGACATTGCTAAGAAAAAACGTTTAAACAAGGGCCTTCTTTATTTGATTAAAGTTCTATTTATGTTTTCTTCTGAGATATTTTGGCTGCAAAGTTACGAAAAAATATTGATATGTAGATAATTTTCCCATTGATAAATGAACACAATGTTTTGTAATCTAAACAAAAAATAGTAATTTTGCACGAAAATTTCAGCATATTGACATGAAAGAAGCCATAGACATATTCCTACCATGCGACGATTTGTCGATGGTGGAGGCAACAATAAGACAGGTGACAGGGAGTCCCCGCATGCAGTCAGTTGTCCTTCTCGTAGGTCAGGACGTGCAGCAAGCCTGCTGTCCTACTATGACGGTAGACGGGTTGCGTTCAACGGAAACCTTGAGGAAAGTCGCTCTTCATTCCAGGGCGGATTATATTCTTTTCATCACCAAATCTACGCCTCTCACCCTTGGCGAGGGTGTGTTGGAGCGTCTGACACAGGCGGCAAGCTCAAGTGGCGCCGCAATGGTTTATGCCGACCATTACGAAGTGCATGCAGATGGGAAGACGGAGCGTCACCCGGCCATTGACTATCAGTTGGGGTCAATCCGTGACGACTTCGATTTCGGTTCGCTGCTCCTTATCCGCGGTTCGCTGCTTCGTGAATGGGCACAACAACCGGAAATACCTTCTTACAAATATGCAGGACTCTACGACTTGCGCCTGTTTCTCAGTAGGAAGGGCGAGTTGTTTCACCTAAACGAGTATCTCTACTCAGAAGTGGAACTGGACACTCGAGCCAGTGGCGAAAAGCAATTTGACTATGTCAATCCAGCCAATCGGGACGTACAAATAGAGATGGAGCAAGTTGCAACAGCCCATCTGAAAGCTATCGGCGCATGGGTCGATACGTCTCGACGGGTAGATATAGACTTCGACGAACAGGACTTCGAAGTAGAAGCCTCGGTAATCATCCCTGTGTACAATCGTGCAAAGACTATTGAGGATGCAGTACGTAGCGCTCTCTCTCAGAAGACCAACTTCAAGTTCAATGTCATTGTAGTGGACAATCATTCCACTGATGGTACCTCCGAGATACTGAAAAATCTGGCGGCGCAAAACTCGAATCTCAAATCGCAATTACTTATACTCACTCCCGACCGTACCGACCTCGGTATTGGCGGTTGTTGGAATATGGCAGTAAACGACACGCATTGCGGACGTTTTGCGGTGCAGTTGGATAGCGATGACCTCTATTCTTCGACACACACCTTACAGCGCATTGTCAATGCTTTCCGTGAGCAGCAAGCCGCTATGGTCGTTGGCAGCTATAGAATGTGTGATTTTGAACTGAACACGCTGCCTCCAGGTCTTATTGCCCATCGGGAATGGACCGACGAGAACGGCCCGAATAACGCTCTGCGTATCAATGGATTAGGTGCGCCACGAGCATTCTTTACCCCTCTGCTACGACAAGTCCAGTTGCCCAATACCAGCTATGGTGAGGACTATGCGATGGGGCTTTGGTTCTCAAGAAACTATCGCATCGGACGCATTTACGATGAGCTCTATCTTTGCCGTCGATGGGGTGGCAACAGCGATGCAGCCTTGTCAATAGAAAAGGTAAATGCCAATAATCTCTATAAGGATCGTCTGCGTACGATGGAGATCAAAGCGAGGCAGACGAATCGGGCAACCGAAAATGCTCTTGACCGCTATTTTGAACGACAGTTGCGCCTATGGCCTGATACTCAGGCACGCTATCGTGAACTCAGTCAAGTGGAGACACATGAGTTGCCTACCGACACCTTTACGTTGCGTGCCCAGTATAATCCAGCCCGTATCCGTTCTACCGGAGCAACAATTACTAAGCAGGCCATTCAAGAAAGGCCTTGCTTCCTCTGTCAGCAAAACCGTCCTGCAGAACAGATGCATAAGACACTGGATGGCCGATATGAGCTGCTTGTCAATCCATATCCTATCCTTCCGATGCACTTCACGCTGCCTACGCGCCGTCATCAGCCACAACTCATTCGTAGCATGTATGGTGAGATGCTCCACCTCTTACGCCAATATCCTGAGCTGATGGTATTCTACAATGGGCCTCATTGTGGGGCTTCGGCACCCGATCATGCCCATCTACAGGCAGGTACAAGTGGCTTGCTGCCTTTGCAAACCGAATGGCAGCGGCTCTCTCACGACCTGACCATCATAGCCGAACAGGGCGATGACGCCAGTATTGCAGTGCTTGACGGCTATCCTTTTCCTGCTTTGGCTATTCGTTCGAAGAGCAAGACAACAGGCGAGCGGCTGTTCCGTCTTGTTTATGATGCGCTCCCTGTGCCAGAAGGTGAGCCAGAGCCCATGATGAATATCGTCGCTTGGCGCATCGGTGGTCAGCTTGTCTCCGTCATATTACCACGCAGGAAACATCGTCCCGACTGCTATTACAAGGCAGGCGAAGGACAACTGCTTATCAGTCCTGGCGCCCTCGATATGGCAGGATTGCTCATCACACCCCGTCGTGAAGACTATCTTGGCTTGACTGCCGAGGGAGCCTTATCTATATTAAAGGAATGTGCGTTGGATGATGATTCTTTTCATGAGGTTGTAGAACGCATCAAGAACACCAACAAGAAGACGCAACAGGATGCTGCCTACGAGATGAAGGAACCGGTGGTGACGGTAGGTATTGTCAATGCACAGAAAATCGCCTTCACCCTGAATGGTCCCTTTATGGCAAAGGGTGAGACTCTCGAAGGTCCGCAGGAAGTGGAACTGGCTGAGGGTGGTATTCTCTGGCACGGGCAACAATACCGTGAATTGTTCTTCACCCCACAGAATGCCAAAGCTTCTTTCACCCTATGCGATGTGACCATTGGCGTTGACTTCCATTGGGAGCGAAAGGAAACACAGACGTTCAGCGGTGCCTTGCGCCTGATGGTGGAAGCCGACCATATCTGGGCCATCAACGAGATTAACGTGGAGTCCTATTTGGAAAGTGTCATCTCCAGCGAGATGAGTGCTACGTCGTCGCTCGAATTGCTCAAGGCACATGCTATCATTTCCCGTTCTTGGCTGTTGGCACAGTTGCAGCGTCGCAAGGAAAAGGCCACCAACAACTTCTTCTCGTTTATCAAGAAGGACGATGAGCTGCTGCGCTGGCACAGTAGGGAGGATCATACGCTCTTTGATGTTTGTGCCGATGATCATTGTCAGCGCTATCAGGGTATAACGACCAATCAGGTAGAGAAGGTGCAAAGAGCCGTACGATCCACACACGGACAAGTACTGATGTATGAAGGAGAGCTCTGCGATGCACGTTTCTCGAAATGCTGTGGCGGGCGAACCGAGGAATATCAATATTGCTGGGAAGACACCCCCAAGCCCTATCTCACCTCGGTGAGCGATCTTTTCTGCAATACCCATGACCCACGTATCCTCAGTCAGGTGCTCAAGGACTATGACCAGGAGACCCCCGATTTCTATCGCTGGCAGGTGAGCTATACCCAGGAGAAGCTTTCTGAGCTCGTAGAGCGCAAGTTGCATCTGGGACTCGGCACCATACAGGAACTAATCCCGTTGGAACGAGGCAAGAGCGGTCGTATCTGGAAGCTGAAAATGGTTGGTTCGGAGCGCACCTTCACTATCGGAAAGGAACTTGAAATCCGCCGTGCGCTGAGCGAAACGCATCTTTACAGTTCTGCTTTCGATGTTGAGCATCAGGGTGACCTCTTTATTTTAAGAGGAAAAGGCTGGGGACACGGTGTTGGCCTTTGCCAGATTGGTGCAGCCGTGATGGGCGAACGCGGCTATCAGTATGACGAAATCCTGCTCCATTACTATCCGGGAGCCGAAATCAAGAAAACATATTAATCAATGAGACAACGTAACCCCTGGAGTTGGATTCCAACTCTCTATGTGGCCGAAGGCCTTCCCAACGTCATCGTGATGACTGTGGCTGTTGTGATGTATATGCAGTTGGGTATGAGTGACACCGATATTGCCCTCTATACCTCTTGGCTCGGATTACCTTGGGTCATCAAGCCTTTTTGGAGTCCGTTTGTCGACCTATACAAGACAAAGCGCTGGTGGGTGCTGGCTATGCAGGCATTGCTTGGTTCGTCGTTGGCAGGCGTCGCCTTTACATTGAATGCCTCGTTCTGGTTTCAGGGTACGATGTGCTGTTTCTTCCTGATGGCCTTTTCGAGTGCCACACACGACATTGCGGCTGACGGCTACTACATGTTGGAACTCAACGAGCACCAGCAGGCGTGGTTTGTGGGCATTCGTAACACGTTTTATCGGCTGGCTGTCATCTTTGGTAATGGCGTACTCGTGCCTGTCGCAGGCATGCTGCAACTGTGGTTCCGCGACCAGAAAGCATTTACTTGGAGCCTTGTTTTCTATGGAATGGCTGGCCTGTTCCTTGCCCTATGGCTTTATCATGCTTATATCATGCCGCGTCCGATGTCAGATCAGCGTCATGAAACCAATGTCAGGGAAGTGTCCGAAGGCATTGTCTTGATGTTCAAGGCCTACTTCCAGAAGTTTCCTCTTCGCCAGACCATCTTTGCTATGCTTTTCCTTTTGTTCTATCGCTTTCCTGAAGCCCTGCTTACGAAGATGTGTGCCACATTCCTCATGCGTCCAGGAAGTGAGGGAGGCTTGGGATTGTCTCCCCAGGAGTTTGGCCTGGCCAGTGGAACGGTGGGACTTATCGGCCTCACCTTGGGTGGTATTCTTGGTGGCATACTGGCGAGTCGGGATGGATTGAAACGCTGGCTTTGGCCAATGGTATGTGCCATTACGCTGCCCGATATCGTGTATGTCTACATGAGTTTCGTGATGCCTTCCAATCTTTGGCTTATCAGCATCTGCCTCTTTGTCGAGCAATTTGGCTACGGACTTGGTTTCACGGCCTTGACCCTATACATGCTTTATTTCTCAATGGGACAGTTCAAGACGTCGCATTATGCCATTTGTACGGGTATCTCCTATCTTGGCCTGATGTTGCCAGGCATGCTCTCTGGCTATATGAAGGATGCAATGGGCTATCGTACGTTCTTTGTCGTCGTTATGGGCCTCTGCGTCATCACGTTCCTTGTGGCTGCATTTGTCAGAATCGACCCAGAATTCGGGAAAAAGAAGAAAGAGTAGGAAAATCCCTATCACAAATAGGTGAAAACATCTTTCCAATCAGATATTTTTCACTACATTTGCATTGTCAATAACAAATTTTCATCAATATGAAGTACTTTTACACCTACACAAAACTATTGTTTCTGGCATTGATTGCCACGATGACAATGACCAGCTGCGACGAAGACGCAGCATTGGCATACGACTTAGAGGGCGTATGGCAGGGAACTATTACGGGCAACTACTATTACGACCGTTATCATGTGACTACCAACGACTACGACACTGAGATCATGTTCCACCAAATCAGTTGGGAAAAGGGTGGCAACGGCTATGAGATAGATCGTCGCTACGGTAGTCGCACCTACACGAAGACCTATTTCGACTGGAGGGTTCGTGATGGCAAGATTTATCTCGAATATGATGATGGGTATCGCGTCATCGTGCGTGATTTTGAAACCTACACGATGGGCGGACGTATGCGCTTCCGCGGCTATTTCGAAAACTTCGATACGGGCGAGGATATGGCATCATTCTCACTGATTAAAGTGGATGACCCCAATAGCTACTACGACCGCAACAATTATTACTACGCCCCGCAGAAAAATGTGCCTAAGGATAGTCTTGCTAACGACTCCATCCAATAGGCTCAGATACCCAATCCTCCTTGAAACGAAGCGTCTACCGCCTTGCTCTGCAAAATGCGAGAGTAAGGCGGAACGTCGTGTGTAAGCCAGATGTTACCGCCGATGATTGAGTCGTGCCCTATGCGGATGCGCCCCAAGATAGAAGCATTGGAATAGACCGTTACGTTATCTTCAATGATAGGATGGCGCGGCACATTCAGCATGTTGCCCTCGGCATCGTACTTGAAGTTCTTGGCACCTAAGGTCACTCCCTGATATAACGTCACATGAGAACCGATGATCGTTGTCTCGCCGATGACGACACCCGTTCCGTGGTCAATGGCAAAGTACTCGCCAATCTGTGCGCCTGGATGTATGTCGATACCTGTCTTCGAGTGGGCTTGCTCGGTGATGATGCGAGGTATCACGGGCACTTTCATTTGGTGCAAAACGTGGGCAATGCGATAATGCGTCATCGTGTTGACTACTGGATAGCAGTATATCACCTCGCCGAAGTTCGTTGCCGCAGGGTCATTCTGGAACATAGCTTCCACGTCTGTATAGATCAGTCGCTTGATTTCTGGCAACTGATTGATGAAGTCCAATGCCAACTGTTCGGCAGAGGCTATCACATCGTCATCGCAGCAATCTTCACAGAACTGCAACCCACGGGCAATCTGCCTCCGCAACTGGTTGTAGAGTTCTTCCATTCCCACGCCAATATAGTGCGACCGCATCTGCTGTTCTGGCTGTCGTTTGTAGAGATAATCCGTAAAGATGATGCTCTTGATGACGCCTATCATTCTTTTCACCTCTTCCACATCGGGCAGTGGTGCCGATCCAGCAGGCATCATTTCTGACTCACGTACCGACTGCTTTGAAAGCAATTCCACGTTGCGTAGCAACACACTATTGATGATCTTCTTGTCCATTGTATTTTAGTTTTTGGTTGCAAAAATAATTATTTCCTGAGAATTATCAAAATGTTTCACAAACTATATTATTTGTCTCATTTACTGCATGAAAAACATGCTGACGCCGATGACGGAGATGACGGCACCTGCCACCGAACGCCACGTGATGGGTTGACGGAAAAGCCAATAGGAAGGCAGGATGATGATGATAGGCGTGAGGGCCATTAGCGTGGAGGCTATGCCAGCACTGGTGTATTGAACTGCCATCAGCGAGAAACCTACCCCCACGAAAGGGCCGAAGATGGTAGTGACAGTAGCTACCGTCATACCTTTACGGTCATGTATCGCCTCACGAAGAGGGGAAAAACCCTCACGCACATATAATAATATGGTGAAGCCGATGATGCCTGCAATGCAGCGGAAGAAGTTGGCGCTGAAAGGTACGAGCCAACCGGGCATGCCTGTTGAGGGATAATACTCCATTCCTATCTTGCTAAGTACCAGCCCCACACCCTGACAAACAGCAGCACCGATAGCAAAGAGAACGCCGTTGAGAGGCAATTTGAGTGCCACCTTGTGATGATTGCCCCTGCCAAGCACGGAGATAGCAATGCCGGTAAGCGTGACAAGCATGGCGATGATACTCATAGGTGCCAACTGCTCGCCTAAGGTAACCCAAGCCATAAGGGCAGCAGCCAAAGGTGCTAAGGTCATGAACAGTTGTCCGTAGCGTGAACCGATGATGATATAACACTGGAAAAGGCAGAAATCACCTATGACATAGCCTACAAGACCTGACAGCAACAGCCATCCGCAGGCCGCTGCTGGAACCCCAACGGGGAACGGGGTGCCTATCACCAGCCAGAACATCACCATAGAGAACAACAAGGCGAGCAACATGCGCAACACGTTGAGGGTCAGATTGCCCAGACGCTTGCTGCCAAACTCGCTCAGCAGAGCCGTTGCTGTCCAAGAGAAAGCGACGCCAATGGAGATAAATTCGCCTAAATAGTTCATTCAATAACGCTGGTTTAGTCAGAAATTGGGGCAAAATTATAAAAAACAATTTAAAACGAATGCATTTTGGGAGAAAAATATTTACCTTTGCACCCAATTATGATTGGAACTATCGTCAACACAGCGGCTATCGTGGCCGGAACTATTCTGGGCTCTGTGCTCAACAAAGGTATCAAGGAACAGTATAAGAGGGGGCTTTACGATGCGCTCGGCCTTGCTTCGCTGGCCATAGGCCTCAATGCCACCATCACCCATTTGCCAAAGAGTGAGTACCCTGTTCTCTTCATCGTGTCGATAGCTATCGGCAGTGTTGTCGGCACACGCCTCGATATAGACGGATGGTTCAAACGACTGGTCAACAGGAAAAAGACGGAGGGCAATCTGGCCGACGGGCTGTCAACAGCCATACTGCTCTATTGCATTGGCCCTCTCTCGATGTTAGGCCCTGTCATCTCGGCGCTGAAGGGCGACCACACGTTTCTCTTCACAAATGCCACGCTCGACTTCGTGTCGTCCACCATCTTTGCCTCGACCTACGGCATCTGGATGATTCTGGCAGCTCCGGTGCTCTTCCTGTGGCAAGGACTGTTCTACGGAGTAGCCGTGCTGTCGAGTGAGGCTGTGAGCGATGCCTTGATGGCAGAGTTGCTGATCATCGGCGGCCTCCTGATTACCGCAAGCGGTCTCTCACTTCTGCAGTTGAAAGACTGTAAGACGCTCAACCTCCTGCCCGCCCTTCTGGTACCCGTTGTCTGGTTTCTTCTGAAAGTAATAATCTTATAAATAGCAATCATTATGGGAATTATCGGTTCAATTATCATTGGATGTCTGGCTGGCTTCTGTGCCGGCAAGTTAATGAAAGGTGGAGGCTTCGGCTTCTTGATGAATCTGCTGCTTGGCTTGTTTGGCGGCGCTCTGGGTGGATGGGTGTTTGATGCCCTCGGCATAGAGTGGGGCGGCCTTCTGGGTCAGCTGGGCACAGCTATCGTTGGCGCAGTCATCATCCTCTACGTCGCTTCTTTGCTGAAAAAGTAGTAAGGGGACTTACACATTCCCTAAATAGACATTCCTCATGCCTTCTTCCTGCGCTACCTGGCGGGCTGCCTGTAGAGTACGGAGCGGGGTAGGGGGAATGTTTTGCATTTTGTAGCGGGGGAAGAAACGGCTGAAGTGGAGTGGGGCATCAGCAAGCCCATTGTCTGTAATCCATTGACACATGCGTCTAATCATTGCCATATCGTCGTTGACGGTAGGGATGACGAGGTTGGTGAGTTCGATCCATACGCCTGCATCCCTCATGGCGAGAATGGTGTTGAGTACGGGAGCAAGCTGTCCGCCGCTGACGTGCTGATAGATATGGTCGCTAAACGACTTCAAGTCTATGTTGGCGGCATCGAGGTAGGGTAGGAGGTCTGCCAGCGGCTGTTGACAGACATAGCCTGCCGTGACGAGGATGTTCCACAAGCCTGCTTCATGGGCAAGTCGGGCAGTGTCGATGACATACTCGATGTATGTAAGCGGCTCGGTATAGGTGTAGGCAATGCCGGGACAATGATGTTGCAGGCAGAGGTCGACCACTTCTTTTGGCGAGAGGCGATAGTGACTGACGGCATCAGGTGCAGCTTGCGAGATGTCGTGGTTCTGGCAGTTGAGACAGCGGAAGTTGCAACCCGTACAAGCAATGGAAAGGCAGGTGGTGCCTGGGTGGAAATGATAGAGCGGTTTCTTCTCGATGGGGTCGATGGCTACGGCACAGGGGCGTGAATACACCTCGCTCACGAGCATCCCATGATGATTGCGCCGGCTACGGCATATTCCTGTTTTCCCGTCGGCAATACGGCAGTAGTGAGGACAGAGCTGACATACTACCGTCCCGTCTTCCCGCCTTTCATAATATCGGCACTCCGTATTCATTTCAGAAAACGATGGCTTCGTAGACATACAATTCGGCATCACGCCATCCGTCCCATCCTAAGCCAGCCTTGTCGCGGGAGCAATGCCCCACAAACTCTTCCTTCGTCCAGTTTACCTCATCGGCCACTTGCGGCAGGAACGTGCCGCTGCGGTAGCCCTTGCGAATATAGATACCGTGACGATGCAACTCAAACTCGTCCAAGCTGTGGATGCGCCGCATGGGGGTAAGGACGGAAATCTCTATGTCAATGTCCTTGAGTTCCTCCTGACGCAGGGACGGGAAACGTGGATCTTCGAAGGCTGCGGCACGAGCCATCCTTGCGACAATCTCGTGCAGGGGAATGTCTTCGCCGAAGTGTCCGATGCATCCGCGCAGTTGACCTCGTTTGTGGAGGGAGACGAAGGCGCCGCATTTCTGTGACAATCGGGAATTGTCGATTGAGAAACGGGAATTGTTGATGCTTCTGCCTTCTAACGAGTCCTTGATGCTCTTCAGCGCAATCTCCTTCAGCAGTTGCTTTTCTTTGTCGGCGAGGGTGAAGGTGTCGTTGTCTTTTTGCAGGATGGCGAACGAATGATAGCCAACTACGCGGTTTGGGTCGTGGTCATCGATGTCGCCTGAGTTCTGGTAAATCAGATGCTTGACGTCGTATTGCCCATTGAGCATCAGCAGGAGTGTCATGATGGGAAACTCACCACAGGCACTCGTCACCAAGTTGCGCTTGCCGCTGCGGGCGTTGACCTCAAGAGCCTCGATGAACTGCTCCACGTCGCCACTCTCCACAGCCTTTCCCGTTCTGGCATCCGCCTCACAGGCGTCCGCATACGAAGGATAGTGGGAGAAGTCGCTACTGATGATGAAGAGGTTGCCGCCTTCATCCGAGTCCTCGTTCAGGTAGGGTTTCAGCACGTCAGCAATCCGTTCCAGCTTTGAGTAGTCGTTGGTGGAAATGATGATGGGTACGATGGGAGGCACCTCTTTCGTGGGAAGTGTAGAGTAAGTAGCGAAATATCGCTGCAGGAAGGGCAGTTGCACCTCCAGGCAATGCTCGCGGTTGTGGGCCTCCTTCCTGTAGGTGAAGACGCTGTCTGCCGCCAACAGCCTACGAGTTGTCTCTCGGTCAACCTTCACGTTGCCCAATGGCGTCGCATAGTAATCGGCCTCGCTGTTCACCGAAGCTCCGTCGAACCATTCATGGTGACTGGGCCCAAGCAGGAAGATGCGTTTGTAGGGCTTGTCGGCAGGGAGTGTCCTATAGGCCGAGGCCGCCACATTCCCTGAGAAATAGTAGCCAGCATGCGGCACGATAAGTCCCACTACAGCCCTTTTCTCCCCGTTTAAGGGGCATTTACAATGAGCCAAAAAGCTGTCCACCTCCTGGCTCAGTTTCTGCGGGTTGCTCTCATAGAACCGTCCCGCCTGAGTGGCAGGTCTCACCACCGGAGCCTCTGTCCTCAGCTCGCTTACCCGCTGCTCGTCCTCAGCTCCTTGTCTATTCCATAAATTCATCATGATCATCCCTCCTATTATTATTGAAATAAACATTCCTATTATTATCTTCACTTTTGTTTTACCCATTTTTCAAATTAGTCATATAGTCATAGTCCTTTTTCGATTTACCCATTTCACACGGATAAGGGAATCCCAATTGGTAAGCATGTTTTCCTCCATCCCAACAGCCACAGGGCGAAGAACTTGTCGTAGACCTCGTAGGTGCCGAGGGAGGTGGTGACGAAGATTTTTCTCATTCATTTGAACAATTCTTCCGCGGTGACAAACGACTTGACTATATCAGAATGTATATTCCGTTCTGTTGGATAGGCGATTACAGAAGTTAAGTGGTATTACCAAAAGTGGAATAAGATCTTGTAGACAGATGCTGTAAGATTATCAAAAAGACAATTTGCCTGACCTTGGGATATAGTCAGTCATGAAAAAACTCATTTAGGAATTCTTCTGGTGATAGAACAGGAATAGTGCTATTCTTAGGATAATGACGTTTTTTGTCTCTGGTTACAATCACATCGCACTTTACACCTAAGGTAGCCTCATACTGGAGCATATCCTCAAAGTCTGGCATGTCCGAACAAAGAGCGTCCGACACCTGTTCGTCATCCATTGGTGCAGTCTTGACAAACTTCTTTAATACTTTCAATCCTTGGATGGCATTCTCATACCCAACATTCTTGCGAGATGTATAAACACAAT
>Ga0326511_10001431_pt1 | contig 19691 bp, 7 predicted proteins | sample 0_2496_0518_D_FD_203701 | JGI IMG/M metagenome (GOLD analysis project Ga0326511, IMG submission 203701) | Bovine rumen microbial communities from UC Davis, California, United States - 0_2496_0518 | ecosystem: Host-associated > Mammals > Digestive system > Stomach > Rumen | place: USA: California... | reverse complement strand
CGGACATCGGTCTTGGTGCCGTTTTCCTGCGGACGCACGTAGGGATGAAATTGTTCAGTCACAGTCTGACGGTAGATGCCCAGACGTGCGGCGGCACGACGGTTCTGGTAGTTTTCCCACGGGCCACGGCCATAATACGTTATGTTCTCCATCTCGTGCGGCAATTGCATCTGCATGCCGAAGCGGAACATGTCGGGTGCGCGATGGGTGCTGTCTGTCTCCAATCGCTGCGTCACAGAGAGCGAGCCGTCAGCCTCTATATGATATATAATGTATAGATGACAATGCAGGTCGGGCAGGTCATAGGTGGCTGTGGTCGTCAGTTCCTTCTGCTCGAAGGATGCGAGGGTCATCTTGGGCTCGAGCCATGCGCGCTGCTTGCGTTGCAACTTGGCGCCGTAGTCGTTGTCCGTGGGGGCGCGCCAGAAGTTGGGGCGAAGTTGTGTGCCGGGCTTCAGCAGCGAAGTACCGTCGGGTAGCATCATGCTGTTAATAAAGCCTGTTTTGGTGTCAAATCCTACATTTATTCTACATTTTCCATTCTCCTTTTTACATTTTCCATTCTTGCTCTGCAAGACGAGTTGCTCATAGGCGATACGTTCATTGCCTCGGAAATAATCTACATTCAGCAGATATTCAGCATCATTGGGTAGGTCGCCTATGGGTAGTTCAATAATGGAAGAGTCCTGTGGTTGCACATCCATTCCCTCGATGCTCCCGTTCTTTACACTTACACCGTCGCGCATCAACTGCCAGCGCAGCGTGACATCGGAAAGGTCAGTAAAGAAGTTCTCGTTATAAACGCTGATAGCTGTGGATGTCACCAGCCGTGTCCAGATATTTTGGTAGAAATACCGCACTTCGTATGCATGCGGATTTGGCTTCAGATCTGGTTGGAAGAGTCCGTTGACACAGAAGTTGTGATCGCCCGTGACGGTGGTTGCCAAGTCGCCATCATAGCCAAAGCTACCGTCGGGCAGGCGCACGGCCTGATCCACCATGTCCCAGATAAAACCGCCTTGAGCCTTGGGCGACTGGCGGATTCGATTCCAGTATTCGTCCAGTTCGCCGACGGAGTTACCCATGGCATGAGCATATTCGCACATAATCATCGGTTTCTGTTTGGAAGGGTTGGCCAGATAGGCATCCATGCGTCCGTAAGTCGGGTACATGGGGCAGTAGATGTCGGTGGCCCGCTGCGTATCGTAGGCTTGTTCGAACTGTATAGGGCGTGTCGGGTCTTCCACCTTTAGCCAGTCATACACCTGCTCGAAGTTCTCTCCGTAACCGCACTCGTTGCCCATGCTCCAGATGATGATGCAAGGATGGTTTCGGCGCGAGGCCACGTGACGCTGATTGCGCTCCATATGGGCTTTCTTGAAGAGCGGGTTTTTGGCAAGCGTTTTCTCTTTGAAGCCCATACCGTGTGTCTCGATATTCGTCTCGCTGACCACATATAGCCCGTAACGGTCGCAAAGCTCGTACATATACGGGTCATTGGGATAGTGGCTCATGCGCACGGCATTGATGTTCCATGACTTCAACAGCCGCACCTCGCGTTCCATGCGTTCATGCGAGACTACATAACCGCTGTCTGGGTCTAACTCGTGGCGGTTCACGCCCTTGATGAGCACGGGCTGATCGTTAACCAGCAGTTGCGCATTCTTTATTTCCACGCGACGGAAGCCCACTGGTATCGTAATGTTGTCGCCCGCATCGCTGGTGATGTGTAGTTGATAAAGGTTGGGCTGCTCGGCACTCCAAAGCTTGGGATGCTTCATTGATAATAGGTGTTGCCCGCTGTCCATTATCCATTTTCCTTGATCCTTTGAGGCAAGTTTTGCCTGCCACTTGACTTTCCCCTTCGTCTTCACGCCTATCTTCAGCGTTCCCTCGCTGAAATCATCGCTTAGTAGCACCTCCACCTTTACGTCCTCGATGCGGCGCTTTGTGCGGGCTGCGAGGTAGGTCTCGCGCGCAAAGCCCTTGTAGCGGAAAAAGTCCTGATCCTCCATATAGCTGCCGTCGCACCAGCGACGCACGAGCATCTTAATCTCGTTTTCCCTGCCGAAACGGATATATTTAGTCAGGTCGAATTCCTGCTCCAGCTTCGAGTCCTCTCCGTAGCCTACATACTTGCCGTTGCACCACACTTCCACGCACGATGTCACGCTTCCGATATGCAGAATAACATCGCGTCCTTTCCACGTCTTAGGAATCGTCCAGTTGCGAACGTAGGTATAGCTGTAATTCGCTGAGTCGGGCAACTCGGGCGGGTTGCTCTTCCACCATGTCTTCCATTCGTAGTTCTGCCCTGCGTACATTGGCTCACCTAAACCATTGAGTTCCCACATACCAGGAATCGGCATCGTGCGAGGATTATCGCTCGTGGCATTATCCCATACGCCGTGCAACGACATTCGCCACTCGTTCTTGTTCGTGAAGTCGGCATGAGCCGCCATGCGGTTTACCTCATTAACATTCGGGTCTTGCCAAGGCTCCAGTTTGTCTTGCGCCACTGCGGAGAAGCCGATAAGACTAAACAATAACAACAGTAATTCTCTCATTTTTGCCAATATTTGATTAGTCGCTTCAGTTCCTTCTTCATCACCTGTACCACGGCTCCGTGCTTCTGCTCAGAGAAGTTGGTACGCTTGAGCGGACAGTTGGGCTCATCGAAATAGCCAATGGGTGTGAAGTTCTGTAGGTCTGTGGTCTCGCAGAAGTAGAAGTTGTGTGGTTCCATCGAGTAGCGGTCCTGCATCAAGATCCATTTCTGTTGTCCGATGAGCTTCCAGAGCATGGGAGCCTCATGAACCTGCGGCACGCCATCGTCAAAAGGCACCAGCGTATAAGGTCCTGTTAACGAATGACTGACGGCATGGCGTGGATGGCCATGCTCGGTGCAGAATAGATGGTAGATACCGTCAATGAGTGTGATATCGGAGTCAATGACATGCTTCGTGATATGTCCTTCAGTATCCTTTGGTCCTGTGAAAAGCACCTGCGGGTTGGAGGTCATGTGGGTAAAGTCATCGCTCATATAGACGTATCGGATGTGGTTACGACCGCGCTGGAAGCGGGTCGTGAAATGCATCATAATGCGACCGTCTTCGGTGGTAATCATCTCAGGTGCCCATGCACAACCCATCTCGCTCCACGGCAGCGGATTCCCCTCGGCATCGACCTCGCCTGTGGGACAGGTGAGAGATGAAAGGTCAAGGTTCGTTCGTTGCCAATGGATGAGGTCGTGTGAACGCAGCAGCACCAGTCCGCGATTGTTGCCCCAATCGTATTTCTTGCCGTCGCGTTCCCACTCAGTGGTGCGCACCCCATCACGCTTGCCGAATACATGAAGGTCGGTCATCGCCACACAGAAAGCACCATCGGGGGCACGGAAGATGTATGGGTCACGAATACCCTTTTGCATAGCAATGGTATCGCCAACCATGATAGGTTTGTCATCATTGAAGGCCGTCCATGTATAGCCGTCCCACGAGTAAGCCATGTGCAGTCCGTGATCAGCATCCTTATGATAAACCATCACGTAACCTGCCATGTCCTTCTCGGACGGCTGTTTCTTACTCTTAGCTTGCACATTGTCAGTTAGGATAAGGGCGGCAAGCATCGCCAGAATAATGATACGTTTCATCTCGTTAATAGGTTATAACAGTGAAAGAATAAGGGGGCAGTTCACGTGTGAAGCGTTTCGGTAGTCGCTCCTGGCAGACGGTAGGCTTCACGTCGGTGTCGAAATGTTGTCCCTGACCGTTTTTGTAGTCGCGTTCACCTTGCAGGGTAGTGACAGAGGCAGTCTTGCTTTTCAGTTTAACACCACTGAGATTGACGTTGACGCTGACGCTGCTTCCGGTGGGATTGACCAACTTCACAGTGACGGTTCCAGTCTTGCTGTCGCGAACACAAGATGCTGTCTCCGTGCCACTTACTACATTGTATAAATAGGTGTCGCCATGGTTTTGTCCGAAGAGCTGTTGCACGTAGTAATTGACAGTGGGATAGACATCGGTCTTGTCAAAATAGATGAGGTCGGGGTTCCACTGGGTGTTGCCGATTCGTGCCAGTAGAGGGGCATAGGACAACATCCATACCACATCACCATTGCGCTCCATGTTACACATATAGGCAGCCTCTGCCATGGCATTCAGAACAGTGTTGCCACGGCTGGCATACTCGCCGACATACACCTTGGCCTCCTCACGATTGTAGTCGTCGTAGCGGTGCAGGTTGTCGAGGAACCACTGCGGTGGACGGTAGGAGTGCTCATCAACCAATTCGGGCTTCGTCTCGCGGGCAAAGGCCCAACCATCGCGCCAGTCCTGGTCGTCAAGATCAGGACCTGCGGTGCCCACGATTTTTATCTCGGGGTACTTGGCTTTGACGGCACGCTGAATCATGGCAAACCGTTCCTTGAACGCCGGGGTGATGTGGTCTTCGTTGCCCACGCCAAGGTACTCCAGTCCGAATGGTTCAGGGTGACCGGCTTCGGCACGCATACTGGCCCACTTTGAGGTAGTCGGGTCGCCGTTGGCCCACTCTATGAGGTCGAGCATATCCTGTACGTATTCATCCATCTCATCCATCGGGATGATCTGCTGTCCATTGCCACGGCTACGGGCTGAGTTCTGGCAGCTCACTCCAGCAGCCAGCACAGGCAGGGGCTTTGCGCCGATGTCCTCGCACAATTGGAAATACTCATAGAAGCCGAGGCCGACACTTTGGTGGTAGTTCCAGATATTGTAGTCCTCCTTGCGTTGCTCCAACAGACCTACGGTGTGCTTCCATCGATAGATGTTATTCAGCCCGTCGCCATGAGTGAGGCATCCGCCAGGAAAGCGTACGAAGGCAGGATGCAGGTCGGCGAGTGCCTGGGCGAGATCGGGGCGCAGTCCGTTCTTTCGACCACGGAAGGTATTCTGCGGAAAAAGAGAAGCCATGTCCATCGAGATACTGCCCTCCTGCAAGAAACGGATATCAAGTACGGCATTGTCGATGTCACCATTGGAAGTAAGTTTTGCCTCATACTTCTTCCAACTCCTTGTATTGGCTTCTAACGTGGCTTCCGCAAAGATGCTGTCACGAGTGTAATCTTTCCTGTTCACACGGCATAGCGTCACCCGAACCGGCATACGGTTGGTATCCTCGCACCTAAGCCATATACTGAAGTTGTATGTCTCGCCTCTGCGGACAACCATGCCCTCATAGCCGGTGTTGCCCAGTCCGGCTCCCTTGCTGCCCGCGGTAAACACGGTCATGGTGACATAGTGTCGGTTGTTAGGGTTGAGTGGCCGTTCTGTCTCTAATGAGATACGGCTGATGGCATTACCATCCTTCAACGACTCCCACGCTGTGAAGGGATGCCACTGACCCTTATTGTAATACATGCGAAGGTCGATGTCGTGGGGGCTATATTCGAACGAGCGGTTTTGCACCATTTCGGCATACAGTCCGCCGTCAGCTGTGTAATTCAAGTCCTCGATGAAGATGCCGAAGAGGTCGGGGCTGATGGACTTCACATCTGTCTTCTGTGCTACCGATGTCACAGTAGCGAACAGTGCTATAATAAATAGGTTAGTTCTCATAGCGATGGTTTATTTAGTGAACTTCAGGTTCTCCACGTGTGAGCCGACGAACATCGGCACAAAGTCAGCGGTCTTGTACCAGCGGGGCTTGCCGGGCATATCGTCGTAGATGGTACGGCCGTTGATTTTCAGGCCTTCAAAGGAGATATTGCGAATGGTGCGCTCTTCGTTATAACCGTTAATGACGGAGATGTAGGACGGATCGCCATAGTAACGTATGTTTCGGAAAGTGATGTTCTCCACACCGCGACCGGGAGCGGTACAGTACTTATCGTTCCAGCATACTTTAGCTTGTAGGATGCTTCCCTGTTCAATCTGCTCAATGCGGATATTGTCGAAGGTGACGTTGCGTACAAGGTTATTGTCGCCGCAGTTGATGGCCAAACAACCTTGATAGTCCACTTGCGGCTCAGCCTGTCCGAGGATGTCAATGTTCTCGTAGCGAAGGTTCTCAATGGTATCACCGCGCTCGCTGTTGCCGTGGAGACCGATGAAGATGGGGTGTGCCACGTCTGCCCAAAGCGTGGAGTTGCGCATGGTGATGTTGCGGACGTTGCCACTGAAGCCTTTGCGGGTGGCGTAGGCTGTGGTGCAGTCATCGCTGTTGCGGCAGAACACGCGGTCAAAGAGAATGTCTGAGCAGCCGCCGAAGACGTTCAGCCCGTCACCCCACGAGGGATGTGAGATGCTGCGCACGTCGTGCAACGTGACATTTTGTGACTCGCCCATCGGACAGGTGTTCAGCACCATACCATCTATCACGATATTCCTTCCACGTCTGATTCGACAACCCTCGTAGCCTCGTGTCGGACGGGCGATGCCTCGTCCGAGAATGCTCACATCGTGAGCATCGTCAATGCTGAATGTGCCTGCGAAGTAGCTGCCTGGTGCCAGATAGACCGTCGTGTTGGAGGGTACGGCGATGCTGTCGGGCGTAGCATAGTAGCCGGGTGCATAGTACTTGAAGGTGCGTCCTTGTGCCTTAGCCTCAGCCTCTGCGTCTTCCTTGCTTAAAGCTGGCTTGGAGGTGAAGACAAGAAGATTATTGGTGATGTCACCGTCCAGCTCTACACTTACATTCTCTGGCTGGAACAAGAGGAACTGTACCGTTGAGTCATTCTGCACATTGGCAATCGTGCCGCGATAGTCCGGACGAATTCTAGCCGTCGTGAACTTGCGGTTCTTGGAAATAACCCGCACAAACACATCGCCAGTGAAGTCAAACACGCAGTAGGAGATTTCGCTCACCTCATGCTTGTTGTCACCAACAGAGGCATTCACCTTTGCCATATACGTATCCACCTTCGTCCATTCCTTACCGCCTCGCGGTTGTACGAACACGTCATAATCATGTTTCAGCGGTGCACCATCGGGAGCAGGATAAGTAAAGACCTGATGCAGGCGCTTGCCTTCTTGTACACCCTTCACAATGAATTGATTGGACTCGGGATTCTGTTGAATCTCTCCGTGCTTCTCGGCTTTTCGTTGCAGGTCGAGGACCTTCTTCGTATATGGCATTTTCAGTCCCTTGCGTTTAACGAAATGGTCATATGGAAGATCGTAGATGCAACGGATGCGACCACGCCCCATCGAGCCAGGTTCCGTCCAATTGTTATAGAGTCCCGTGCAGTCCGTCCACGTCTCGAATGGCACATCGTAGCCGAGGTTATAGCGAGCCGAGTACTCGATGCCTTTCATCAGACGGTTGTCAAGAGCACCCCAAAGATCATCGCCCTGCTCCCAGGCCATTTCACATATGTCGCACATAGCACCAAGTCCCAACTGTGCATGACCTTGGTCGCGGCCTGTCTCCTGACACTGGCCTGTGTTACTAACATAATTAGGCAGGGAACCGTTGTCGTTGGCAAACAAGTATATGTCGATAGCGTGCTGATAGAGATCTTTGTCATCCAAGAAGATGGCAGTGGCCATGCGACAGCGGTTGACGATGTGTCCCCAGTTGCCGTTGGCATATGGACTGTCGGCCTCGAACTTCTCCAGTATAGGCAAAATAGCTCGACGGATCATTGCTGCCCATTCCGGAGTCTGGTACGCCTTCATCAATACCATGCCTTTCAAGAGCCAATAAGCTTGGATAGTACATAGCGGAGCATCGTGTCCGTCAAAACGTTGCAACGTTGCGGCATAAGCGTTGATTATCTCCAGAGCCTTGTCGATATCACCCTTTTCTGCACATTGCCAAGCCGTCCACATATCCCGCTCGCTGCCGCCTTTTGTGCTGGCATATTGTCCGTCGCGGGCCACCACTTCGTATGGGCCAGCCATTTTGTAATCTGTTTGAGCGCAAAGGTTGAAGGAACCTAATAACATCACACACAAGAGGACTATTTCTTTTTTCATCAACTTTTTTTATTAATACGATTCAAACCTCAAATATACGCATTTTTATCAAAATCGGAAAAGAAAAGTTGATTATATTATTCTATTCTGTACTCTCTACATACGAGATAAAATCTTCTACTGAAGTGCTCAGTATTACTTTGGGCTGAAGTTTTTCGTTATTCAAACGTTCTATAGTGATGGTTTGTTTCCTTCCATCTTTCAACCAAACTGTCAGATGTTCCTCGTCTGTAGCCTCTACTTTTTCAATTTTTGACTCTGATTCAAAAGGTTCCAAAACGGTAAGGAAATGAACCTCCTTCCCTCTTTTTCTGATAGCCAAAGTTTTTCGGCGGGCTGTCTCATCACCTAAAGGATAATCTCCACCCAAGACCACAGAAAAGTGCTCTGCCTGTATTTGACTTAAGTTAATTTCAATCAAACTTTCTTCCGAGATGTCTTTGGGTTCTGCAGGCATGGCATCATCCATTTGGATGCCAGCGATTTTGCAGATACCGCCATAATAGTCTCGTCCCTTTGTCACAGGCAACACATTTATTGTTCTGGCAGGCAAGTCTTTTAGGGATATCTTCTGTCCATCCTTAGTTGTTATGATACCATTCCCCCAGAAAAGGGTATTCCGCTTACCATTCAAGGCATGAATGGACAAAGTCAGTTTTTGCACGCCTTGCACATCTAGGTCGATGTTTTGTTCTCCAAGAATCCAGATGCCACTCTTGCCTTGAGCCAGAACCTCTCCATCTCCTTTGACAACATATTCCACTTGTTTGTTGACTTCTATGGGTTCTGGTTGTGTACCAATCATTACCTCACTAATTTTAGGCCATGCTGCTGCAACATAAAAATGCAATTCCCCGTCCTCACTATTTGGGCAACGGTTTCCTTCATTGTCAAAGCCTTCACCAAACCCCGTGGAAAACAAAGCAGATACAGTTCCTTCTGTTCGCCACCATTGGCAATCCGTAATAAACTGTGCAGCACTTCGGCAGTCCGCCACCATCTGTCCATCATGCCGTAGAGGCTCTATCTTCTCTGCAAACAACCCCTGGAATCCTTTCATCTGAATGAGATTGTCATAGTAATGTGTTTCATTCCCCTTCAAATAATCAGCCAACACTACATAATCATCAGTTACTATCATCAGGCGTCGCTGAGTAATGGGCTCTGTCTCATCTGTGACGGCACCATACTGAGGATGGTCTGCCGACTCTTTGATACTGCGCCCCTCACTCCACATTTTTTGTTGGAAAGTCATTCCGTTAGCCCAATCATATTTCATACCGCCATAGGGCGGGTTTGCCCAAGGAGCGACAGTCTCGACCATGGCTGCTTGCAGATGCGGACCTGAGTAGAACAATTTCCGACTACTCTCACGAGGCAGTTGCATCTTATCATCGACAACAACCATATTTTTGTCCATCGAGGTCTGGACATAGAATTTATACATATATGAAGGATAGCCATACCACACCATCTCAGGGTTGAAGAAGCTCCTACCATAACGCATTATTCCTAATAAAGATGCCCGATCAAAATGTCCATGATAACCTCCATGAGTACCATAATGCATGTATGCCTGTATTTGCTCTCGTTGATGACGGTTTTCTGTCTGGGAGCGCAGATTGACTATGCCAATATTGTCTGCGTATGCTGATAGCTTGTCTGCTGTACTCTTTGTCTCTGGCAGTTCCGGCACGCCATAAAGCAAATCACGCTTGCCACCTCTTTTGATAATAGCTGCATACTCTGGGTCATGATATAGGTAATAAGCCAACTCATAACTTTCACCAGCTACTAACGTTTCCTGGGCATCATTGACGGCAAGCATGACTCCCCTGTAATCTGCAAATTGTGGAATGGCATCCCACATATCCTTGATACATACAGAATTCTTTGTAACAGATCCCCATTTATGGAAATTCATCCCGTAAATTCCATCCCCCTTTTTAAAGTCAGGCATAAGAGAATACCATGGAGAATTCCCCATGGACACCTTCCGATGAATTAGATCCTCACCCCAAGGCTCCAAAGCCAGCGCTACCTGTGAAAATTCCGTGGCACACCAAATGTTATATCCTACCGAGCACTCATACCAGAAGCCGTCATTCATCACCCCATGCGAAAGGTGATCAATAATCATACTGGGATGATAGAGCAGTTCTTCTACCAGAGACCAGTCCTGTAACACCAAAGAACAATAAAGAGCTCCACACATTTCGCTCAATTTCCAGTTATTGACAGCTCCCTGTTCCTCTTGCAGACGGACGATATCTATGAATAAACGGAACACTGTCTCTATCTGTCTAATGTCATTCTCAGAAAACACCCCTGAGGGTAAGACAGCATCGTAGGCCATGGCGATATGCTGGAAGAAATGGCCTTCTTGAACAAACGATTGGCTACAACCGCGCAAAGTAAATGGATAACCTCTTTTAGGGTCGCAAAGCCTACGCATGAACAATGCCACTTTTTCCGCATATTTCACCTGTCCTGTCAGTTGATAGGCGATGGCTGCTGCCATCAGGCCATGCTCCTCTTGAGTGCGAAACACATGTGGTCCCAACTGGTCATTGTCACCACTGAGAGTCGTTGCAATCTGCGGAACTTCCCATAGGTCAGCCTTGCGGATATATTCTTCCTGCGCTTCTCTTGCCCAATCATATTTTTTTATCTTATCCCTCACTTCATCCCATCTTTCTTTGGTATGAAGAATGTTGGGAGCAGTCAATGCCACAGCGGTTACAAAATCGAGTCTGTCAGTAGCACTGGCTTGTCCATTGACAAGGGACAGCACTTGTTGATGCTCACGGCTCCCATCAGGCATCGAATTGCCTACATTCACTATCAACTTGCATTTTTTCTCTTCTCCAGGAGAAAGAGTCAGTACAGATGGTATGACCTTTGCACTCATCATTTCCCATCCCTGACGGGGGACAGAAAAGGCGACGGATTGCACCTGACTGGTCACATTCGCAACAGTGAAGCTATAGACGACTTCTTCACCAGCCTTGGCAGAACGTCCTTTGACAACGGCTTTCATGGCAATCCTTTCCCCAGCCGCTGGTTCTGCTTGGCTAACTTTCAGTTTAGTATGAGGCAATTCTGTCTCAATCCTGACGGTTTTTACACAACGCAGGGCAGCATTCAACTGAGCAGCGTCTGTATCAAACTGACTCCAAGGAATGAAATGTGTCTGCCATCCTTTTCGCTTGAATGCCACGGTCGCTTTGCCTGATACCTGATTATTTGACAAGAATGACACTTGGAGACATTCCATCCTTTTCCCGTCAGAGTAGCACCTCAAGCTAAGCCCTTTCGACTTCTGCCAATCCATAGCCCCCGAATCTGCAGTCCAGAATCCATGATGCACCTTCTTGCCGTCGGGATGCGTATATTCATACAAAATTTTAGCCGAGACGTCAACATAAGACAACGCAAAAACTGTCAGCATCAAAAACAAAGCTTTCCTCATATAGTTCTAATATTGTTTTTCTTTTGTTTTTTAAGCGAAAGTCCTCATATCCGATAATTAGAAAGTCGGATATGAGGACATTAGTAAATACGTCAAGTGGTTACCATTGTGGGTTCTGTTTCAACTCGGGGTTGAGGTCTATCTGACCTGTGGGGATTGGCTGCAGATAGTTCTTCTTCGCGAAGATACGGTTGTTGCGAGTTTCGATAATCAATGCACCTGCCTTCAACTTAGGCATACCAGCAGTATAAGTTGACTGATCTTCTTCTGCTGTTGTTACATAGCCTTTGCCTGCCCATACAGCAGGATTATATATCTTCTGGCTAGGATTATTAGGATTATCACCTGTAGCAATTTCTGTCTGTGTACCCTCATACTCTACATAATATGAGCAAGTTTGACGTGCCAGTTCCTTTTCAGCTATACCCCAACGGCATAAATCGCTCACTCGCCATCCTTCTCCGAAAAGCTCGAGGGCACGTTCACGTCGGATTTCCTCTTTCATGTCAAGTCCGTTGGCGTTGACCAGCGCATTAGTCAAATCAGCAACATGGGTGCGCTTGCGTATCACATTGATGGTGTTATTGAGGTCGGTATCCGTGATATTTCCATTCAATTCTATTGTTGCCTCTGCATAAGTCAGCAACATCTCGGGCAGTCGGATGTGCAGATAGTCTGCACTTTCTTGATTGACAGATCGTTTGGCTTCCTCTGTATACTTGCGGCCACCGTAACCTGTTGCACCATAGACTAACAGGTTAGGCATACTGATTGGACTTGCAGAATTGGTTGATGGAACAGTACTGTAATCGGCTGGCACACCACTTTCGTTATCACTACGCCAATATTGCTGTCCTGGTACACTGAACAAAGAAGTCATTCTGGCATCACGGTTCTCAAATTCTGAAGCATATCCATGATAGCCCTTGAACAATGGTGAAATATTGATGGGAAGTCCGTCAGAACAAAGGAACATATCCATCAGTTTTCGGGTTCCTCCACATGGGGCCGTATGAGTCAAGTTCATACCACCATATTTTGTTTGGCCAAAATCATAGCACTTTCTGAAGATGGCTTCATTGTTAGAGGTCTTATCAAGGCCATTCGGGTTAGATTCTGAACCTTCCAAGCAGAAAAGATAGAACAAAGAACGATTGTTATAATACTCAAACTGGTTGGTTTCCACTCCCATCCATAAGCTATACTCATTGGCATACTGACCGCCACTAACAAACTTGCCTGACTCTGTCTTGGCTATGTTTAGTAATTCTTCTACGCTGGGATAACCAGCAGGCATCTCCGTACCGGCGCCAGAAGTAACACCATCGCCATTAGTAGTATCAGCAGAACCACGTCCATTATATTTTTCCCAAGTGCCTTCAAATAGAGCGACTCTTGCTTTGAAGGCACAAACAGCCTCAACAGTCAGACTTCCGTTGTTGCTTGTAGATGCTTTGGTCGCTTTCACCAGTTGCTGAGCTTTTGAGAGATCGTCAAGAATAGAGGCTACAACCTCATATCGGCTGTTACGAGGTCCCCATACAATGTCTGACTGTATGTTAGGTGCAGTTGTCATCAGCGTGACACCGCCAAAACGCTTCAGCAGGAAGAAATGCCACCATGCACGGAAAAAATATGCAGTACCTTCAGCGTTGCTGATATCGCCTTCTCCAGAATAGGTCTCAGCCTGATTTAGCAGATTGTTGACATGACGCAAACATTGGTATGCTTTTGTATAGTATGTGTCACTGGTCTGAACACCCTTTGTTCCGGAGACCTCCTCGTTTTGTGCGGCACTGAGGTCTGAACCATAATCGAAGTTGATGGCGTACATCTCATTACCAGTAAATGTTGTGGCAAAGCCATATAACTGGTCATATAATCGGTTGGCGGCATATTCAAAATCTGATGGCTGTGAGAAGTATGAGCCAGTTGTCACGTTAGATATCGGCTGTTGGTCAAGCCAGTCTGTGCAACTGCTCATCATCAGTGCCGATGCCAAAAACATTGTGATATATTGAATCTTTTTCATAATTAAACTCATATTTATTGTTTCACTGTTATTAATTCACTTTACACTTCTTAGAATGTAACGTCGAGTCCAAATGAAATGGAACTTGCAAACACATCTACACCAGAGAAAGTACCCATTTTGGCTTGTGCCTCAGGATCATAGCCGTCTTTCACATTGGAGATATCGAAGAGATTCTCGCCAGATACCCATAGGCGGATTTTTTGTACTGGTGTCCTAGCAACCAGTGTCTTGGGCAACGTGTAGCCTAACTGTATTTGCTTCAGACGGCAGTACCAAGAGTTGATCACATTCACATCGTTGTAGTTCTTATAGTTCCAATTGTTACGGTTGCCATTACGTGAAATCAACGGGAATTTGGCATTGGTATTGGCGGCATGGTATTCGCTGCCGGCATGCCAGGTATTATCCATAAAGTAACCATTGGTATTGGTCCAGCCACTCCAGAATGCACAGCCCATTTGACCGTTGCGCACGTTGTACTGTTGGCCTACACCTTGGAAGAAGGCACTGAAATCAAAGCCTTTGTACTCTGCGCCGAGATTGATGCTGAAGTTGTAGTGAGGGTCAGTATCACCATAGAAGTAGAGGTCATCTTTTGTGATGTCATTATCATCATTGAGATCTACTCGGCGTACACAACCAGGTGTGAGTTCATTGGCTGTACCCTGTTTCACATTTCCGATCAGAGATCCAGAGACTCCGCCGTTCATCTGGCTGTAATAGGCATCCACCTCGTTTTGATTTTGGAACATGCCATCCGTCTTGAACACATAGAGGGCGTTGAGCGGTTTGCCTTCCACAATGGAGTTCACACCCCAGTTGATTGCAGTCTTACCAGCATAGGAAGTTACTTCTGTTTTCGCATTCGACAATGAGAACCCTACGTTATAGGAGAAGTCCTTGCCAACCCTGTCACGCCATTGTAAAGTCAATTCGAATCCGTTTGTCTTATAGACACCAGAGTTGGTAGAAGGAGCTGTGCCGCCGTAGGTGTCAGGATAGGTGATGTTGATGAGCATGCCGTCGTTTTTGCGCCAGAAGTAGTCGAATGTACCTGTGAGTCGCTGGTTAAGGAATCCGAAGTCTACACCGATGTTGGTCGAATTGACGCGCTCCCATGTACGTGAGTCGTCGGTGATGCCTGAAATCCATGAAGTGGGATACAGTGTGCCATTATATACTGTAGTGCCAGTTGAGATGGCTGCGTAGGCCTCGTAGTTGCCGATGGTAGATACGTTGCCAGACTGTCCCCAGGATGCACGGAACTTGAGGTTGCTCAGCCAATCGAGATCTTTCAAGAATGCCTCTTCTGAAATACGCCAGCCTGCACTGAAGCCGAAGAAATCATCCCAACGATTGTTCTTTACCAAACGTGAGCTACCGTCATGTCTCCAAGTTCCTTCAAGCAAATACTTGCCAGCGTATTCGTAATTCAGTCGGCTAACCAGAGAGATGTATGACCACTTGTAGGCACCCGAACTGGTGATGCGGTCAGTGGTAGTGTCATAGAGGTTCAGGTCGGTCCCACTCACATAAGTTGAACCGTTCTGCCGGCGCACTGCTGTAGAATAGTTGTCACGAAGTTCATTGGTGTTGCCAAACAATGCTACTACATGATGGTCGCCAAAAGTGCGGTCGTAGTTAAGGAAAAACTCATAGAGCTGATAGAGTGCCCGGGTATTGGTTTCTTCAAGTTGTTCTGTCTTTGAGCGTGAGCCCACTTGTGCATTATTGGTAATCTCATCTGTATAGTAGTCATATAGCTGTACACGATGTGACTGTGCTTTTTTGTTGGAATTAAACTGACGGATGCTTCCTTTGGCGTATGCACTCAGTCCCTCAAGAGCAGGGTTGATAAAGCTCAGGTCGACAGTCAGTTTACCACTCAGACGCACCATATAGTCGTGGGTGACAGTCTTACCACCATCGTGGAGGTGGGCAAGCACATTGTTGCCACCAAAGTTGTCATAATATTTCTCACCGCTCTTTGTATAAAGTGGGAAAACGTAGAAGTCCTGCAAGCCAAAACCAATACCGTATGTCGGAACATCTGTCTTTTTGGCGTCGTAGCTTATGCCTGTTTCCAATTTTACGTATTTGCCAATTTTGAAGTCGGTATTGTTGCGGAAGTTATACTTTCTTTGTCCATCGAAAGTTTCGGTAATCAATGAGCGGTCGCTGGCATATCCCAGTGAGGTGATGGTCTTGATATTCTCCGATCCAGTCTGAATACTCAGATTTTGGTTCGTGGCCCATGTAGTGCCATAAACAGCATCCACCTGGTCTGCGTTCAAGGGGTCTATGCGATATGTATAGGCGCCATTTTCCCAGTCAAAGGCTTCATTATTCATGACGCGCTTATAGGTATCTGCAGTAAAGCCCATGATAGCCCAGAGCGAGGATGCCCCTGCGGGATGATTGGTGTCGTTGTAGTCAGCCATCAGCATCATGCGTGCCCACTCCGAACCGCTGGCTGCAGGATACTTCTTGCCTTGATAGTTCATAGTTGCTGCTCCGTTGTAGGTGACGGTGGTCTTGCCAGACTTTGCACGCTTGGTGGTAACAAGAATCACTCCGCCTGCAGCACGTGCACCATAGATAGATGCGGCTGCGTCCTTCAGCACGGAGATACTTTCGATGTCATTCGGGTTCAGCTGGTTGAGCTCCCATGCGTAGGCATCCACACCGTCAATAAGAATTAGTGGGTCGGATGAGTTGGTCGAGATGCCGCCACGGATACTGATCTTGGCATTATCTGTGGGGCGAGATGAACTGCGCGTTATGGTCAGGCCAGGAATAGCTCCCTGCAGGGCTGTTCCTACGTTGGAGGTGGCACGTCCTTTCAACACTTCATCGCCCTGCACCATGCCGACTGCTCCAGTAAGCGTCACCTTCTTCTGTGTACCATATCCCACAACTACCACTTCATCAAGCAGGCTATTGTCTTCCTGTAATACAATTCTTAGGTTATTGGCAGCCGTCACCTCCACGTCCTTATAACCTACATAAGACACCACAAGCGTTCCTTTGGCGTTGGCGAGTGTAAAATTACCATTAACGTCGGTAACGGTAGCATTGTTCGTGCCTTTAACCTTGACGGTTGCACCAATAATAGGATCACCATTTTGGTCAACCACCGTACCCTTGATGGTGCTTGCCTGTTGCACAGTCTGCATGCTTTGGGTGTCAGTGGCCAGCATAGTCAGACTCGTCATCGTTAAGGCCGAAGCCAGCAGCACTCCGAAAAGTCTGCTACGACAAGAAAAGTTGGTTGCTTTTTCTTTCATAATGAATCTTGCTTAAAGTTAAAAATGTTTATTTCGATTTTAATGTATACGGAAGGAATAACTTTTATACTCAAAAGCCCATTGCTTTTTTTACTGCTCCCCTGACCATCATGCGGCTGCGGTAAATGCGACCCTCTACGGCACGCTTCGAGAGGCCTGTCTCCTTGACAATCTCGTCGGCAGTCTTTTCCTCGAAACGGGTCATCTGATAGATCATGGCATCTTTCTCCGACATGCAGTGGATGACCTTCATCTCCACCTGCAGGATGTCGCTGACCTCAGCCTCCATATAGAAGTAGGACCGTTCCATCCACCATCCACCATCCTTCTTGCACTTATTTATATATGCGCGATGGCGCAGGTAGTCGGTGCGCTTCTGGTAAGCGATGGTCACGGTCAAGGCTTTCAACTGACTCTCGATGATGATGTCGAGGCAGAGAATCTTAAGAAACACCTCTTGCACCAGATCCTTACAAGTGTCTTCTGGAATACATGCCTGTCGGAAAATGGAGAAAACCTCTGGTCTTATCTTCTGATAAATCTCACCAATCAATCTGCGGTTAGTCATCTCGATAGTAGTCATATACGATAATAGTTTTTAGCTTGAATTCTGCCGCAAAGATAGCATAAAAAAAGGCTGCAAACAACTTTTCATCTATTGCTTGCAGCCAACTGGTTTAGCTGATAGTCCAAATTGTTTATGTTGCTGTTATTCAACTATTTATCATCCATTCCGTCTAAATTAGTTACACTTTAATGCCGAGTTTTTTGAGATATTCGGCTGGCGTCATGCCCTCCACCTTGCGGAACGTGGAGAAGAAACTCGACTTCTTAAAACCACTCTGCTCTGATAGGGCAGTGATGGTGAAACGTTTGTATTCGCCCGCTTCTATCAGCCGTTTGAACTCCTCTAGACGGTAACGGTTGATGAAATCATAGTAGTTCTGTCCCAGATAGAGGTTGAACACTTGGCTCAACTTTGGCGCCGATAGATGCAGTACATCGGCCAGGTCCTTCATCTTCAAGTCCTGGTTGGTGTAGACACGCTCGCGTTCCAGATATTCCTTCATTCGCTCCACAATGTCGGTACACTCCCGTTCGTCTACCTTTACCTTTTGATACTTGCCAGAGGAAATCGGCAGGGAATGGGCGGTCAGGGAAATGTCCTGCAGTTGTTCTTCCACCTCTACCAATGCATCCTCTATCTCATTACGCTCTGAGAGCAATACTTTGGTATTCTTGCGGTAGCGCCACCACAGCCACAGCAGCACAAGAGCGACAATGAGCAGTGCCAACTCCACAAATGCTCCCACAGAGGGTATTACCGATAGATGATACTGGGTTTCAGTGCCTTTGACACCTGCCATGCGCACTGTCAGCAGGTGGGTTCCCAATAACAGTCGGCGTACATCAATAGGCCGTCCGTCGGCTATCAGTTGCCATTCACCACCATCTACCTGATATTCATAGAAACGTCCTTTCTGACGGGCAAAGTCCAGCACCAGCGGGTCAGCCTGCAATACTTGCGACGTCATGTTCCACGTAAGGGTGATGTTCTGATGTTCACTCAGTTCGCTCATAGTACTTCCTGTAAGCAAATCGCTGCCCACACGGACGTTATAGAGTGTCACACGGCTGCCTTCAGCCTCCATCCACTGGGTTAAAGCCTGGCGTGTAGCAACAAACAGCCCCTCAGACGTGGCTACCCACAAACGGTCTGCGCTGTCCATGCGCAACTCGCTGATCTGAGCCCCCGACAGTCCCTCACCCTCGCCCAACTGTATCAAATGGTGTCCCTCATAATTAAATCCCAGCAAGCCCCGCTCAGAGGCTAACCATAATCGTCCGTTCATATCATCTACCATGCCACGACACCAACGGTCGGTCAGAGCGACAGGCAATGCCAACTCACCAAAGCGCTCCATGCGGCTGGTGGTGTAGAAAAGCCGCGGGCCGTTACGCATATACACCAAACCGTCGTGACCCAGGATGCCGCGCATATAGCCTTTACGGTGGAAGAAACCTTCCGGAAAACTCGTGTCCACAACTTCACTGCTTACACGGCTATAAACCGATATTCCCTTAGTACCCGTCAGCCAACCATTGCCCTCGGCATCAAAGGTTATGTCGATGATGATGCCGCTTGTGATGGGCGAATTCTGCTCCGTCAACTGGCGCACAGTTCCGTCAGGATGGATGATGATCAGTCCGTCAGAACAGCCTATCCACAGCGAACTGTCTGGAGCCACTTGGATATCGCCAACCGTTGTCTGGTCGAGCAGGGGTGACCACTGCTGACGGCTTAGTGTACCGGTCTGTGGATTCAGCAAGCGCACACCGCCGTCATACTGGCCAATGACATACTGGCCTTGCCACCACTGAATGTTGTTTACAATATGGCCTCCCAACTCATCCGGGCTATAGTAGCGATGCACATGCCGGTCGGCATCTATCAACCACAGCCCGTCCTGCAGGCCTATGACCGTCTGGTTGCCACTCACCAGGAAACTTCGCACATTCATACCTACAGTTGACTGTCCGTCGGGCTCGTAGGGGCGAAAGATGCCACTGCTGTAGGGATTGTAAACCAATCCGTGACGTACCGTACCAAACCAGTTGATGCCCCGGCCGTCACGATAGAAACTGTAAAGAGCATTGGTGGGCAGACGCTGCATGCCCCCGGCACTCGTCGAGAAATGTTCCACCACTTGTTCGGTCTTGGAATCGATGAGATAGCCACCTGTGCCATCCGTGGCTACAGCCACTAGTCCATCGGAACTACAGCGTACAGAAGTAACTATCTTGCCCACGCCTCCAATCTGGTGGCATTCACGCGTTTTCAGGGTATAGACATATAATCCACCATTCCGTGTTCCTATCCACAACCTGCCATCAGCCATGTCAAAATGTGAAAGGATTCTTTTTGTCCCCATCGC